>Ga0209467_1001542_pt1 | contig 19548 bp, 16 predicted proteins | sample Higcelwee11metaG_FD_187175 | JGI IMG/M metagenome (GOLD analysis project Ga0209467, IMG submission 187175) | Freshwater pond sediment microbial communities from the University of Edinburgh, under environmental carbon perturbations - High... | ecosystem: Environmental > Aquatic > Freshwater >...
CTTTGTATTCCTATTGCATGTAAAATAAATCTCTTTTCTATAGAGACTACTGAACCAGTTGATTTAGGATTTTTGTCGAATGGCCCATGCGCATTTTTACGACCCACCTCCCGGCACCAATGCTTTCTGGCAAGGTAAATCGACCCTCAGTCACATTTAAAATTCCAGACCACACCTGTTGACCCTGGAGATTGAAAATCGTTGTTTGGACGCGCCCTGTGTAGGCTGGTGCCGCAATAGGATTGATGATAGTTGGAGGCTCAGTAATTTCGAAATCAGCTCCCACATAGGTGATTTTATAGTTCTTCCCTGCGCTTAAAGTGCCTTGGAGAATCGAATAGGTGCCAGCGGTGTCTCCCGTTTCGCGAGTTAGCACTCCAGTAAATGAATCGTCATCGAACAGAGATGTGGCGGTGTAAGTGAATACCGGGTCGGTGTCCCCAATGGTTTTGGACATTGTATCAGCGGTAACAGTGATCGGATATGGAGTGATGTCGGCGGTGAGACCGCTGGGTTGCGCACTCAGGGTGTAGTTGGTGGCATCGGCGCCTTCAATGGAGTAGCCACTGGCGGTCACAGACTTTGAGGTACCCGCATTCTTGTTGTCAAAAAAGCCGGTTCCTTTCACGAGAGTCAAGGCATCGCCAACGATGGTATCGACAAAGACACCGCCGCTCAAAGTTGCATCAGTGGTGCCGTCATAGACCTTATCGTTTGCGGTCACGCCTGAAATGGTGATGGGTCTCGCGGTTATATGCAAAACACCATCTGCATAATCTGTGATCAGGTAACCCAGCTGAGTGGACCAAAGACCATCGACTGAAATCGTATAATCTCCAGCATCGGTCGCGCCCTGGCTCGATCCACTATAATTCGGCGTTCCTTTGATCAGACTATCCATTGCTGCAATGGATCCGTGAACACCATTGCCATCCGCAAACGCATTTCCATCATAAATCTTAGTGGTATCAATGGCAGTGATAATGGTCGGGGTCATAAACTCACGAAGCAAAGGATAGGTGTGGCCTTCATAAATCATCCAGATGTTGGTTAGATCCAAATTGCTGAAGCTTGCCGAAGTCATCATTTCGGCAGTGGACAAACCACCCGTGGATGGGTCAGTACCCATCCCAAACCCATTCGTTTGCCCTGTAGTTTGTGTATCCCAATAAACGGCATTCAAGGTACCGCCCATGGAATATCCCGTCAATCCACCGATATAGTTTGTGCTCCCACTTGAAGTGAGTAGCCCCACGGCATAGCTACTGTCAATGGAACTGGTGCTTTGAGTGATTCCAGCAATTCCCCCTGCAGCATTGGACTCTCCGTTTGTGTGGATCGGCCCTGTGGCGTAGCTGTTGCTGATTTTGCCGTTTGAGCTATTCCAAGCAGTGATCCCACCCGCAATCGCAAAGGAGGTGCTTGCCGTTGCCGTGAGTGTATCCATCGAAAAACAGTGACTGATGACTCCGGAATTGAACGCAGCAATACCTCCTGCATCCGCATTACTACCTATACTGGAAGCCGTGACAGAACCCATGGTATAGCATTTGGAAACGGTTCCGCTGTTATTCGCGAGGAAACCTCCTGCAACAGCTTGGATACCCGACTTGAGTCCAGTTGCCGATACAACCCCACTTGCGTAACTATTGCTGATGGAACCTGTATTCCTACCACCAAATAGGCCGATGTTCAATTGTACGGAATCAGCGGATGTCACGGCACTTGATGTCACAAAGCTATGGGTGATTGTTCCTTGATTGGATCCAAAGAGAGCCCCCATAGTAGTCCGTCCGAGCACGGTGGAGCCTTGCAGGCCAAGGCTATCGACTGCGCCCGTCGCTCCGACCCTCGCAAAGAATCCTAGAGAATCACTACCAGGGCGATGGATAGTAAGCCCAGTAATCACCTTGCCATTGCCATGGAAAATGCCGTCAAATGAATACGCATTGTCGCCAATGGGCGAGAACCCGCTATCGGAATTCCAATTCTTGGTGTCCGAAGCGTCGATGTCCTTCATGAGCCTGAATTCGTTTCCAGCACTCCAGACCGTATTGTTGGTGGATAACCACAATAAATTGGGAAGCGAATCGATTTGATAAGGATCGGCACTAGAGCCTGTTCCCGAGGGGGGTGCGCTCACTTGGCTCACTGCGCGTCCGAGTACCCAATTGGAGCCTGTGCCGCTCAGGGCAAAGTTATTGAGGGTTCCGTTGTTCGCGGAGTTGACCAAATCTGTTGAGGTAGTGATTCCGGCATTGTCTCCGCCCGCCATACCTTGATCCATCTTGTAGTAGGCCAGTTGGTTCGTTTGCGAAGTGGCATAGCTTTTCAAGTCCGCTTGGATTTCCGCTTGGCTACGAACAACATTCCAAAGTTGCACTTCGGAAATGTCTCCTTTGTATTTGGTGTCTCCGCTAGCTCGGCGACCAATTTCCAATAATTCAGTACCGGCAACAAAGCTTCCCGACATGGTGCCTGTCACAGAACAGGAATATCCGTTGACGTACAGGGCTACCGCCGTTCCATCGAAAGTGGCTGCTACATGAACCCATGTATTCCCAGAAATCCAGGCCGCCTGGGTATTGAAGTCGCTCCAGCTATTGTTGCTGTTCCGAACCGTAAGGCTAAGCGAGCCATTCGCTGCCAGATGCAGTTCCATGCCCGTATTCCCAGATGTGGTGAGTGTCGAAACAATGGGCCTGTCGTTGAGGTCAGATGCATTTACCCATGCTTCGATGGTGAAGGTAGAGCCGATCAGAGTAGCGGTGAGCGGTGTCTGCACATAGTCATCGCTACCATCGAAGTTGAGGGTGTTGGTGGCAAATGCCACCCATGGCAGGAGTAGAACCAGCAGGCTCACCAGTCTTGTTGTCATTTTGCGCATCCGGTCGTTTAAGGTAAAACGCAACAATACTAGTGAAATAGGCCTGACCGCAGCCCCTTTTTCTACTGTCAAAACCGACAAAATGGGGAAATTCGCATAAATTCGCGACTTTGCGTTAGGGAGGCGGAGGGGGCCGCAGACCGTCCCGTAGGGACCGACCGAAGGGTAGCCCAGAGCCACCCCGACCCGGCATGGCCGGGGAACGCCCTCAAAATGGCATTAAATAATTTTTTCCAACTGATCCCGAAGGGCTTTGAGATCTTGGATCTGGGGATCGTTCCAGGCGCGGAACTGGGCGGTGGCGAGCGCAAAATCGGCTGAATCGAGAACTTTGCGCCATTTGGGTAAGCGGGGCATTTTGGTAAGCTCTAGGTATTTGTCGAGGGTGGGGGTGCGGCGCCAGCCGTTGGCATCCATGTAGACTTTCCACAGTAAAGAGGTTTCCGCGAAACTTGCTTTGTCGAGGCCCGTGCACTGGGTCCAGATTTGCAAGGACTGCTCCAGAATAGTCTTGGCGAGCCGGTGAGGGTCCAGGGCATTATTGGGTGGTGTGGGAAAGTTTTCTGGATTTGGGTTGGGACTACGCACGGAATTCTGAAAAAAGAGCGTGAGCAGGGATTCATTGCCGATTTCCAAGTCGACTTTTTGCGCCACGGCGATCCAATTTGTGCCCCATTCCCGATATAAATGACACGCGACCATGCCATTTTCCATGTCACGCTCTTCGACACAGAGCTGGCTCCAGGATTTTCCTAGGAGCGATTCGCTATGGCCCCAGAAGTGATTCAGACTCTGGTTTGTATAACAAACGGTATTGTCATCGTTTAATACGAGGATGGGTTGTTCCAGATGGTCGAGAAGAGCGGCGAGTTGTTTTTCGCGTCGCTCCGATTGATGCTTTTTCTGAGCGAGGCAGGAAAGCTCTTCTTTGAGATGCTGCATGCGTAATAGTTTTATCCGCTGAGCCTCGACTGTATCAAACGCCTGTATGCGCCGACGGGTGAGTAAAAAAGAGTCTGTGAGCACCAGTGCGAGCGCCCCTGCCCCTACCCATTCTCCTTGGAAATGCAGGGTGCCCATGGCGACAGTGCTGTAAAATATGAGTAGCCCAATCCCAAAAAGCCACGCATCGGGAACCCGCTTCCAGACCGCCGCAATCACTGCAATCAATAACATGAGCATGTAAACATTGCCCACAATCAAATAGAGAAAGAACCACTTCCACCAGATCGGGCCAGGCAGGAAAAGAGTCAAGGCAAAAGCCAAAGAAGCGAGATCGAGCAGAGGAAGTGTTTTGCGTAAAATCTTCGTTGGAAATAGCTCCAGCCAGAGACGGTTGGTCAGGGGAAAAGCGAGTATCACCGAAAACAGATAGCCTTTTTGAATCCAAAGTGTCGGAATTCCTGGAAACAGCACCTCGAGAGGACTCGCTTCAACTCCCTGAAAAAATGAGAAAGCTCCCCAGACCAGGGAATAAAGGGCGAGGAGCATGGAACGCCGTTCCTTGCGGCGCAATATCCAGGAGGCAAAATAGAGTGCACTCATCAGCAAAAAAACACCTACCAGAACAGCTTGAATTCCAAGATAGCGTTGCTCTCGTATATTCATTGCGCTAAATGTGCCAAGGTAGACGGGACAAGGAATCCCAGGACGGATATCCGAACTATTGCGGACATCGATCCGGATGTGCATTCCGGTTCGTTGGGGGTTGAGTGTAATGTTCAGCCGTTTTTTTCCGATATCGGGAATGCGTTTTCCATTCACCCAGAGGGTGCTTTCTGAATTGATCTCTTTGGTGGAAAGTACCAGGGGCTCGGTGTCTGTAGAGTCCAAGAGGACAAACAGTTCGTAACGGGCCTGGCCTTGCACGGGTAAAAATTTTCCATGGTACTGCAAAGACGTCCAACTGGAGGGTTGCGCGGAATATAAAGTGTCTTGGCCATTCCAGATCAGAATCCATTCCCCATTTAAGGGGATCGCCTCTTTGGATAGATCGGCTCCCCTGAGATCCATAACGCCTTGATGGGCATGCCGCTCCGCCTCTTCTGAAGAACAGGAAAGGAACAAGAGAGTTGTCAGGAGCAGCAGCAGCCGTTCAGCCATGCGAAAAATTTAGTCAAAAGAAACCTCTGTGCTTTGCGCGGCGCTTCCGTATTCTCTGTCAAATTTTCAGAACCAGGTTTGTTGCAACAGTGCAGAAATACCCGTTGGTTCCTTTTGCCTTCCAGACTCGCCAATCCTTATCTTGATTAATGGATACGGAAAGTTTTTGGTGAATGTGAAATGTTTACTGTCTGTATAAAATGATTTTTCAGGTAAGATTGAGCAAGACTTTTCGAAGATTCCGGTGGATATGTTGGGCCTGGATTTTCCGTTCCGGGTTGTGTTGCGGGAGCGATCGTGACCCGGATGGGCGGAGACGCGCGGGACTGATGAGGGATAGAGAGGGAGAGAGCGGGGAGTGTGCGATTGCTGTAGAATTTGTTTGTTGGGGGTTGGGTTGGATCTTTTGTATGTGGTGTGTTAATTTGTTTGTAATGAGTCCCGCGCGGCTTCGTTTTGAGAGCGGGGCGGCGGAGCGAATGCTCCGGGAGAATGCGGTGGTGCGTGGGTCCGCCCGGCCTCAAAATAGAGCGCGTTCCGGGGCTTGTCCCGGACCCGCCCAAAAAACAGGCTGGAATATGCGTGAGGCTTGCTGGTGTTCTGCTCGCGGGGATATTTTTTGCGCCGGGATTTGCTGCGGAATTTGCCGAATATCCGGAATGAGAGTGTTTGAGCCTCTGCCTGGGTTTCGTGAGACTTGGAATTTTTAATTTTTCTATTTTTGGCGGCGTAAATTTCGAGGTTTTTATGTTTCGTGAAGTTAAAAGAGATGAGTCGTTTCCTTCTGTGGAAGAGCGTGTTCTGAATTTGTGGGATAAGGATCAGAGTTTCCAGAAATCCATTGATAGCCGTGAGGGCGGGCCTTCCTTTAATTTTTACGATGGTCCTCCGTTTGCGACGGGCCTTCCGCATTACGGGCATTTGCTTGCGGGGACGATTAAGGATATTGTGCCGCGCTACTGGACGATGAAGGGTTATCAGGTGCCGCGCCGTTTTGGCTGGGATTGCCACGGGCTTCCGATTGAGAGTCTGATTCAGACGGAGTTGAAGCTTGCGGGCGTGGCGGAGATTCGCGATTTCGGCGAGGATAAGTTTAATGAGTCCTGCCGTGGGGCAGTGCTGAAGTATACGGGCGAGTGGCGCAAAACGGTGCGCCGTATGGGTCGCTGGGTGGATTTCGATCACGACTACAAGACGATGGATGTGAATTTCATGGAGTCGGTGTGGTGGGTGTTCAAGCAGTGCTGGGACAAGGGTCTGATTTATCAGGGCTACCGGATTCAGCCTTACAGCCCGGCCTTGGCGACGCCGCTTTCGAACTTTGAGACGAATCAGGGTTACAAGGATCGTCAGGATCCGTCTTTGACTTTGATTTTCCCGATCATTACGGATAAGGCCCGCTTTGCGGGGACTTCTATGCTGGTGTGGACGACGACACCGTGGACGTTGCCTTCGAATTTTGCGATTGCCGTGGGCGCGGACATGGATTATAACCTGGTGGAACATGAGGGTAAAAAGTTCTGGGTGGCGGCGAGTCGGGTCGCTGCGTATTTCAAGAATCCTCTCGTGCTGGATACTTGCAAGGGTTCTGACTTGGTGGGATTTTCTTACGAGCCCTTGTTCCGCATTTCGGATGCGTTCGCGACTTCGGAAGAACTTTCCCGCCGTTACCAGATTTATCCTGCGACTTTCGTGAGTACGGAAGATGGCGCGGGGGCGGTGCATATTGCGCCGAGTTTTGGTGAGGAAGATTTTCAGTTGGGTGCAGAACTGGGTCTCGGTCTTTTTGATCCGCTGGATGAAGAGGGCAAGTTTACGGATAAGGTGCCGCAGTGGAAGGGCGTGGGCGCGAAGGATGCGGACAAGTCCATTATTGCGTTTCTTAAGGAACAGGGTCGCGTGTTCAAACACGATACGATTGTGCATAGTTACCCGCATTGCTGGCGTACCGGCGTGCCATTGCTGTATCGCGCACTCAAGACGTGGTTCCTGAAGATCGACGGCGAGATTGCGAATGCGGAAGGGGTGGTAAAGCCTTTGAAGCAGTGGATGATTGAGAGCAATCAGCAGGTGAACTGGGTGCCGGATCATATTAAGAACGGTCGTTTCGGGAAGTGGCTTGACAATGCCCGCGACTGGAATATTTCGAGGAACCGTTTCTGGGGAACGCCGCTTCCGGTGTGGATTGCGGACGATGGTGAGATGATTGCCGTGGGTTCCATTCAGGAACTTGCGGATCTTTCGGGCGTGAAACTTTCGGATTTGCACAAGCATTTTGTGGACAAAGTCGTTATTAAGAAGAACGGCAAAGAATACAAGCGTACCTGCGAAGTTTTTGATTGCTGGTTTGAATCCGGTTCCATGCCTTATGCCCAGAATCATTACCCGTTTGAAAATAAGGAAGCCGTGGAAGCTGCTTTCCCTGCAGATTTTATCGCTGAAGGTCTGGATCAGACTCGTGGCTGGTTCTATACGCTGACGGTGCTCGCGAGTGCGCTGTTCCAGAAGCCTGCGTTCAAGAACGTGATTGTGAATGGCATTATTCTCGCTGAGAATGGCCAGAAGATGTCCAAGAGTCTGCGGAACTATCCGGATCCGAATGATTTGATTAACCGTACGGGGGCGGATGCGATTCGCTTGTTTATGATTGATTCGGCGGCGCTCAAGGCCGAGGATCTGCGCTTTTCGGAAGAGGGCGTGAAGAACATTGTGAAGGCGGTGATGCTTCCTTTGTGGAATGCGGTGAGCTTCTTTATCAGCAACCACAATGCGGATGAGGCTAAGGGTCAGCTTGCGTGGAAGCCGGGCGATGATTTGAGAAGCGAGAATGAACTCGATCAGTGGATGCTTGCGACTTTGCAGGAGCTTGCGGAAAAAGTCGAAGTGGAAATGAAGGCGTACCGCTTGTACAATGTGGTGCCCGCTGTGGTGTCCGCTGTGGAAGATCTGACCAACTGGTATGTGCGCCGCAGCCGCCGCCGTTTCTGGAAGAGCGAAAATGATGGCGATAAGAATGCCGCTTATGCTACGATGTACAAGGTGCTCGTGGACATCAGCAAAATTTTGGCCCCGTTCCTCCCGCTCCTTTCCGAAGAAATCTACCAGACGCTTGTGCGCGAAGTGGATGCTTCTGCACCGGTGAGTGTGCATCACTGCGAATTTCCGAGTGCCGATGAATCGCTCAAGAATCCTAAGTTGGTAGAAAAGATGGCGATGGTGCGTAGCATTGTGGAAATGGGACGCACGATCCGCGCCGCGAAGGATGTCAAGAACCGTCAGCCTTTGGGAAGCATTACGATTGTCGCTCACAGTGCTGAAGCGCGGGCCATCGCCGAAAGTATGCGCGATTTGATTCTTGAAGAACTCAACGTGCGCGAGATGAAATTCATCGAAGACGAAACCGCTCTGGTGAGTTTGTCTGCAAAGCCGAATTTTCTGAGTATTAAGGGCAAGGGGCCGGAATTTGCGAAGAACATGAAGATTATTCAGACAAAGCTCGGCTCTCTTCAGGGCGATGAAATTAAATCGCTTCAGGCAGGGGAGACGATTGACTTTGAGTTCGGTTGCGTCGGCGCCGAGTGTCTCCTCATTCAGCGTATCGTGCCCGAAGGTCTCGCCGTGGAAGCGAATCATCACTTTACCGTCGCTCTCGATCTTAAAATCACGGACGAACTCAAGCGCGCCTGCATGGCCCGCGAACTCGTGAACCGCATTCAGAACCGCCGCAAGGATCAGGACTTCGCCATTGCAGACCGCATCACGGTTACGTTATACACCGATTCCCTTGTGCTCAAGCAAGCGGTGAAGGAAAATGAAGCCTACATTACCGGTGAAACCCAGGCTGATAAACTCGTTTGGGCCGCAAATGCCGAAGGCCTTGTGGAAAGCGATGCCGATGGCGAAAAAGTGTGGGTGGAAGCGTCGCGGTAAGGGCGCACTCCTTGTGAAAATGAAAAAGCCCCGGCAGTTTGTCGAGGCTTTTTTTTGCGAAAATAGCTGATATTATCTAAAATAAATAGACCTACGCCAGCCCTTTATTGATAAGATAAAATTTCATATTGACAAACGTCTATCTATTTCGTATATTCCTCACATAGAAGTTTATCTATGTGAGGAAACCATGAATGTTGACTTTGTGCGTGGAACAGAAATTTTGAAAGCGTTAGCAGATGAAACGCGAGTGCGCATTGTTCATATTCTTTCCTGTGGGGAACTTTGCGCCTGCGATATTCAGACATATTTCAACTTGACGCAGCCCACGCTCTCTCATCACCTGAAACTCCTCACGGATGCGGGTCTTATTCTCGCTCGTAAAGAGGGCAAATGGACCCATTATCAGCTTTCAGAGGAAACGCTGGGCTTTTTCCAGCAATTCTGGGAAGAGATTACCGTGGAAAGCGATTCCTGCGAGTGCAAAAAAATCAAAAAATGTTGTAAAAAGGACTCGTTATGAAATGGAAATCGGAATGGAAAATTCTGCTGGCGATGGTGGTGGGTTTCGGGGGGCTGTATTTTTTGCCCGTGGGTACCGCCCGCTTTGATAATGCTGTGACCGAGGCGTTGGCGCTCACCCGGTGGTATGCGCGGGAGCACGTGTTGCTTTGTCTGGTGCCGGCTTTTTTTATTGCCGGGGCGATTTCCACTTTTGTGAGTCAGGGTTCGGTGTTGCGGTATCTGGGGCCCAAGGCGAGTAAGCCTCTCGCGTATGGAGTGGCTTCTGTTTCGGGCGGGCTTCTTGCTGTGTGTTCCTGTACTATTTTGCCCTTGTTTGCGGGGATCTATCGTTTGGGAGCAGGACTTGGCCCTGCGAGTACCTTTCTTTATTCGGGTCCTGCAATCAACGTGATGGCTGTGGTAATGACAGCCAAAATTTTAGGGGTACAATTGGGCGCGGCGAGGGCGATTGGAGCCATTCTTTTTAGTATCGTCATCGGTCTTGCGATGCATTTTATTTTCCGCAAGGAAAATGTAGCGCGTGCTGCAGAGATGGTGGTGCCCGATGAGCTTCCGACGCGGCCCTTGTGGAAAAATGCTTTGTTCTTTGCTTCGCTGGTAGGAGTCCTGATTTTTGCGAACTGGGCAAAGCCTGCGGAATCAAATGGCCTTTGGGCCCTTCTTTTTATGGCGAAGTGGTATGTGACGGCGTTTTTTGCAGTTGCTTTAGCAGTGATTCTGGTGCGTTGGTTCGGGATGGCATGGTGGAAACTTGCGCTGACGGGTTTGTTAGTAGGGGCTGTTGCCATGGTGATGCCGCAAAAACCGATTTGGGCTTTTACGGCGGGCTTTTTGGGACTTGCGTTTTTTACGAGCCGGGATAAGGGCGAAGCGGGGGCTTGGTTTGAGGCGAGCTGGGGATTTGCTAAACAAATTTTGCCGTTGCTTTTGGGCGGTGTTTTGATCGCGGGTTTGTTGCTCGGGCGCGTGGGTCACGAGGGCTTGATTCCTTCGGAATGGATTGCAGGCGCTGTGGGCGGGAACGGCTTGGGTGCAAATATATTTGCCTCTGTAGTCGGAGCGTTCATGTATTTTGCAACCCTTACGGAAGTGCCTATTTTACAGGGTCTGATGGGGAACGGGATGGGTCAGGGACCTGCGTTGACTTTGCTTCTGGCGGGGCCCGCGTTGAGTTTGCCGAGTATGCTCGTCATTCGAGGCGTGCTGGGGACTAAAAAGACGGTAGCCTTTGTGTCGCTGGTGATCGTGTTATCGGCGCTCACGGGCTGGGTTTATGGGATGTTTTTCGGTTAATGCAAAGGAGTCTTATGAAGGGCACCTCTAAAAATTGGTTTGCGGCCATGGAATCGAGCGAGACCGAGCAAGAGCAGAAGCGAAAAGTGGTCAATAATGACGTTATTGATGCCTTTGGCATCCGCTTCGGCGCCTCGATCATGATAGCAAACGAGTTCGCTATCGCGATGCTCGGCTTGAACGCTCTTCGCCACTTTGAGCGACGACTGTTGCAAAAGCCGAGTACAACGGCAAAGCTGGCTTTGCCAATGTTGAGGCTCGGCAACAGAACGAAGTTCACTATTGCGATGTGTCACAGTCGATTCCATAGAAAAAGAATTTTTAGAGGTGTCCTAAAGTTGACACCTAAACAAGGTCATCTGTTATTCGCTGTGATAATGGTAGGTTTCATGACTTTTATCATTACGAGCTTGAACACATTTATGGCGCAAGGGTATTCTCTAAACCCATTCGTGTGGCTTAAGAACTGGCTAAGTGCTTATCTGGTAGCGCTTCCCATTATGATCTTTTTTTCACCCAAAGTGAGCGCATGGATTAATGTTCGCGTCAAATCGTAAATACAAGGAGAAAAAAAATGAAAAAAGTGCAAATTCTCGGTGGTGGTTGCAGCAAATGCAAAATTCTTGCAGAAGAAGTGACTTTAGCCGCCAAAGAAATGGGCGTGGAAATCGAACTTGAAAAAGTGACAGATTTTCAAAAAATAATTGGCTTTGGGGTCATGACTACGCCCGCTTTGGTGGTGGATGGGAAAGTGATGTTTTCAGGCAAAGTTTTAAAAGCGGAAGCGCTGAAGGAATATTTAAAATGATCCCAAAATTCAAATTTCAGTGGATCGCTCTTTGCGTTTTGGCGATTACGGTTGCGGCTTGTGGTGGTGAGCAGAAAACGCAGGCTTCAGCCAAATCCAATACAGCACTTTCAAAAGAAGCGGCAAAAAAAGAGATCGCAAAAGACAAACCTAAAGTCACCTTCGTGGAATTAGGTTCGGTGAATTGCATCCCTTGCAAAGCCATGAAAAAAGTGATGGATGAGCTAGAAGCAAAATACCCGAAAGATCTTCGTATTATTTTTTACGATGTCTGGACAGAGCAAGGCCGCAAGGATGCTGAGTCCTACGGCATTCGCAGTATTCCCACACAAGTATTTTTAGATGAAAATGGAAAAGAATTTTTCCGCCACGAAGGATACTTTCCACAAGAATCACTGGAACAGGTATTGAAAAGTAAACAGGTGAATCAATGATCTTGACCCTGATGGATCAAATGATGGCTTTGCTCTCCGGCAACGTCGTTTATGCTTGTGCGGGGGCCTTTTTATGGGGCCTTGCGAGCGTCGTGCTTTCTCCATGCCACCTTTCGAGTATTCCATTAGTCATGGCTTTTGTCGCAAAGGAAAGTAAGGGCGAGCAAAAACGGGCGACTCTTTTGTCCATCGTCTTTACGATCGGCATTTTTGTGACGATGGCTTTGCTGGGCCTTTTGACTGCCGCTCTGGGGCGCCTGTGGGGTGATGTCGGCTCGTGGACTAATCTGCTTGGCGCAGGCATTTTTATTCTCTTAGGTTTGTTTTTGTTAAATGTATTTTCGTTGCCGCAGATGTCCATTAATCAGGATCGCTTTAAGAATGGAGGCCTGTGGGCCGCATTCGCACTCGGCATTTTGTTTGGCACGGTACTTGGGCCCTGTGCATTTGCTTTTTTGATGCCTGTGCTGGGCCTTGTCATGGTAAAGGCGAGTTCGGATCCATTTCTTGCGGGCGGATTGATTTTGTCCTATGCCGTGGGGCATGGGATTGTGATTGTGCTTGCGGGGACGTTCTCTGCAGGGGTCATGAGTTTTGTGCAATCGCCTCGGTTTTCGCCTTTGTTGCGCTGGATTCGCAAGGGTCTCGGCCTTTTAGCCCTTGGCATTGGCGTGTGGTTTTTGTTGAACTAAGGAAACTTAAGAATGAATACACTGATAGAGACACTTCAGTATTTTGTGATCATTACCGTTGAATTAACGGTGCTGTTCTTGGGTGTGAGTACCCTCGTTGCTTTGTTGTTGATGTACATCTCTGAGGAAAGACTAAAAGGGTGGTTGACTCAGCGAGGCCTTTGGGGCAATATTTTGGGAGCCGTTGTGGGTTCCCTCACTCCTTTTTGCGCTTGTTCCACAATTCCCATAATGCTCGGAATGCTCAATGCTGGGGCCCCTTTTGGGCCGGTCATGTCTTTTCTTATCTCATCACCGCTACTCAATCCGGTGATCATCACGATGATACTCGCTCTTATGGGATGGAAAGCCAGCCTGCTTTATTTTGGGGTGGTTTTTCTCGGTTCTGTTTTTTTTGGGTTTATTCTGGAAAAGGCTGGTGGGGCCAAATATGTAAAAAATGTAAGAGCCAAAAGCAGTTGTTGTCATGCAGAGAGTGACGAAAAAAAGATTCCCACGCATTTTGTAGAGAAGCTCAAAGCAGCCTTCCAATCGGCGTGGAGAACATTTCGGGGTATTCTTTTATATCTTCTTATCGGCGTTGCCATGGGGGCGGGCATTTATGGATATATTCCCGAGGATTTCGTAGTCAAATTTGCAGGTCCAGACAACCCTTTTGCGATCCCTATCGCTGCAATCATTGGTGTTCCTTTGTACATACGCGCTGAAACGGCTATTCCTCTGGGGTTAGCGTTGCTTCAAAAAGGAATGAGCATGGGTGCTGTTATCGCTTTGGTGATTGGAGGGGCCGGGATGGCGATTCCCGAAATGGCGATGCTCGCAAGCATTTTGCGGAAACGTTTAGTGGTGGCTATTGTGATGGTTATCTGGGTAACTGCTGTTGTAGGCGGATTATTTTTCAATGCAATGTTATAAACAATAATCAAAGGAGATAGACTATGCAAGAAAAAACAAAAAAGACATTTTGGCAGAGACTGTTTGGAAAAAAGTCCTGCTGCGGTTCTTTTGAAGTAGAAGAAAACAAAGATGTCAAGCAAGAGACAAAGAAGCATCATTGCTGCTGTTGTTCCTCTGAGGATTCTTCTAAAGAAAAGTAAAAAGAAACAATAACGCCTCTAAAAATTATCTCCAGTACAGGCATTTCTTATGCTTGCTCTGGCTCGACTTTTTTCTATGGTCGCAATGTAATTTTTAGAGGTTCTTTGAATTCACATCTCGTTTGAAGGAGCGATGATTATGAATGCACCAGGCACAAAAAAACTTTCTTTTTTAGATCGCTGGCTTACGCTGTGGATTTTTTTAGCGATGGGGCTCGGCGTGGCTTTGGGGGCGATCATCCCCGGCGTTGCCACCTTTTGGGACAGTCTTTCTATGGGTACCACCAATATCCCGATCGCGATAGGGCTCATTTTGATGATGTACCCGCCGCTTGCAAAAGTGCGCTACGACGAGATCAAAGATGTTTTCAAGGATCGCAAGGTGCTGATGCTTTCCTTGGTGCAAAACTGGATTATTGGCCCGGTACTTATGACCGCTCTCGCCATTATTTTTCTCCATGACAAGCCCGAATACATGGTGGGCCTTATCATGATTGGCCTTGCACGTTGCATTGCCATGGTCATCGTGTGGAATGACATTGCGAAAGGCAACACCGAATACTGTGCGGGTTTAGTCGCTTTCAATTCCATTTTTCAGGTGCTTTTCTATTCCCTTTATGCATGGATTTTTGTGACGCTCGTGCCGCCTCTCTTCGGTTTTGCCGGGAGTGCTGTTGATATTAGCATTGGACAAATTGCGCAAAGTGTGGGCATTTACTTAGGCATTCCTTTTGCGGCAGGGTTCCTCTCGTGGCTGGTACTTCGCCGTAGCAAAGGCGAAACTTGGTACCGTGAATCTTACCTCCCCAAAATTTCGCCATTCACGCTTATGGCACTTCTCTTTACGATTTTTGTCATGTTCAACCTCAAAGGCGAACAGATTCTCACGTTGCCTATGGACGTGGTGCGCATAGCGATTCCGCTTCTTATTTACTTTGTCTCCATGTTTTTCATTAGTTTTTTCTTGAGCAAAAAGATGGGTACTGATTATAAAAAGACGGTCACGCTTTCGTTCACCGCAGCAAGTAACAACTTTGAGCTTGCCATCGCTGTGTCTGTGGCGGTTTTTGGAATAGGCTCCGGAGAGGCTTTTGCCGCGGTGATTGGCCCCCTTATTGAAGTGCCTGTGATGCTTGGATTAGTGCATGTGACAAAACAATTGGAAAGGAGTTTCAAATGAATAAAAAGAGAGTGATGTTTATTTGCATTCATAATTCCGGGCGGAGCCAAATGGGTGAGGCTTTTGTGCGTCACTTTGCAGGAGATCGCTTTGAAGTGCACAGCGCAGGCATTGAAGCGGGACATTTGAATCCCTTGGTCGTAAAAGCGATGGAAGAGGTGGGAGTCCCAATGGAGGGGCACTACTCAAAAAAAGCGAGTGAATACATTGAACGTGGGGAACAATTTGATTACGTGATTACGGTTTGCGATGAAACGAATGCAGAACGCTGCCCCATGTTTCCCGGTAAATTTATTCGTATGCACTGGGGGTTCCCTGACCCAAGTGCACTCACGGGAACGGATGCAGAAAAACTGGCAGGAATCAGACCGATTCGTGATGCAATAGAAAAGAAAGTAAAAGAGTGGTTATCTATGGAATGAACGCTCCAGGCGGACCACTCATATTCTTATTTGCATCGGGCTCTGCAGGGGAACATGAGACTTCACCCTAATTTGTCATTCGAAATAGTGCATATAAGTAGTTAGTAAGTTCATTAAAAACGGGTGGGTGCCACTTGTTGCACATATACAGAGTTACCAATGCGAACGCGCCACAAGCTCATTTGAGAAATCTTAGGAATGGTTATTTGGTATGTACCCGCAGAAAACGATTGCGGCTGACTTTGCCACACCGTCTTTCCCTTAAGATCCACTTGCGAAATTTGAACAATGTTCGCGCTTGAAAGCATCAGAGAAATGGAGCCAGTATTAATCTTAAATGGCTTATTTCCAATCGACATTGTTTCACTTTTGGGAAGAGATGTGATAACGGGGTAGTTTTTTGTGAGTCCTTCTTTCCAAGCGTTCACCGCAGCATCGGAAGTGTTTAATGCCCAATCCGCTTCCGTGGAACTTTTGCTCTGACTAAACCACATCAGGCCCATAATCTTTGGAAATTGCGTCGGGAGAACGTTGAACATATCCCTAATCCATTGCGCCTTATCTCCGCCGATTTCCGAGCTAGAAAATTCAGCAATAAAGAGGGGCTTGTTGATGTTGGCAAGGGCCTTGTAGGAAGCACTGAAAACACTCGAGAAGCTTTGCCAAGAAGCCCAACTTTGCGATTTCCCCCAATTGTAGCCATCAATGGAAATGTAATCTACATAGTCATCTCCTGGATACGTGCCTGTAAAAGAAGTGGCGGCGGTACTGTTTTTATTGTTGGTTGTCCAAACCCATTTTACATTAGTCACGTTCAGATTCTTGAATATTGTCACGACGTGGCGGAATGCTTCAGCAACAGTTGCATTGGTATTTGCACCACTGGACTTGCCAACGGCCCAGGTATACCAAGTTCCATTCGCTTCATGGAACGGACGAATCCAAATTTCCTTTCCAAAATCTTTAACACCATTGGCAAACTCAGTGATGTAAGAATCGTAGACTCCACTGTTAATATCAGCGACGGCGTAATCATTGGGCATCCAGGTTACCACAAGCGTAGATCCGTTATTGGCTGCGATATCGGCGTATGTTTTTGTCCAAGCCCAGTCGTTATATTGCCAAAGGGCAAAAACGCTAATAAGATCCAGGTGGCGATCTTGTAAAGTTTCGAAGGCATCGACGTTTGCTTGTGTAGGCTGAGGGGTGGTGCCATCCCCACCGACCCACGCTCCTATTTGCATTGCCGTGGCGCAAACAGGTAAGGCGGCTAAAAATAAAACAGTGTTGAGTTTCATGGGACTATCCTCGTTTTTCATTAAAATAGGTCTTAACGCATTTTAGTTACTCCCTTATCTTTTTAGTTTGCTTATATTTGTACTAACTGTACTATGTATTTGGATATTGTAAAAAACATTCTGAAAACGCCACAATCTGCGGGAGAAAAGTTGCCTTCGGTGCGACTTCTTGCGGAGTCTTTAAAAATTTCCCCAGCAACGGCTCATAAGGTGCTTAAGGTATTGTTAGCCCGGGGTATCATTTATTCGCTTCAAGGGAAGGGGTTCTTTTGGGGTAAAAAACCTGATTGGGAAAAGCTGCCAGAGCCCCACTTATCAGGGTTGCAACAGGTGGAAGCTGGAGTACGCGAAGATTGGAGGTCCGGGTATTATGATCCGCAGAAAAAATTACCAAGCATCAAGGAAATGGCCGCGCGGTACAATGTCTCTCGGGCGACAGTACAAAAATATTTTGAGCAAATGCAAGCACAAGGGATTGTAGATCGCGTGGGGCAAGGACGATATTTTCCCGTTGTGGGGAAGGATTCCGATTTTAATAAAACTCAAGTAATTTTGATTACTCGTTGCGATGCCTTCGGGACTCTTTTTTTGGAAAGTGACCGCGAAATCGAATTATTAAAAGAGGCTTACCGCGTTGCAGAAGAACAAAATTTAGAATTAATCATCTTGGGGTATGAGGAGCAACGTGAACGGTTCCTCAATCGTTACGGAAAAGAATGTAAACTCTCGGATTTTCCGTTGTGTTTGGGAAGCCTTGTCTCTACATGGCTTTTAACCCGCCCCCGGAATCTACTCCATATTTTGGCCGCGCAAACTTACCCTGTTTCTGTTTGGTGGGAACATCCCGTTGAAGTATTGCCACGATCCTTGCGGAATAAGGAAAAATGGGCTTTTTTCAATTTGGCTTTCGGTACGTTTTCAGGGAATGCCGTGGGAAAATATTTACTCGCGAAGGGCTACATCAAAGTAGCATTCATTTCGCCCTATCATGAAAGTAACTGGTCAAAAGATCGTTTGATCGGTTTGCAAAACTCAGGGGTTGAGACGATTGCTGTCGTGGATAAAACGATGCCCAGTCCGTGGGCCTATCGTCAAGAGGCAATCAAATCAGGAGCGAAAGGAGAAAATGTTGAGAAAGTTGCACGTAGGCAAATAGCAGACAAACTTCTACGATTACTGAATAGTAAAACAGTATTGCCGAGTGTTTGGGTGTGCGTGAATGATGAGGTGGCAAGCATTCTCATGGAGCTTGCGTCTAAAGGGAAAATCAAGCTTCCTCAATATTGGATCGGTTTTGATAATTCGAGAGAAAGTTATCGGTTGCGATTGGATTCATTTGAATTTAACACAAGCACCATGGTGCGTCAATCTTTTTACCACCTGACAGCACCGGGTTCCGGCCTTTTTGCAACAAAAGATCTTTTAGAACTTTCCGGGAAAATTGTGGAAAAATAAGGGTCGTTCACAATAAAAAAGCCCGCAGGTGTCTGCGAGCTTCATAAAATCAAAAATAAATTTAACCTTCGGATTTGGGACGAAATTTATCCCAGAAACGTTTGCGGGCGCGGCTGCCGGGGCGTTCCCCGCTTGCCGTTTTGGGTGTTGCCGGGCGTTGTTCCGAGTTTTGCTGTTGTTGCGGCTGTTCCGATGATGAGGATACCGACCGTTCCCTGCGTTCCGGAGCACCATTACGACCTTGTGCTCTTCCCTGCGGACTTCCTTGAGGTCTACCTTGTGAATAGCCTTGTGAACGTCCTTGAGCACGTCCTTGCGGGCGACTTGGGGGACGACTTTGAGGCCTTCCCTGGGGACCGCGTGGGGCATCTGCGGGGAGATTCGCGAGAATGGCAGGGTCCCCTTCCGGGATACGCGTGCGAATCAAGCGTTCAATGGCCTTGAGCTCATCCAGTTCTTCGTCACAGCAGAAAGCGACCGCGGAGCCGCCTTTGCCTGCGCGGGCCGTGCGCCCAATGCGGTGCACATAAGTTTCGGGAACTTCAGGTAAGTCGAAGTTAAAAACGTGAGAAACATCATCCACGTCGATACCGCGGGCGGCGATATCCGTCGCTACGAGAACACGAATGATTTCACATTTGAAATTGCCGAGAGCTTCCTGGCGGCGGGTCTGGCTTTTGTTGCCATGGATCGCGGCACAGGTGATCCCTGCTTTTTCAAGAGCTTCCACAATGTGGTTTGCTCCATGTTTGGTGCGGCTAAAGACTAAAACCTTGGTCATGTCCGGGTTCTGCATCAGAAGGGCGCGAAGCAGTGCCCCTTTGCGCTTCTTTTCTATACGGTAAAGCGTTTGCGTGATGCGTTCAATAGGCGTACTCGCCGGTGTCACCTCTATGCGAATGGGGTGTGGACGTAAAATCTGAGCGGCAAGCTTGGTGATATCTGCGGGCATGGTGGCAGAAAAGAAAAGATTCTGCCGCACAGGCGGGAGCATCGCTACCACTTTGCGAATGTCGTGAATGAATCCCATGTCGAGCATACGATCTGCTTCATCCAAGACGAAAAATTCAAGTTTGCGGAGCGAAACCACTTTTTGGTTGATCAAATCCAGCAATCGGCCTGGGGTCGCCACCAAAACATCAACGCCACGGAGGAGTGCTTTTTTTTGAGGAACGTCGCTCACACCACCAAAAACGCAAGCCGTAGAAATAGAAGTATACTGTCCATATTTTTGGAAGCAGTCTTCCACTTGAATGGCGAGTTCTCGTGTGGGCAGCAAAACGAGGGCGCGTACGCATTTGGGCTCTCGAACTTTTCCAGACACCAGCAATTGTTGCAAAATGGGTAAAGCGAAAGCGGCGGTTTTTCCCGTACCCGTCTGGGCGATTCCTAAAAGATCATGGCCCTCCAAGAGAGGCGGGATC
>Ga0209467_1001543_pt1 | contig 19527 bp, 13 predicted proteins | sample Higcelwee11metaG_FD_187175 | JGI IMG/M metagenome (GOLD analysis project Ga0209467, IMG submission 187175) | Freshwater pond sediment microbial communities from the University of Edinburgh, under environmental carbon perturbations - High... | ecosystem: Environmental > Aquatic > Freshwater >...
TTGTATTTTATTAACCTGATCTGAATTATAGTCCTTGAATATGCTTCCTACATGTTCCTGATTCTTATATCTGGTCAGATCAATCACAGACTTTTTAAGATATGTATCGTCCTGGGCAATGATAAGGTTTTCATCAGGTTGCGGAAGATAAATATAATTAACGATTTCAGTCCATTTTCCGTAGCACTGCTCCAGATTAAGAGTGTTGTTCAGCCTGTCGAATATATCCTTCCTGTTTTCCTTCAGGAACTCATAATATTGTATTGCATTCTTTATTGTCCAGTGGGCCATATAGTTAGTAAAGGCGTTATTATTTACATGCTCCTTGTATTCATCAGGCCCCAGAACATTATTTATGTGATACTGCTTACACTCCTCATTCCACTCCAGGCGGGAGCACCAGAATTTTGCTGTGTCCATAAAAAGCTCATAGCCGTAGAGCTCCATAAAGTTTTCATCTCCGGTTATCTGGTAGTACTGCCAGATAGCAAATGCAATATCTGAAGTAATGTGCTGAGCAATAAATCCTGTCCATATTTTTGTAGCCTCACCGGTTATGATGTCAGCGCCACCCCAGACGGGAGTAACCTCACCATCTTCAAGCCATGCGGATTCCCAAGGAAACATTGCTCCTTCATATCCGTTATCCAGGGCTTTTTTTCGTGCCCCAGGCAGCGTATTATAGCGGTACTCAATAAGAGAACGTGCAACTCTTGGATTTTCATATATCCAGAAAGGCAAAATGAATAGCTCTGTATCCCAGAAGGTATGGCCCTTGTAGCCTTCGCCGCTTAATCCCTTTGCGCCTATATTCATGCGGTTGTCATGAGCCGGAGTCATTATTGTCAGATGGTACAGGGCAAATCTTATCGCCAGTTGATCAAAATCATCTTCACTATGTATTTTTATGTCGCAATCTTTCCATACTTTCTCCTGCCAGGCTTTTGCGCTTTCTTCCATAAGTCTGTCGTAACCTTTTTGACTTTCTGTTTTTAATGCCTCACAGGATAAAGCCTTTAGCGCATTAAGGCCCATGTTTTCATACTCTTTGTCCCTGGTTGTGTATATGCCGGATATTTTTTCTATTGTAAGTGTTTTACCCTTTTGCACTTTACAATCAAAATCAAAAAATATTTTCCTTCGGTCCATACAAATTAATGGCTTAGGCTGATATTTCTCTGATTGCAAAGTAAAGTTGTGTGCTGAGTTTATAATAAAATGAATTTTAGATTGTGTGGTTGTTTGGATAAGCTGCAAATACTTGTTTTCGTGTAATCTTTTTTCGCCTTCAGTAAAATGTTGTACGCCCGAATTAGACATCTGCCCGTTTATTCCTGATTTCAGATTCAGGCTGACATCTGAGTTTAAAGGTGTGATATCAACTTTTTGCCCGATTATGTGCAAATTGGAGAGGGATACAAACCTATGGAAGGTTATGTTTATCTCATCTCCTGATGGAGATATCCATGTCAGGGACCTAGTAAGTTCTCCGGTTTTTAAATTCAACTGCCTGCAGTAATTTTTCACAGTCCCTGCGTTAAGATCGAGCAAGCAGCCGTTAAATTCCAGATCCATCTGCGTTACATCCACAGCATTGGGCAGCTCTGTTACTTCGCTCTCATCAAATTTATTGAATGTACCTGCTACAAATGTGTTTCTTACTTCTCCTATATAAGGCTCTTCTGTGGCAGAACGGATTCCCATATAGCCATTGCCCAGTGACATGATTGACTCGCATTTTCCCAGATGCCTTGAATCAAACTGCTCTTCTGATATTATCCAATTTTTAAGCGCTCCAGTCCCAATATCATACTTCATTTTATCCACCTCTATTATGCCATTGTTCCAAAACGTTTCGGATAATATCAAAAAATAATTTTGGGAATTTCCCAAAACGTTTAAGATAAACTAATTATATCATACTTATGCTTTTTCTTTCAACTAGCTTATATGATAAATAAACCGAATTTTCATATTTTTCTTTTGTTATCATTTTCAATAGTTGCTTTGCCGATTCATTTCCCATTTGATAAAAATCCTGAGCCACAGTTGTCAATGCTGGGGTAAGATATTGAGATAGGGGTATATTGTCAAAGCCAATAATTGAAATATCGTTTGGAACTTTGAGCTTCAGTTCCTCAATTGCCCTAATAGAGCCCACTGCCATCATATCACTTGCACAGAACAAGGCAGTTATTTCAGGATGGCTGCTCAATAACTCCTTTGTTTTAACATAAGAAACTTCTTCTGAAAAATCGGCATATACCATATACTGCGGATTTACCAGGATATTATGATTAACAAGAGCTTTCTCGTAGCCTTTATACCTTTCGGCAGAAACAGCCGCTTCCTGTCGTCCATTTATCATACCGATATTCCGGTGGTTATGGCTAATAAGGTACTCTACAGCTTCTTTGGATGCCTCTATGTTATCAATGGAAATGCTGCTGGTATTTTTCCCTTCCGTCTTTATGTCTATAAGGACACAGGGAAGATCGCTGCTCACAATCTCTTCAAAGTAGGGATCATCTGTTCTTATACCATGGAGCACCGCACCTCCTATATTATGCTCCCTGCAGAACTGGACATAAGTTTTCTGCTTCTGTTGTGCTGTACTTGTGGTAAACAAAACCACTTCATAATTTACAGTTTCTGCATAGGTATACATACCGCTTAAAAGGCCGTATGCTATATTGTCCTTTCCGCCTTCCTTCTCAAGCCCCGAAAGTATTATGGCCAGAGTATTGTTTTTCTGTTTGACCAAATTCTGGGCTGAACGGTTGGGTACATAGCCCCTGTTCTTTGCGATTTTAAGAATCAGCTCTTTTGTTGAAGCGCTTACATCATCATAATTATTCAACGCTCTTGAGACGGTTGTTATGGAAACGCCTGCCTCCCTTGCTATATCCTTTATAGTCACCATGCAAAACACTCCTCATGCAATTTCTTAAATACATTATAACCTATATTTTGCATTATGCAATATTTCAAAGTTTTTCTTCATAGTATGGGTTGAAAAAGTAAGGTTTGCCGTAACGAAGAGGTGTAATATGATTATGGTAACAATAAGGTCAATAAATAATATTTAAAAAAGTGTTGACGAAATTAGAAAATAGTAATATTATAATAATGTAAGCGTGTTAGCGAACGTAGGGGAGGTGTAGATTTGGATATAATATTTGGCGAATTTATTAAAAACAAGCGTAATGAAAAGGAAATAACATTGAGAGATATGGCAAAGAGATTAGACATTGCACCATCTTATTTAAGTGATATTGAAAAAGGAAGGCGATATGCGCCAGATAAAGAGAAGTTAGTGGAAATTGCTAGCATACTTAATTTAAACACTGAAGAAAAGAACTATATGTTTGATTTAGCAGGTAAGACAAAAGAGAGCATCGCACCGGATTTACCAGAAATTATAATGGAACATGAAAAAGCAAGTGTACTATTGAGAAAAGCTAAAGAAAAAAATTTGACAGAAAAAAGTTGGGATAAGCTCATTAAAATTATTGAGGAACAAGATAGGTGATATTGTGCAATTTAGAAAAGGGGTTAAAGGAATACCAATATTAAGTAAGCAGAACTTAGAGGACTATGCTATTGAGTTCTTGGAGGGGTTTAGTAAGGACTTACTTAGAAAAGCTCAACCTATTCCGATAGAAGAAATATCAGAAATGCACCTGAAATTAGAACTGGATTATCAAAAGCTTAAATTGGACAAATCTATTCTAGGTCTAACTTGTTTCACAGATGGCTATTTGGATGTATACAACGATGAAAGTGATTTAGAAACTATCTATGTAAAAAAGAATACAGTTATAATAGATAATGAGCTAGCTGAGGATAAAAGTATGGAAGGTAGATTTAGGTTTACATGTTCACATGAAACTTCGCATTGGCTATTACACAGGCATATGTATGAAAAAGATGAAAACCAAATATGCATGTTTGATAACTCAGAAGCTCAGGTTATAAGTTGCTTAAATAGAAATATAGAGAATATTTTCTGTTATTATGATTTTAAAGCTGATGATGATTGGATTGAATGGCAAGCTGATTATTTAGGGGGAGCGATATTAATGCCAAAAACTTCTATACGTCAAACATTTGCAGAGTTATTAGATAAGATGCATATACACCAAAATTATATATTTTTGGATAACCAAGTATGTAATATAACTAACTATAGGAACGTAGTAAATCAACTTGCATATAAGTTTAATGTGTCAAAGAAGGCTGTACAAGTAAGGCTTGATAAACTTGGTTTAGTTAAAAGAGATAATGGTCAGCTAAGCTTTTTATAACAGGAGATTCTCTTTTTTTGAATTGTAATACGCATAATAGCGGACATGCGGATTTGTGAATTATAAGTAAGAAGGTGATATTATAAAGATTGTGAGAATGTAAGTATGGAAAATGACTTAGATTATGTCTAGCTTAGTAAGCATTGTATTACTTAAGATAAAGTAGAAATAAAAGGTTTAAATACTTCATAAAGGAAGAATGTGAACATGGTTAACATGTTATAATCCTATTTCCATTGAGTAATTATGGAGAGTTGAGCGAACATATTAGAATTATTTGGTGAGAAATGTTTTGGATTAGACATGCAAATACATATAAATATTTTGAAGACTATATTTTCTGTCCAGAAATAAAAAGGGCAATGTGTTGCATTTTGCAAAAGCATTAACGTAATGGAAGAATTCGAACGTTTATTTTACGAATAGAATTAAAAAATATTAAATGGGGGTGAACAATATGTTGTTCTCTGAAGCTTTCAATATAAAAGGAGAAAAAAACTGCGAGTGGTTTGACCCGATAATTCATCAAGACACAGAACTGTTTATTGATCCATTTCTAGTTTTTAAGACTAATGATACTCTTTTTAAGGGTGTATATGATGAAATGATGCAGTTCTTTAAAATTGCCTTTAAACTTGTAGCGATGTCTAAAGGTAAAAAAAGCAGCAAAGAATATATTAATGCAATTAATATGTTTGAAACACATGAAGTAAATGAAATCTGTCTAGGTTATTCTCCTGCAAATCGCGGTTCGGGTTTTTCTAAAGGTTGGGCAGAAATTATTGTTGAAAACATAGAGAAAGCTATAAAACATAATATACTAGAACTTGAACACTTTGAAGAAATTAGTATTTTTAGTAAAGGTATTGGACCGGATTATATAAGCGATATTACCGCAAATCTAATGAAAGATAGGTTAGTATTATACACGAGTAATATATGCAAAAAGTACGAAATTGGTTTAAAGAAGAAGAAATTGAAAAAGCATAGATTTAACTGGGATACTTTTGAGTGGATAGATGAGGATGTGTTTTTACCTATATATGAGGGTAATAGAAAAAAAGCAATATTACTAGTGCCAAAGAAATTTTTGTGTGAAAAGCCAGAAATTAACTATAACAATTTCGATTACTATTTAAGTAAAAATGAACAATTGCGTGAGAAGCTTAACATTGAAATTGGTAAGAATCTGAGCAAAAAAGAAATAATAGAAATAGTTTTAGAAAACCACTCAATTCTAAAGGGCTATATTAAAACTATTGAGAAAAGTGAGGGTAATCCATATGATCTAGATGAAGATATTTTATTAAGGTATAGATGGTATGAAAAGGCTAGGGATATAGTAAATGAAAACCCATTAATAATAAATAGCCCTAGAAATGAAAGAGAATTTAGAAACTTTATAGGGAGTTTTGTATCATATTTTAAAGATTATATTGAACAGAACTTAGGATATCGTTCTCTATGGAATGAAGAGTTGAGTATATCAAAAAGTGAGAATGCAGTTATGTTACTGTTTGAAGGTATAATTGAACAATTAGCATATAAGAATAATATTGATTTAGAAAGGAAAGAAAAACAAGAATACATATTGACAGAATTCAGGTTCCCTACAGGTAAGATAAGTGCTACGTTAATACAAGCAAAACTAGCAAACAACACAAAATATTGGAATTCATTATATTTCCATCTAGATAAGTATCTTAAGGATACGGGTAATAATTATGGAGTAATAGCAGTCATTGAGTATAGGGAAAATGATAGTAAAAGGGTTAAAGATATACAAAATAAAATATCGAAGTATAATAAGAAAAAGGGAATGAATATTAAGTTGTTTATAATTCATGCAATGCCATAAAATTAAATTATTATAAAAAGCAATAAAAAGGACTATGCAAATTTTGCATAGTCCTTAAACATTCCTGTAAATAGAAAATGGTGCCGAAGGTCGGACTCGAACCGACACGCTTTGAGGGCGCATGATTTTGAGTCATGTGCGTCTGCCAATTCCGCCACTCCGGCACTAGCCACGTAAAATATGATATCACATAAAGATATAAAAATCAATACAAATATTTACCAATCTATATAAATAGACACGTTTAAATTTATGCAGCATAAAATGCAGTGCATGTATATATTGTACTGCTGTTTATTATAAGGCAAATATTACATTAAAAAATGAACAGGTTTTATGATATAATTTTATGTATACTAAACCAGGAGGACAAATATTAATGGATCCAATCACTCATGCAGTTGTAGGACTTACTATAGCAGTCTTGTCAGGCGAGCCTTTGGCTTTTTCAAATCCTGCAATTATAGGTTGTATAGCAGGTGCGGTTATTCCTGATGGGGATATTATAATGCAGCTTAAAGGAGATTACGTATATCTGAAAAATCATAGAGGGGTATCGCACTCCATACCAATGATGTTTGTATATTCAGTTGCCATAGCAGGCTTGCTGTGGCTGTTTTTTGGCAATATAGCGTTTCGGAAGGTATTAATGTTCGCCCTGATGGGCTGTTTTTCGCATATTGTTTTGGACATAACCAATTCGTATGGTGCACAGATATTCTGGCCTTTCTGCAAAAAGCGCATAACCCTTGACCTTCTTTTGATCTATGACCCTATGATTATAATATTATGCTTTACTATTATTCTGCCGTATGCAAGAAGTATTATTCCTCCTTACTTGACAGTGCTTATATTTGCTTGCTACTTAATACTCCGGTATCTGATGAAAAAAATGGCTCGAAGCATTGCCTTTGAGAAGCTGGGCGGTAAATACAAGGCTGTACACTTCAGAATAATGCCTTCAATGATTGGTCTTATTAAATGGCATTTTATACTGAGCACGGAAAAAGGAAAGGTAATTGGAGAAGTGAATATATTCCCGAGACGGTTCAAAATAATTGACATCAAGAAGAATCTGGACATAGAGTTGTACAAGCTTGCGATAAATACTCCTATAGCCGGATTTTTCAGCCAGTTTACTCCAATATTCCATATTGATTGTAATAGGAAGGAAGGAAACTATATATTCGAATTTATCGATCTGAGATATTATATTGCAAGGGATTTTCTGCACCATGCCACAGCAGTTGTAAATATGGATCTTGAAGTGGTAACATCACTGTTCCAGCCGTATACCAAAAGCAGGAACGTAGAAGTGTGAAGACAAAAGTCTGATCCGGAAAAGTCATTGACTTTCCGGACTTTTTCTTTTTTTTGAATAACTTTTGGGGGAGTTGAATAATTGTGCCCGCCAAATAATACATATAAACTGTGTGTGGTTGAATAAGCATTTTATCGGCTGTCAATAATCAAAATGTGGTGAAGTGGTTTTTACATACCATGGGCGTTTATATAAAAGGAGGGGTTTGTTTTGAAGAGGTCATTTTTTATCGCACTTGTTGTACTTATTTGTTTCAGTCAGGTATCTGCGGGTAGCACATCCGGCAAAGCAAGCATAGAAATCAACTTGCCTTCCCGCACATTAAGTTTATATAAAGACAATGCACTTATGAAGGAATACCCTGTATGCATAGGGAAACAGTCAACTCCCACACCCCAAGGGGAATACAGTGTTATATACAAAACTGTCAATCCATACTGGATAAACAAGGATGTTGTAGTGCCTCCCGGACCTCAAAATCCTCTGGGGGTCAGATGGATAGGAATTACTAAAGGCATAGGCATCCATGGCAACAATAAGCCGGAATCTATAGGAACTTGTGCATCCGCAGGCTGCATCAGAATGTACAACAGGGACGTAGAGGAAATATATACCCTGGTACCTGTGAATACGCCTGTCGCCGTAATATACGACAGGATAAAGCTGTTTGAAGATAAATACTCAGGGGAAAATGCCGTAATAATTTATCCGGATATCTACAAAATGAGTGGCAGCAGCGGCAAGCAGATGATGGAGAAGTTGAACCGGATGGACATTTCAGAAGAATTAGCAAAAAAAGTTCAGGAGTTTTCCACAAAGCCCATAAAAAAGCCTCTGGCAGTATCTCAAGGAATTGGGGTATTCATGGGAAACACTCTGGTGACCTTCGATGCTTTTTATGAGCAGGGGGAAATATTTGTAAACTATAAGGCGGCAGAGGATGCATTAGGGCTGAATTCAGAGACAGTCGGTCTTCATGAGATAGGTATAAGGGAGCTGCAAGGAACAATATATATCAACCTAATGCAAACAGTGAAGCATTTTGGCGGGAGTATAAGCTATGATGAAGCCAGCGGAAATGCATATATAAATATGAAAATTATCAAGGTCAATGGGGTATTTGCGGGCATGAATTATGGAGACTTTGACAAGTCGGATTTAATAGACATTGAAACCGTTAAGCAGCTTGGCTATGAGTATTCTGAAGACATTGTTGATCTCAGGATATTTGATAGAGGAATAATGAAGCTTAAGAGAAAGGATGTCTGGAGTGTGAATGTGGACAATATTATCGGAGTCTTGGGAGGCTATAAAACAGTAAACTCCATGTATGGCACCGTAGATCTCAAACTGCCGACTTTCTTAAAGTTGGGTGAAGAGTATTTTAAAACCGATAATATTGATGGAAGATTGGTGTTAAATGCAGAAACAGCTTATAGCATACGTGAGAGGAGCGGCGGGGTTTCTGAAGCTTTTTCGGCTGAAGGGGAGAATAAAACTGGAAAAATTGATTTGGAGACTTTTTTGGAAGATTACGACTATGTTGCCAATAACTTTGGCACTGTAATTGAAATTAAAGTGAAGGAGAATTAAATATTTAATAGAATATATTATAAAGGGATTTTAACCAGTAGTAAACACACTACTGGTTTTTCAAGTGATAATAGAATCCTTATAAAAAATCTGGAACTTAATCAAAAAAGCAGCGTCTAACATATGCAGGGGTACTTTTGTGCCTTATTTGATTGTATATGGCATAATCTACAGAGAAACACCGGAAATTAGGTTTACATATACGAATTTATATTATATAGGTTGCATTAAAGAAATTTTAAGATATCTGAGATATGTTTAGAAGCGGGAGGGGGAAATGCATTGAGTGACCTGGAAAAGCTATTAGTTAAAAAGAGCCAGTCTGGAGATATTGAATCCTTTGAACTCTTGATAAGCTCCTATGATAAAAGAGCATACAATATTGCTTACCGTATCATGGGGAACGAGGAAGATGCTAAGGACATGGCACAGGAAGCGCTGTTTAGAATATTCAGATCTATAAAGGATTTTAAGGGACAATCAGCTTTTTCTACATGGTCGTATAGGATTGTGACCAATGTATGCCTTGATGAGTTAAGACGAAGAAAGAATGAAAAGTATGTACCAATAGAAAGCACAATACAAACTGACAGCGGTGAGGCTTATATAGAGCTTTGCTCCGATAAGGAAACTCCTGAGAGTGTTTTTGAAAGGACTGAGCAGAGAGAACTTATAAAGAGTGCGATAGACGGGTTGAGTGAGGAATATAGAAGCGTAATAGTCCTAAGAGACATACAGGGCTTCAGTTATGAGGAGATATCTACCATTCTGGACTGCTCCATGGGTACGGTGAAATCTAGAATTAACAGAGCGAGAACCATGCTTAAAGGCAGGTTAAAATCAAGTATGGAACTTTCCTGCGAAAATAGAGTCTAATTTGGTGAAGGGAGGTAGAAGGTTATGAAGTGTGAAACAATAAGGAATATGATATCTTCATATATAGATAAAGATTTGAATGATATAGAAAAAAGCGAATTGGAAAAACACATTGCAGAATGTAAAGAATGCAGAGAAGAATATGAGAATCTGCTTGACATAATAGCCGCATGCGGCAATCTCGAAGAAGTCGAACTGCCTCAGAACTTCAGGACGGAACTTCACCAAAGGCTGGTTGGGGAGAAAAAGAACTTCTTTAGCGGCATCCTTGGAAAAAAGAGCATGAAAGTAGCAGCAGGACTTGTTGCAGCAGTGCTCATTGCAGTAATAGGAATAGGAAGCTCAGACTTGTTCGGTAAGAATGCGAAAATGGCTCAGGAGAGCGCTGTAGCTCCGGGTTATGGCGAAGCTACAGAACCGGCTGCACCTGATGTTGCTTATGATATGGGTGAGAATAAGGCAAAGGGAATGGCAAAGGCAGAAATGCCTCAAGTAGCTTCAATAAATGGAGTCTCACGAGATTCTGTAACTGTACAATTCAATGAAAGCATTGAAACTACCAGTAAAGAAGGAGCTTCCAATTATGCGGTAAATGACAGCCAGGCGCCAAGTCAGGCTGCTGAGAGCCTAAGGTCAGGCAGGATGGTAATCAGAACGGGCAACATATCGGTAAATGTAGCAGATGTAGAAAAAGCAGCTACTGATATCAGACAGCTTACTGAAAGCAGCGGAGGCTATGTAGAAAATTCTCAGATAGAAAATATCTCAGTACCGCGGGTTCAGGATGTCAATGGAAGCTTCCCGGACAAAGAAGCCACAGAAAAGTATGCGAACCTTACAATAAGGGTTCCTGAAGCTAAGTTTGGGAATGTGTTTAATAATATAAAAGGCATGGGCAAACTAACTAATGAGAATATGAGCGGCAGTGACATTACTGCTGAATATAGGGATACAGCAGCCAGAGTGGATAATTTGAAGATACAGGAGCAAAGCCTGAAAGAGCTTATGACCAAGGCTAAGAACGTGGATGAGATACTCCGGATAGAGTCGGAGTTAAACAGGGTAAGGACGGACATAGATATATATTCAGGGAATCTCAAACGTTGGGATAACCTGGTTCAGCTTTCCACCATCACTATATATATGAGAGAGCTTAAACCTGAAGAGCTTAATAGCGTAGATGTACCGGGAATGTGGGGAAAGGCATATAAAGGTTTTATAAAGGCTGTTAACAATGTAGTCGCAGGACTTGAGAAGACAGTTATAGTTCTGGTTACTGCTATACCTTACCTGGTTATAGCAGGAGTGCTTGCAGCGATAGGATTTGCAATAGCAAAAAAGATAAAATTAAAGAAGTAAGGTTCGAAGTTTACGGAACAACCCCCTGTGTCGTAATAAAAAGCATATCTGTTCTTATGAGCGGTATGCTTTTTTGTTATTAATATTTTTTTTGAAAGGGTTTTTAGATTTTTAGTGGAAATAATATCTTATATAAAATTACGGAGGATACAAGGAATGGAAAAAGGCAAATTCATAATTATAGATGGCAACAGCCTTATGCACAGAGCGTTTTATGGAATGCCGAGCCTGACTAATGCCAAGGGCTTTCATACAGGTGTAATATATGGTTTTGTGAATATGATAAATAAGATACTGGAGGATTACAAACCCCAATATATAGGCATTGCTTTTGACAGAAAAGCACCAACCTTCAGGCATTTGGAATATTCAGACTACAAAGCAGGCAGGCTCAAGATGGCGGAAGATATGGCAGAGCAGATTCCGGTGCTGAAAGAGGTATTGGCTGCTATGAACATCAAACAGTCTGAAATAGATGGGTTTGAAGCGGATGACATAATCGGAACGATTGCAGCAAAATGTGATGAAAAAGGTATACCTGCATTCATAGTTACGGGTGACAAGGATGCGTTTCAGCTTATAAGCGACAATGTGCATACACTTATGACTATAAAAAAGGGAATCAGTGAAATTGAGGAGTATGACATAGCAAAGCTTAAAGATACATATGGGATTACACCTGCTCAGATAACCGACCTTAAAGGGCTCATGGGGGATGCTTCGGATAATATTCCTGGAGTGCCCGGTGTAGGGGAAAAGACGGCTCTTGAGCTTATCCACCAGTTTGGTACGGTAGAGAATGTCCTTCAGAATGTGTCGGAAATAAAGAAGAACAAAGTAAGGGAAAATGTATCTAATAATGCAGAACAGGCAGTCTTTTCAAAAAAATTAGCTACTATAGTAAGGGATGTTCCGATAGATTTTAATCTGGATGACTATGTTTTGAAGGAAGCTGACAAGGAGAAGCTCTACAAGCTTTTTTCCGAGCTGGAGTTTGAAACTCTGATTGAAAAAATGTGCAGCGGCTTTTCAAATACTGCGACAGCAGCGGTAGAAATTATTGTGGAGGAAATAAGCAGTATAGATAAGCTGAAGGAAGTATTTGAGGAAGCGGCAAAGTCAGGTACACTTGCTTTCAAGATAGATGATTCAATGGGAGAAATGCTAAGGACAATATACTTTGATGCGGCTTTTAAACAGTATTGCTTTGCTTTGAATGACAGCAGTATGGAGCTTATAAGAAATATTATGGAAGACCCTGAAGTGACGAAGACAGGTCACGATATAAAGCAGGATATACTGCTTCTGAAAAGGCATGGTATAGATGTAAGTCCTATAGGCTTTGATACTATGGTAGCTGCATATCTTATAAACCCCTCAAAGGGGTCCTATAAGATCAGGGACCTGAGTCAGGAGTATCTGGGCGCAGGCTTGGATGGTTATGAGGCAAAAGGAGTAGAACCGGCACAAAAGTATGGAGCTACTGTGAAAATGGTATCAGAGCTCCAGAAGGTGCTAAATGGCAAGCTTAAGGAATATGAGATGATGGAGCTCTATTACAGCATGGAGCTGCCGCTGATTACGGTTCTTGCCGATATGGAGTATGAGGGCTTCAATGTGGACAGAAGCAAGCTTGAGGTGCTGTCTGCCGATTTTTCAAAACAGATAGAAGCTCTGACTGCAGATATATACATGCAGTCAGGGGGGGAATTCAATATAAATTCCACCAAGCAGCTTGGAGTAATACTATTTGAAAAGCTGGGGCTTCCTGTAGTAAAAAAGACTAAAACCGGCTACTCTACAGATGTGGAAGTTTTAGAGCAGCTTTCCGGCAAGCATCCCATAATAGAGAAGCTTTTAGAATACAGGCAGCTTGTAAAGCTTAAATCTACTTATGTCGATGGCCTGATTGGCATAATAAATCCCGAAACAGGTAAAATTCATACCAAGCTGAATCAAACGGTGACGGCCACAGGAAGGCTTAGCAGTACAGAGCCTAATTTGCAGAACATACCGATAAAAACCGAAAACGGAAGACAGATAAGGAAGGTTTTTGTGCCAAAGAGCGAGGAATATATTCTGGTGGATGCCGACTATTCACAGATTGAGCTTAGGATACTGGCACATATATCGGGGGATGAGGGGCTTATTGATACATTTATAAGAAACGAAGATATTCATACAAGGACAGCATCAGAAGTATTCGGGGTAGAGCTTTCTGAGGTCACACCAGTTATGAGGGGAAGGGCTAAAGCCGTTAACTTCGGAATAGTATATGGTATAAGCGATTATGGATTGTCGCAGGATCTTAAAATTTCAAGAAAAGAAGCAAAAAAATATATAGATAATTACTTTGCGAGGTATCCGATGGTAAAGCAGTATATGATTGATATAGTTGAAACTGCTAAAGCTTGCGGATATGTTAAGACCATAATGAACAGGAGAAGATATATACCGGAGATTTCATCGCAAAATGCAGTGAATAGAAATTTTGGAGAGAGAATAGCTATGAATACTCCTATACAAGGCAGTGCCGCTGACTTGATAAAGATGGCCATGGTCAGGGTTCATTCCGAGCTTTCAAAGAGGAACTTAAAGTCGAGACTTATACTCCAGGTTCATGACGAGCTGATTGTGGAAACTCTGAAGTGTGAGCTTACGGAGATAAAACAACTGATAGAGGAATGTATGGAAAAGGCTATTGAATTAAGGATTCCGGTAATTGCTGAAATCAGCAGCGGTGATAACTGGTATAATGCTAAATAGGTTTATCATATTTAATGTGGGGTGTGTGTGATGGTTATTGGTTTAACAGGGGGAATCGCAAGCGGCAAGAGCACTGTTTCAGCCAAGCTGAGAGAGCTCGGAGCTGCTATTATTGATGTGGATATACTGGCAAGAGGTGTTGTAAGCAAAGGAGAAATAGCATATAATAGAATAATCCAATGCTTTGGAGACAATATACAACTGCCTAGCGGAGAAATTAACAGAAAGAGGCTGGGGAGTATTGTTTTTTCCAACAAAGAAAAACTGGCACTTTTAAACAGCATAACCCATTCGGAAATAATAAACAGGGTGAAGGATAGAATTCAGGAACTGAAAGCAGAAGGTGCTAAGGTCATAGTAGTAGATGCAGCTATACTTATTGAGATGGGGCTGCACAAGTATGTAGATAGTGTCTGGGTTGTGATAGTAGATAGGGAAACCCAAATAAAAAGGCTTGTAGAGCGTGACAAATTTGATTATAAAGATGCAGAAAACAGGATAAATTCACAGTTTACCAATGAAGTAAGAAAAAAATATGCAGATGTTATAATAGATAATAACAACCCAATTGAGGAAGTTGGGAAAAAACTGGAAGAGTTGTGGAATAACATTATTTCTGGGGGAGAATGATATTTGGCTAAAAACAGAAAAATTAAATTTATCAAGCTTTTAATAGCAGTATTGTTTATATACGCTGCAATGCTTAATATACCAAACCTATTAAAGCTTTTATACCCTTTAGAACATAAAGATATAATAATAAAATATGGACAGTTGTACAAAATCGACCCTCCGCTTCTGGCCGCACTTATCAGAACGGAAAGCAACTTCAATGCTCAGGCAGAATCAAGCAAAGGGGCAAAAGGTTTGATGCAGATAACACCTTCTACCGGAGAATGGATAGCGAGTACTACTGGAATGAAGGATTTTAATGAGGAAATGCTTTTTGATCCGGAGATCAATATCAGATTGGGAAGCTGGTATATTGGGTATCTCAAAGATTACTACAACAGCAGTTTTGAATTGGTTTTTGCCGCTTATAATGGAGGCAGCGGCAATGTAGACAAGTGGCTTAAGGATAAAAACTACAGCTTAAACGGCAGAACTCTCGATACAATTCCATTTTCTGAGACTGAGAATTTTGTAAAAAAGCTTAAAAAATATTACAACATTTATAAAAAGATTTATAAATGGGATAGTGCGAAGTGATATACTGTATGCGGCGCTATAAGTGCTGAAAAATAAGAAAGTTGTTATATATAGCAAAGGATGGAGAATTTATAATGAAGGTTAGAAGGTTTTTACTGGTTTTTATTCTGCTTATATCATTTATTTTGATATCCTGTGATAAGGCAGTTGTGCCGGATGAAACGGAAATTTCGATACAAGATGAAAAGCCTGTGGCAGGTGGAACAATAAACATTAGCTCGGTAGAACCCAGCTCATTGAACCCTCTTCTAAACAAAAGCAAGTCGTATACTGAGGTTTCCAAGCTGATTTTTCAAAGCCTGGTGGAATATGATGCAAATCTAAAAATAACTCCTGTTCTGGCACAAAGCTGGGGCTTCGAGGATGGTTCTTCAAGGTGTATAGTTAAACTGAAAGATAATGTACTTTGGAGCGATGGAGAAAGCTTTACTGCTAACGATGTAAAATTTTCTTTGGATACAATTAAAGCATCTGAGAATTCTATATATAAGAGCAATCTGGAGCATGTGTTTTCTTACAAAGTCAGAGATAATGCGACAATAGAGATAGTTTTTGACCAGCCTTTTGCAAATGCGATAGATATGTTGAATTTCCCTGTGATACCTCAGCATATCTATCAGGCGGATTTAAATGCAGTGCCTGTAGGTACAGGTATGTTCAAGGTATCTCAATATGATAAGCTGAAATCTATGGAACTCATATATAACGACAAGTGGAAGGGTGAAGAAAAGCCATATGCCGAGAAAATCAAGGTAACTTTCATAAATGATACCGAAGCGTTTTCCACAGCCTTTCAGTATAAGGAACTGGATCTTTTAAACACAACCTACTATGACTGGGAGAAGTACAGTGAAATGAAGGATGTAAATGCTTATAAATATTCAACAATGTATTATGATTTTATCGGTTTGAATTACAATAATCCGATTTTCCAGGACAAAGCAGTCAGGAAGGCAATGATTCAAGGTATAAACAGAAAATCAATTGTGGATAAATATTTGCTTGGGAATGCAGTGGTTACAGATGTGCCGATAAACCCGACTTCATGGCTGTACGATGATAAAGTTGAGAAGTATGGATACAGCAGGTCTGAAGCCGAGAATTTGCTAAAAACTGCCGGCTTTGCAGATTCGAATAATGATGGCATTTTAGATAGAGATGTTGGTGGAGTAAGGCAGGAGCTTAAGTTTACGCTGCTTACGAATGGCGAGAATGAATTCAGAAGGAAGGCAGCAGAGGATATAAAGAAAAATCTGGAAGATATCGGGTTTGGAGTTGAGATTAGTTTTGTTGCCTTTACTGATATGAAAACTGCTATGGATACCAAGAAGTTTGACGCAGTACTTACCGGCTACAATCTTTCAAATACACAGGATTTGTCCTTTGCTTTCCACAGCACCCAGATTGAAAGCGGCAAAAACTTTATGTCCTATTCAAATGCCAATATCGATGCAGAACTCCAGGAAGCTTACACTGCACTGGAGGACAACCAAAGAAAGGAAATATATAAGAGGCTGCAACAAAGTTTCAGGGAGGAAGTACCTTGCATAAGCCTTTTATTCAGAGATGCTGCAGTAGTTGTAAGAAACAAGATAAGAGGAGAAATAAAGCCCGATTCAGTGAATCCTTATAGAAACATCCAGCAGTGGTTTATACCCGAAAGCAAGCGATAATGTAAGTAATTCGATCTTATTCTGGAGAAAAACTTTACACTTTTGACACATAGATTTCTATTGACATAAAGGTTATTAGATTATATAATATTCAATGTGGCTAGCGCTTATAGCAAAGTGCGGGCAGCAAAAGATACAACCCTCAAGTAAATTTTAAACTTAAAATGCGAGAGTGGCGGAATTGGCAGACGCGCACGTTTGAGGGGCGTGTGAGGATTCTCGTACGGGTTCAAGTCCCGTCTTTCGCACCATAATGGAAATTGAACTTCAAGGTTAAGTGCCTTGAAGTTTTTTATTGTAGAGGAGAGTATAACTTTCCTCTACAATAAAAAACCTTGATTTAACTGCCCGTGCCAGAATTTCCTCATTATATTCGGAAAAGGCACATGGGCTTCAAATGCGGCCGCAGCCGCCTTTGTTCTTTTCGCATTAACGAGTTAAATTTACTATCGAGATATTTTAAATGGGTTAATAATGTAATTAACTTATATATAATAAAGTATATATATTTTGGTTAGAAAAATGATAAAATAATTAAAAGCGGAGGGTGATAAATATGGATATTAAGCAATTGAGATATTTCTTACAAATCTGCAAGGATGGGAGTTTTTCTAAAGCAGCCAGAAATGCATATATTACACAACAGGCCTTAAGCAAATCTATTTTATCATTGGAGGAAGAGTTGAATGTTCCTTTGTTCTATCGAGGTACAAGAGGAATTATAGTGACTGAGTACGGTGATTACATGAGAGAACAGTGCGAAGCGATTGTTAGAGATATTGATCTAATGACAGAGAATATAAAAAAGTTGAGCGAGTCATATTATGGTACAGTGAAGGTTGGTATTGTTCCAGGGCTTGTTTATTACCTGAATCCTGAAACATTGGAATCTTTCAGAAATTATTATCCAAGTATTAAGTTGGAATTTAATGAATATCCATATCAGGTGTGTGAGGACAAAATTCTAACAGAGCTATTGGATGTGGCTGTTATAGTTGGTCCTGTTGATGAAAAAAAATTTGATTCTATTGAGCTTGAAAACCGCAAAATGAAGGCGGTTATCAATTCGAATAATAGGCTTTATCAGAAAGAAAAAGTCTCGGTTGAAGATCTTAAGGGAGAAAAACTTGTAACTATTAGTGATAAAAGTCACGATAATCTGATAAAATTGTGTAAACAGTTTGGATTTACTCCGGATATTGTATATTCGACTGCAGCGTCAGTTATGCTCTATGATTTATGCAGCAAGCATAATTACATCGGATTCAATGTTGATTTTGTCGCAGATAAAATGTGCAATTACCCTTCGATAAAGATTGTACCATTTGAGCATATGGATTATGAATGGTCGATATGCCTGATCACAAAAAAGGGAAAGATAAAAACCAAGCCAATGGAAGTCTTTATTGATAATATTATGATGTATTTCAGTTTGAATAAAATATAGTCAAAATTTTGGCATGCTCGAAAAATAATTAAATACTATCCAAATGAATGAGATTTATATTGCTTACAGGAAACCCATATAAGGGGTTAATTCCTTTAAGGTCAGTTGAAGTCTCATTTTTTTATTTTTTTACTGCTTTATTCAATCTAAATAAACAGCATCGAAATGTCAAAGTCAGTCAACAAATATTATTTGTACACAATTGAAAATTCATTTGTTTGTCAAACTTTCGATTAGGTGTTATCTTAATGTAAAGAACATGGGAAACTTGATAAAACTAATAAAATCAGGAATACTAACAAATGTAAATACTATTCTAAAAATGTGCTTTATGAGAGGGTTTGGTATCAGAAAAATCCACAGGACAGCAGGTGTACACCGGGATACAATCTCCAAATACCTGCCGTTAGATGAACCACAGCCCCAAGGTACCAATTCTTCAAAGAGAGGAACCACCCGATTCTGGAACTATATATCCATATGATCAAACAAATTTTAGAAGTGAACAAAATCTACCACCGCAAGCAGCGCCATAACGGAACCAAAATACGGGAACGTTTAATAGATGCTGGTTATATTGGCGGCTATATTACTATAAGCAATTATCTTCTCAAGGAATATAAGCAGCAGTGAGAAGCCTTTCTAGCATTGGAATTTGGACTTGGTACATATACTGAAGTTGATTGGATTGAAACATATTTCTACATTAAAGGAAGTGATTCATGAATAATCTAAAAGGATTTAAGGTTTTTGTGACCGAGTTTTTATATTATTATCGGTACAAATAATGGGGAGGGAAAAAATGAGGAAAAATCTATTCTTACTGGTTACAATAATGACTGTTATATTGACTCTTGCCGGTTGTGGCAGCAACTCGGCTCCAGCTCCTGCTGCAACTCCCGCTGCAACTACAGCTCCTGCGGCAAATATGGTTCTAAAGGCAGGCCATGCGGGAATACTTTTGAACGGAAAACATCCATATCAGCAAGGCCTTGAGAAATTTGCCGAACTTGTAAAACAAAAAACAAACGGCCGTATTTCAATAGAAATATATGGAAATGGTCAATTGGGAAATGAACGCGATACGATTGAAGGGGTTTCAATGGGAACCATTGATG
>Ga0209467_1001546_pt1 | contig 19514 bp, 13 predicted proteins | sample Higcelwee11metaG_FD_187175 | JGI IMG/M metagenome (GOLD analysis project Ga0209467, IMG submission 187175) | Freshwater pond sediment microbial communities from the University of Edinburgh, under environmental carbon perturbations - High... | ecosystem: Environmental > Aquatic > Freshwater >...
GGAGATGGCCCTTCGCCTGGCCAGGGCCTTCGGCAGCACGCCCGAGACATGGCTGACCCTGCAATTGCACTACGACCTGGCCAAGGCCCGGAACAAGGCGCCGGACATGGAGGTGCGGCGGTTCATCGAGCCATCGACTGCCTGACGCGCCGGATTTCCCGACGTCCCGCCCCGCACCAGCCAATCAGGCGCCAGCCGCATCCACCCCCCGGGCAAGGAGGAACGCCCCAAGCTTTTTATCGGTGCCGTTTATGTGCGTAACCAGCCAACCGCAAAGAAAATTGAGAATATCCATTGACAAGGCGCACCTGCCGCCTGAACAGTCGGCGGCGATGGCCTGGACCTTTTGCGTGAAGTCCCGGTGCTCGCTTTTGTGTGCGACGCTTCCCGGATAGTCATGGGCATCCATGTAACGTTCTTCCGTACCGAAGTGCTCCACGGCATATCGCCCCATCTCGTCCAGGATTCCTTGCAAAAAGACGGTCGACTCCTCGCGTAACATACCGTCGTGGAGCCTGTTGGCCATGTCCACCAGCTTCCGGTGCTGGGCGTCAATATCATGAATATCCGTGTTGAGGCCATCATTCCATTCCAGAAGTGGCATTTCCTGCTCCTTTCAAGATTCTTCGCTGGCATCCTGTTGCGACACATACGGACTGATGTCCACCACATCACGTTGTGACGCGGCGAGGTGCGTTTCGGCATAGGTCGAAAACACGCCGCTGCCCAGGAAAATATCGAAAATATCCGGATCGATGTGCTTGCCGTTTCGCATATTCACCATGATGCGCAGGGCCTCGGACACGGTCTTGGCCTTTTTATAGGGACGATCCGCAGCCGTCAGCGCCTCGAAGATGTCCGCGATGGCCATGATGCGGGCCTCCACCGGAAGCTGCTCCTTGGTCTTTTTCAAGGGATAGCCCGTGCCGATTAGCGTCTCATGATGTCCCGTGGCGATTTCGGTCACACGGCCAAGCTGCTCCGGAAAGGGAATTTTCCGTAACATCTCCAATCCGTTGAGCATGTGTTCGTTGATTTTGAAACGCTCTTCCGGGGTAAGCGTCCCGCGCGCGATGCGCAGGTTGTAGAGCTCGCCCCGATTATATTCGTTCTCCGGAACCTGTAAGGGATTTCCCTGGGCGTCCACGAGGTTGGGGTAGACCCGCATCCGGGGGACGACATGCCCAGGCTTGTCGGCCAACAGCGGTTCCGGCGTCGGCAATTCGGGTTCGGCCTCGCGCGACTTCCGTCCCAGTTCCTCCTCGGAAAGGCCTATCCGGTCATTGTAATAGCGCATCCATTGGCGGCTGGCGATGTGCTCCAGGCGATGCCTGTCCTCGGAGGAGAGAAACTCTCCGCCGATATTGCAGGCGGCGACAAACTCAAAATCCGCATGCAGTCTGCGTATCTCCTCCGCGAATTCCCGTTCAAGCTCTTCCGGCGCCTCCTGGCCATGGCCGATTTTCCGAAGGTATGAAATCTCGGCATCCCGGCGAAGCACCTCAAAGCGCATTCGAATCTCATGGATTCTATTATAGATCGTTTCGAGTTTCGTAGCCTTGTCCACCACGTATTCCGGAGTCGTCACCTTGCCGCAGTCGTGCAGCCAGGCGGCTATCCACAACTGGCGCCAGTCGTCCTCGGTCTCGATGCGAAAGCCCGCCAGGGGACCGTCCGTGGTTTCATGGACGGCCTGGGCCAGCATTTCGGTCAAAATCGGCACCCGGGTGCAGTGTCCCGCCGTATACGGGGATTTGGCGTCAATGGAGGAGGCGATGACCTGAATCAGGGCGTCGAAGAGGTCGCGCAGGGAAAGGACCAGATGGTGGTTGTCCAGGGCCACGGCCGCCTGGGCCGCCAGGGAGCCGATAAAGCCCAGGCCCTGGTCCGGGGCGCCGTCGTCCGCGTCGTCGGCAGGGGGAATGTGCGGGTTGAAAAGCTGGATGACGCCGAGAACCTCGTCCCGGCGGGTCGCAAGCGGGACGGTGAGGAGGGATGCAATGCGATAGTCCTTCGGCTCTTCGGGAAGGCCCGTCGGAAAAAGCGACAAGCCCTCGTCCCGGGTGATCGCGACCTTCCGGGTGCGCAGCGCCTCACAGGCGTGGCGCAGGACGCAGTGGGGCTGCAAAAACGGCATGATCTCCGGACGCACCTTCACCCGGGGGGCCGGGTTTTCGGACAGCCCGCCCAGAACCAGGCTCTCGGCATGAAGCGACAACAACTCCACCCCAAGATCGTCCCCCTCCATGAGATACAAGACGCCGCCGTCAGCCCCGGCGAGTTCCTTGGCCGTCTGGAAAATACGCGTCACAAGGCAGGCCATGTCTTTTTCCGCAGAAAGGGCCAAGCCGCCCGCGACAAGCTTTTCGAGGGTGGCCTGGGTGTCGAGCAGGCTCTCGGTCTTGGCCCGGATCGTGGATTTCATGACCTCGCAGGCGTCGGCCAGGGCCTGCACCTCGGCGACATGGGACTGGATTGCGGGCGAAACGGAAAAGTCAAAACGCTGGATTTTTCCGGCCTCCTCGCACAGCAGGCGGACAGGGCGCGCGGCCCGGCGGGCCAGCTGCATGGCCAGGGGAACGGCCAGGCCAAGGATGGCGGCGGCAAGGAGGACAATGCGATAAACCATGGCATCAATATAGCCGGTGACATCCTCCAGGGGCGCCGCCACGACCACGCGAAAATGCAACCCGCGATCATCCGCCATGGGCATCAGGGTTGTGAGATAGGGGGCGCCGTCGACGTCCGCCATCTGCGGCGTCGGGGAGGCCGCATCCCCGGAGGAGACGGCCGCGAGGGTCGCCGTGCGCACCACAGGGTCCGCGACCTCGCTGGCCAGGGGGAGTTGCAGGCGGTCGTCAATCAGTTTCTCCCAGGCCTGGCCTGGAACGGCCACCAGACGGCTGGCCGCGTCCACGATCCACAGCGTCCCGTGCGGCGTGACGCGCTGCCGGGCAAGTATTTCGCCGAGTTGGGACAGGGAGACATCCACGCCGAAAACGCCGCCGCCGTCCTCAAGGACGCGGGCGCAGGTTATCCCGGGCAACCTGGAACTGCTGAAGACATAGGGCGCGGTGTATATGCCCCTCCCGCTTTTTTCCGCATCCAGATACCACGGCCTTTGCCTGGGGTCATAGGCGACGTCGGCCTCCGTCCTGGAGGAAAGGACGCGAAGATCGGAGGCGAGAAAACGCCACGTCTGACGGCGGACGCCATCCTCGGCAAGGGCGATGATCCTATCAATATAGGCGGCGTCTTTCGGAGCATCATAGGTCTTTACAACATGGTCGTTGTCCCGACAGGCAATGACCTGATGGAACTGACCATCCGCATACCCAACATAGGAAGACAACAACGTTGGATTTTCATCCAAAATGAATTTCATCTTTCGCAGGTCATCCTGAAGATGTCCCTCGGACAGTCGGCCAAGCCTCCCCGAAAAGGTCAATGACGCCACGTCGGCCAGAGATGATATCGATTCGATGATGGTGTTTATTTCCGATATTGTCTTCCCGGAAATCTCCCGGAAAAGCGCCTCGGCCGATTTCAACGCCGCCAGATTACTCTCATGGATGACGCCAAGAAGGATCGACCCGGTCAGAAGCGTCGCGATGGAGAAAATACTTATGAGAATGAGGGAAGAAAATGAGATTGTTACTTTTTTCCAGGCACGCATCTGGGATATCCTCGCCATGAGGGGAAGAGGTTTCCAGCCCGAACCGCCGCAACGACTTCCACCCGTATGCGGCGAACTGCTCCCCACACCCGGATTGTGTTACCGACTATCCCCTACAGGATAGACTATCCATACGCATTTTGCCAAATAAAATACTGTAAAAAACGGCTCCGGGAGAAATGTGGCCGGTTTATTCCCGCTCCCGCCCCATGCCCTCGGCCGTGAACTGGCAGGCCCCGGTGAAAAAGCACTCGGCCATGGCCGCCACGCTGCCCTCGCCGACCATCAGCATATCCGTCTGGCGCGTGAACTGAAGGAGCCTCCCCATGGACCTGAGCCGGTCCTCGATCAACTCCGCGTCAAACTTCTGGAACCGCCCGGCCACCCGATCCCCGGCCACCTCCACCGTAAACCCCAGCCGCTCCAGGATAAGCGCAATGCCCCGGGCCCGGCGGGCCCGCTTCACGTCGTCGGCCGCGCCGCCCTTGAACGAAAACGTGATGTAGTTCTTGTTCACGGTCTTGCCGCAGTAGCAGTCCAAAACACCGTAGTGGTAGCCCACCCGGGAGCTGAAATTGAGGTACTTGTCCGAGATGATGGCGTAGCTTTTTTCCCCGAACCGCTGCCCGTCGGCCCTGGGCTGGGACATCATCTGCTCGCCCAGAACGGACATGAACCCCTTGAGATGCACCGGGCGCGGCGTGCGCAACTGCTCCTCGCCAAGCACCAGACCATCCAGAAGGGCCAGAAACGGCCGCGACACGACCTCCTGCGGCCTCACCCGGCCCCGGGCGCCGCCCCCATCCGCCACGCCGCCCCCCAGGTCGATGACGTACAGGTCGAGTCCGGTGACCGCGTCCAGCCGCATGGCCATGCCCGACTGTCCCGAGGCCATGTCGCTGATGCGAAACATCTCGGCGTAGGACCATTCGTGCAAAAGGCGCATGATGTCATGGATGGTCGAGCAGGATTTTTCTTTGAACTGCGGAGACTTGGGGTCAAGCAGATGCAGTGGGGCCACATGGAAAAGCACCCGCATGAGCACCCCATGCACCGGGGTGTCCCGCATCGCGATCTCCCGGGGAACGTCCAGCCCCGCCAGGGCCTCCACCCGTCCCCGGTAGATGCGCCTCGTCCAGGCGTCCACGGTCACCACCTCGCCCTGGGGCAGGGCCGCCAGCGCATCCGGCACGCCCAAAAGCGTGGGCGCCCCGAACTCCCGGCAAAGCGACGCCATGTGCCCGGTGACGCTGCCGTGCTCGGTGACGATGGCCGCGCACCGGGGCATGACTACCATGTATTTCGGCGACGAATGCCCGGCCACCAACACCCCGCCCTGGGGGAAGGCCTCCAGATCCTCGTCGCGCCGGACATGGACCACGGGCCCCATCCCCACCCCGGGATAGGCCGTCTCGCCGCCTGCGGCCAGCACCTCGTGCCCCGTGACCTCCGGGATGTCCGGCCGGGCGCAGTGCCCGACGATCTCCCCGCCGTCCGGGCCGGAGGCCATGGCCAGGGGCCGCGATTGCAGGATCACCAGCCGACCCTTGGGATCAAGGGCCCACTCCACATCCTGGGGACAGCCGTAATGCCGTTCAAGCGACAACCCATACCCGGCCAGCTCGCGGATGCGCGCGTCGTCAAGACAGGGGATGGTCCGCAGTTCCTGCGGCACGGGCCTTTCCGCCAAGGTTCCGCCAGGGACGCCCACCAGCATGACCGGCTTGTCCGTCACCCGCTTGTCCACCACCCCCGAGCCGTCCCGGGCCGCCTCATAGGCATCCGGGTTCACCACCCCGTCCACGGCGTAGGGCCCAAGGCCCCACACGGCGTTGATGATCACCCGGTCCAAGTCCGGATGCAGGGGATGGCGGGTGTACATGACCCCGGCGGCCCGGGATTCCACCATCTCCAGGCAGGCCACGCTCATGGCCACGTCGTCGTCGGCGATGCCCTTGAGCACCCGGTAGGAGATGGCCCTGGGAGTGAAAAGGCTTGCGGCCACGTATTTGTAGGAGACAAGCAGCCGATCCGCCGGGACGTTGAGGATGGAGAGGTACTGTCCGGCGAAGGACAGTTCCCCGTCCTCGCCGATGGCGCTGGAACGCATGGCCACCATGAGGTCGGCCGGAGCGATCCCGATATCGGCGGCCAGCCCCCGGTGGGCCTCCTCAATGGCCGAGGACACGGCCCCGGGCAATTCGGCGCGCAGGATGAGGTGCTGGATCTCCTCGCTCACGGCGGCCAGGGATGCCGGATCGTCAAGGGACAGGGTGAGCTTGATGCGGGCGATCTCCTCGCCAAGCCCGGAGGCCGCGAAAAAGGCCCGGAAGGCCGCCGTGGTCACGGCGAATCCCCGGGGCACGGGCAGGCCCACGCGATTTCCCACCTCGCCCAGGTTGGCGCACTTGCCGCCCACCTCGTCCACCATGGTCGCCGCCACCCGGGTCAGGGGCAGGACGAAGGCGGCGTCCGCCGCATCCTGGCGCGCCCCCATGGCCAGTTTGATGTCCTCCCGGATGCGCTCCACCAGGGCGCCAAGCGTCGGGCACTGTCGCCCGGACAGCCCCTCGAAGGCCCGGATCATGCGCATGGCATGGAACACGGCCCGGCTGGTCTGGGAACGCAGATAGGCCATGCCGAACAGCTCCCGGCCGTCCTGCTTGATCTCCATGTCCGCGATGATTTTCAACAGCTCGGAGTTGGACTCCAAAAGCTCCTGAAAGAAATTGTATTTGACGCGGAAGGCCCGGCTGGCGTCCTCTTGGGTCGCTTGCCGTCCAATGCCGTACTGGTCGGTTAAAAACCGTCTCAATCTTGCCACAATGCCGCTGCTCATGCCTGTGTCCGCCTTTTTCCAACGCACGTTTTGCAGCTTGCGCTCCATGCGCCACACCCTGCGGCCGTGTCCGGGGACATATGCGGACGCGGTGAATTTCGCCTTTTTCCGCGACAATGAAAAGCCCCGGCGCACGCTCCGCTCCGGCCGACAGGCATGGCCGGGGGTTCACGATTTGCCATGCCCGCCGGGAAAGGCTATTTCTTCGCAAAACGGACAAAAAAACAAGGACCGAAACAACATGGACCCAAATTCGCTTATCGTCCTCGTGGTGGTCGTCCTGGCCCTGGTGGTGGGCGCGGTCATCGGCGCGCGCCTGCGGCGCAAATAATCCCGACGCCTCCCAGCCCCACGGAAAACGACCCATGCCCCCCGACGCCCCCTTCGCCACCTATGCCGTGTACGCGGCCCTGGCCGCCGTCGTCGTTGTCGCCGCCGCGTGCGACATGCGCACGGGAAAGATTCCCAACGCCGTAACCTTTCCGGCCGTCCTGGCCTTTGCGGCCGCCCACGCCGTCCTTTCCGGCCTGCCCGGCCTGCTTTTCTCCCTGGCCGGATGCGGCGCGGGGCTGACCTTCCTGCTTGTGCCGTACCTGTTCGGCTATCTGGGCGCAGGCGACGTCAAGCTCATGGCCGTGGTGGGCGCGGCGCTTGGACTGCACGCCCTGTTGACGGTCTTTTTGTTCACGAGCATCGCCGGAGGCGCGCACATCATGCTGCATCTGTGGCTGTCGCCCGCGCCGACCGATCCGGCCTCCGGCCCGGGCGACGGGGAAAAACCCGCCAAGCGCCGCGCCTTCCGGGTGCGCTACGGCGCGGCCATCGCCGTGGGAACCGTGGCGGCCATGCTGTGGCGCCTGTCGGGCCGGGCATACATTTCCCTCTTCTGATACCGGCCGGGCCTTGCCGCACGGCCTGGGTTCCCGTATAGACAAATCGGGAACCCACGGCGTCTTTTCGCACCCCCCCCTCGCCAGTCTCTCCGGCGGCATGGCCGTTTTCCCATCCCACGACGTTTGCGGCCCGAAGAGGAAACGCCATGTCCGGTCCCCCGCACGGCCCGTTGCGCCGTCTCATCCGGGCCTTTGGTTTCACCCTGCTGGTCCTGGTCCTTGCGGCCCTGGCCATACCCCTTGTTGGTCTTCTCCCCGACGACACGGGGCAGGGGGAGGCCCTCCTCGCCCGCCGCGACCCGGCCGCCGCACGCCCTTTCTTCGAACGCGCCGCCCTGGGCGGCTCGGCCCGGGCGGCCTGGCAACTCGGGCGCATGCAGGAGGAGGGCCTGGGTACGCTCCCCGACCCCGAAAAGGCGTTGGCCCTTTACCAGCGCGCGGCCCGCATGGGAAACCGCGACGCCCAGAAACGCGTCGCCGACCTGCTGTCCGCCCCCCGGCCCGGCGCGCCGAATTCCCCCTCCCCGGGCGACCTGGCCCAGGCCGCCGCCTGGTACATGCGGGCCGGACAACGCGACGACAACGAGGCCCGGTTCCAGGCGGGCCTGTGCTGGCAAGACGGCCGGGGCGTACCCAAAAATCTGGAGAAAGCCCTGTTATGGTTCACCCGGGCGGCAAGGCGCGGCCATGTCCGGGCCATGGTCCAGGCCGCAGAAACGTATCTTGCCTTGGCCCGCGACCCCTTGCGGCAAAAAAGCCGGGCGGACCACCTTTCCCGGGCCCATGGCTGGCTGGTCGCCGCCGCCGAGGCAGGCCAGGCCGCAGCCATGTTCCGCCTGGGCGAGCTGCGCCGCGACGGAATCTGGCCCGACGCCCGGCCGGGCGACGACATGGCGTGGATTTCAAAGGCCGCCACGGCCGGAGACGCCAGGGCCCAATATCTCATAGGGCAGCACCATGAACGGGGCGAGGGAGTTGACGCCTTTCCCCTGGAGGCGGCGGCATGGTACCGGATGGCCGCCGACCAGGGCCATGTGGCGGCCATGATGCGTCTGGCGGACATGTACTTCGACGGACAGGGGGTGTTTCGGGATCGCGCCGAGGCCGCGCGCCTGCGGGAGGCCGCCGGGTCGGCCGACGCCGCCGCGCGGGCCGCCCTGTGCAACCTCTACGCCGCAGGCGTACCGGCCGCCCGGGACTACGCCGCCGCCGCCGTCTGGTGCCGCCAGGCCGCCGGGGACGGGGACGTCCGCTCCAGGTATCTCTACGGGCTGCTTCTGGAACGCGGCCTGGGCACGCCCCGGGACGAACTGGAAAGCGCCAAGTGGCTGGCCGCTGCGGCCGGACAGGGCATGCCCCAGGCCCAATATGCCCTGGCCCTCTTCTATCTGGGCGGACGGGGGGTGATCCGGGACGCGGCCCAGGCCTTTTCCTTGTGCCGCAAAGCCGCCGAGCAAGGCCTGCCCGAAGCCCAGACGCTTTTGGCCTCCATGTACGACGAGGAACTGCGCTCCACGCGCAACTATGCCCAGGCCCTGCGCTGGTATCGCCGGGCCGCCGGGGCCGGGGACGCGACCGCCCAGTTCAACCTGGCCTCCATGTTCGGCAAGGGCGTGGGGGCGCCCGCCGACCCCGCCCAATCCTTGGAATGGTTCACCCGGGCGGCCCAGGCCGGAGACCCCCGGGCCGCCTTCAACGTGGGGCTTTTGCACCTTTCGGGGGCGGTCGGCCCCCCGGACGAGGGCCAGGCCTTGGACTGGTTCCTGAAAGCCGTCCGGGCCGGAGACGCCAAGGCCCGGCTCATGGCGGCGCTCATGTACCAGCACGGCCAGGGGGCAGAAAAAAATCCCCGCGAGGCCTTCCGCCTGGCCCGGATGGCCGCCCACCAGGGGGTGGCCCAGGCCCAGGCCATGCTCGGAGCGGCCTATTTCGAGGGGCGCACCGTGTCCCGCAATCTGCCGGAATCCTATTTCTGGCTCTGTCTGGCCACCCGGGAGCCCTCAACGGAGTTTGACGTGGCCCGGGCGGCCAAGGCCAGGGCGCAGGTGGAAAAACGCCTCCCCCCGCAGCACATCGCCGCCATCCGGGAGCGCGTTGCGGCCTTTGCCCCCCGTCCGGCCGATACAGCCCGGGAAGACGACGGGCTGGCCGCCGTGCCGTTCCTGACCGCCCCTTCCGGCGCCGCAGCGCCCGGCCAGGCGGCGGACGGGAAGGATCCCGAGGTGTACGGGATTTTCTGATCCCGCACTTCCCCGCTGCGCACTCTTGACAGTCCTTTGTCTTTGGCTTTTTCTTCATCGCGATTTCGCCAGTTCCCGCAACCCCAAGGAGCATCCATGAAACGCCTTCTCGCGTGCCTCGTGATCCTGACCGCCCTGGCGGCCGCTGCCGCCCATGCCCAGCCAAGCGCTCCCCGGGAAATCGCCGGGATCGCCCTGGGCGCGGACGTCAAGGATCTCGCCCAACGCCTGGACCTAAGCAAAGCGGTTCCCTTGTGGGACAAACCCTATCTCACCCGGGCCAACATCCAGCCCACCAAGGGCTTCCGTACCGGCTACGTGCTGTTCGGCAACTGCGCCAACCCCGGCAGGATCGTGCGCATCAAGCTCAAATACCAGGACAAGGATCCGTCCTTTTTCCGCACCACCGGCCGGACCCTGACCACCCGCTACGGCGACCCCAAGCCGCTGATGTCCGATCAGGGCGCCCTGTACCTTGGCATGGCCTGGAAATTCGGGAACATCAAAACCGGCGTGACCGCGCTGTTGCTCGAACACGCCGCAGGCGACGATCCCGAAGACACCGAGGGCACCTCCATCCGGCTGACGGACAACGCCATGCTGGACCTGGAGCACGAGTGCTACGAAAAAACCCGCCAAAAGGAACCGCAGGTGCAGCCGTCGTTCCCGCTTTTCGAGATCAAGGAAGATTGGTTGCTTCCGAAATAATTGGGGGACGGTCTTTTCGCAAATGCATGCCGGGCAGGGGGCGCTCGGCATGCATTTTTTTCGGAAACGAAAATCTACATTTGAAATAGTTAAGAAAATCCTCGATTCGTTGACACAAAATCCGTTGCCGGTCTATAGACTGTGGGCGCCTGCGGCACTTTCGCGCCGCGTCCATCCGGTCGCGAGCGCGTTTGGGATGCCCCGGGCACGACAGTTCCACCCACAAGGAGAGACAGCATATGGCCATTCGGATCGGCATTAACGGATTCGGTCGTATCGGCCGGTATTTGATCAGGCTCCTGGCGGACGACCCCGAGGTTTCCGTGGTTGCGGTCAACGCCAGGGCGGACAATCCCCAAATGGCCCATCTGCTCAAATATGATTCGGTACACGGCCGCTTCCCCGGCACGGTTTTGGCCTCGGCCGACGGACTGTCCATCAACGGCGCCCCGGTAAAGATCACCCGGCACGGGGTCGGGGAATGGGCCTGGGGCGATCTGGGATGCGATCTGGTGGTCGAGTCCACGGGCAAGTTCAACGACCGCGAGAGCTGTGAAAAGCACCTGGCCCGGGGGGCCAAGACCGTGGTCATCAGCGCCCCGGCCAAGGGCGAAGACCTGACCGTGGTCATGGGCGTCAACCAGCATCAGCTCAAACCCGAGCACAAGATCATCTCCAACGCCTCCTGCACCACCAACTGTCTGGCCCCGGTGGTCAAGGTGCTGCACGACGCCTTCGGCATGAAACACGGCATCATGACCACCATCCATTCCTACACCATGAGCCAGCGTATCCTGGACGGCTCCCACAAGGACTGGCGACGCGGACGGGCCTGCGCCGTATCCATGATCCCCACCACCACGGGCGCGGCCCGGGCCGTGACCAAAGTCATCCCCGAACTGGCCGGACGGCTCGACGGCATGTCCATCCGGGTGCCCACCCCCAACGTCTCCCTGGTGGATCTGGTGGCCGAACTGGAGACCCCCACGGACACGGCGGGCATGCTGGCCGTGCTCAAGACCGCCGCAAACGAACACATGGGCTATACCGACGAACCCCTGGTGTCCGTGGATTTCATGGGCGACACCCATGGCGGCGTGGTGGATGCCGCAGCCTCCCAGGTCTTGGACGGCTCCCTGGCCAAGGTGCTCATCTGGTACGACAACGAGGCCGGGTTCACCAACCAGCTTCTGCGCCTGATCAAACTGGCCGGTTCCATGATGTAGGCCTGCCCGGCATATTCTGCGGAACAAGCGCCGGAGACCATCGTCCCCGGCGCTTGTTTCATGCATCGACCTCCAAAACCGGGGCATAACCGGCATCCGGCAGGGGAATCGCCCTTGACGCCGGTATCGACCCTCCGTATTTTGCCTTACGCGGCATGGGGCCGCGCGATGAGTCCTTGTTTCGCGATCCTGTAAGCCCCCTCCCGCCATGCCCAAACGCATTCTCGCCGTTGACGATGAAAAAATGAACCTGCGGGTGTTAAGCGGCCTGTTGCGCTCCATGGGGCATGACCCGGTCCTGGCGGAAAGCGGCGAGAAAGCCCTGGAAGTCCTGGATCCGGGCATAGACCTGGTCCTTTTGGACGTCATGATGCCGGACATGGACGGCTTCCATGTGGCCAAAAAAATCCGCGAACGAAAAGATGTGGGCGACGTGCCCATCATCATGGTCACGGCCCTGTCCGGCAAACAGGACCGGCTTTCGGCCGTGGAGGCCGGGGCCAACGACTTCATCGCCAAGCCCATCGACCTCACGGAACTGCGGGTGCGCATGGATTCGCTTCTGAAAATGAAGCAGTCCCAGGACCAGGTGAAACGCTATCAGGCCGAACTTGAGGAAATGGTGGCGGTGCGCACCAGCGCCCTGCGCATGGCCCTGGAGAATCTTGAGGAATCCCAGAAGACCATCCTGGCCGCCCACCGCGAAACCATTTACCGCCTGGCCTCGGCCGCCGAATTCAAAGATGAGGAAACGGCCAACCACATCACGCGCATGAGCCGGTATTGCGCCAGCCTGGCCACAAACCTCGGGCTGCACAAGGGCGAGGTGGAGCTGGTGGAACAGGCCAGCCCCATGCACGACATCGGCAAGATCGGCATTCCCGACTCCATCCTGCTCAAGCCCGGCAAACTCACCCCCGATGAATGGGAGCTGATGAAAAAGCACACCATTTTCGGGTCGCGCATCCTGGGTTCATCCACCTTCGAACTTTTGCGGGCAGGCGAGATCATTGCCCTGTCGCATCATGAAAAGTGGGACGGCTCGGGCTATCCCAAGGGCCTTTCCGGGGAGGACATCCCCCTTTTCGGACGCATCTGCGCCGTGGCCGACGTGTACGACGCCCTGACCAGCAAGCGCCCCTACAAGGAGGCCTTCACCGACGAGGTGTCCCTGGACATCATGCGGGCCGGGCGCGGCAGCCATTTCGATCCGCGCATCCTGGATTGCTTTCTGGACAACTTTGACGGCATTCTCGACATCAAACGTCGCTATTCCGATTGAGGCGTCCCGTCCGCCATGCCCGACTCACCCCCGATATCCCGCAACCACGCCGACATCACCCCCGTCTCGTCCGATTGCGGCCCCTCCCCTGTCGGCGGCGAGGCCATGTTCCGCCTGCTGGCCGAGAACATGCTCGACCTCATCTGCCTGCATGAATTGGACGGAACCTACCGCTATGCCAGCCCCGCCTGCCGCGAGGTCATGGGCGTCGAGCCTGCGGCCCTGATCGGAACCCGGCCGGGCCGTTTCATCCTCCCGGAGGACATGCCCCGCGTCAACGAGACCTTCGCCCGCTTCGCCCGGGGCGAGGAGTCCAGCCGGGACATCACCTTTCGCATTCGTAACGCCGAAGGGCGGCTGCGCTGGTTCGAAGTCCGCATTTCGCTGGTGCGCGACGAAACCGGATCGGACTTGCGCCCCCGGCTCATCTCCGTCACCCGGGACATCACCCGCCGCAAGGCCATCACGGCGGCGCTTGTCCGCGAGTCCCAGATCAGCCGGGCCATGTCCCATCTGTCCCAGGGCATGATGGGGTCGCGCTGTCTTGAGGAAATCTGCGCGGCCACCCGGCGGGTGGCCATGCTCCTGACCCACAGCGCCCAGGCCGTTGCCTGTCCCGTCGATCAGGCCGCCCTGAACGGGCTGGACATGACCGTATCGCCCGGGGCGGTTCCCGGGGCCGATGCCGACGATCCTCCCTGCCCGGATGCCGCCTCCGTCGACCCGGGTCTGGCCCCCTGCCTGGCCCGGCTGTCCCCCGGGCACAAGGCCGCGTCCCATCCTCGCCCCCCCCAGGAGGATCAGCCGCCCCCCCTTTCCCCGGACGGCGGGATGGCGGGGCGCCGCGTCGGCTGCCTGGGCGCCCGGGCCACGGCCGACGGGCGCACCGTGGGCCTGCTGGTCGTCTCCGACCCCGCCCGGCCGTATACCGGCAAGGACCGGATCATCATCGACCGGCTGGCCTCCATCATGGCCCTGGGCATCTGCCGCGTCCAGGCTGAAGGCCAACTGGTGGCGGCCAGGGAGGCCTCCGAGGCCGCCAGCCGGATGAAAAGCGAATTTCTGGCCAACATGAGCCACGAGATCAGAACGCCCTTAAACGGCCTCCTGGGCATGTTGCAGCTGCTCCAGGGCACCTGTCTCGATGCCGAGCAAGACGAGTACGTGGACACGGCCCTGCGTTCGGGCCATCGCCTGACCGCCCTTCTAAGCGACATCCTGGATCTGGCCCGGGTGGAGGCCGGAAAGCTCTGCCTGGGCCACGAACCCTTCGACCTGCGCGACGTTTTTGCGGCTGTGGCCGACACCTTCGGCCCTGTATGCCGGGAACGCGGCATCGACCTGATCCTGCACATGGGCGCGACCCTGCCCCGGCTCTTTCTGGGCGATGAGGTGCGCGTGCGCCAGGTGGTCTTCAATCTGGTGGGAAACGCCGTGAAATTTACGGACATCGGCGAGATACACCTGGAAGCCTATCCCCTGCCCACCCCCGAACCCGGCACGGCCCGCGTTTTTTTCACCATCTCGGACACGGGCATCGGCATCCCCGAGGCCAAGCTCGACTCCATCTTCGATTCCTTCACCCAGGCCGACGGCGCCGTGACCCGCAAATATGAAGGCGCGGGGCTGGGGCTGGCCATCGTCAAGCATCTGGTGGAACTCATGGACGGGCATCTGGTGGTGGAAACCGAACCCGGTACGGGCACCACCGTATCCTGCTGCCTGCATCTGGATCTGTCCGCCACGCCCCCGGCCCAGGCCAATGGCCCGCTGCTTTTGGGAGAGATGGCCCACGGGGCGAACCTGCGCCTGCTTATCGTGGAGGACGAGCGCATCAACCGGATGACCCTGCGCCGGATGCTGGAAAAGATGGGACATGCCGTGGTCGAGGCCGAAAACGGCTTGACGGCCCTGGACATCCTTACCCGGGAGGGGTTCGACTGCATCCTCATGGACATCCAGATGCCCAATCTCGGGGGTCTTGAAACCCTGGCCATCCTGCGTAGCGATCCGACCTTCGCCCACCGGGCGGGCATACCGGTCATCGCGCTGACGGCCCATGCCATGTCCGGCGACCGGGAGCGGTTTTTGGCGGCGGGCATGGACGGCTACCTGGCCAAGCCCGTCGAGATATCGGACCTGCGGCGGCTGCTCGGGACCATCGGCCCCGCCTGACCAGCGGCCCGGCTACAGGTTTTTTTGCCCCGAGGCCAGTTCCTCCAGCCGCGCCACGTCGCGCAAGACCACCGCCTGCCCGTCCAGAACGATGAGCCCGTCGTCGGCCATCTTGCGCAACACCCGGGACAGGGTCTCCGGAATCGTGCCCAGGTATCCGGCCAACTGCCCCTTGGGCAATTCCAAATCCAGGCGCATTTTCTTCTGGGCCGAATGCAGCAGCAGCAGGTGGGCGGCCAGCCTGGCAGGCACTTCCTTGAGGCTTAATTCCTCTATCTTTTGGACGAAAAACCGCAGGCGGGCGGAGAGCAGGGCCAACATGGACATGGCCAGTTCCGGATCGTCGCGTAAAAGCGCCGCAAAGCCCCGGCGCGGAAAAAATAAAAGCCCGCTGTCCTCCAAGGCCTGGGCGTCGGCCGGGAACACCCCGCCCTGGAACACCACCACCTCGGCAAAGGCCGCGCCCGGCCCGAACACATGCAGGATGTGCTCCTTGCCCGACGGCGAGGAGCGGTAGATGCGCACCTTGCCCGTGGCCACGCCGTAGAAGCCGTCGGCCGCCTCTCCGGCGCGAAAGATCACCCGCCCCCGCTCCCGCCGCCGCACCTCGGCCACGGCCGCAAGCTCGGCGATCTTGTCCGGGGCAAGTCCGGCAAACATCTCCATCCCGGCCACGGCCGCTTTTTTGTCGATTCCAGGCATGGGCTTTCGATTCCCGGTTTTTTGACCTACGTCAAGGCCAGCCCGGCCCGTTCAGGATACACCACGCCAAAAGGATCGCCGCCCATGTCCGAACACACCTTTCGCCTCACCACCTGCCGGGGCCTCGACCCGGCCTCCGGGGCCCGGCCCTGCCCCCATGCCCTGCCGTGTGACACGGACATGGCCGGGCTTTTGGCCCGCACCCTCACCGAGGCGGGCTGGCCCGCCTTTCTGGCCGAAAAGGAACCCTCCATCCGCCACCATCAGGCCATAAAGGTCGTGCTGGCCGGATGCCCCAACGCCTGCGCCGGTCCCCAGGTCGCGGACTTCGGGCTCATCCGGGCCTGTCGGCCCTCGCGCGAACCCGACCGGTGCACGGGCTGCGGGGCCTGCGCCGCAGCCTGTCCGGAAAAGGCCGTCACCATCACCCCGGACGGGCCGATCATTGACCGCAAATCGTGCCTGGGCTGCGGCCTGTGCGTCCGGGCCTGCCCCCATGAGGCCCTGGCCCTGGACCGCTTAGGCTGGCGGGTCATGGCCGGGGGGCGGCTGGGGCGGCATCCGGCCCTGGCCGTGGAACTGCCGGGGCTTTTTTCCGACGCCGAGGCCGCCGCCTGCCTGGCGCGCCTGGCCGCCTTTTTCATGGCCCGGCATCGTCCCGGGGTGCGCCTGTCCGCCCTTTTACCAAAGGACGCCACGGGCGTGGGCCAAATCCTGCGCGGCGCCACGCCAGCCGCGACGTCCGGGCCATCCCCGGGCCATCCCCAGGCCCGCGCCCGCGCAAAACATCGGACATAAACGCCCATGGCCGCCCTGTCGCTTCTCCCCGCCGCCCTGGCCTTTGCGCTCACCGCCGCCCACGGCCTGCGCCTTGGCGACATGGGCCTTTTTGCGGCCTGCCTGGGCTGTGCGGGCCTGCTTTTTTCCCGCCGGGCCTTCGTCCGGCTGGCCGCCATCCCGCTTCTGTGCGGCGCGGCGCTTTTCTGGGCGCACACGGCCCTGGAACTGGCCGCCCTGCGCCGGGCCTTCGGCGAACCCTGGCTGCGGATGGGCCTGATCCTCGGCGCAGTGGCCGCCCTGTGCCTGGTTGCGGCCTGGCTCATGACCACAGCCTCGGCGAAAAAACGCTTTCCACGCGGCGCGGACACGGCCGCCCTCCAGGCTGCGGCGTTCACCCTGACCATGGCCATCCTGGAACTGGCCCGGGCCAAGGCGGGCATCCCCATCCTTCTCGCCGACCGCTTCTTTCCGGGCTTTGGCCACCTGGAAATCCTGGCCCTGGCCGTCTACGCCGCGCTCCTGGCCGGGGCCATGGCCGACCCGGCCCGGGCCAGACGGCTTCGGCCGCGCTACTGGGGCCTTTTCTCGGCGGTGTTTTTCGCCCAACTCGTCCTGGGACTGGCCGGGCTGCCCGATTTCCTCATGACCGGCGCGCTGCATCTGCCCGTACCGGCGCTCATCGTCGGCGGCCCCATTTACCGGGGCGGCGGCTTTTTCATGCCCATCCTGTACCTGTCCACGCTTTTTCTCGTGGGACCGGCCTGGTGTTCGCACCTGTGCTACATCGGGGCCTGGGACGACGCCGCCTCACGCCTTGGCCCCAAGCCACCCGCCTCCCTGCCGCACCACGCCTGGCTCACGCGCTCCCTGGCCCTGGCCCTGACGGTCCTTTTGGCCCTGGCCTTGCGCCTGCTCGGCGCGCCCGTCAGGACAGCCGCCATCCTGGCCGCCGCGTTCGGCCTCGTCGGCGTCATCGTCATGCTGGCCGTGTCCCGACGCCTCGGCATGATGGTCCACTGCACGGCCTATTGCCCCATCGGCCTTGTCGGCAACCTGCTTGGCAGGCTCTCGCCCTGGCGGCTGCGCATGGACTCCGGCTGCGACCGCTTTTCCCGCTGCGGCCGCTGCTCCCAGGCCTGCCGCTACGGCGCCCTGTCCGAACGCGACGTCTCCCTGGGCCGCCCGGGGCTCTCCTGCACCCTGTGCGGGGACTGCGTGGGCGTGTGCCCCAGGAAGAACCCCGCCTCCCACATGGGCTACCGCCTGTTTGGCCTTTCGCCCGACACCTCCCGCCGCATCTTTCTGGCCGTGGTCATCGCCCTGCACGCCGTGTTCCTGGGCGTGGCGCGGATTTAGGCCTCCGGCGGCCAGGGGGGGAACTTTTTACAAAAAGTTCCCCTTAGAGATAACAAAGCCCCTTCCGGGGCTTTGCGCCGCCAGCGGCGGCACAGCCGCCGGGCGGAAAGACACGAAAATCAATCGCTTACGGCGCGGCATAGCCGCGATCTGCTCGCGCTTTTCGGGCTGCTGACTTAGTCAGCAGCCTCTTTCTGGACCCCCCTTCCAAAACTTTCAACGGGCTTTGCCTCTTCCCGCCCACGGGTATAACGTTTCCCGCAAACTCCCTGTCTTTCCCCCGGCGCACGGCCTGGCGCGACCGCGCCAGGCCGTGCGCCGGGGGAGACGGGGGGTCCGGGGGGAATGATTCCCCCCGGGCGGGGTCTGGGGCGGCAGCCCCATCCCCGAAAAATCTTGCCCCTTTTGACTTACGTCAAGGGCGCAACGGGCCAGGGGACGTATCTCTTGTCTCAACGCGGCAAGCGCCAACTTTCAACAGGAGGACGTGAACATGTTTTGTTACCAATGCGAACAGACCGCCAAGGGTCTCGGCTGTGACAAGCTCGGCGTGTGCGGCAAAAAGCCCGAGGTCTCCGATCTCCAGGATCTTCTGGTCTACGCCCTGTCCGGGCTGTCCCAGGTGGCCCATGCAGCCAGGCAAAAGGGCGTGACCGACGCCGAGGTCAACCATTTCACCATGGCCGCCATGTTCTCCACCCTGACCAACGTCAATTTCGATCCCGAGCGGTTTCCGGCCCTGATCGAAAAGACCGTGGCCATGCGCAAGGCCCTGGCGGCCAAGGCGGGCGTGACCGTCACCGGCGGCCCGGCGGACTATGAGCCGGCGAAGTCCCTGGACGGCCTCATCGCCCAGGGCCACGCCCACGGCTTAAAGGCCATTCCGGCTGCCGACGCCGACGTTTTGTCGCTGAAGCATACGCTCATTTTCGGGCTCAAGGGCGTGGCCGCCTACGCCGACCATGCCGCCATCCTGGGCCATTCCGACGACGCCGTGGCCGAGTTCACGCACAAGGCCCTGGCGGCGGTCTTTGATCCCTCCCTGGACCTGGGGGCCATGGTCGGACTGGTGCTCGAGTGCGGCCAGGCCAACCTCAAGGCCATGGAGCTTTTGGACGCGGCCAACACCGGAACCTACGGCCACCCCGTGCCCACTGAAGTTCCGCTTGGGGCCAAGGCGGGCAAGGCCATCCTGGTCTCGGGGCATGATCTGAAAGACCTGCACGATCTTTTGAAGCAGACCGAGGGCAAGGGCATTTTCATCTACACCCATGGCGAGATGCTGCCCTGCCACGGCTATCCGGAGCTCAAGAAATTCAAGCATTTTTACGGCCACTACGGCACGGCCTGGCAAAACCAACTTAAAGAGTTCGCGGCCTTCCCCGGGGCCATCCTGATGACCACCAACTGCATCCAGAAGCCCGGGACGGCGTATCAGGACAACATCTTCACCACCGGCCTTGTGGGCTGGCCCGGCGTGACCCACGTCAAAAACGGCGATTTCGGCCCGGTCATTGAAAAGGCTCTGGCCATGCCGGGTTTCGCCGAGGACACGGACAAGGGATCGGTCATGGTGGGATTCGCCCGAAACGCCATCCTGGGCGTGGCCGGGGCGGTCATCGATGCGGTCAAGGCCG
>Ga0209467_1001547_pt1 | contig 19504 bp, 14 predicted proteins | sample Higcelwee11metaG_FD_187175 | JGI IMG/M metagenome (GOLD analysis project Ga0209467, IMG submission 187175) | Freshwater pond sediment microbial communities from the University of Edinburgh, under environmental carbon perturbations - High... | ecosystem: Environmental > Aquatic > Freshwater >...
GGGTAGATTATCTACGCGTTACTCACCCGTTCGCCACCAACATTGCTGCTAGTAGACTTGCATGTGTTAGGCACGCCGCCAGCGTTCGTCCTGAGCCAGGATCAAACTCTCCGTTGTTTATTTAAAAACTTTTTTGCTTCTTGACAGCACTATTCATTAATATATATATCAACGAACAGCGCAGGGCCTTCTTTACTTCTTTGTGCTTTTTACTTTTCTTCTTCTTGCCTATTTCAATGAACAATTTTTGTGATCCCACGGGGAATCGAACCCCGATTACAAGGATGAAAACCTTGTGGCCTAACCGTTAGCCGATGGAACCATTATATTTCAAGGGTGAGAGACGGGGTTTGAACCCGCGACAACCTGAGTCACAGTCAGGCACTCTGCCAACTGAGCTACTCCCACCGTAATTCTTAAACGGGTCGCTAATTTAAGAATTTTTTTTTCGGTTGTCAAGACTTTATTACTTAAATTTTACGCATTCTCAATCTAAGCAGTAAAGCGGGTCGAAAGTTATTCAAAATTACTTTTATTGTCAAGACTTTTTTTGAAAAATTTACTAAAATATCTGTGATGCTTAAAATCAGTCTTTTTTTGCAACAAGAAACACATAATATTTGCCGAATGTCAGTACTTTAAATCCATGCTGCTGAAGATATTTTTTGTAAAAACTGACATCCTTGAACAACAGATTAAGATTAGATTCGGAGTAGTTCTTTGTTTTAGCTCCGTAAACAACTTCGCAATCTATATATCTGCTGTTTGGAAATCCCAGGATCACGCTGCCTTCCTTACTTAAAACATTCTGAATAATGTACCGGAATATTTCTTTTCCGTCTATGTCAGGACTTTGAAGTGTACCGATAGATATAACTATGTCCTGTTCAGACAATCCTAAATTACTAATTTTCGCAATATCTTCATTTATGAAACTAAAATTGCCTTCCGGAAAAGATTTTTCGGCTTTTTTTATAGCTGAAGGGCAATGGTCTACACCTGTGAATTTTATCATGTCTGAAATATCGCTATAAACTTCAGTAAATATCTTAAATTCATCTCCCCTATTTATGCCGAGATTTAAGACTTTCATGCTACAGTCAACTTGTATTTCTTTTAGCGATCTGATATAATCATTCAAAAAATACGGCTCTTCGAATTTAAATATTTTAGAGAAATCCGAACCGACACCGTACTTTTCAGTAATATGGACGCCCGAGTGATTATGCCAGGATTTGTTTAAATTAAGAGGAGAAAATCTTATCAGTATCCGGTTATGCTTCAATTGCCGTGGGGTGTGGATCTTGCAGTGCAGTACTTCCGCCAGATCGACCCATACTTTAAATGGTCTGTAAATATATTTCTGACCGAGAATGCATATTTCTGTTCCCGAGAATTCATTTGAAATATCGGGATCTATAACTTCAAATTCGATCGTATCGTTTACGCTGCATGAAGCCAACCGCATTTTCAAATGAATATAGATCGAGTGAAGGGATTGATCTGTAAAAATCATTTTATTAATCTATTCACTTCTTTAAGAAGTTCCCCGTAACTAGTCTGACCCTTTTTTCTGAAAACTATATTTTTATCTTTATCTATAAGGAAAGTGTAAGGCACTGATTCACCACCGCCGAAACTTTTAATAACTTTCAGGTCACAGTCTTTTAACAGCTCCAGATTGAACCCTTTTGTTTTAAGAAAGCTTTTGGCCTTTGATACTGTAGATGGTTTATCGATGGTAATCAATATGACATTCAGGCCTTTACCGGAAAATTCAGTGCTTATTCTGTTAAACTCCGGAAGTTCTTCTTTGCAGGGTTTACACCAGCTCGCCCAGAAATTCAAAAGCACGGGCCCTTTTATCAGCAGACTGTCAAGCTCTATGATCTTCCCGTCAGTATTTTCAAGCCTGAAAGAAGGGGCTTTCTTCATATCCTGGCAGTACAATGATATTGACAAACACAATAAAATGAATATAAAAAGCTTTTTCATCATTCTTCACCTTTTTTTGAAAGTAAATTTATTACTAAACTGTATTATTGTCAATCAAAAAATATTGAAAAAGCAATATACAAGCGATAATTAATTATAAAATTATTATTTTGAATATATTCTTAATTTGATTATTTTTACTACCCTGAAAGAATTAACTTTAGAGGATATCATGAAAATTGTAGAATGTGTACCAAATTTTAGCGAAGGAAGGAATATGTCGGTGATAGATCAGATCACGGGCGAAATTAAGAAAATTAAAGGTGTAAAGCTGCTCGATGTCGATCCGGGTTTTGACACGAACAGGACAGTAGTAACTTTTGTAGGAGATCCTGAAAGTGTTAAAGAAGCTGCTTTTAATGCAATAAAAAGATCTCATCAGCTGATAGATATGTCCATACATAAAGGAGCACACCCCCGATTTGGAGCCTGCGATGTTTGCCCGATAATTCCTGTCAGCGGTATAACGATGGAAGAATGCGCTGAAACGGCTCATCAGCTTGGTGAAAGGCTCGGAAAAGAACTTGATTATCCCGTTTATTTTTATGAATACGCAGCTACTTGCGAAGAGAGAAGGAACCTTGCATGGGTCAGACAGGGCGAATATGAAGCTCTTGAATCGAATCTGAAAGATCCTGCGAGAAAATCTGATGCTGGGCCGTCCGAGTTTAGACCTAAAGCCGGGGCTACGGCAGTCGGAGCCAGAGATTTTTTAATAGCTTATAATGTAAATCTGAATACAAAAAACGAAAAACTGGCTCATGACATAGCGCTTAATATAAGAGAACAGGGCCGTTTTTTAAAAGATGAAAATGATAAATTTATAAAAGACAAAGACGGAAATAAAATGAAACAGCCCGGTATGTTCAAGAATTGCAAAGCTATCGGGTGGTATGTTGACGACTATAAAAGAGCTCAGATATCGATCAATCTTACAAATTACCATATTACTTCAATGCATCATGTTTTCGATGAGATTTCAAAGCAGGCCGCTGAAAAGGGCTTGAGGGTGACCGGAAGCGAGATCGTCGGAGTCGTTCCTAAAGATGCAGTTATCAAAGCCGGAATTCATTATCTGGAAAAACAGGGATCGTGTTCAGCTGCGGATGAAAGGGAATTGATCAAGATAGCGACCCAGTCTCTCGGACTTTCCGATGTTGCTGAATTCAAACCGGAAGAAAAGATAATTGAGTATATGATCTCTAAGCCGGATAAGCTTGTCGATCTGACGATAACAGAATTTAACGATATGCTCTCATCCGATGCCCCGGCGCCTGGCGGAGGCTCTGTTGCGGCTCTTTGCGGAAGTCTTGCCGCATCCCTTGGGGCGATGGTCATGAATCTGACTTACGACAAAAAAGGATATAAGCAATTTAATAGTGAAGTTAATTCACTCGGAAAAGATCTGCAGCAGAGAAAGTACGAGCTTTTGAACCTGATTGATGCGGATACAGACGCCTTTAATATCCTTATGGACGCACTAGGCGCTAAATCGAAAGCGAAATCATCAGAAGATCCTGAAGAGATCAAAAAAGCGGATAATCAGTATTATAATGCCACTGTTCTTGCCACTGACATACCGCTTAAAGTAATGAGCTGTATAATGGAGCTTAACCCTATAATAAAAAGAATTGCAGAGATCGGCAATAAAAATGCAGCCAGCGACGCAGGGGTTGCCGCGCTTTTAATTGAATCCGGGGTAAAAGCTGCCGGATTGAATGTTAAGATCAACCTTTCAGGGTTTGATAATACTGATAATTACAAATTGTCAACTCTGAAACAGATGAATGATATTCTGTCTGCGGTCGATCATGAAGTTGAAGCTATTTTGAGCTTAGTCGAAAATAAAATAAACTGATAAAAAGAGACCTATGCGTCTCTTTTTTCTTTTAATTCTATATAAAAGGGTATTTCTTTCAGTAACTTTATCAGATTATACAGAACCCCGTCGTTTAAGGTTAATCTCTTTTTCATTGTTAAAACTTCTTTCGTATCGGAAAAATATATTTCGATACCGCAGTTACCTCCTTCAGTGAGCCCGGAACATAGTTCGCTAACTGTCTCGTTATCGCTTTTTTCAAATGAAATATACAGAACAAAGGTATATTCAAGAAAGATATTCCGGTTTATTTTAACATTCTGACCTTCTCTGATCTTTATGTACCTGCATAACTCGCAGTCGCATTCATCGATACAACTGAAAATGATCCCTGTATATTCTTCTTCGAAATTCATTTTTGCTTCAACTGTATAGTCGGATGTTGAGGAAATACTCATCTCTACCGATGAGGAATCGAACAGTTCCGGCTGTGATTTATCGTCTTTTTTTAACGATTTAAAAAAATCGTCATTCAGATTTTCCAGTTCCTTCCGGTTCGGATTAAATATATCAAAAAATCCTATTTTTATCAGTATTTCGATAATATTGTGTTTAACTATATTTTTGTCGCATTTTTCTATAAAATCCTGAAATCCGTCAATTCGGTTTGAATCTACAAAATCAGAAATATAATCCGATACTTTTACAGAGATCCCCTTCGCGCAGTAAGGAGGTAAAAAAATGAATGTATCTTTACAGAAAGCCCTTTTCGTTATATTTGTTATGGATATTTTTTGAAAAACGAAACCTTCTTCCTGCATATCTTTAATATATTTCCTCCATTCATCATCCGAATCTACCTCACGGAGAAATATGAATTTTTTGAATTCTTTCGGATTTCTGGTTTTAAGCTCCATCATTCTCAGAGAAATTATTACTTTGGCAGATATTTCAGAAAGTGATGAATAAAATACTGAAGGCTGAAGCGCAGCTTTTAAATATTCGCATTTTTCCGAATAACCTTTTTTTTCCGATATCTGGTTAAGGATTGAATTGAACTGAATAAGCCCCGATGACTCAAGCAGCCTTGATTTTAATGCGGCAACATCTTTTGAGGAAAACAATTTATCGCACATGAAGTGGAACTGCTCTTTAAAAACAATAAAACCTCGTGTGATACTAAGTTCCTTTTTAAACTTTTTACCCGGGTATTCAGGTGCAGGCCGGTTAAGAATAAAAGACAGATTTGACCTGCCTGATTCAAGATAGAGTATCAGATCGGCTATTGGATCCGTGCTTATCTCAAGATATTTCTCTCTCTGATAATTATAGGTGAAATAGGGTATCATTGAAAGTTCGTCTTTCTTTATTCTGGCAATAAGTTCTTCAGAAAGTTTCTTAAGGCCTGATTCTTTTGCGGGTCCTAGCCTGAAATATTTCCTGATCTCAGGATAATTATTTGATTCGATATTTATATTCCATACACCGAAATGTTTTGCCGTATTCATATTATAAAAAGATACCGGAATGTTCTGCTCCGGAAATCTGCTTGCAACAGGCAGAATATTTCCGATATTCTCATTACTTAAAACAAGCTGATTGGTATTTGTTGTATAATTTTTGAACATATCGTCTATAGCAAGAGATAAAATCAGAACTTCTTTATGTTCGGGGAATTTTCTTAATTCTTCTTCTACTTCTACAGCTTTTAGTATCTCATTCATCTGACCCGGCAACCTGTAATTCTTGTTATAATATTTGTTCATTATCTCTGAAACTGATTTAGGAATACCGTATTCTTTTTCCAGAGAGCTCATGATAGAAATAAAATGCCATTTTGAATACTCGCTTAAAAAACAGATCGATTCCGCAGGGAATCTTTCGGACAGGTACGAAAACAGCATAGATCTGTTTTCCGGGGATACTATTACTGTGATCAGGGGATGAAGTTTTTTTCCTGCAAGAACGGCTCTATGATAGTCTTTTGAAGTAAAAACAGGTGATGACAATGTCAGGTTGAATATATAAGCCAGATGAAGATCATTTACAAAACCCGAGAAAAAAAGACTCTGATCATATTTTTCATAAAAATCATTTTTCACTTCGATAAGAAAAAGAATAATGTCTGAAATATTATATTTTCGTATGTAAGCAAGCTCTTCAAAAATGATCTCATTAAGTTCTTCTTCCCGCTCGGATAATAGTCTGTACGTTTTCTCCTTGAGAGTTTCAAAGCACGAATATTCAATTACAGCTTTTAATTTAAAAACGGGAAATTTTATTGGAGCTTCATCAATTATAAAATGACAAGACCGGGATACTTTTTCTCTGTTCTCAAGTGCGGAAGACGGAAATTTTTCCGCAAAAATATCTGTAGAGCCGAGGTATTGGTTCCTAAACTGCTTTTCGCAGCATTTTTCACCTGAAATTCTGGCCGCCATCTCTTTTATTTTATGGCTGCCTTCTTCTATGTAATAAACAGGATTTGCAGCAAGAAGTAAAGCACCTGTTTCAGTATGAAATGAAAGTAGTTTTTTTGTAATATTCTCGTTTTCAGGATCTTCATCAAACAGAATGTGATAGAAAACCCCGCCCCTTTCCTTCACATTTTCGGACATCTGATCGCTGATATAGTAGAAATCGTTTTCGATCTCTGTCTGGTTCGATATTAGATCGATTTTATAACAACTCAGGCATATGTAACAGTTTTTAAGATCAGAAATGTCTTTGATCGAACAGATATGTAGTTTGCCCCTGACACTGATCTTTTCTGCCAACTTAACCGCGCTCTTATACCCCTCGAAGTTTCTAATTAATATCTGCACTCTTATATATCTGCCATTTTCTAGTTCGGCAAAAGTATCCATACCTATTATCGGTTTGATTCCCGAATCGAGGCATTTTGAATAAAATTCAGTGATACCGGAAAAATTACCGTGATCGGTCAGCGAAAGGTATTTGATCCCTTTTTTCTTTGCGTTTATGACCAGATCGTCAAATTTGATCGTTCCTTCAGGTTTTGTATATTGGGAATATATCATCAGTGACATATATCAAACCTGTCCGAAATAATCTTTTTTATTTTTTCCGCTGACGCTTTGTCCGGCTCCCTTAAAAATCTAACCTTCCTCTCAACTGAGAAAAGCTCAATTATAGTTGAAGCTTTTTTCCCCGATATGTTTCTCTCAAGTATGAAGTCCGCTGTACTGTTCCAGTCTGCTCTGATCAGGCCTATATCATTGACTTCATCTTCCCCCGAGATATTTATACTCGTACTGACAATTCCGAAACCTATTTTATCACAAATGCCTTTTACCGCTTCATATTCTGTAAATCTTACGGCAACTTTTTTATGTTCTTTTAAAAATTCCAATTCGAGATTTTTGCTTTTATCGGCGATCACGGAAATTCTTCCCGGCCATAAATTTTTCAAAACCATTACATCTATTACTTCAGTTATAAAACTATCTGAGCTGAAATACTGACCTTTAATCCTTTCTAACGACGAATCCAGTATTATAAACGGCTTTGAATCTCTCGTTTTAATCTGTCTGATCCTGCCGACCGCCTGGTCATTTCTCGGATCGCATGAAAAACCGTAGATGGTGTCTGTGGGTATAATAACGACACCGCCTTTTAAGACGGTTTCAGCAGCGGTATTTATACCTTTTTCATATAACATACCGTATTATAAATAATTTTGGACAAAGAAAGTATAAAAAAATTACGAATCGTATCCTAAGCCCTTCAGCCAGTTTTTCACTTTATTTCTTATAACGGTCTGATAGTAATTGTCCCATCTTTCCTTGTCGCCGATGTGCTTTATAAGAACTTCCTCGATCTCTTCCAGATTATTGAGGTTGGATATCGATGTTTTTATCGTGACCTTAAGATCCTTGTTGAAGCCTTTTACCGAGTCCATGTATTGTTCAATTATCTTTTTTATTTCAAGAATAGTTAATGTCGGTATAGGCTCATAATCGTCTTGTTTTATGAATCTTATCCTTTTAATCAGCTCTTTTTCATCCACTTCTTCATTCGGGGAATATATTTTTTCATGATACATATCGTCGTCTTCCATATCCGTGCTCCATTCTTCCAGCGCGGTAAGGGTCTGTTCATATTCGTCTTCAACACCTGTAGCGATATTTTCATCTATATAGACGATCTCACCCGTCTCTTTATTCAGGTAATAAGTAATGTCTTCTGCCTTTTCGTGCATCGCTCTTATGATCTCATCAATGTCAAAATCTACCATTTTATTTCCTTATTCTAATTTCCTGCTGCCCGATTTTTTTCCTTGCGAATATATAGATATAGTTCAACTATTGTCAATAGAAAAATATAAAATATTTAACATATTTTTTTACTGAATAGGGTAGCCGAAAGATAAAAAAAGCCGGTTATTTTTCTCAATTTCTCCGTTCCCCGACGTGACTCCCCATCCCGCTTCAACGGGGCCGAATGTCGAATTAAGAGTCAGTCCGAGGTAAAATGAATTGAGAAAATCTTTATAATCCCATTCGATCTCCGGGTCGTTCCAGAAACCGTTAAAATAGTAGCCCGCTGTTATATAAGTATCAAATATAGTAGCTTCATGAATCAGCAAATTTTGCCTGAATTTAAACCTGATAAATTGAGTGGACGCATATTCTTCATAGAATATTCCCGGAACAGTTTTTATTCCGCCTATGTAATACTTTTCGGTCAGCGGAACAAGCCTATCTCCCGTACCGCCGCATACACCCGCCTCGTAATTCAATCTGTTCATGATATTGCTGTAAACAGAAAATTCCCACCAGATCTTCTGATATTTTTCCTGATTTTTAAAATCAAATACACTTTCTCCAAGGATACCTGTTTCCATATTCCATGTGAAATAAACTCCTCTTGAAGGAATAATAAGGTCGTTCCGGCTGTCTGCAAGTATCCTGAATATGCCTGAAGTTTTGTGACCGTATATATCCATATAATCTATATATTCCTGCCCTACCGAAACCGTACCCTGGTAATTGTCGAACAGCTGAAATCCGAGATTGAAATTCACTCCGACCCTTTCTTCTTTTAATGTGTTTTCCTCGATTTTCTGATGATCGGCGGTATAAAATTCCCTTTCTTTCATCTGGTAATACGGAAGGAGTTCAAAAAAGAGCGACGACTTTTTCAAGAAAGGATTATAATACGAGAACTCCAACCTGTTAAATTTCTCGCCGTATGTGAGACCTCCATAGATTTCAGCTCTTTTTCCATGAAGGTTTTTATTGGCAAGCTCTACAAGACCTAAGAATCCCCGGTCAGTCTGATAATTCGCTCCCAGCCTTACTATATAATAAGGCTGCTCTTCGACATATAGGGTTACTTTATTTTCCTGATAATTTATATCGTAGTTAACCTTACTGAAAAGACCTGTCCCGTATAGATTATCCACGCTTCCCTCAATATCTGTCAGCCTTAATATTTTATCTTTTGAGATCGCAAGTTCTTCTCTGATATAGCTCTTTTTTGTTGAGTAATCACCTATTATATCTATTTTCTTTAATGCACCTTCCGAAATAACTAAAGTATCCTGTTCCGAACCTTTGATTATATCAGCTTTTGCCAGGATGAATCCGTTCTTTCTGTACTTTCTTTCGACATGTCTGACCATATCGCCCGCATTGATAATTCCTGTTATTTCAGAAATTATTTCCTGATCGCTGTATATCGAATTCCCTTTGATCTTAACATTTAATAATCCGGGGTCGTCCGCTGATTTTTTTTCGTAAGTGCTGAAATTTATCAGTTTTTTGATCTCTTCCATCTTCCTGTCCGCTTCCATATATCCGAGTTTAATTAATGAATCCGGATCTTCCAGCTCGGTTAGCGATATGTCTTCGATCCGGGGTTTGAAAACAACATCAGCCAATGACAGGCTTTTATCTGTATTTGTTTTAGTCATCATTACGGAAATTCTATCTAAAAGCTCGATAAAATTATACTCCTGATTTTTTGTAGGAGTGTCGTGAGTAGTATCCGACACAAGTATATAATCGCAATTTTCAAGCGCGCTTGTTGGGATATTGTCTGTAAGACCCCCGTCAAGAAGCCTCATTTCTTTATACACCACAGGTTTGAAAAGACCGGGAAATGACATAGATCCTAAAATTATCATCGGTATATCGCCTTCTTTAAAAACGACCTTTCCCGCACTCTGAATATCGGAACAGACCACCCGAAGTTTGTATTTAAGTTCATCAAAATTTTTATCATAATATTCTGAAGTGAGCATATATTTTCTAAGTTTTTTAAGTATCTTGTGACCGTTATTTAAAGCGTTGGGAAGGTGAATTCCCTCGTCAGTCATTTCGAGCTCGATAACTGTTCTGTCTGATGTTTTCTTCAGATAATTTTCAGTGTAATCTCTCTCCGGCTTATTGGTGAATACTTCTTTTGTTTCAGCTTCTTTTATAATTTTTTCTATCTCATATGTATCATATCCTAAAGCGTAAAGGCTCCCGATCAAAGCTCCCATACTTGAACCGGAGATCATATAAATCTTTATACCCTCTTCCTCAAGTCTTCTGAGAACGCCAATATGGGCAACACCCCTAATTCCTCCGCCTGATAAGGCTATTCCTATTCTCGGATAATTTTCTTCAGCCTGACAAAATATACCGGATTGTAAGAACATAATCAGAAAAATTAAATAAAACCATATTTGTTTCTTATTTCGTATCATAGGTGATAAATATAAATATTAGTTTTACTTTAAGCAACATTGCAGTTCTTAAGTTTTACGCTTGATTAAACATTTTCTTTAAATTATCTTTCAAAAAAAGCAAGGCTGAAATGCAACAGATAGAAGTTAAAGACAGAATATATTTCATACCCGAACTCTTTATTCAACTGATTTCCGGTGAATCGTCTTTCAAAATTTACGAATCAGATGAGATCGTTAATTATAATAAGGTTTTTAAAGATATCAAAGTCGGAAAATTTATAGTTATTACTAATTCTAAGAAAAAGTTCGCCGACAAGATATATAATGAGATCCTTAAACGGGTTGATGAACTTATTCCTTTTGAAGAACTTCAGAGAATAAATTCGAAAGATTTTTCAAGGAACAGAAAAAGAGAATATGATAAAATAAAGACCGATCTTTTTAACAGACTGCTCGTAATTTCAAAAAACGACAGGCTTATCTCATTCGATGAAGAAATATCTATGCCTTATCTTGCCTCATTCTGCGGTGAGGACCCGAATCTGGCTACTGAAAATATTGAATTTCTTTTACCCTATGATTTTTATCTTGAACTTGAAAGCTCATTAAAGGATAATATCGAGATCAGATCATTAAAAATGAATATCTCGTCCGGGGTAAATGTTCTTTTACCGAAATCGCAGGAAACTACAGAGCTTTTTAAATCCGCATTTGAAAACTTACACATAAAAAAAGATCTGAAAGTAATAGATATGGGTTGCGGATCCGGCGTGCTTACACTTCTTGCGGATGCATCAATTGAACAATCTAAAATATATTTCTCCGATATTCTTCCGGAAGCTTTAGCTTCGTCAAAAAGAAATATTGAGACCAACAAAAATACACATTTTGAAAAAATGGAAGACAGACTTGGCTGCAGGACTGAAAATAACGCAATAATCTGCCTTGGATCGGGAGATCTTTTCGAACATACTGAAGATAAATATGACATTATAATTTTTAATCCGCCCTGGATAGATTCAATTTCAAATAACCGGAGCGAACTTGCTTTGAATGATAAGGATCAGAAAACAGTCGGAAGATTTCTTATGCAGGCAAAACGAAGACTTTCACCAAAAGGAAAGATACTTCTCGCATTTTCCGACAACAGCGGAGATTCCGCGGTTGAAAAACTTGATAAATTAACAATCGCGAACAATTTTTTAATTGAAAATGAATTTTCATCTAAGATACAATCCCATCAATCAGGCAGAAAATGGATGCGGATATTTGTTAGAGTTCTAGCGGTCCAAAATGAGATTTAAAACTAAATTAAAAATATTCTTAATAATCCTGGTAATTTTTCTGCTGTGGTATTTTTTCATTTACAAACCCCGGCTTAAAAAACAAAAACTTTCAGAAATGAACATTTCCGGCTCAGGACAGCAGCATATTCTCTGGGGTTATCCGATTTGTGAGAACGATATGATCTTCGAGTATGAAGGTTTTGTTTCAGGCTACGACACCGTAAAGTTAAATCCGCGTTGGGTGAGCTATAACCTTAAAAAAGAATATCTCAAAGGACAGAAATTTCTCAAAGAAAGAAAATTCGCGCCCGATCCTTCGCTTGATATAGATCTTCAGGCGGCTAATGGAGATTATACAAAGTCCGGATATGACAGAGGTCACCTTGCCCGTCAGGCTGACATGAAAGGCAGAAGTAAAAAATGCGAACTTGAATCATGCTATTTTACAAATATATCACCCCAGAAGCAGGATTTTAACCGTGAAACATGGAACAATCTTGAAAGAGCTGTCGATGATCTCACCCAGCGCTACGATGAATCATGGATAGTCACCGGACCTTATTTTGATGAAGAAATAGATTTATTAAAAAAGAGAGTTGAAATCCCGGACGGCTTTTATAAAATCGCCATACTCAGAAAGGGGAAGACTTTTCATCCGCTCGCATTCGTTCTCGACATGGAATCGCGAAGTACAGATCTTGAGAAATACACTGTTAGCATCGACAGCGTTGAAAGTCTTACAGGAATAAATTTTTTTCACGAACTTGCGGACAGTCTGGAAAACCCGTTTGAATCAAAACTTCTGCCCATCCCTTACGGCTGGAAATAAAACAAAAAATAATCTTGTTATTACTATATGCAAAGTTTATAATACTAATTCTTTAAACAATTATTTAAAGGATGCAATAAATGCCAGTCCGCTCGACAACCTAAATATATAAGGAAAGCTACATGTCACGTAACGGATATCCAACTAATTTATGCCCAAACGTTGCGGCTACATCTCATGTAACGTATAGCCGCACGTTGTGGGAAATAGTAATCAGAATTCTTTGTGGGGGGGGGGGTAAGCCAAATAGCCATGAAACAAATTTTCCGAGTTAAAAATGATAATTATATACTTGATTTTGAAATCCTGATATTATATTATTTCAATACAAAATTTTGGAGGAATTTATGAGAATAATTAGCTTTGCATTACTATTAATTTTTGCTCTTTCTTTTTTGTTAAGATCTGAGCAGACAAATTCTGTCCAAAATACTAGCACCGGACAGTATTATAGTGATATGGGTGTCAAACATTTATTTTTTGGTCAACCTGATTCGGCTGTTTTTTACTTCGATCTTTCTTTGAAAAACAATTATGAAACAACTGATTTATACAACAATTTAGGTATAGCTTACACAGAAATAGGAGAATATAACAAAGCTGTCGATATTTTACAGAAAGGTATAACTTTGTACCCTAGACAACCCCAATTATATAATAATATTGGGAAAGCTTTAAACTTTTTAGATGAGCATAATAAAGCCATCGACTTTCTTTCTAAAGCAGTGGAAATTGAGAAACTAAATCCTGAAGCTTATTTGAACCTTGGTAATTCTTATTTTGGGAAAAAGGAATACGAAAAAGCTTTAAATTGTTTTACAAAGTCTTACCAAGCTAATGCTGAGTATTTTGATGCTTTATATAACATAGGAGTTACATTATATTTCATGAAAGAATACGATAAATCAATATCAAAACAGGAGGAGTTAATACAAAATAGTCCGGATTACGCTAACGCATATTATATGATTGCTATGGCTTATAATAAAAAAAATGAAGAAAACAAAGCACTTAATTATGTCGCAAAGTCTGCTGAAAGGCTCTCGCCTTTAGCCATATCTGATTTATTTGGAGATGATGATGGCTCAGAAACAGTTGTACGAGATAATATTAAAAAATATGGTAACAATCGCAAATATTCAGATTTGTATTTTTACTTAGGTACAGTCTTTGAAAATGAAGATGATATCTATGGCACAATTCGCTGCTATGAAAAAGCCATAGAAATTGACCCCTATTATAAACTAGCTTATTACAGAATGGCTCATGTTTATTATAAAAAAGGCGAAATTGCAAAATCGATTGAGTGTTTTTTGAAAACTATTGAAATTGATCCTAATAGTTTAGAAGCTTTGAATGATTTAGGTCTTGTTTATCATAATTCCGGCAATATAGAAAAGGCTATCTACTATTATAAATTAGCTATTGAAACTAACCCTGATGAATATTTGTCATATTACAATATGGGTATTGTATACTCTAAGCTTGGCGATTATGTTTCTGGAATAAAGTATTATGAATTAGCAATTCTAAAGAATCCGAATGATTCCGACTCGTATTGTGAATTGGCTAATTGTTATTACTCCAAAAAGGAATTTAAAGCTGCTAATGAAAATTATATTAAGTCAGCCAAATTAGGAAATGCTACTGCGCAAGATGCTTGTAAGAAATTAAAGCTAAAATGGTAAATTCTGTTGAATTATAGTAACCCGCAGGTGATGTATTTATTATTACTTTTAAAGAGAGTTAGGGGCTAAGTATGAAAAAGTTTTTTACATTAATTATATTTCTTGTATCTTCGTTATCAATCGCAAGTTCGGTTATTCTGAAAGATAAAATAATATCTCTTGAAGCAGTAGGCATAAGTATCATTGGAAGTGGAATAACAGTCGATGATGCCAAAGTATTCGCATTGAATGATGGCAAAAGGAATGCTTTGGAAATGGTTGGGACTTACCTTGAATCGAATACGACTATAATAAACCATGTAATCGAAAAAGACGAAATAAAGACTTATACTGGTAGTGTTTTAAAAGCGGAAATCATTAAAGAAGAAAAAATTATTCAGAATGAACAATTTGCTTTAAAGCTAACCATAAAAGCTACGATTGACACAGAGCTTCTAAATAAAAGAATATCTGATTTCAAAAACGATTACCAACTTAGGTCAATGCTCGCGGCAGAAAGAAAACAGATCGAAGAACTTACAAGGAAAGTAACTGAGTTAGAGAAACATAAGAATTCAACAGAAGCTGAAAATAAAGCTTTAATGACGCAATTTTCAGCATTGGATTGGTTGGAAAAGGGAAGAGAATCCTTTTTGAGAGACGATTATGACTCAGCTATATATGAATTCAAGCAATCAATCGAAATCAATCCTAAATTAGCTGATGCGTATACTTATGTAGGGCTTGTTTACAGTAAAAAAGTTGATTTTGATACTGCAATTGGTTATTATAATCAAGCTATTAAATTAGACACTGAAAATACTGTTGCATATGCCAACTTGGGTGTTGCATATCACCAAAAAGGTGATTTTAATACTGCAATCAAGAACTATAATAAGGTGATAGAACTCAATACTAAATATGCCGATGCTTGTATTTATTTAGGGCTTGAACAATTAGAGCAAGATGGAATAGATTCTAATAATGCATATATTTATTTTTTGAAATCACAAGTATTAGCTGATGAAAATTCTGTTCTATACTATAACTTGGGTCTTTCCTACATTAGTTTAGGGGATTTTGATACTGCGATAAAGTATTTCACGAAAGCTATCGAGCTAAATTCTGAATACTCTAATGCATATACTTGCATGGGCATTGCATACGGAAGTAAAGGTGATAATGATACTGCAATAATGTATTTCAAGAAAGCTATCGAACTCAATCCTGAAGACATTAATGCATATGTCAAACTGGGATATGCATACGGAAGTAAAGGTGATAATGATACTGCAATAATGTATTTCAAGAAAGCAATTAAAATCAATCCTGAATACTCTGATGCATATACTTGCATGGGCATTGCATACGGAAGTAAAGGTAATAATGATTCCGCAATAATGTATTTCAAGAAAGCTATCGAACTCAATCCTGAAGATGCTAGAGCATATCTCAACATGGGGAGTGCGTACGGAAGCAAAGGTGATAATGATACTGCAATAAGTTGTTTCAAGAAAGCTGCTCAGCTCGGACATAAGCCAACACAAAATATTTTAAAATCACAAAACATTAAATGGTAAAAATGAAATTTACTAGATTTACTATGATAAAATTTAATGACTTACAAATTCTTCAAACTAAAAGGTTACCTTGCTAGAGCAAAAATGAAAAATAAATACTTGATTTGTATGGCTATTTGGCTTATCCCCCCTTTAGTGACTGATTACTACTATCCCACAACATTGGCTACATGACACTGACTGGTTTTTACGACTTGTGTGGTGCTTTTAGCCATGACCGTTAGGGGAAATTCTTGGTCTGCTTTTCTTGTTTGAGAAGTGCTTGGAAAATATAATAATTTATTAAGTTGAAAGGAGTCAACTATGCTGACAGTAAGTAAAGATAAAAATATGGACAATGGATCGAAAAAGGAGCGTACAGTATTTTCACGGATTGTAAAATACTTGATAATTGGCATAAGCTCAGTTATTGTCTTACTTCTTGTATTTGCTTTTTGGATTTATCTCGCTTTGTTTTCTGGACCCGGTTCAATGGAAATTAATGATTATCATCCTTTCAGATCTGAGAAAGCAAAAGCCGAGTACCTAGACTTTGAAGATAATATGACGAAAATGTGGCCTATCGTTTCAGAAGAAAAAATTGTTGAAACTTCTTTTGGCAAAACATTTATAAGGATCAGCGGTCCGATAAATGCCCCCCCATTGGTTTTATTACCCGGTGGAGGTACAAATTCCATTATATGGCACGCAAATATTAAAGCATTGTCTGACAATTACCGCACATACGCTCTTGATAATATTTATGATTACGGAAGAAGCGTCTATACCCGTGAAATGAAGAACGGTGCTGATTGTGCAAATTGGCTTAATGAATTATTCGATGCTCTCCAACTTGGCAATGATATACGGATCATGGGTTACTCCTATGGTGGCTGGGTTACTAGCCAGTATGCGCTATACCATCCTGAACGGCTTAGCCATATTGTGCTTATCGCTCCGGTATTTACGGTTATACCTCTATCAACAGATTACATTTTTCGTATGCTAGCGTCTATAATTCCAGTCCGACATTTCAAATCGGAAATTATGTACTGGTGTTGGTCAGATCTTGCTAAAACTGGCGATATAGGTAAACAACTTATAGAAAATCGGATAGATCATTATGAGACGGCCTTAAAAACCTTTAAATTTAAACAACCCGTAAATCCAACTGTTCTCACTGATTCTGAATTTAGAAAAATTGAAGTTCCAACACTTTTTGTAGTAGGTGACCACGAAACTATTTACAGTGCTGACAGTGCTGTCAGTAGAATTAACAAATTAAATCCAAAGATAAAAACTGAAATAATTTCCGGTACTGGCCACGATGTAATGTTCACACATACCGATATATTAAATCAGATGTTACTTGATTTTTTTATAACTAACGAAGATGATAAAATATACCTTAATAAAGACTTGAGATGAGCAGACCAAGAACAACCCCTAACATTGGCTACATGGCGCTGTCTGGTTTTTACGACTGGCGGGGCGCTTTTAGCCATGACCGTTGTGTGACATTGTGATGTTTAAAATAAAAAGTAGGAGTAACCGTAAATGAATCTAGCCAATGAGATAAACGAAGTTGCCAAATTATCTGGTAAGTTTTTATTGAGATCCGGGCAAACAAGTGATACCTATTTTGATAAGTACAGATTTGAAGCAGAACCTAGACTTCTCCAAAAAATAGCTACTCAAATGTCTCTTCTCATTCCTGAAGGCACTGAAGTTTTGGCGGGTCTTGAAATGGGAGGGATTCCCCTTGCTACAATTCTAAGTCAGATTACGGGCTTACCAACCTCATTCATAAGAAAAGAAGCCAAAAAGTACGGTACTTGTAAATATGCTGAAGGCTCTGAGTTAAAAAACAAAAAGGTTGTTATTATAGAAGATGTGGTAACGAGTGGCGGAGCTATAATTGACGCTGTGGAAAAAATGAGAAGAGATGGAATTACTATTAATTTGGCTATTTGCGTTATCGATAGAGAGAGCGGTGGTAAAGAGATTTTAAAGGAAAAAGGCATAGAACTTGTGAGCCTTTTTACTAGAAAGGATCTAGAAAATGCTTCTTGAAACAACACAACGACACACAACATTGGCTACATGACACTGACTGGTTTACTTGGACTTGTGGGGTGCTTTTAGCCATGACCGTTATCTTCAATAGCTTGCCTTGACTGGTTAGAGAAGGTTAAAATTAGCCTGTTATATTTAAAGAGAGTGTTTGAGTATACTTAAGTAGAATAAAAAGGAGAACTTGTTGAAAAGCACAAAATTAATTTTAGTTGACGGTATAGTTGGCTCAGGAAAATCTTCAATTTCGCATTTTATATCGAGGCAGCTGAATAAAAACGGGATAAAAGTAAAATGGTACCATGAAGGTAGCATCGAAAATCCGATTATTTGCACAGGTAAGGATGTTGAATCAGCTGGGATAGATGAATCATCCCCTGATTTTGGTCAATGGGCAACTAATTTTTATCTTCAAAGATGGAAAGAATTCATATCCAAGATAGAAAATGGTGACAATATTTATGTTCTGGACAGCTGTCTTTTTCAAAGATTTTTTATGCCTATGATATGGTATGATCTTGAGCCTAGCAAGGTAAAAGAAATTATGCACAATCTTTTATATTCTATGAAATCGCTTAATCCTCAGATTATTCATTTTTATCAGCCAGATGTTATAACAGCATTAAAAAAGATCAGCATTCAAAGAGGATCAGATTGGAAAAATAGCGTCTTTGGCAGCGACGAAAATTCATATTATGCCAAAAACCGTAATCTAAAAGGTGAAGAAGCTACATTTTCTTTGTGGCAAAAAATCAGTGGGCTTGCACTTGAATTATTGAATGAATTTGACTGCCAAAATCTATTAATCGATAATTCAGAACAAAAATGGGATCATTACCGCAGGCAAATTTCAGAATTTTTAGAAATTGAGTTAAAGCAAGAAAAAAAGGTTAATTTAGATTACAGCAAGTTTTGCGGAAACTTCTATGGGAATGGAGAATATTTAAATTTCCATTCCGAAGACAACAAATTATTTGTTGATACGTTCTGGCCTGATTTGCTTATGCTGGAAAATTCGGAATATGAATTTGAAATAGAAGGTTTTCCTACATATTACAGATTCATACCTGATGATGACGGGAAAATAAATTCTCTTGAAATTATAAAAGCTGAGCATGAGTGTGATAACTATCTGACAGGCTCAATATTAAACAGATTAAAAGAAATAAACGAAGCTGTAGTTGAAAAATTCTGCGGTAACTTTTATTGTGAATCTAGTATGGTTACAAGAAAAATATATATTAAAAATGGAAAACTATTTTACTGGCGCGGAGAAAGCGACGAATCACTTTTAACTCAGATTGCAGAAAATAAGCTAGTGATGAATGTCGCTGTCGAGAATCAGCTTGATTTTAAGCTAGTAAATGGAAAGTGGCAGTTTACTTTGGAAGTAAAAGGGAAAGAGCCTTCAATTTCATTGTTTGTGCCGAAGGCAACTGGAGTAGAGATTGGAATATATCCGAAAAAGTGGACAGTTTGCTAAGCACATGTTAAATTACATGAAAAAGGAGGCGCAATGTCCACAACACGAAGGAAGTACACAAAAGAATTCAAAACAGAATCAGTTGAGTATCTT
>Ga0209467_1001550_pt1 | contig 19485 bp, 14 predicted proteins | sample Higcelwee11metaG_FD_187175 | JGI IMG/M metagenome (GOLD analysis project Ga0209467, IMG submission 187175) | Freshwater pond sediment microbial communities from the University of Edinburgh, under environmental carbon perturbations - High... | ecosystem: Environmental > Aquatic > Freshwater >...
ACGTGCAGGAGGCGCCGCTGTCCGCCCTGATAGAGAAGATGCGCCCGGTGCGCGAGGCCATCCGGGACGGGAAGTTCCCCCCGGCCTGCAACCGCTGCTCCTGTCAGATGAGTATCAACTACAAGTTCAGCGTGCTGCGAAGCCCGGTGCGCAACTTCGGTCGCCTGGGGCAGTATGCGGCGTCCCTGGTCGGCGAGAAGCTGGGGCGGCTCCTGTAGGCCGCCTTCCCCGCCCCGCTACTTCCCGGCCAGCAGACAGTATCTGATCGTTTGGTGTGGATGATGGAGTGACAATGAAAACCCATGTGCGAGCGGCGAGACTGGTATCTGGCGCAATATTCTGCGATAAGCTTAAGTTCCAGGACTGTTACGACTTGCTGACGCCTAACATGGACACTATCTTGTGCTTAGGACGATTGTTAACGATGGGAAATGTACTTGCGCACTGAATGTAAGCATAACCATATAATAGTTTGACATTTTATACTTTTCCATAAAGTTTTAAACAAATAATCAATAATTGATGTTGTTGAAATTTACACGTGGGTGTAGCGTTATCAATCAAACCTATCAAGACAATGAATTGTCATCTTTCATCTTATAACTATCAACTTTTTTGCATAAACCAAGAAGCTGCGAGGAGCATCCACGCCACGCAAATGAGCATAGGAGTAAATAAGTATATTTTTGAGTGAACTTTTTCGGCACCTGGAATAGCGACTAATTTACTATTTTTATAAACAACATGATCAATGTTTACAAACCAACAAATCAAATTACCGATTCCTAAAATTACTATTATCATTGAGAAGCTGAACATCCACTTCCCATATTGAGTCATATACATCACATTATACAGGCACAACAACGCCACCCCCGAAAAGCAATGCGCACGAGCGCCCCACTCTTGCTGTAGAATTCTAGATATACATTCTCCTTTTGGGATTCGAAGAAGAATGCGGCAGCGTTCGTCATCCTTCTTTACGTTAACCCATTGGCACTGAATTGAATTTTTACCACAGACTCTACTACATGTACTAGAAATATGATCATGAACTTTACTCATGTACTCTTTTTGAAAAAAATAATAAAACCAATGCAATAGAATAAGAATAATGTTTATGCAAAAAAATAACAACTCACCCTTTCCATGTCTCGACAAATCTCGATAATACGGGAGGACTTTGGCAAGTGGATCGCTTATGTAATCAGCATGAATAATACTAACCCAGATTGTAATGAATATTGCCGGTGCTGTTATAGACGCAATGCTTCCAAAAAATGCAATTATGGTTGGCGAAAATACGAAACCCCTCCCCGGAATGTCAGAATTCGATCTCCAATTCCAAATGGCATTGTACGCAGCAATGATTGATATCATAAATGAAAAAGACAGAAATAGACCAGCAACGGGTATTAATTCTCTTATTAAAAGATGTACTGGACTGATTTGATGACCATTTGCTGCAAACGTCAAGGCTGCAAGTAAAAATGTATTTGATCCTACACACCAAGACATGCGGTGGTTAATTAGATCATCCTCTTTTTCGATTCTTTTCCGCGCGTCATCCTTGTTAATACTAGTTTCGATACGCATTCATCACTCGCATGCGGGTTTTGAAGAGAATGTTGACGGGTGGCGTCAATTAGTGCTTGCTCGTTACCATGGCCAACGCGCCAAGAATCGCCGACGACGCGCCTAGCTTCGGCGGAACGATATATTCATGTTCCTTTTTTTCATCAAGAAAAACTTCTGAAAGATATCGCCCAAGCGAAGCGGCTACTTTCGTATTGATGTTTTGAAATAAAGCTCTTTGTCCCAAATTACCTCCCTTAGAGACACTCCCGCCAAGGACAATTATTTCTGGGGAAAGCGTATATACAAGGTTAGCAATAGCATGAGAAATATATTGCGCTTCATACTCCCATGCGGGATGGTCAGGAGGAAGATTCTCTGCGGAAATTCCGGTTCGCTGGAGCATTGCTGGGCCGGAGCACAAGCCTTCCCAGCAGTCTCCATGAAAAATGCATGTCCCTTTAAAAACGTCACCGCATATTCTTGGAACTCGCATATGACCCATTTCTGGATGATCGGCACCATGTAATATTTTACCATTTACCACCGCACCAGCACCTATTCCTGTCCCAATTGTGATATACAACAAATTTTTTATTTTTTTATTATATCCATAAACATACTCGCCAAATGCCGCACCATTAACGTCTGTATCGAAAACAATGCGTGCGTTTGGAAAGTGTTCTTTGAAAGGATGAAGCAAATTGAAATTTGACCAGCCAATTTTTGGAGTAGATGTGATATAGCCATATTGCGGCAATCCGAGATGCAAACAGATGGGTCCGAAAGACATTATTCCGAAGGCACTAATTGATTCATCATGGTCTATTTCAGCTCTTCGAAACCAACTAATGACCTCCTTGATTGTGAGATGCGGGGCATCTTTCGTGGGAATTTCTATACGATTTGCCGTATCAAAAAAATCAGGCAGAGCCTTACCGACGGCACATAAAAACTTTGTTCCACCAGCTTCGACAGCACCCACAAGACTGTTGGAAGCTCTCTGATTCTTGTTTGTCATCTGCTCTCACTATCTATTTGGATTGATGCGTGGGGAGCCCTGCAGTGCCAAGAAAAAGGCCGCCCTTCCCGGCCCCGCGAACTACTTCCCCGCCAGCCGGATCGCCTTGGACAGAAGGGCCAGAAACCGGAACGGCTGCTCGGCCAGCATCCGGCGGCACCGCTCCCGGCCCCGCCGTCCCATCTCCCGGGCCGCCTCCGGATCGTCCAGCACGGCCCGCACGGCCCGCAAAAGGCCCTCGCGGTCCCCCGGCTCATAGAAAAGCGCCTCCTCCCCGTGCTCGGCGAGTTCCAGCACCGCCACATTGGCCGCCGCCACCACCGGCCGCCCCAGGGCCATGGACTCCAAAAGCCCGTTTTGCCCGGCGGCCAGACGGCGGTCCCTGGTGGGAACCACCACCACGGCGGCCGCCTGCAAAAGCCCCACCATCTCCGCCTCGGACACCCTGCTGCGCACGGCCCGCACGTTTGGCGGCAGGGGTTCGGGAAAGGCGAAGGACTGGCTCAGGATCACCATGTCCCGGCCGATGGCCTCGGCCACGGCTAAAAGCCCCTCGAAATCCCGGTCGCTGTTGCCGTAGGCGAAGACGTAGCCCGCGCACGGGACGTCCGGCATCTCCATGTACTGGCTGGGCGGTTCGTCCGGATAAAACGACACGGCCGCGTCGGGAAGCCCCAGCATCTCGGCGTAGACCGCGCGCTCCGCCTCGGAGGTGCACCACAGGGCGTCGATGCCGGGCAGGGCCAGACGCAGCACGGCCAGCCGCAGGCGGTAGGCCGTATCCCTGCGGGAGAGGTTTAAGTGGAAGTCCCGGACGATATGGACCGGCCGCAACCTGGGCGGGACAAGCCGCAGGAGAAGCCCCGTGCAGACCCCAAGGGGCAGGGCCCAGGACAGGACCACGTCGCTTCGCCAGGCGCGCGCGACCTGCTTCACGGCCAGGCACGCCGCCGAGGCCCAGGCGGACAGGCCGCCCAGCCGGGACAGGACGCGCCGGGCGCGGTCGCCCAACCGGACGAATTCCACGGCGGCCAGTTCCCGACGCAGCCGGTGCAGAAGCCGCCACTGCCCCGTTTCGGCCCAGGACAGACCCAGGCTCACCCGGCGCTGGGACAGGGGGCACAGGTTCCGCCGTGGCTGCCGTCCGGCCAAAATCTCGGTGAAAAGATTCTCAAAGCCGCAGGCCATGCCCGAAAGCGTGTGGTCCTGGTCCACCAGGGCCCTGGCCCGGCGGCCCATCTCCCGTCGCGCCGCGTCGTCGCGAAGAAGGTCCAGCATGGCCCCGGCCAGGGCCTCGGGGTCGCGGGGCGCAACCAGGCGGCCGGTCACCCCGTCCCGGACGATCTCGTCCATAAATCCCACCCGGGTGGCGACCATGGGCGTCCCGGCGGACATGGCCTCCAGGGCGGCCACGGACAGGGTCTCCTGCCGGGGGTCGGACGACAACACGGCCAGATCCAGGGCGGCCAGGATGTCGGGCACATCGCGCCGGAAACCCAGAAACCGCACCTGGTCGCCAAGGCCCAGCCGGGCGGCCTCCCCCTCCAGGAAGACGCGCTGCGGGCCGTCTCCGACGATCAGGAAGCGGGTGGATGGGGCCACGGCCGCCACCCGGGCGGCGGCCTGCAAAAAGACCTCATGGGCCTTGTCCGGGCGCAGGGCGGCGATGATCCCGACGGTTTTTGCGGCCTCGGGGAGATGCAGGCGCCTGCGGGCCTCCTGCGGCGACAACTCCGAGCGAAAGGCCGCCACATCCACGCCGTTGGGAATGGCCAGCACCTTGCGCACCGGCACGCCCTCCACATCCACGAGGTATCCGGCATGGCCCCTGGAGGCCGCCGCCAGGGCGTCCAGGCCCCAGACCACGCCCCGTCGCACAAACATGTACAACTCGTGGTGGCGGTGGCGCTTGAAGGTTTCGTTTTGCCAGTTGACGATGGCCCGCACCCCGGCCAGACGGGCGGCGGGCACGCCGTAAAACAGGCAGTTGCGGTGGTTGATGAGCAAAAGGGCGTCAAGGCGGTCCTGGCGAAAGACCCGGCGCAGGTCGAATATGGTCCGCAGGGGACCGCCGCCCAGACCGGACCTGACCGGGACGCCGAGGGCCTCGATCTCCTGGCCCACGGGGCCTTTCTCCCCCAGGCAGTACAGGCGGGGCTCGAAGCGGTCGCGGTCCAGGCGGCGCAGAAATTCCAAAAGGAGTTGTTCGGCCCCGCCGATGGCCAGGGTGGAGACGAGCACGCCAAGCACAGGTCTTTTCTTCATGCGCTCCCCACGCTACCGCCCGTCCGACAGACGCCACAGCCCCAGGCCGTTGAAGCCGACCCACAGGCCGCCCGGGCCGGGGGAAATGGCCGTCACGCCCACCGGGGCCGTATCCGTCGCGACCCGGGAGAAGGTCGCGCCGCCGTCCCGGCTGACGTACAAGCCGTCCGCCGCCTTGTTGTCGTAGGCCGCCGTGCCCACGGCCACAAGCCCCGGCCGGGCCGGATCAAAGGCCATGGCCTGGACGGGGATGTGCGGCGGACGCGCCCCGGGCAACGCCCGCTCCTTCCAGGCAGCCCCGTAGTCCTGGCTTTCCAGTAGGCGCTTTTCCGGCAGTCCGGCCAGAAGATGCCCGGGCCGGGCCGGATCGGCGGCCAGACAAAATACGAATCCCCCCGGGACCGCAGCGGTCGTCCAGGTGCGGCCGCCGTCCAGGCTGCGCCCTATCCCCCCGGACACGGTGGCCGCCACCAAAAGGCCCGGTTTCTCCGCAAAGGCCAGAAGGCTCTGGGGACCGAAAAAGACGGGCCGGGACAGGTCGCGCCCGATGTCCGTCACGGCGGCGGCCTCGCCCCGGGCCAGGGCCGGGACGTCCACCCGGAACAGGCCGTGCCCGCCCGTGCCGAGCATGACCACGTCGTCGTCGGCCGGATCGATGACCAAAAGCGTGGGGCGGCCGCTGGCGAAGGCCCCGGGCAGGGTCCGGGCCGGAACCGCAACTGGCAAGGCCTGCCAGGACGCGCCGCCGTCGAGTGTGCGGTACAGGTGCAGGGTGAGGGTTCCGGCCGCGTCGCCGGGCTTCCAGGGCTCGGCCAGAAGATAGCGTTTGGCCGGGTCTTTGGTGCTTATGCGGATGTCTTTGACGTGGCCGTCGACCACCCCGGCCATGCTCCTGGCCCAGGTCGCTCCGGCGTCCGGCGAGACCATGAGCCCGTTGTCGGCCGTGGCCGCCAGGATGGCCTCCGGCTGGCCGGGGACGGCGGCCAGGGCGTTGACCACCGTGTTTTGCAGGCCCTTGTGCCGTTGCTCGAAGCGGTTGCCGCCGTCGCGGCTTTTCCACAGGTTCCACCAGTCGGCCGCAAAGACGGTTTTGCCGTCCGGGGCGACGACCAGGGCCTCCACGGATTCCAGGCCCGTGGGATAGTTGGGCGGGCCGTCCGGGGCCAGGGCGAACGCCGTGACCGGCGAAAAACGCTGCCCACCATTGTCGGAGACGAACAACAGATAGGGCCAGTAGTCCGGATGGGTGGCCAGAAAGACCCGGCCGGGGGTGGCCGGGTCCAGGGCCAGGGCCTTGAAGCGCGCCGGGGCCTTGGCCCCCGGGGGCAGACCGGGCAGGGGACCGGGCCGCTCCCATGTGCTTTTTTCGGCGTCAAAGCGCCACAGCCCGCTTTTTTCCTCCACGGCGAACAGGCCGGACCCGGGTGTGGCGGCCATATCCGTGAGATTTTTTCCGGCCGCAAAACCGGCGTTGGCCGCCGCGAACCGGCCGTCGCGCACCACAAAGGCCCCGGCCGAAGTGGCGGCGAAAAGGTCGTCGCCAAGCTGGGCCAGACTGTTGACCTTGCGGCCCTCAAGCCCGGGCACGGGGGTGGCGGAAGGGGCGGCCTGCCGCCAGGCCACGCGGAAAACGCCCCGGGACCGGGTGGCCACGAAAAGGTCGTCGCCCAGGGGAACCAGCAGATGGGAACCGAACGAGCGGTCGCCGTAGCCCATATCCCCCAACCGGACCAGGGTGTCGCCGCCGTCCCGGCTGAGATACAGGCCCTCGTCGGTCAGCACGGCCAGGGTTCCCGGCCGCCCGGGATCAAAGGCCAGCCCGGCCACGGCCAGACCGCCCAGACCCGCCCCGCGCGGCACAAAGGCGTCCCCGCCGTCGCGGCTCACGAACAGCCCGGCCACGTCCGAGCCCGCAACGACCCGGTTCGGGTCGCCCGGGTCCACGGCCAGGGCGGTGAACCGCCCGCCGCCGCCGTATCCGGACGGGATCAGGGTCGGCCCTGCGGCCCAGGCCACAAGGGAATGGGCCAGAAACAGCCCCACGAACAGCACCAGCCTATTCATTGTTGCGCCCGCGCCGCGAGGACTTGAGCTCACCGGTCAATTCTCCCATAAACGTCGCCCGGTAGCGGACGTTGGCCTTTTCCACAAAGTCGTATCCGTTCATCCAGACCTGCCCGGTGACCTGCTGCCCGGTGAAGTCCAGGGTGAGCTCTCCGGCCACGGCCTGCACCTTGGTGGGCAGGGCCTCCTTGAGCACCTGGCGGATGCGCTCACCCTCGCGCTGGGTGAGCATGCCCTCCCGCTTAAACAGGGCCGGGCTCAGATGGAAAAAGAAAATGTTCGGGGAGACGGAATAAGAGTTGGCGATGCGGCAGGTCACCCGTCCGGAGAGGGACTCCATCTGCGAGTCTTTGGAATTCCAGACGAAGGTGTTCACCCCGTTGTCTTCCGGCCAGCCGTTGATGGTCACCACATAGTTGTTGTTCGAGTCCGGCGGCGCTGCGGCCAGGATGAGCATGCCCCGGACGCTTTGAAAGGACTTTTTGCCGGCCAGTCCGGACAGGGTCAGCAGATAGTATTTGGAATTTTCATTCACGTCTTCCAGGGCGGTCTGCCCCAGGCAGGCCCTGGCCGGAAGCCACAGGACGAGGGCGGCCAGGGCCGCCGCCGTCAGACGCCCGAGCCGCGCAACAAGGCCGGAATGGTCCGTAGGCATATCACCACGTCCTCCCACAGGCTGCAGTTTTCGATATAGCGCATGTCCAGGGTCATCCATTCGGAAAAACGCATGGCGTTACGCTGAGGCATGGTCTGCCAGTAGCAGGTCAGGCCGGGCTTGACCGTGAAGCGGCGGCGCGTCCAGTCGTCGGTCAGGCGGGTGTAGTCGCGAAGCGACATGGGCCGGGGGCCGACAATGCTCATTTCGCCGTGCAGCACGTTGAAAAGCTGCGGCATCTCGTCGATGTTGTACTTGCGCAGCCAACGGCCGACCCGGGTCACCCGGGGGTCGCTCGAAATCTTGAAGACCGGCCCGTCCATCTCGTTGGCCCCTTCCAATGCCGGCAGGCGCGATTCGGCGTCGACCATCATGGAGCGGAACTTGTAGAGATTGAAGATACGCTTGTTCAGGCCCACGCGCGGCTGGATGTAGAGCAGGGGGCCGCCGTCCTCCAGCTTGATGCGGATGACGGCCAGAATCATGACCGGGGCGAAGGCCACAAGCAGCACCAGCGCCCCGAATACGTCGAAAATCCGCTTGTACAGGGGGCTGACCGGGGCGGCCACCGGACAGATGGACAGGATGGGCTGCCCAGAGGGATCCTCGCCCGTCTTGCAGGAATTGGGCGGAAAAAACGAGCCCGGGCATTCGCTGGGAATCCCCTGGTCTTCGCCGTCGCGCATGGCGGTCACGATGGCGTCGTAATGGCTGCGGATGGGCAGGCAGATGACCAGGACATCCACCACCTTCTCGCGCAGGATGGCGGGCAGGTCCGCCAGGCCCCCGAGCAGGGGGATGTCCCCGTCGCAGTAGTTGCCGCTGTCCACGAAACCCAGGATGGAAAATCCCAGGAAGGGATAGTCCTGGCTTTCCTGGTATAACTCCAGGCCCCGGTCGTTGGCCCCGACGATGACCAGGTTGAGACGGGTGCGCCGAACGAATCCGGACCTGAGCAGCATGGACAAAAGGAAACGGAAGAGCGCGCCAAAAAAGGGCGACAACAGGAGATACAGGGGAATAAAGACCAGCGGCGAGGACTGGGCCCGCAGGATCAGCCAGAAAAACAGGGTCAGTCCCATGTCGGCCAGCAGCGTTTCCCGACGGTCGGTCCACAACCGGCGCAGCCAGCCGGGATGCACCCCGGCCAGCGTGTGATGGCCGTTGCGCCGAAGGCTCAAATGGGCCGCCACCAGCATGAGCAGCTCCAGGGTGTTGGCCAGAAGCACCCGCAGGGAGATGAAAACGCCGGTATCCCCGGAGGCCACGGACTCCGCCGGAAGACACAGGGCCAGGGCCGCCAGGTAGGCCCCGGCCACCCCGAGGATGTCCGCCGATGTGGACAGGCGTTCCACCAGTCTGCGTCGTTCTTCAAGAAGGGAGTATGACATGGATTACCACAGCCCTTTCAGGAACTCGGGAACATGAAACAGCAGGATCAGGTTCAGCACGATGACCAGAACCGCAGCCAGGATCACATAGGATTTGACCAGTCGTTTGTTGTCGCTCATGGGCGCTCCGTTTTCCCGCGTTCCGGGGTGGCGGGCCCCAACGTCCGGCCGTAGAGGGCGGCCAGGGCGTCGGCCGCCTTGTCCCAACTGAAGTGGGCGGCCACCCGTTGGCGCAGCCTGCGGCCGATCCCGGCCCGAAGCTCCGGGTCGGCGGCCGCCTTTTCCAACAGGGCCGCCAGGGCCGCCACGTCGCCCACGGGAAAATACCAGGGGTGGTCCGGGCCGAGCACCTCTTTGTGCGGCGGGATGTCGCTGGCCAGACAGGGCAGCCCGTAGGACATGGCCTCAAGCAGCGTCAGGGGCAGGCCTTCCAACTCGGAGGCCGTGACGAAGACCATGGCCCCAGCGAACAGGGCGGCCAGTTCCGCGTCGAACCGGTAGCCGGTGAATACCACATCCGGACATCCGTCGGCCTGCCGGTGCAGAAGCTGGGCGTAGCCCGCCCCCGAGGCCTCGTCCCCGACCACGGCCAGGGGCATCGGGTCGGCCATGTCCAGCACGGCGGCCACCATGTCCTCCACCCGCTTTTCCGGGGTCAGCCGTCCCACGGACAGGGCATAGCCGCCGGGGCTCAGGCCCATGGCCGCCAGGGGCGCGACGTCGGCCTTTCCGGGAAGGGCGACGCCGTTGTGGATGACCTCGCAGGCGCAGCGGAAGCGCTCCCGGTAGGACCGGGCCAGGTCGTTTGAAACCATGATCCGCACATCCGTCAGTTTGGCCGAAAACCATTCGCCCAGGCGCAGGGCCAGGGCGGCCGGGCCGGACCATTTGCGCCGCTGCCAGTCCAGGCCGCCGCAGGTGAAAAAGACCGTGGCCCGGGGCAGAAAAAGGCGCACCAGGGGCAAAAGCAGGCATGGCCCCTGGGAATAGACATGCACGATGCGCGGCCGGGAGACGAAGGCCATATGCAGCACGGACAAAAAGGTATGCGCCAGGGCCTCGAAATGGGTGGAGCGCGGCGCGGGCAGGGTCTTGACGGCGACCCCCCGGCAACTGGTCACCCCGGCCTCCACGTACCCCCGGCGGGCGTAGACCAGGATGTCGAAGCCCATGGCCGCCAGGCGGGAATACAATTCCTCGCATTGGCGCTCCACGCCCCCCCAGGTGGCCGGGATGCCCCGGGTTCCGGTCACGGCGATCAGGCGTCTGGCATCGGTTGCCCGGGTCATGAAAAGCGTCTCCTTCGCGTCCTAGGCCCACATGCCCTGGTAGGCGGCGGCCACGATCCGGATGTCGAAAAACCGCCGGGCCTTGTCCCGGGCGGCCTGCCCCAGGGTTTTGGCCATGGCCGGATCGGCGATCAGCGCGGCCATGGCCCGGGCCATGGCCCGGGCGTCGCCAGCCGGGACCAGCAGGGCCTGCCCGGGGTCGAGGAGCTCCCGATTCCCCGGGATGTCCGTGGCCACGATGGGCTTGGCCGCCGCCATGGACTCCATGAGCGACAGGGAGGTGCCCTCCCAGACCGAGGCCACGGCCACCATGTCCGCCGCGCCAAGCAGCTCGGGGATGTCGCTGCGCGCCCCCAGGAAGCGGACCCGGTCGGCAACGCCCAACTCCCGGGCCAGACGGGCCAGATCGCCTTCCCGGCTGCCCGCCCCGGCGATGCACAGACGGGTCCGGGGCTGGCTTTCGGCCATCTCGGCCAGGGCCGCAAGCAGGATGTCCTGGCGCTTCTGGTCTTCCAGGCGGCCGATGTTCAAGATCAAAAAATCGTCCGGCCCGGCCCCGCACTCGCGGCGGGCTGCGGCGGACGGGGGCATGGCCTCAAACCGGGCCACGTCCACGCCGTTGACCACGCAGGCCAGCCGGGGCGGCGCAAGACCCAGATCCCGGCGAAGGACATCCCCGGTCTGCCGGGACACGGCCACCACCCGCCAGGCCAGCCGGTACAGGACGGCCAGGGAGATGCGGTGCAGGAGGTTTCGCGGATCCCCCGCCCCACGCGCATGAAACAAGATGGGGTTGTGGACCGTGACCAGGGTCTTGCGGACCCCGGCCAGCCTCCCGGCCACAATGCCGACGATCTCGGCATCGCCAAGGTGGCACTGCACCACGTCCGCCTTCAGGCGTCGGCTAAGGCGCACCACATCGCGCACCCCGCAAAGGAAATAGGCCAGAAAACGCACGGGGGAGAAGATGGACGGCCGCTTCCGGCCCAAGGCCGCAACCTCGGCCCCCGCCGCCAAAAACCGCTCCCGCATGGCCAGATCGGGTTGCAGGACGCACACGACGGTCTTCTGCCCGGGCGGCGCCTGCCGCGCCAAAAGCAGAACCAGTTCCTGGGCGCCCCCGACATTGAGGGCGTCGATCACGTGCAACACCACGCGCGCGGCCATGTTCCCTCTGTCCGTGGAGACTATTTCAGGAGTTTGTAGAGCGACTGGGGAACGCTGTAGCGCCGGGCGTTGAGGATGACCCCTTGCGGCGTGACGCCCGCAGACTTGAAGGCCTCGAGCAGGGCGTTGAGCACCTCGCGCCGGGTGATCGCAAAACGGCAGACCAAAAGGTTCACGTCCACCGACTTGGCCATGGTGGCCGTCCACGGGGCGGTCAGCACGGACTGGGCGTCGATGATCATGATGTCGCAACGTTCCCGGGCGTAGTTCAAAAGCGTTTCCATGACGTTGCGCTCGGGCAAAAGCCAGGGCAAGGCATGCTGCCCCCCGGAAAGGGTGAGGCTCATGACGAAAAGCCCGGGAACGCCGGAGGCCATGACCAGACTGTCCAGATTCTCGCCCGTGGTCAGCCGTTCGATGACCTCCTCGGGGGACGGCCCGGCCGGGGCCTCCGCATCGGCCATGGAATCGGCGATATTCACATAAAGCACCTTATGGCCGTAGGTCTGAGCCAGGTAGAGGCTCAAACGCTCGGACACGTAGGTCACGCCCTCCCCGTTGGAGGCCGAGGTCAAAAGCACGCTGCATGGGGCCTGGCCCCGGGTGAGCAGGATGTTGCTCCAGATGGCGTCGAATTGCTGCTTGAGGCGGGGGAGAATCCGGTCGAGGGACAAAACCTCGCAAAAACGTTCGTTCTTTCGACCAAGTTCCGTGGACTCCGGGTCCACGGTCTCGTTGCGCACAAGGCGAAACAGACGCTGATTCTGTCCGTTGCCGCCGTTGCGGACAATTCCCAAAAGCCTTTCCGTCGATCCCAGACCATTTGTTTTCGACATGCTCCAACCCTTTCCGAAAAAGTGCGGTACGATGAACCTTACAGCATCAACGTGGAATTCCAATATACCCGTAATCAGAAATAAATGCACCAAGGAAGTCGCATCTGCGCGGGTATATTTCTGTTTCATCACTCTTTTTCCGGGGTTCGGCGCCAAACATCTGCAAACGCGCCGCCTTTACCGTGAAGGACTGCCTAACCCATTGCCGTTATTCCCATGTGGCGCTACCATCCGCACGATGAACCCGCCCGCCCGCCGCATTTCCCCAGGGGCCAGGCCATGAAGCTCGGCTGGAAGCTTTTCCTTTTGCTTTTGGCCTTTTCCCTGGCCCCGTTCGTGTCCTTGCGCCTCAACGCCGTGCGCGGCATGGAGCGGCTGGGGGAGGAACTGTCCGGCCATGTGGCGGCCTTTCTGGTCCGCGAGGCAACGGGCCGCATGGCCGACCTGGTGGAGGACCACACCCGCCTTCTGCGCGCCAAACGCGACAACCTGGCCCTGCTCCTGCGGCTCCAGGCGGCCGAGGTGCAAAAACGCCTGCGCGGCCCCATCCCGGACTCGGCTGGCGACGCCTCCTTCCTGGTCCGGGTCCGAAGCCTGGGCATGCCGCGACACGACCGGGCCGACGACTCCGGTTACCGGCGGCTTGGACCGGACGGCGTCCTGTCCCCGGCCGTGGCCGCTGACGCACCGATGCTCTTTACCGCCCCGCCCGGCGTCTCCCTGGCCGCCCTGCGCCCGGAGATGGCCCGGCTAAGCCCCCTGGCGGACGATTTCGCGCACCTCGGCCGACCGGACGACCCGCCCCTGTGGCGGGTGGTGGCCCTGGCCAGCGGCCTGACCGCCGTGACCACCTCCGGGGGCAGGCACCCCGGACTCTTCGATCCCCGCGACTCCTTCTGGTACCGCACGGCCGTGGCCGCCGCGCCCACGGGCGATCCCGCGTGGACCCTGCCCTACGTGGCCCCGGCCGTGGACACCATTGTCCTGACCGTGGCCCTGGCCGTCTGCGACGCCTCGGGCGAACCCCTCGGGGTCACGGCCATCACCACCCCCCTGGACGATCTGCTGGCCGGGCTGACCCCCGGCGGCCACATCTCCCACGAACTGGCCTCGTTTCTGGTCACCGCCGTCACGCCCGCCGAGGCCCCGGAAAATGAACGGCAACTGCTGGCCGCCGCCGGATCGCGGCCCGGGCGCGGCCGCCACGGCTGGCTGGCCCGGGTGGAGCCGGAACAGGTGCGCTCGGAAAACCGGGAGGTTTTTTCCGAGGTGGCCCGGGACGTGGCCGAGGGTCGGGCCGGGGTGCGCCGCCTGCCCTTCGAGGGCCGCGACAGCCTGTGGGCCTATGCCCCGGCCGGGCCGGGGCAGGCGCTGTTGCAGATCGCGCCCGTGGCCGAGGTGCTCGCCGAGTCCGTGGCCGCAGCGACCTACGTGCAGCAACGCATCACCGAGCAGGTCGCGTTTTCCGGCATCGTGGCCGTCGCGGTCATGCTCGTGCTCATTCCGGCCACGCTTCTCGGGGCGCGCACCGTGACCCGTCCGGCCGCCGACCTGGCCCGGGCGGCCAGACGGCTGGCCACAGGGGATTTCGCGGCCCGGGCCCATCCCAAGGGGCACGATGAGCTGGCCGAACTGGGACGCATCTTCAACGACATGGCCCCGCAACTGGCGGACAGGGTGCGCATGCGCGAATCCCTGGAATTGGCCATGGAGGTCCAACTGCGGCTTTTGCCCAAGGCCCCGCCCCGCGTGACCGGGCTGGACATGGCGGCCTTAAGCATCTACTGCGACGAAACGGGCGGGGATTATTACGACTTTTTTGAATTCACGGGTCCCAAGCAGGGCCGGGTGGGCATGGTGGTGGGCGACGTGTGCGGCCACGGCGTGGGCGCGGCCCTGCTCATGGCCACAGCCAGAGCCCTGGTGCGCCCTCGCGCGGCCCTGGACGCCACGCCCGGCACGGTGGTCGCCGGGGTGAACCGCGATCTATGCCAGGACACCATGGGCACGGGCCGGTTCATGACCCTTTATTACGTCGAAATCGACCCGGCCGGGCGGGCCCTGCGCTGGGCCCGGGCCGGACACGACCCGGCCCTGCTCTACGATCCCGCCACGGACGCATTCACGGAACTGGGCGGCCGGGGCATGGCCATGGGCGTCCTGGACGACGCCGCCTTTGAGGACATGCAACGCGAGGCCGTCCCGGCCGGGGCCATGCTGGTGGTGGGGTCCGACGGCATCTGGGAAAGCCGGAACGCCGATGGGGAGATGTTTGGGAAAACGCGCCTGGAGCATGTCGTGCGCCAGACGGCCGAACGCGGCGCGGCGGCCGTGGTGGCGGCCGTGGCCCAGGCCTTGGATGATTTTCGCGGCGACGCCCCCCAGGAGGACGACGTGACCCTGGTGGTCGTGGCCTTCACCTCATGACTGGAGGATGTCGCATGTACCAGACCGAACACGAGGCCAAGTTCAAATACTGTCCGTTGCTCATGACCCATGACGACAAGATGAAATTCTGCCAGGGAACCATGTGCATGATGTGGCGCAGCGCTCCCGCTTCGCAAAACGAGGACAAGGGCTATTGCGGCCTGGCCGGGCGGCCAGGCGGCGCCCGGGACTGATGCTTTTCGCCCCCGTCCCGGACTGGCGGACGGGGGCGTCCATTCCCACTCATTGCCCACTAGAACAGTATGGAATAATTCTCCAGCGTGCAATTCCCTCTTTTCAGAGGTGCGCGAGTATGCGACAAAGATAGTGCATCCCAGGTTTGCACAGCCCCCATCGGAACTGCTACAGGCACGGTGAACCTGTCTCCCCGCCACATCCGGATTTTCGTGCGGCGGTTCACCAAAAAAGGAGGTCGATACGGCATGGACCCGGCATCCCTTGTCCCGCCGCTGGTGACCATTCCCGCTCCCTGGGGAATCTTCGAGGCGTTTTTGCTTCTGACCTTCACCGCCCACCTCCTGTTTATGAACGTCATCCTGGGCGGTTCGATCATCGCCCTGGCCAGCAACGGCCGAAGACGGTCTCCCACCCCGGCCCTGGCCCGAACCCTGCCCACGACCCTGGCCCTGACGGTCAACCTGGGCGTGCCGCCGCTGCTTTTTTTGTCCGTGCTTTTCGGCGGCTATCTGTACACGGCGGCGGTGCTGTCGGCGGTCTATTGGCTGGCGGTCGCCGCCCTGGCCATGGCCGCCTACTATCTGCTCTACATTTTCAGCTACGGGATGAAAAAGGGCGTCTCCCGCATCCCGGCCCTGGCCCTGGCCGCCGTGCTCCTTTTGGGCGTCAGTTTCATCATGACCAACACCATGAGCCTTTTGCAGCGGCCCGAGGCCTGGAGCGCCTACTTCGCCACCCCCGGGGGGACCGTTCTCAATCTTGGCGACCCCACGTTTTTCCCGCGCTGGCTGCACTTCGTCACCGCCTCCCTGGCCGTGGGGGGGCTTTTCATCGCCGTGAAAAACGCCCCGGCGGCGTCCCGGCACGATGTGGCGGCCAAGGCCAGAATGTCTCTGGGTCTGGCCTGGTTCAACCGGGCCACCATGGTCCAGATCGCCCTGGGGGTCTGGTTTCTCCTGGCCCTGCCGACCGAGGTGATGCTCCTTTTCATGGGCAAAAGCGGCCTGCACACAGCGGTCTTTCTGGCCGGGCTTGTGGCCGTGGCCGCCGCCCTGGCCTTCGGCCTGCGCGGCCAACCCATGCGGGCGGCCCTGGCCGTGGCGGCCACGGTGGCGCTCATGGTCGGCATGCGCGACATGGTGCGCGCGGCCTATCTGGCGCCGTATTTCCATCCCGAAAAACTGACCGTGGCCCCGCAGTACGGACCCCTGGCGGTCTTTCTCCTCTGTCTTTTAGCCGTCCTTGGAGCCGCCTGGTACATGGTGACGCTCTACAGGCGTTCGCAAGGGAGGGCCTAGGACATGGACTATCCGGTCTGGCAACTTGCGGCCACGGGCGGGGGATTCTGGATCGCGCTGATCGCCACGGTACACGTCTTCGTGGCCCATTTCGCCGTGGGCGGCGGACTCTTCCTGGTTTTGACCGAGGCCAAGGGGCGCCGGGAGAACTCTCCGGCCATCCTGGACTACGTCAAATCCCACACCACGTTTTTCCTGCTTCTGACCATGGTCTTCGGCGGGCTTTCCGGCGTGGCCATCTGGTTCACCATCGCCGTGCTCTCCCCGGGCGGCACGCTGACCCTGGTCAACGCCTTCGTGTGGGGCTGGGCCACGGAATGGACCTTTTTCCTGGGGGAAATCGCGGCCCTTCTGGTCTACCACTATTCCTTCGGCAAGATGGCCGCCAGGGACCACCTGCGCGTGGGCTGGCTGTATTTCATCTTCGCCTGGCTGTCGCTGTTCACGATAAACGGCATCATCGGGGCCATGCTCACCCCCGGGGCCTGGGCCACGACCAACGACTTCTGGGACGGCATGTTCAACCCGTCGTTTTGGCCGTCGCTTTTCTTCCGGTCCTTTCTGGCGTTTCTGCTGGCCGGACTGTTCGGATTCGTGACCGCCGTCCGGGTCAAGGAGCCCGCCGCCCGGGAACGGGTGGTGCGTTCCTGCGTGTTGTGGGCCGTGGCCTCCCTGCCGCTTCTGGCCCTGTCCGGCTGGTGGTACCTGTCCGTTTTGCCCCCATCGACCATGGACTTCATCCTGCGCGGCTCGGCCGAAATCGCGCCGTATCTCACGGCGTTGCCGGTGATCGTCGTGGCCGTGGGCATCTTCGCCCTGCTTATGGCCGTGCGCCTGCCGATTTCCGTGCGCACCCCGGTGGCCGCCCTGCTGCTGATCCTGGGCTTCGGGGTGGTGGGGGCCTTCGAGTACATCCGCGAGGCCGGGCGGCGACCCTTCATCATTCAGGAACGCCTGTGGTCCACGGGCATCTCCCCGGCGAAGGCCGAACCCCTGTCCGACCCGTTTTTGCCGCGCGCCGCCTGGGTCAGAAACAAGGACGTCACTGCGGAAAACCGTCTGGACGCCGGGCGGGAGCTCTACGCCTTCCAGTGTCTGCCCTGCCATAGCCTGGGCGGTCCCATGAAGGACATCCGCACCTATACCGGACACATCGGCAACGAGGGCGTGGCCGCCTACATCACCGGCCAGGGCCGCCTCTTCAAGCAGATGCCGCCCTTTGTGGGCAGCCCGGCCGAACGCGACGCCCTGGCCGCCTACATCACCTCCACGGTCAACGGCCGCCCCCTGGACAAACCCGTGGTGGCGGACATCAAGACCCTGCCCCTGGACATCCCGGCCTTCGATCGGGACACGGCCTCACATCTGCTTTTGTCCTGGTGTACGCTGGGCCTCAAATGCATCACCGACGCCGACGGCTTCTTCACCTTCCTGCCGCCGGGCAGCGCCGTGGGCGCGGTCCTTCTCCGGCGCGACGTGGTTCCGGAGGTGGTCACGGACGGGGTGGAGATCACCTACGCGGCCCCCGAGGGGTTCAAGCACCCCTCCAGGCATGTGGACTTTTGGAAATATGCGCCCTCGCTCATCGGCAAGGAGCCCAAACCCGACCAGTCCGCCGGGGGCAAGGGCCTGGACGGAACCCTGGCCTACAACGAAAAATCCAAGACCTTCGAGGCCGCCGGAATCCCCGTGGTCCCCTATGCCGACGACGGTTCCGTCAACCCTTATCCGCTGTTCACCATCACCGCCACGGACAAGGCCACGGGCCAGGTTGTGGCGCAGACCAAGACGGTTCTTCCCGTGTCCACGGAAATGAGCTGCTGGAAATGCCACGGCGGCGCGTTCCGCAAGGGCGGGGTCACGGGCATCTCAGGGGTCACGGCCGAAGGCATACTGACCGTCCACGACAAGCGTAGCGGCACGGATCTGGCGGCCAAGGCCAAAGCCGGACAGCCCGTCATGTGCCAGAGCTGCCATCCCGACGCCCTGTTCGACGCCCCGGCCGATCCCAAACGCCTGAACCTCTCGGCGGCCATGCACGGCTTCCACGTCAACTACATGACCGGCCAGGGCGAGGATGCCTGCGCCAACTGCCACCCGGACAGCCACACGGGAGTGACCCGCTGCCTGCGCGACAACCACTCCGCCAAGGGTATCGGCTGCGCCTCCTGCCACGGCTATCTGGAGGACCACGCCCTGACCGTGCTGCGCGCGGAACAGGCGGCGGGCAAAGAGCGGGCGGCGATCTTCATGAAAAACATCAGCCCGCGCCTAGTGCCGCAGACCGCAGACATCAATCCGCGCCAGGCCTGGATACAGGAACCGGACTGCCTGACCTGCCACACGGACTTCGCCGTGGCTGAAAAAGACGCCAAGGCCTTCAACGTCTGGGTCAAGGACCGCTCCGGGCTGTACCGCAGCCGCAAGGAAGACACGGGGAACGTACCCTGCATCGCCTGCCACGGCGCGCCACACGCCACCTACGTGGCGAACAACGCCTTCGGCAAAAACAGGGACAACGTGCAGCCCATCCAGTATATGGGCTTTGCCGGGGTCATCGGCAGCAAGGGCCGGTGCGACGTCTGCCACACCGTGGAGATGGAGGGCAGCGAGATGCATCACCCGAACATGGTCAGGGAGTGATCGAGGATTCCCATACGGGATGAAGGACAAACGGGCGGCGGGATGCGATGCGTCTCGCCGCCCGCTGGCATTGCAGGCCAGGCGACGTCAGGGGGCGTCAGGGGGGAGCGGCCCCGGCGGCCCCCTCGATGACCCGCATCCGCCGCCATTTGCCGCCCCGGTAGCGCAGCCACATGAGCCCGGCCAGGGCCACCACGTAGGCCGTCAGAAAGGCCCAGGCCGTGTACACCCCGGCCCCGAAGGTCTCCACCGCCGCATAGGTGGGCACGATCATCACGAAAATGGCCGCGCCGCCCATGGACAACATGAGATAGCGGCTGTCGCCCGCCCCTTTGAGCGCCCCGAAGAGGATCATGGCCACGGCGTCGAAGATCGAATAAACGGCCACGAAACGCATCAGCCACACCCCGGTGGCGGTGATGGCCGCATATCCGGCGGCGTCCATGTCCCGGGGCCGGAACAGAACCAAAAACACCTCGGGGAAAACCACGAACAGCAGGGCCACGGCGGCCATGTAGCCAAGCGTCAGGCGTAGCGTGGCCATGGTGTCGCGATGGGCGGCATCGGGATCGCCAGCGCCCAGGGCCTGGCCCACCAGGGTGCTGGCCGCCACCGAGAACCCGACCATGGGCAAAAAGGTCAGGGTGTTGATGGAA
>Ga0209467_1001554_pt1 | contig 19451 bp, 10 predicted proteins | sample Higcelwee11metaG_FD_187175 | JGI IMG/M metagenome (GOLD analysis project Ga0209467, IMG submission 187175) | Freshwater pond sediment microbial communities from the University of Edinburgh, under environmental carbon perturbations - High... | ecosystem: Environmental > Aquatic > Freshwater >...
TGATTTTTGAACACCGCACCTATATTCCGTTCATGATGATGAGCCTCATGCTCGTCATGATCATTTTCCGGGTTTTTCGTTTTCAAATGGCCGGGGTTTATTCCCCCTCAACACGGGAGGGGATGAACCCCACAACAAGGGAGGGGATGAACCCCTCCCCTACGGCGGCTGGAACAATCATCAACACAAGAGATTCCCGCCCAACCGATCACCCCGTAGGCTGCGGGGTTTATCCCCGCCCGGAACGGGAGGGCGTAAAGCCCTCCCCTACAACGGCAAAAACATACGGGGTTTATTTTTTGCTTTGCGCCATTGTCCTGCTGTTTTCCGTATGGACTTATCAACGCAATTTTGATTGGCGGGATCCCGTCACCTTCTGGAGCGATGCGGCCGCCAAATCCCCCCGCAAATTCAGATCCCAAAATGACTTGGGCATCGCGCTCTACGACGCGGGCGATATCGACGGCGCCATCCGCCAATATGAAAGGGCTATCGCCATTAATGCCCATCACGCAGATGTCCACAACAACATGGGGAACGCGCTGTTTAAAAAAGGACTTGGCGAGCCCGCCATCCAAAGCTTCGCAAAGGCCCTGGCCCTAAATCCCAACCATACCAAAGCCAGGAACAACCTGGCCAACGCCTTGATGCAGCAGGGCAAACTCAATGAAGCCGTCCGGCATTTTCAGATGATTCTGGAAAAACAGCCCAATCATGTGGAGGCCAATATCAATATGGGCGCGGCCCTGGCCCGGATGGGCCGGATTGATGATGCTCTTGTCCATTACCGGACGGCCATCCAAAGCGACCCCAACAATCCCGAGGCATTTAACAATATGGGCGTGCTGTTTGCGCAAAAAAATATGCTGGATGAGGCCAAAACCCATTTTCAGAAAGCATTGAGCCTGCGGCCGGGGTATGAGAGCGCCATCAATAATCTGAAACGGCTGGAAGCCTTGCAACCGTAGGGGCGGGGTTTATCCCCGCCCTCGCCAGGGCAAAAACACATTAAACCCTGGCAACCACCAAAAACGGGAGGGCGTAAAGCCCTCCCCTACGGAAATATCAATATTCCATTGTCGTGGGATCCCCCCCATGGAGCCGGAACCGGGGATATGTAAAATACTCTTATGAAAACATCACAAAAAACATTTCTAATCATGGCCGGGATTGCCGTCATCACCCTTGCCGTTTTCTGGCAGGTGAACAACTTTGATTTCATCAATTATGACGACAACCTTTACGTGTATGAAAACCCACACATCAAGGAAGGCTTAACCTTAAATTTTCTCACCTGGGCATTTACCGCCATTCACGGCCACAACTGGATTCCTCTCGCCTGGATATCCCATGCGCTGGACTGGCAAGTCTTCGGACCTTGGGCCGGCGGGCATCACCTCATCAGCGTTTTTATTCATATTCTTAACAGCCTGCTGCTGTTCTGGATTTTTCGGAAAATAACCGGCAGCGTCTGGCGAAGCGCTTTGGTGGGGGCACTGTTCGCCATCCACCCCCTGCATGTGCAGTCCGTGGCCTGGGTGGCGGAGCGCAAGGATGTGCTGAGCGCTTTTTTCTGGATGCTGACCCTATGGGCTTATACCGGGTATGTCCATCAGCCGCGATGGTCCCGCTATTTTTGGGTGCTTCTCTTTTACAGTTGCGGGCTGTTAAGCAAACCCATGGTGGTGACCCTGCCGTTTGCGCTGCTGCTTCTGGATTACTGGCCATTGAACCGCATTTCGATAGATGACAGGGAAAAAACGATCCACTTACAGGTTATCCGCCTCATCATTGAAAAACTCCCTTTGTTCGCCCTGGGGGCCATATCTTCCATCATAACGCTTCTGGTCCAGAAACATGTGGGGGCCGTTAAATCCATCGAACGGATTCCGTTGATTGACAGACTCGCCAATGTGCTCATTTCTTATGCAACGTATGTCACGAAAACCCTGTGGCCGACAAAACTGTCTGTTTTCTATCCCTTTCCGGATCGTTTTCCATTCTGGCAAATTGCCGCCGCCGCCTTGTTTATCCTTGCGCCTTCCATCACGGCTATAATGTTGAGTAGAAGTAAACCCCATCTTCTCATGGGCTGGCTTTGGTTTTTAGGGACCCTGGTGCCGGTGATCGGCATCGTTCAGGTGGGGGGGCAGGCCATGGCCGACCGCTACACTTACATTCCGGCCATTGGATTGTTCGTAATGGCGACCTGGAGCCTGCCGATTTTCATTGGTTGGGCGTCATGGATCGGAAAAGGGACCGCCGCCCTAACAGCCTCGGTCCTTCTGGCATTGTCGGCCGCCGCCTGGGTCCAGGCCGGGTACTGGCAAAATAGCAAAACCCTGTTTTCCCGCGCTCTGGCGGTGACTTCCGGAAATACCATCGCGCACAATAATTTAGGGGCCGCCCTTGTCAATGCGGGCCAGACCGATGAGGCCATCCTGCATTACCGGGAAGCGCTGAAAATAAATCCAGGTTTTACGGATGCTATTTTCAACCTCGGGGCCGCCCTAATGGTCAAGGGCCAGGCTGATGCCGCCGTCCAGGTTCTGGCACGGCTTCTGGAAATGGAGCCCCATCATGTCAGGGCAAGAAACAACCTGGCCAATGCATTGATGCAGCAGGGGAAACTCAATGAAGCCGTCCGGCATTTTCAGATTATCCTGGACAAACAGCCCACCCATGTGGAGGCCAATATCAATATGGGCGCGGCCCTGGCCCGGCTGGGCCGGATCGATGAGGCCCTTGCCCATTACCAGCGGGCCATTGAAAATGATCCCCTTAATCCCGAAGCATACAACAACATGGGGGTTTTGTTTATTCAAAAAAACATGATTTCCGAAGCCCGGCGGCATTTCCAAAAAGCCCTGAGCCTTCGGCCCGGATATGCGAGCGCGGCCAATAACCTGCGGCGCCTGGAGGAATTACAGCCGTAGGGGCGGGGTTGATCCCCGCCCGCAACATAAAATCAAATATTCCATCTTCTTCGAAAGACGATACCTTTTTTTCCCGGGAGGGGATAAACCCCTCCCCTACAGTAATCTAACCCATATATTGCAAAAAAAACCGGCATGAAATTATCGCATACCATCATTTTAATCCCCGTCGCCCTTGCCGTCGCAACAATCGCCATCTACTGGCAAGTTCATGAATTTGAATTTATTTCCTTTGATGACAATCTCTATGTCACGGAAAACAAGCAGGTGCTCAAAGGTTTAACCATCGAAGGGCTGATCTGGGCCTTTCATCCGGATAAAACCGGGGAGCAGACCTATTGGCACCCTTTCACCTGGTTGTCCCACATGACGGATATTACGATATTCGGGGAAAACCCAGGGGCCCATCATCTGATGAATGTGGCGATTCACATCCTGAATGCCTTGCTGCTTTTTTTTACCCTGCATCTGATGACCGGCGCGATCTGGAAAAGCGCCTTTGTCGCCGCCCTCTTCGCCCTCCACCCCATTAACGTGGATTCCGTGGCCTGGATTGCGGAACGGAAAAATCTCCTTTCCACCACCTTCTGGATGCTGACGCTGCTGGCCTATATCCGCTATTCCCGCAAGCCCGGCGTCCCCGGTTATCTCCTGGTCATCTTGTGCTTGTTTCTCGGTCTGCTGGCCAAACCCATGCTTGTCACGTTGCCGTGCGCGCTCCTGCTTCTTGATTTCTGGCCCCTTGGCAGGGTCCGCATCGGCCAACGTCTTCCATTAATTTCCCCAACAGGGAGCGCCACGCCGTCGTTTCAAAACGCCGGCGTCACGCGGTTACTGGCGGAAAAACTCCCCCTTTTGACCCTGGCTCTTTTCAGCATCGCCATTTCATTGTTTTCTCTTCAAACCGCGAACAACCTGACGAGCGGGCCGTTTGCGCCTTCCGTTTTGCTTCGCATTGAAAACGCCATGGTATCCTATGCCGTCTATCTGTGGAAGCTGGCCTGGCCCCTCAATCTGGGCATTTATTATCCCTATCCCGCATCCGTGCCGCTCTGGAAAACAGCCTCCGCCGCCCTGCTGATAGGCGTCTTGTCGGGAACGGCGGTTTTTCACGCCCGGAAAAACCCCTATCTGGCGGTGGGTTGGTTTTGGTTTCTCGGCGCGCTGTTGCCGGTCAGCGGCCTGATCCAGGGAGGACTTTGGCCGGCCCTGGCGGATCGATGGGCTTATGTGCCAGCCATCGGCATCTTTATTATAGCGGCCTGGGGACTTCCGGATTTATTTTTGAATGGCCGGCGGGTTGCAAAACCCATCCTTTCCGCATGCGCGATTGCTCTATTGTTTATTCTATCCATCCTATCCTTTCATCAGACCGGTCATTGGCAAAACAACCGATCCCTCTATCAACATGCCATCGCCGTTACCTCCGGCAATTATGTGGCCCACAACAATCTTGGTCTTGTTTATCAAACCGAAAAAAATCTTGAAGCTGCCATGGCCGAATACAAAAAAGCCCTGGAAATAAACCCGGTTTACGCATTGGCCTTTTATAATTTGGGCGTTGTCATGAAATCGAAAGGCAGCTATGAAGAGGCCTTTCAATATCTCGCCCGTGCGCTGCAATTGAATCCGAATGATGCCAAGGCCCATGACATGATGGGCCGGGTGCTGCATGAAACCGGCAGAAACGAGGAAGCCATCCGGTATTTTGCCCAAGCCATCGCCATTGCACCGGATCATGAAAAAGCCCGCAACAACCTGTCGGCCGTTCTCACCGCCATGGGCCGATATGACGAAGCCATTTGGCAAGCCCGGGAAGCCCTTCGCATCGATCCGGAATATGCGGATGCGCATTTCAATATCGGCACGGCTTTGGTCCGAAAACAAAATACCGAGCAAGCGGCCCATCATTTTCAAAAAGCCATCGACCTGAAACCCGGTATGGCCCAAGCCCATATCAGCCTTGCCAATATTTATTATGGCCGGGGAGATATGGCAAAAGCCGTGGTCCACTATCAAAAAGCCATCCAAATAGAGCCGGGCAGCGCCGAAGCCCATGCCAATCTGGCCAATGCCCTGAGGGCTTCCGGACGGATGGATGAGGCCATTGACCATTACCTGAAGGCCGTCGCGGCCGCTCCCGATCTCCCGGAAACCCATAACAATCTCGGCGTCGCCTATGTTTTTAAGGGAGAGATTGACAAAGCCGCCGCCTGTTTCCAAAAAGCCCTGGAACTGCGGCCCGGATATGAAAACGCGGCCAATAACCTGCGTCGCCTGGATGAATTGCAACCGTAGGGGCGGGGTTTGTCCCCGCACGAATGCCTGATCTTGAATGACGAATGGTTAATGACGAATAGCGCACTTAAACAGGAATTTATTAATGCTTGAAAAAACCCCTGACACATTGTTTCGCCCGTTTCGGCCCATGCTTGGCGTCATTTTGCCCGCGATTCTGATTGCCGCGGGCGTCATGGTGTATTCCAATTCCTTTCACGCCGAGATGGTGTTTGACGATCACCCTTTTATTATCGCGGACCCGGCTGTCCACATGACGGAGCTTTCCTGGGAAGGCATCAAACGGGCGGCCCTGGAGGGTTTCCCGGCCCACCGGTATCTGCCCAATATCAGTTTCGCCATCAATTATTACATCGGCGCGCTGGACCCCTTCGGCTACCATGTGGTGAATCTGGCCATTCATCTCCTGACCGGCCTGTTTCTCTTTTCTCTCATCAAAAACACGCTGCGGGTGTATCCTTGCCCGACACGGGAGGGGATGAACCCCTCCCCTACGACGGCCGGAATAATCATCAACAGAAGAGATTCCCGCCCAACAGATCACCCCGTAGGGTGCGGGGTTTATCCCCGCCCGGATACAGAAGGGGTTTATCCCAGCCCGGAACGGGAGGGCGTAAAGCCCTCCCCTACATGGACCGGGGAAACGCCTGACGCCGGGGATTGGATTCCGCAAATCATCGCCTTTTTCGCTGTCCTGATCTGGGTGGTTCAGCCCGTGGGCACCCAGGCCGTCACCTATATCTGCCAGCGCATGGCGTCCATGGTAGCACTGTTTTATGTGCTGTCCCTGCTGCTCTATATAAAAGGACGCATGGCCATGGGGCAGGGCAGGGTTTGTCCCCGCCCAAACCGGGAGGACGTAAAGCCCTCCCCTACGCCCGAGAACGCCGGGGCTTATCCCGGCCCGGAACATTGCAAACCCAATACCGTAGGGGCGGGGTTCACCCCCGACCGAAATAGGACAACACCCGATAACGTAGGGGCGGGGTTTATCCCCGACCGGAATAAAATGGCATCCATATTTTCATTCCGTCCCGCAGCGGGAGGGCGTAAAGCCCTCCCCTACGGTTCCAGCCATCCAGACCAAATCCTGTTTCCAATCCTTTATTTTACCGGCTCCGCCCTTGCCGCCCTCTGCGCCATCGCCACCAAGGAAAACGCCGGCACCCTGCCCATCGCCATCCTTTTGTATGAGTGGTTCTTTTTTCAGGATTTACGCGTCCACTGGTCCCGGAAACAGGTGCTTTGGAGCTTGTTTTTCCTTCTGGCCTTCGGCGGCGCGGTGGTCTGGTACATGGGCGGCAATCCCCTGATCCGGCTCATGAATTCTTACAATATCCGGGATTTCAACATGCTGGAACGGACCCTCACCCAGTTCCGCATCGTGATCTATTATATCAGCCTGTTTTTCTTCGCCCCGCCCGGACGCCTGAACCTGGACCATGATTATCCCCTGTCCATCGCGCTTTTCAGTCCGCCCACAACCTTTATCTGCATGATTGCCATTACCGCCCTCATCCTTTTTACCGGATTCATCGCCAAAAAGGAACGGCTGATTTCCTTCTGCATTCTCTGGTTTTTCCTCACCCAGGCCACGGAATCCACCATTATCGGCATTGAGCTGATTTTTGAACACCGCACCTATATTCCGTTCATGATGATGAGCCTCATGCTCGTCATGATCATTTTCCGGGTTTTTCGTTTTCAAATGGCCGGGGTTTATTCCCCCTCAACACGGGAGGGGATGAACCCCTCCCCTACGGCGGCTGGAACAATCATCAACACAAGAGATTCCCGCCCAACCGATCACCCCGTAGGGTGCGGGGTTTATCCCCGCCCGGAACGGGAGGGCGTAAAGCCCTCCCCTACAACGGCAAAAACATACGGGGTTTATTTTTTGCTTTGCGCCATTGTCCTGCTTTTCTCCGTCTGGACCTATCAGCGCAATCTTGACTGGCAAGACCCGGTCCGCTTCTGGACCGACGCGCTGGCCAAATCATCGGACAAACAAAGAGCCCATCAAAACCTGGCCTTCGCCTACCAGCAACAGGAAAAATGGGATCTTGCGGTCCGCCATTATCAAAAATCGCTGGATATGGATAAAAGCACGAAAAAAACGGATTTCGCCACCCTTGCCAACCTGGGCGCGGCCCTCTTGAAGCTGGACCACTATTTTGACGCGGCCTATTATTATACCAAAGCCATGGGGGAAAAAAACGCCGCCGCGAACATTCTTCACCCCCTGGCCCATGCGCTTTCCCGCATCGGGGAGTTTGAGGAGGCCAAACAGTATTATCAACTGGTCCTGAACATCCATCCGCAAGACGCCCTTGCCCGAAAAGAGCTGGATGCCTTGACCGCGTTTTCAAACCAGTTTCCCGATCCCGGTGACCAGATTCGTCAACTGCTGTCCGCAATGCCGGAAAATTCAGCGCTGCTTCTGAAACAGGGAGAGATTTTTCTCCGCCAAGGCGAAAACGAAAAGGCCATTGCCGCATTTCAAAAAGCGGAAGCCATGACCGGGGACCACGATGCCATGCTGAGACAAGCGCTCGTTTCCCGGCTGGCAAGGGCCTATGCGGTGAGCCGGCGGTTTGGAGAGGCCGAAAGCGCCTATCTCCGGTTGATCGCCCTCGCGCCGGACAACGGCATGGCCTATTATAATCTGGCGTCGGTGTATGCGGTAACGGGGAATGTTCCGAAAGCAAAGGAGTTTCTTAAAAAAGCCGAAGAAAACGGCATCCAGACTCAAGAAAAAATCAGAACCGACCCGAATTTTGTGAATTTGGAATTTTAGGGGCGGGGTTTATCCCCGTCCGGACCGCTTCGACAAAGCGATCATTAACAATGGAAATGCCTTTGACATGACAACAACTTCAAAAACCATTCTCATCATGATCGCCCTTGCGATTGTCACCCTCGCTGTTTACGCCCGGGTCTATCAATTTGAATTCATCGATTTTGATGACAATACCTATGTGTATGAAAATGAATCCGTCCGCAAAGGTCTGACCATCAAAAATCTGATATGGGCATTCGATCCGGGAAGAGAGAGCCAAGCTTACTGGCACCCCCTCACCTGGCTGTCCCATATGGCAGATATCGAACTCTTCGGCCTCGATCCCGCCGGTCATCACCTGATGAATCTTGCCTTTCACATCGCCAACATCCTTCTTCTGTTTCTGGTCCTGCGCCTCATGACGGGGGCGGTTTGGCAATCCGCGTTTGCGGCGGCCCTGTTCGCGCTTCACCCCATCAACGTGGATTCCGTGGTCTGGATCGCGGAACGCAAAAACCTGATCTCCACCGCCTTCTGGATGCTGACAATGCTGGCCTATATCCGCTATGCCAGAAAACCGGGATTGGCGGGCTATTTGCTGGTATTGTCCTCTATGGCTTTGGGCCTGATGGCCAAGCCCATGCTGATGACCTTGCCCTGCGTACTGTTGCTTCTCGATTACTGGCCCCTGGGCAGAATACGTTTAACACAAACCCATCATTTGAACACCGCGCAACCGCTTTCCCAACCAGATTTTCAAAAAGCGGGGATCCGGCGGCTGATCATTGAAAAAATTCCCCTGCTCCTCCTTGCGCTGCTTGTGGTCTTTATTTTTGCCTTTAGCCTATCATCAAACCATCAGTTCATCGACCTGCAATCCGTCCCCCTGTCCCTGCGTATCGAAAATGCCATCGTATCCTATGCTGCCTATCTCTGGAAGCTGATCTGGCCGGCCAACCTGACGGTCTTTTATCCATATCCCCAAACCATTCCTCTTTGGAAAACCCTTGCAGCCGCTTTACTGCTTCTGGGCATTTCCATTCCCATCGCCTTCACTGTGAAAAAATTTCCCTATCTGGCCGTCGGCTGGTTTTGGTATCTGGGAACCCTTGTGCCCGCCATCGGCTTGATCCAAGGCGGTCTCATGCCCGCCCTCGCCGACCGGTGGGCCTATATCCCCGCCATCGGTATTTTTATCATGATCGCCTGGGGCTTGCCGGAACTTGGCAAACGTATCGGCCTCAACCCCAAGCGGCTTCTCATCCCGGCAATCGCCGCCCTATGCGTGTTGGGAATGGTATCCTGGAAACAAACCGGCCACTGGCGCAACAACCAAACGCTCTTTCAACACGCCCTGGAAGTGACCGCCGATAACTATGTGGCCCACAACAACCTCGGCAAATATCACGCGGAAATGAAACAGACAGCGGAAGCCCTGCGCCATTACCAGAACGCCATCGAGATCAAACCCGATTCCGCGGAAACCCATTACAACATGGGCAACGCGCTGTTTGACACCAATCGCCTGCATGAGGCCGTAAACGCCTATCAAAACGCCATCCGAATACGGCCTGGATACGCCCAGGCCCATTATAATCTCGGCAACACATACAAAAAACTGTCGCATCTCGAAGAATCCATCAGCCATTATCGTCAGACCGTCGCCATGGAACCCGATCATGCCAAGGCCCATTACAATCTGGCAATGCTGCTGGCGGACCGGAAACAGGTGGGGGAGGCACTGTATCATTACCAAAAAGCCATTGGCTCGAAGCCTGATTTCAGAGACGCGCATCTCAATCTGGCAATGCTCCTGTCCCGGATCGGCCGGCAGGAAGAAGCTCTGGAACATTACCAAAAAGCCCTGGCGATCAATCCCAAAGACGCGGATGCCCATTACAATTGCGCCAACGCCTTCAATGCCGTCGGTAAAGCGGACCAGGCCATCCTTCATTTCCGCAAGGCCATCGCGATTGACCCCGGCCATGCAAAAGCCCACAACAACCTGGCCACCACCCTGCTAAACAGAGGGCGGGCCGCTGAGGCCATTCCCCACTATGCCAAGGCCGTCGAGATCAATCCGGAGTATGCAAGCGCCCATTACAACCTCGGCATCGCCTATTTCCAAACCGGAAACCAATCCGGGGCCGCGGCCAGCTTCAGAGAGGCCCTGCGCCTGAATCCGGGCGCAAAGCATATTCAGGCGGCTTTGGATCAAGCCATGAAAATGCCTTGATTGGGGGTCGGGAGGGCGTAAAGCCCTCCCCTACATGGATGCGGGTCAACCGATACCCTATCGTAGGGGCGGGGTTTACCCCCGCCCGCACCGAACGAAATAACAACCATATTTCCGGCAACCCCAAAAATCGGGAGGGGATAAACCCCTCCCCTACATAAAAAACAAAATCGGTATATGATGACCGCCATGAACACACGCCAAAAAACGCTGCTCCTTTTCCTGGCCCTTGCCGCCGTCACCCTCGCCGCCTACGCCCGGGTTTATCAATTTGAATTCATTTCCTTTGACGACCACCTGTATGTCACGGAAAACAAGGAGGTGAAACAAGGTCTTTCCATTGAGAATATAAAATGGGCCTTCGGCATTTCAAGCGGACACGACCAGACCTACTGGCACCCCCTGACATGGATGTCCCACATGCTGGATGTGGAGCTCTTCGGCCTCAAGCCCGCGGGCCATCATCTCGTGAATGTGTTCTTCCACACCCTCAACGCCCTGCTGCTGTTTCTGGCCCTGCACACCATGACCGGGGCGCGCTGGCGGAGCGCCTTGGTCGCCGCGCTCTTCGCCCTCCACCCCATCAATGTGGATTCCGTGGCCTGGATCGCGGAGCGCAAAAATCTGCTGTCCACCTTTTTCTGGATGCTCACGATGCTGGCCTATATTCGCTATGCCGGAAGGCCCGGCATCACCCGCTATTTGCTCGTCTTTCTCGCCCTGACCTTAGGGCTCCTGGCCAAGCCCATGCTCGTCACCCTGCCTTGCGTGCTGCTGCTGCTGGATTTCTGGCCCCTGGGTCGCCTTGACCTCGGTCAAAACCTTCCTCGGCATGCAAACAAGACCGCGGCATGCTTTCAGCACGCCCGACCGGCCTTGCTCATCCTGGAAAAACTCCCGCTGCTTGGGCTTTCCTTCCTGTCCATCGGCATGTCTGTTTTCACCCTTCACGCAAGAAGACAAATGGCCGACGCAGGCTCTCTCCATCCTCTGTCTCTGCGCGTGGAAAACGCCCTGGTATCCTATTGGCAGTATTTGTGGAAGCTCCTCTGGCCCCAAAATTTCGCGTTTTTTTATCCATTCCCCGAATCCATTCCCCATTGGCAGGCGGTGCTGGCGGCCCTGGGCCTTCTGATGGTCACGGCTTTTTTGATTATCCAAAGCCGCAGATTCCCTTTTCTCTGCGTGGGGTGGCTCTGGTTTCTGGGAACCCTTTTTCCGGTGATCGGCCTCATCCAGGGCGGCCTGTGGCCCGCTCTCGCCGACCGATGGGCCTATGTGCCGGCCATGGGCGTTTTTATCATGACGGCCTGGGGATTGCCGGAAATTTTTAAAATCACCCCGCATCAACAAAAACATCCATGGTTCCCGGCGGCGGCCATCCTGCTCGTGCTTGGCGCTCTGACGTTCCGGCAGGCCGGGATGTGGCGCGACAACGAGTCCCTTTATACCCACGCCTTGAAAGTGACTTCGGGAAATTATATCGCCCACAACAACCTGGGAAACGCCATCAAGCAGGAGGGCCGGATGGCTGAGGCCATTGATCATTACAAACAGGCCATCGGCATCAAGCCAGACTATGCGGACAGTTATTATAACCTGGCCAATACATACAAGGATCTGGGACAGACAGACAAGGCGATGCTCTATTACCGGCGGACCATTGAAATCCAGCCGAACCACGCAAAAGCCCACAACAATTTAGGGACCCTCCTGCTGAACCGGGGCCGGGCGAAGGAAGCCATCGGGCATTATTCAAAAGCGATTCAAGTCCAGCCGGAGTATGAGAGCGCGCTGTTTAACCTCGGCATCGCCTATTTTCAGACGGGAAACAAATCCGGGGCCGCGGCCAGTTTCAGGGAGGCCCTGCGGCTGAATCCGGGCGCGAAGCATATTCAGGCGGCTTTGGACCAGACCATGAAAATGCCTTGATTGGGATCGGGAGGGGATAAACCCCTCCCCTACACGGATATGGGTCAACCGATGCACCACCGTAGGGGCGGGGTTCATCCCCGCCCGCCTGCCTGCCAGACCACCGTAGGGGCGGGGTTTATCCCCGCCCTAATTCCGAACCAAACACCGCAGGGGCGCGGGTTTATCCCCGCCCGCGACTATTGGCTTCCAGGCCAAACCCTCTTGCGTAGGGAGCGGGGTTTATCCCCGCCCGAAACTCTCATCATGAATATTTTTTTCCCTTGACATTGCCTTTCGGTTTCTGTAAATAAAAGTAAACGTTGTTCAGGCGAAAGGACTCTATTTTTTTTGTTTGAACGATCAGTCCTCAAGAGTATAGGCAAAATCAACCTGAAACAGATGAACCATGAAAGGAGGTGGTGGCCGCCCATTAAGCAAAAACCATTCGTATTTACCGTTGTTAAAAACAAAAATGTATTTTCCTTAAACTTTTTTTTGGAGGCTCCAATGAAAAAATTAGCTCTTATTTTAGCTCTTATGATTATCCCGTGTTCAGCATTCGGCCTGGAAATGTTAAACGACAACGCCATGGACCAGGTCACCGGTCAGGCTGGCGTATCCATCGCCCTCGACGATGTCCAGTTGTTCATCAATATTGAAAAAATGGCCTGGATCGACTGCGACGGCTATACTTCACAAGCTTCTTGGTATGGTACCTGCACCGGTGCGGCTGGCGCGCTGGCCATCAGCAATTTCCAGATCGACGTGCTCAACATCAACGCCATCGTCAGCTCCACCGCTGGGGATGATCAGGGCACCCAGACCTCTGCCGATAACGGCGCCATGCAGCTTTACTCCACCCGTTGCGGCATGATCCCCCTGTTCTACGACTACGGCACGGGTGACGCGGTCGGCTGCTACCTGGGCTCCACCACTGCCGGTGCCATGGGCCTTGGCCTGAACAACTATCTCTCTCCCTCCGCATCCCGTCCTGGCTTTTTCCAGGCCCGCCATCTGACCATTGACGCCACCGACGAACTGCCGTCTATTACCGCTGGTCTGAGAAACAACTCCACAGCTTTGACGGCTGGCAGTCGTACATTCGGCGGCGTGCTCATCGGCATCCCGACGGTTGAAATTTATATCAATGAACTGAGCATCACCCCGGTGTATGACGGCGATGTCAACGGCCATTCCTCCTTTGCTATCAATGACGACAACAACGGCTTTGGCGCTGCGGTTGGTTTGAACGACCCGAGCTTCGGCACCATCGTCCTCGAAGGCATCACCTTCACCACCCTGTCCGGCTGGCTGGAAATCGCTCCCCACTAGTCTGAACGTGTGTTGAAAAGCGGGCCGGGTTTGCCCGGCCCGTTACAGGAAATCCAAAAGCGAAGGAGGAAGAAATTTCTTCCTTCGCTTTTTTTGTGAAAAAAGGTAAGATCGAACATCGTTGTGCCCGATGCCGGAACCCCAGAAAACCAGCGGTTCCGGCATCGGGAATGCCGATGGCAGAATCGGAAAGGGAGGGGATAAACCCCTCCCCTACGGGAACACAACCCGCAATTTATGAATAACCATCGTAGGGGCGGGGTTCATCCCGATACGGGAACACAACCCGCAGTTTGTAAACAACAACCGTAGGGGAGGGGTTCATCCCCTCCCGCGAAAATACGATTTTAAACAGAATCACCGTAATTTTGCACCAAACCACCGTAGGGTGCGGGGTTTATCCCCGCCCGAAAACAAACGGGTAAACCTCCAACACGGGAGGGGGTAAACCTCCAATACGGGAGGGGGTAAACCCCTCCCCTACGAAAAATAAAAAGGCCGCATCATGACCCGCAAGACAAAAAAATCATCCACCACCCGATTGACCGGTCTCCAATGCATTTTCGCCGCCTTTCTTCTGGTCTTGACGGTGTCCACGCCCAATCACGCCGGTCTCATGCCCATGGACAACACCCAATTGGAATCCGTGACCGGAACCGGCGGTTTTTCCATCGCGGTCAAGAATGTCCAGATTTTCCATCATATCGAAACCTATCGCTATTGCGCGTCCGACAATGGTTATATTGAATTCCAGGACTTTCTGATGCACGGCATCGGCAACCCCGCGAAATTCAATTTCGATTATGGCTTCGGCTCGGTCACGGACAGCGGCATCATCCACTATGATGTGTTTGAAACCGAGGTGGGGTCCATCAACGACTGGGATCTTACCACCCCTTCCGACGCCTATTATCGCGGCATGATTTCAACAATTGTCCCCAACTGGGACCAGGAACTGGGCTTTACCATCGGCAACCTGGCATTTTATGATCCCAATTATTCAGCCTCTCCCGTGGATCTGGGCTCTTTAACCATGGGGCTCATCGACATGCCCCGGTTCGCCACCTATATCTCTCCCCGCATCGGCGGATCCGGATTTGACTGGCAGACCAATTTTCAAATGACCATCGATAAAATCGGCTATGCCTATAACGATACCTGCGATGCCATCGAGCTTTGCCCCACCTATATCGGTGGTGATTTTACTTCTTTCGCGGGGGACAACCCGGCAGTTCCATCCAGTTGGGCGCCTAATAACAACACGGATTTCGGCGAATTTCAAATCGGCGACCTGTTCGGCGACACCACCTCCCTTGACCCTGACGTATACGCATCCAATCCCGCCATGATGGACGTGGCCGAAGGCGATATTTACGGTGACGACGGCATCCCCGGCAATGATGACGATTATACCTACGGTTTTGTCAGCCTCCGGCTGCCCATGGAAGGGTCCATCCGTTTTGAAAGCGCCACCTGGTATAATGACCGCGACAATCCCGATCCATTGCTTCAATCCGTCAATTTCGGTCCCGGCGCCATTGACGGCCTTCAGGTGCACCGGCTTGACCTCAAAATGATCCCGTAATTTTTATGGGTTCGTGTTCCATTCTATAACCGGGAGGGCGTAAAGCCCTCCCCTACGCGGAACACCTTGGTAATCGAATTCCCGTGATGTTGAATTAGCCGCCGTAGGGGCGGGGTTCATCCCCGCCCGTATTTGGGGTTCATCCCCGCCCGAATACCGCAGGGGGGAAACCCACACCACGGGAGGGCATAAAGCCCTCCCCTACGGGACAATTTTGATTAAACCGCAATTCTTCATGCCGCCATTTCCTGAACGCAAAAATATCCGTCTACCGGCCGCCACCTACACCAAAGGCCATGCGTTTTCCATAACCATTGCCACACTAAACAGATATCCATGGTTTCGATTATATCCCTCCCTTGCCGAAAAATTAATGGACGCATTAAACGAAACCGCCAAAAAACGGGAATCCGCCCTTTTCGCCTGGTGCATCATGCCGGATCATATTCATTTGCTTCTGCAAGATTTCGATATCACAGGTTTTGTTCGAATCATAAAGGGCGGCTTAACGCCGCTTGCCCGGCGGATGGAACCGGGACGAACGTTGTGGCAGCGAAGTTTCTATGATCACGGGCTGAGGCAAGAGGAATCAACAAGGGAAGTCGCGCGCTATATTTGGAACAATCCCATACGGGCCGGAATGGTGAATCACGCCGAAGATTACCCATGGTCGGGTTCATTGGTTTGGCCGGAATGGAGAAATTTTACCCCGTAGGGGAGGGGTTTATCCCCGCCCGAATTCCGAACCAACAATCGTAGGGGAGGGGTTTATCCCCGCCCGCGAAAAACACGATGGCGGATCACATTCCCTTGATGGTGAACCGAAACACCGTAGGGTGCGGGGTTTATCCCCGCCCGAATGCCGCGTTCCCGACCGAAACCGCAGGGGCAGCCCCGCCACGGGAGGGCATAAAGCCCTCCCCTACAAAAAAAATTCCGTGATGTTGAATTAACCACCGTAGGGGCGGGGTTTATCCCCGCCCACGAAAAACACGATGGCGGATCACATTCCCTTGATGGTGAACCGAACACCGTAGGGCTCGGGGTTTATCCCCGCCCAAAACCGGAGGTCATTTTTTATCCGCATATTTCGTTTGACAAAAATATAATAATTTAATATAAATCCCCTAATTTTGTACCTAATCAACCCCATAAAAATTCAAAAAATAGACTTATGCATATTCTAGCAGGGTTTGTCATCGTTGTCTGTCTGTTTGCCAGCTTTCATCCGGTAAATCCCCTTCGCGACAACGAAATCTATATGGATGTGGGAGGGGCCGCCGCGCCCGTGGTCATCCGCCAGCAAGTCGAACCCTTGAATGAAATGCAATTCAAATACATCACCAAGCAATCCTATGATTACAGTTGCGGCTCCGCCGCCCTGGCCACGCTCTTGAATGCCTATCTGGGTGAAAACTTCACCGAGCGGCAGGTCATCCAGGGCCTCATGGATCTTGGCAGCAAGGAAAAAATCGCCGAACGCCGTGCGTTCTCCCTTCTAGACATGAAAAAATTCGTTTCTACCATAGGCTATACCGGCAATGGATACAAAGCGGAACTCAGCGATCTGGAAACATTAGGCAAACCCTGCATTCTGCCCATCGAATTTTTGGGATATCGCCATTTTACCGTATTCCGGGGCATCCACGGCAGCCATATTTTCCTCGCGGATCCTTATCGGGGAAACACCAGCTATACGCTTTCCGCATTCAAGGGAATGTGGTTCGAGAATGTCATTTTTGTGGTGGATCGTCCGGAAGCAGCCAACTGGCCGAACCGAATGGCATTATCCAATGATGACCTGCTTTATATCGATGAAAATTCAACCCTGGATATTTTAATCAATAATGCGCCGATGATTCCGGACATCGATGAAACAATCCTTCCCGATGAATACCAGAAATACATTCGGCCATGATATTATTTTTGGCTATGATCATGATTGCGGCCAATGGTTGCGTAGGGGAGGGGTTTATCCCCTCCCTTTTCGGGAGGGGATAAACCCCTCCCCTACGATGGCCGAAAAGATGATCAATGCCTTTTTTTATGCGCAGCCGTCGTCTAAATTTAACTATCCGTTTAACTAGGAGTTCAAATTGAAAAATATACTTTTCATTTTTCTCGGCATGAACTTGATTTGCGTGTTTCTTCCATCCGCTATTTTTTCCCAGACGATCTCCGAAGCCATTCAAAGCTCTCATGAAAACGCGGGAACGCTTTCAGAAACAGCGGCGGAAACCGAAAGCGCGGTTATTCCTAACGACGAAAACGCTGCCATTGCCGGTAACGACGATCTTTTTGCGATCCAGACGGGATATTTTCTCTCCGAATCCAATGCAAACAGGCAAATGGAACAATTAAAATCCCAGGGGCTTGACCCCTATATTTTTAAATCCACCAATTCCAAAGGGAAGGAAGTTTTCTCCGTCCGGCTGGGTCAATACACTTCATATAAGGATGCAACAAAAGCGGTGACCGGATTTCAAAAAACCATCACCACCCCCATGATCGTCACCCGCTATGATTCCATGCAGACAGGAGATGCCGCAAAATCCGCTGATGCCGCCGTTATCGCATCCCCGGATATGCCGCAAAATGAAACCTCGCAGGTCCCTGCGGCGGCTGACCCCATCGAAAATAACGCTGAAACGCCCGCTCCCGAACCCCAGCCGGTTGTTCCCGACAAACCGCTCACCATGACGGAAATGCAGCAAAAAATCCAGCAACTGGAACAATCCATGCAAAGAATGAAGGGCGAGGCCGATATCCGCAGCCAGCTCCAGATCACGGAAGAAGAAGCCGCCGCCGAAGAAGAAGACATTCTGGAAGCCGCCGGCCAGGAATACACCCTGACCCAGGCCGGCACCGTCAAGTTCACTTATGGTCTGAGCTATGGTTATTCAGGCTATGACGCCATTCGTGAAGGCACGCGGGTTGAAGATGTGGCGGACCATACCATAAACAATTCCTTTGGCATGTCCTACGGACTTAAAGACAATCTGACCCTCGGCACAGCCATTCCCTTTGTCTATAAATATCACAAAGTCGGCACTGTTGACTCCATGGAAGCCACGGATTTAGGGGATCTTTCCCTGAGCTGGCAATTTCAGCCCATCAAAACCAGCGCGGATTTGCCCTCCATCATCGTTAACGGCAGCTTCGGCGTTCCCGTGGGCAAGAACCCTTATGACATTCAACCGGGAACCGAACTTTCCACCAGCTCCGGTATTTATGACGCCAATCTCGGGGTTTCCCTAAGCCAGGTGACAGACCCGGTGGTGGCGTTCAGCAGCTTTTCCGTCTCCTATCCCTTCGCCACCCAAAGCATTGACCAGAAACGCACGGAAGGGGTTCTGGATGAAGTGGATCCGGGCATGGGCCTGGGGGCCGCAGTGGGCATGGGCTACGCGCTTTCTTATAAGCTGAACCTGAACATGAGCTTCAGCTATTCCTACAGTTTTTCCACCACTTATAAATATCAGGACGCGCCGGACGCTAAATCCGGAAATTCCACCGGCGCAAGCATCAGTATCGGCACCGGCTATAAATTCAGCCGGAACCAGAACCTCAATTTCAACATCGGCATTCCGCTTACGGACACGCGCAGTTTTACGCTGTCCTTTTCCACGCCCATTGACTTTGTACTGTAAACGGCTGATCCGATGCCGATATCATATATACAGGCTATAATCATCTTTTCGGCCACCCCCGTTGTAGGGAGCGGGGTTTATCCCCGCCCGAAAAGGGAGGGCGTAAAGCCCTCCCCTACAATGCCCGAAACGATGATCAATGCCTATACGCAGAAAAGCACGGGAGACTACAATTTGTTCACTTTGGGCATCAGACGATTATGGCGTCTATTCTGTATAACCGTTGTTCTTGTTCTGGCCAGTTCTCCGGCCCAGGCCATGTTTAATGAGCAAATAGCCATTGCCTCCAAAGCCATTTCCATGGCCAATACCTGCACTGCGGACCCGCCGGGCATGATGTCCATCCATTATAATCCGGCCGGGCTTTCAAGCCTTCCGGAAGGCAAAGTGTTTTCGCAAGGTTTTACCCTGCCCTGGCTGTCCATCACCCGGAAATTTGATGCGGATCCCGAATTTGAAGGTTTTTTCGGCGAGTGGGGCCCACAGGAAGGGCAGATCCATGACCCGGTTGATGGCACCGAAGACACCAACAGCTCCGGCATGATGTATATCCCGATTTACGATCATACCATCAATTTCCTCATCGGCCCAACCATGGGACTCAGCTCCCGCAAACCCGAATCCCGGTGGACGTTTGCACTTGGCAACTACGCGCCGTTTGCCGGCGGATTCAATTATAAAAGCGACAGCCCCTGCGCCTGGGACGGCCGGTCGTTGACCT
>Ga0209467_1001555_pt1 | contig 19450 bp, 20 predicted proteins | sample Higcelwee11metaG_FD_187175 | JGI IMG/M metagenome (GOLD analysis project Ga0209467, IMG submission 187175) | Freshwater pond sediment microbial communities from the University of Edinburgh, under environmental carbon perturbations - High... | ecosystem: Environmental > Aquatic > Freshwater >...
TTGTCTGCTAATTGTTGTTGAGTAAGATTCTGTCTCTCACGATATATCTTAATATTCTCACCAATATAATTGTTGTTCATATATATAGAATTGTATTCATAACCAGAAGATTAAAGAATAGAAAGAAAAGTCTTTTAAAAGAACTTAAAGGTCGTATTGTAAGAAAAATGAAAGAAATATATTTAATAATTAAATATGGAAGAAATACGAAAAATAACAAATCTGTATGGAAAAATACTAAAAAAGAAATATATGTCTCAGAATGAGATCAAATTACTAAAAAAACTTACGAAGCGGATATACCACATGAACCCAGTTATCCTTTAACCATTTATCTGCCAATCTTTGTTCTTCAAGTAGACCTCGTTTTGCCAATTCTTTGTCTATGATATTCCCCTGGTGAGGTTTGTCAAAACGTTTTTCTAATGGAGAACTAAAACCATGTGCATAGTGACACAACTCATGAGCTATTGTCCCTTTGACTACATATTCTGGGACTAGCTCATTTTGAAAATATTTAGTCATAGTTATGACTGTAACCCGTTTGTCATCTTGCACATCGTAATCATCTTGGTTCTTTCTTAACAAACTCTTTATCTTTGTATACTCATTTGCGAGCTTAATACTCCCTAATTGTCGTTTAGAGTATTTCCCAAACTTAATGAGAACAAGGTTTTTTCTTGGAATATCCGAGAAATATTCTTCCCACAAATCATACATTAAATTTTCTAAATATTTTCTATCTCTCATGCTATTATATTAAAATGATTTTACAAAAATACAAGAAAAAGTTCATCACCTTACTCAATGTTCTTAAGTTCATATATGGACGATATACCGTAACCGCAGTAACCAGGGATATCCTTTTTGTGATTGGAACTGCATCTGAAGTATACAGTATTACCATAGTTGGTAAATTCATCGATGAGGTGGCAAAGATACTTCTTGATTGGAATCAGTTTGATATTACACAATTTTTTCAAACCCAAGCATTCATTCATTTGGTTACTATCCTCATACTGTGGTCCATATTGCAAGCATGTAATCAGGCAAAACAACACCTTTACAATGTGATATATGAAAGAGTGTGGGAAGACGCAAGATATATGATGGTAGCAAAAGTGTCAAAGTCTAATCTTCAAGATGTTGAACAAGAGAAATTCCAAGATTTACTTACATACTCCCCAGCATATTCCATAGACAGAATAATACAGACATACAATAGCTTCGCTGGAATAATGAGTAGTATGTTCAGGTTGGTAAGTGCAGGATTAATAATATTTGAAACAATGAGCTGGTCTGTATTAATACTCATTCTCTTCGTCTTACCAGAAATAGTAATTGTACACATTCGAAGAAAAAAGATTAGGGTATACCAGGATGAAGAAGTTGGAAAATTGAAATTCCTAAACTATCTTTTAAATGTGACCTTAACGATTGCAAACTTCTCTGAGTTAAGAGTGAACGACACCTTTGCATACACTAAAAGAAGATACCAGGAAGAATATGATCAGTTCTTAGAAGGATATTTAAAAACTGACTCTAAGCTTTACCGAGATAGGACAAGTTTCTCAATAATTGGGCAGGCTCTTAAATTCATATATGTAATATACGTTCTTTCCTTCTCCATAGTTAAAAAGTTAAGTTTAGGTACATTCAAAGCATTATATGACTATGTAGATATGACATATTCTAGTGCTTACAATGTATTTGACTCAATTACCTATATCTCTTCATTGCTAGGGTATGATGAAAAATTCTTTGATCTCATGGAGTATGAAGGTTTCGGAGATCATGCCCATGGTGAAAAGAAATTAAGAAAGGGTACTCCAACCATTGAATTAAAAAATCTTAGTTTCTCATATCCAGATGATCCTTCTACAATGGTACTTAAGCATATCGATATTGATATTAAACCAGGAGAGAAGGTGGCGTTTTTTGGAAGTGATGGCTCAGGGAAAAGTAGTATGGTTAAAATCTTGGCAGGATTGTATCAGATACAATCAGGTGACTATCTTGTAGATGGGCATTCAGTCAAAGAACTAGATAGGGGGGAATTAAAAAAGAAGATAGCAGTAACATTCCAAGATTTCATAAACTACAACTTTAGCTTGAAAGAGAATATTGTAATATCTGGTGAAAGAAAGAATGTAGACAAGCATCTGTATGAGACAGTTTCGAAGGTGAGTTTGGTTTCTGACTTCATGAAAAAGGAAAAAATTAAAGATGAGCATATCTTGGGAAAAACTTTCCCTGGCGGAAAAGATCTCTCTCCTGGATATTGGCAAAGGCTGGCTATTGCAAGAATGCTATACAGGAACAAAAAAATATTCGTCATGGACGAGTCATTTACATTCATAGATTCTGAATCAAAAGAAACAATTTTGCATAATATAATTGATTTTGTAGGTTCAGATAGAACATTGATATACATAACTAGAAGTGTGGAAGATTTAGATATGTTTGATAGAATATTCTTCTTCGAAAATGGAAAGGTCATAGAATCTGGAAGCTTCAAAGAATTAATGAAGAAAAAGAAAAAGTTCTACAAAATAGCTAAAGAAAGTTAACCTGTATACATTGCCCACATACAGAGTGTAAAATAGACGCTATGGAACTCTTAAACGGCAAATTACTCTCACAAAATATTTTAGATGATATCTCGCAAGACGTTGCAGATATTAAACAAAAAGGTGGTAAAACACCTAGATTGGATATGATTCTAGTTGGGGATGACTTTGGAAGTATTAAATATGTCCAAATGAAAGAGAATGCAGCTAGAGATATAGGGGTAGAGAGTGTAATTCACAGGATGGACAATAGTGTAAATACTTTAGATGTCATAAACATCATAGACTCCTTAGACAAAGATATGAACGTAGATGGATACATGGTTCAGTTACCATTGCCAGATCACATAAATACCAATCTTGTACTTGAGGCAATTGATCCAAGAAAAGATGTCGATGGGCTTTCCCCTGTAAATCTGGGGAAACTTTTTCAGAAGGATCAATCAGGTATTGCTCCCGCAACATCATTAGGGATAATGAAGCTTTTAGGAGAATATAACATTAAAATATTTGGAAAACATATTGTAATCTTAGGAGCTAGTGCAATAGTTGGTATTCCATTAGAAGCAATGTTACTTGAAAAAAATGCTACTGTAACCCTTTGCAATATCCATACCGTAGATATCGAAGAAATAGCTCAACAGGCAGATATATTAATATGTGCCACAGGGAAACCATTGCTAGTTAAAAAGAATTTTCTTAAACCTGAAGTTGTTGTTGTGGATGTTGGTTCTAGTCGTCATCCTGAAACAGGAAAAATAGTAGGGGATGTAGATTGGAAATCTATTCAAGGTATCCCTTCATATATCACTCCTGTCCCTGGTGGTGTTGGCCCTATGACTATTGCCTCCTTAATGCTTAATTTAATGACCTGCTACAAAAAAAATGATAAAAGATTTAGAAATATATAACAGCATTCAGTCCGAAGCTCTCAGACAGAAAGAAGGATTAGAATTAATAGCTTCTGAAAACTATGTTAGTGAAGATGTGCTTGAAGCCTTAGGCTCGATATTAACCAATAAATATTCTGAAGGAATGGTTAACAAAAGATACTATGGTGGAAACCAGTTCATTGATGAAATCGAAACAACTGCTGTAAACAGAGCAAAGCAAATATTTGGAGTAGATCATGTAAATGTTCAACCATACTCAGGAAGTCCGGCTAATCTTGCGGTATATTTCGCACTCTTAAATCCAGGAGATAAGGTAATGGGGCTTAACTTGTATTTTGGAGGACATTTAACACATGGTTGGAAAGTAAATATAACAGGAAAATACTTTAACTCCGTACAATACGAAACCGGAAGAGATGGGCTTTTAGATTACGACGCCCTTGAAAAACAGGTCAAAGAAGAGATGCCTAAGCTTCTTTTCTGTGGAGCTACGGCATATCCAAGACTGTATGATTACAGACGATTGGCAGAAATAGCACACAGTGTTGGTGCATACTTTGTTGCAGATATTGCCCATGAATGTGGGCTAATTGCAGCCAAAGTTATACCTTCACCAGTAGGTTTTGCTGATGTCATAACCACAACTACGCATAAAACATTGAGGGGACCAAGAGGAGGAATGATCATGTGTAACGGGAATCCATCTGAGCCCCTCAAACCTCTTGCAGAGGGAGCTGATCCTAGGATGAATCTTCCTACTCTAATTGACCGAGCAGTATTTCCAGGGCTTCAAGGAGGCCCACACAACAATACTACGGCGGCCATAGCAGTTGCACTTGGAGAAGCAATGAAACCAGAATTTGTGGATTATGCTAAACAGATATTAAAAAACGCAAAAAAGCTTTCGGAATGCTTAATGGAATATGATTTTAATCTAGTATCTGGAGGAACAGATAACCATTTAATGCTTGTGGATTTGAATAATAAAAATATAACGGGAAAACAGGCTGAAGAAATACTAGGAAAAGTTGGAATTACTGTAAACAAAAATACAATACCATTTGATGAAAGAAAACCATGGGATCCATCAGGTATTAGAATAGGGACACCGGCATTAACTACCAGAGGAATGAAGGAACCAGAGATGGAAATAGTAGCAAAATACATAGATAGTGCATTAAGAAATCCAAGTGATGATAATTTAGAAAAAATAAAATCTGAGGTAAAAGAATTTACAAAAAATTTTCCAATACCAGGAATAGATAAAATTTAAACACACTAGACATGATACTCTCGGATAAGACCATAAAGGAGAAATTAAAAACAGGTGAACTAACAATTGAACCATTTGATGAAAAATACCTACAACCAGCATCATATGATTTACATTTAGATAGTCATTTTCTAGTGTTCAACAAGAAGAAGGATTTCATCATAGATGTTAAACAACCAATCGAAGATCTAATGCAAAGTGTAGAAGTGGGTGAAGAAGAAGGATATATTCTTCAACCTGGCGAATTTGTTTTAGCTAATGTAAAAGAGGTTACAGGAGTAGATGGTAAGCATATTGCAAGATTAGAAGGAAAGAGCTCATTAGGAAGACTAGGATTAGCCATTCATGTTACTGCTGGATTCTTAGATCCGGGAAATAGTCTTAGACTTACATTGCATATGATTAATCTCTCTCCATTACCAATAAAAATATATCCCGGTATGAAAATAGCGCAGATAATATTTGAGCTATTAGATCAGGAATGTGAGAGGAAATATGGTGCAGATGGATTAGGAAACAAATATGTAGGAACAATGACTGTGAAGGGAAGTGAATATTGGAAAAACTTTAAAAATGGATTAATGTAGTATAATAAGTGATGAACAACACAATCCGAGATCAATTCCCAATTCTTAAAACTAAAATCAATGGTAATCCAATTGTATATTTGGATAACGCTGCTACTACCCAGAAACCTCAATTTGTCTTAGATGCAATAAATGATTACTACACTAAGTATAATGCAAATATTCATAGAAGTTCTCATGTATTAGCTAAAGAAGCTACAGAGCGTTGGAAGAATGCACACCAAATAGTGGCAGATTTTCTAAATGCGGATAGCTACAAAGAAATTGTATTTACAAGAAATACTACAGAAGGATTAAATCTTTTAGTTAATACATATGGGAAAGCAAATCTTAAAAACGGAGATATAGTCATAATTTCAGAGATGGAACATCACAGTAATATTGTTCCATGGATGATATTACAAAAAGAGATTGGTTTTGAAATTAAATATATCCCAGTAAATGAAAATTTTGATTTAGATTTGAATTGGTTAGAGGAGGAGATTAAAAAAGAAGGAGAGAGAATTAAGATTGTTTCTGTTGTACATATTTCTAATGTCCTTGGGACATTAAATCCAGTTAAAGAAATTGCTGAATTGGCACATAGAGTAGGGGCCTTTATGATTGTTGATGCCGCTCAAAGTGTCCAGCATATTAAAGTTGATGTGAAGGATATTGATTGTGACGCATTAGTGTTTTCAAGCCACAAGATATATGGCCCAACAGGCAATGGTGTTGTGTATTGCAAGGAAAAGATTTTGGAAAAACTTCCCCCATATATGGGGGGTGGTGAGATGATATTGAGTGTTTCTAATGATGGTTTTGAAATGAACGATTTGCCTTGGAGATTTGAGGCTGGGACTCCTGATATTGAAAGTGGAATAGTCCTTGGAGAAACTATTAAGTGGTTTGCAAAAACTGTGGACGAAATGGGTGGGTTTGAAAAACTCATTGAACATGAAAGAAGTCTAATGAAAGAATTGTTTGATTCTTTTGATGGTATTGATTGGTTTAAACCATTTGGAAAGACAGATTACAATGATCGATATGGTGTTTTAACATTCAATATTGATGGATTTAGCTTCAAAGGTTGTAAGGACAAAGAGAAGGATAACAAAGAGGGAGATGGAATAGTTGGATATATTAGTAAAAAAGGGATGTGTGTTAGAGAAGGTTTTCACTGTGCTGAACCATTACATGATGCTTTCAATGTTGGTCCTACAATGAGAGCAAGCTTTGGAATATATAATAATATTGAAGATGTAAAAGCTTTCGCTAAATCTCTTAAAGAAGCTGTACTTTCAACCTATTAAATACTAAAAGTTGTTCCTGTTTGTGTTGGTGTAGTTGTATCTGTAACTGGAGCTTGATTGAAATCAGGTACTGGAGATTCAACTGGTGCAACAACTGGAGCAGGTGTTTCCATCATTGGTGTTGCCATTGGTGGTACTTCTGCAACTTGGTTATTTACAAATTGTTGTAGATCAGGCATAGCTGGAGCTACTTCTGGCGCAGATGCATTGAATGATGGGAATGCAGGTGATTCTACAGGAGCACTAAATTGTGTCTCCATGATTGGAGTAACAGGTGTTTGGTCAACTTCAGGCATAGGTGTTGGCGTAAATATTGGAGCTGTTGATTCCATAGGCATATCAAAAGATGGAGCAGGAGTTTCAGCAGGTGCTACAATTGGAGCCTCTTCCATAACATGGTCGGTGACAGGACCCATTGGAGATGCAGATGCTTCTCCTTGTAATATCGCTTGTAAATCAGAGGACTGTGTTTGCTCAGTGACAGGAGGTACAGAAGGAGTGAATTCAGGTTGTGTCATTGGCATTGCTTCAACAGGAGCTGGTGTCGATTCCATTGTTTCTTGGATAGTTGGTTTGGCTTCTGCAGGTGCATACAAATTACTAGAAATATTATCCATATTTACTGATTGTACAGGAGTTTCAACCTCAGGTGCAAATACTGTAGGGGGAGTATTCTCAACTACTGGTGTCGTAGAAACAGCTTCTGTTTCTTCTCCTTTTTCTTTTCTTTTACTTAGTAAGATACCAACAATACTAATTAAGAGTATTACTGCACCACCAATTAATATGTATGGCAAGTATGTCATCAATTGCTCTTGAAGCGTAGAAGTATCTGCTGCAAATACCTGTGAAGGATATATTACAAACGCAATTAAGGCTATTCCGGTTAAAAAGGATTTTTTCATCAATTGGACAGTTTAATTTTATACATATTAAGGCTATCATTCTAACCAATCTATTTCAAGGCTTTTTAAATATATTAAGAAGAGAAATATTTGACTTGCTAGGGTTAGGAATATACACTCTAATGTAATATATTACTGCTCAATATGGACTATATTAATTCGGGTGTACAACAAAATAGCAACGTGACAGATGATTCCATAACGGAGGTTTTAGCATTAAAAAATACTCTTGTTAACTCAAATACTCCATTAGAATTAAAAAATGAGGCATTAACTAGTATTGAGAGATTGGAGAGAATTGCTAGAAAAGGTGTATACAGTGCCGAATTTGAAAATGTTAGTAAATATATACAGTGGATTACTCGTATTCCTTGGAATATTGTTTCTCCTGATAATTTTGACTTAAAGCATGCTAAAGAATTAATGGATTCTACCCATTATGGAATGGATCCAGTTAAAAATGTAATCTTGGATTACATGGCATCAATGCAGTTGGAATCTATGCAAGGTCGCAGTATGGTAGCTCCTGTTAATCCTCAAATTCAACCATTAGGGAGTACCGATGGAAGGCCATCAACCGATGTTAAAAAGGGTGTAACTAAATCTATTAAGGCGCCTGTATTTCTTTTCGTTGGATTACAGGGTGTTGGAAAAACTTCTATCGCAGAATCCATTGCAGAGGCTATGGGAAGGAAGTTTGTAAGAATATCATTGGGTGCAATAGGGGATGTTAGAACTTTAAGAGGAACTCCAAGATATGCTATTGATCCAGAACCAGGGCAGATTATTAAGGCTTTAGTTCGTAGTGGAACAATGAATCCAGTTATATTGTTAGACGAGATTGAGAAAGCCAGTGGAAATAATGGATTATTGAATGATGTAATGGCAGCACTTTTAGAGATACTTGATCCAGAGCAGAATAATTCATTCTTAGATCACTATATTGATCACCCTGTGGATTTATCTAAAGCATTTTTCATATGTACAGCAAATAATCTGGGAGGATTATCTGCGGCATTGCTTGATCGTGTTGAGGTTATTAGATTTACCAGTTACTCAGATGAAGAGAAGTCAGTCATTGCAAAGCGATACATATTACCAAGAGTTTTGAATAGTTTGAATCTTTCTGAAGAATTTATAAAGATTGATGAAAATGCATGGCCAATGATTATACGTCCTGTTGGTTTTGATGCGGGTATTCGACAGTTAGAAAGAAATATTGCTGGGATAGTTAGAGCTGCAGCAAGAAAGATAGTTGAAGGAACACCAATTCCAATTATCATAACCGTTGAAAATCTAAATCAATATCTCCCTCCAGATCAAGGTCCACTAAGTTAGGATATATCTAGTATCCTTTAAAAGGATTTACTAATCTCAATGCACTCATTGCTGTCGAAACTTGTGGATTGCTTATACCTTTTATTGCATTTACTTTGTATTCTGATTTCTTCTCTGCTTTTAATAATTGATCTAGGTCTGAGGTAACTTTTTGTTGTGGTAATGAAGATGTTGAAACAGCTTTTGTAACCAGGTAGTTTGATTCTGGTAGCATATTCAAATTGTTCTGACTGTTATTGTTTTGGTCCATTGTTAATATAGCTAGAAACTGGTCCCTGTGGAGTTATGTGTGTCCTGCCTTTTTGTATGTCTTCTCTCGATTGTACCACTTGACCAGAAATTGTATTTTGCTTCAGTTCATCTAGAAATGTCTGTTGGCTTTTCTGCTTTTGTGGATTTAAATCTAGTTCTTGTTGTCTTAATCTTTCTTCTAATTCTTGTTGATACTGTCTTCTTTCATCCTCGATCTGTATTCTTTCTTCTTTCCTTTTTCCAATTGCTTGTTGTATAACCTGTTGTTGTCTGTTCATCGCAGAAACATTATTCATGGTTTGTTGATCTGCAGGTTGCTCAAAGATCTGTGCCATTTCTTCCATTGTTCTAGTATCTGTCATTCCTGCCATAGCTTTCTTCTTTTCTAAATCTCTAGGGTCTGAGGTTATGAGTTCATGTTCTGCCTGGCTTGAGATTACCTGAATACCTACATGATTTGCACCGGCAAAGAAGAGGCCTTGTCCACGATCGCAACTGAGTAGGAAGTTTCTCTCTCCATCTGAGAGATTAAAGACTGTTTGTAATTTTTCAACGGACGAAGGACTTTGCTTCATTAGTATTTGCATTGAGGAGTTGGAGATTATGGCTTTTCCCATATCATTGGTAAGGAAGTCTGCAACATCCTGAGTAATGGTTGAAAGTCCGAGGTAATATTTTCTCGCTCGTTTAGCAATTGAGTACATGAAGTTTGCGGAGTCCTGGCTTTGCATCATATACCAAGCTTCATCAACGATGAGTAATCGTTTTCGTTTGTCTTTTCTAATCTTGGTCCAGATGAAATCGAGCATTAAGTACATTGCTAAAGGTTTAAGCTCTTCCTGTAAGTCTCTAATACTGAATACTGTGAATGGATTTTGTATTTCAAAATTACTTTCTTCATTGAAAATACCTGCGGCGCTACCCATGATATATTTTTCCATTCTTCTAGCTAAATCATGTGCTTCATTTTCTGCCATACCTTTTAGTACTTTGTACAAATCTTCGAGTAGAGGAGGTTTCTTAGTTTGAGTAGTAGGGTCAAAGGTAATACCTTTTTCTCGATATGTAAGTATTAATGCCTTGTCTAAGATGGATTCTTCAACATTAGTTAGTCCTCCAAATATGATCTTAAAGAATCCGTGTAGGGTTAAAAGCTTCATTCTTAATTCGTCATCTCCTTCTTCGGTTACGCCGGAAAGTTCAAATGGATTCATTTTGTTTCCCTTGTCTTGCGAGAAGGAAATGTAAGATCCATTTACAGCTTTTGAAAGTTCTTCATATTCTCTTTCTGGATCTATGATTATGACCTCTGTTCCAAGCATTAAACTTCTGACAGCTTCAAGTTTTACAAAGTAGCTTTTTCCTGCACCTGATTTGGCAAATACAACAGTATTGGCATTCTCTAATTGGAATCTATCAAATATGACTAAACTCTTGTTATGCATATTTATCCCGTACATGATTCCCTTGTCCATTGTTAGCTCTGAGGTAACAAATGGGAAGGTGGTTGCAAGAGAAGTGGTATCCATATTTCGAGTGAAATACAGTTTGTCTAATCCTAATGGTTGTGTGCTTATGAACCCAGGCTCTTGTTGTAATGTAGCTGGTTTTGCAGTTACATTCATAGCTGCGAATGTAGAGATGATGTTCTTAGAATATCTTTCTAGTAGGGCTTTGTTAGGAGCATATATGGTTAAATACATTCCAAAATGGAAGTATTTCTCAGAACCTTCTGCTATTGAATCTTGAAGTTGCTGTGCATCCGAAAGTGCTACTTTAAGTGTAGGATCAACTACTTTTCTATCTTCCATCTGAGAGTAGAGTGTAGCTTCCATTTCTCCGATTTTTCGCTTTAACTTTTCCAAAATATCCTTTGATTCAACGGGATAGTAGAAAGTGCTAATTCTAAGAGAATGTTCAAAGTTTACAATTGGAGAAAGCCAGTTAGGTCCAACAATACGTGGGTAACCTGTGACTTTGAAAGTTCGGAAGAAATAGTCTCCCATTTGGAGGTTGTTGAAATCTATCTCCATGTCTATTGGAGCGACAATATCTTTGATGGACATATCTTTGTCCAACATGGTTATCTCATCTTCTTCTACAGGGGTGTCCAACTCAGGTTCTTCTTTGACTGGTTTGCCGGTAACTTTGGCAGAAACCTGATCAAGCAGTTTGAAAAGCATATTCTTTTTTTTCTTAGGTTTAATATCCTCGTCTGTATCTACAGGATCATTAAATCTATCCTTTTTCCCAAGTTCGTCTTTCTTTGCGATTTCCTTTTGCAAATCTTGTTTGAAGTTTGCATATTTTTCTCCAACTGATTGAAGCTTCTCTTGTTGAGCTTGAAGCTCTTGAGTAGTTTTATTCTCGAATGTTCGATTGTAGTTGTTTATTTCCTCAGACATTTTCTTCTTCTTCTGGATTATATATTGTGTAAAATTCGGAGAGTAACTCAGTGTTATTCAATTGATGTCCTACTAATCCCATACGAGAGAGTTGTTTAAGAATTTGATCTCTCTTAGGATACAGGAATATCTTGGCCTTTTCTAATAGCTGGTCTATTGCCATCTGTCTGTATTTTTCTTCATCTTCATTTTTCTTTTTGTTCCCAAGTAGTCCAATTTCTGGGAGAGATATCCCTGGACTGTAAGGGATTACTACAAAAAAGTTTTTGTCTAAAACATCGTTTTGCACGATTAGATTTTGTACAAACTGGGTATATATTTCTAACTGTTTCTTCAACCCTTCACTCATCTGTCTTTCTTTTTGAGATTTGAGGTAATCAACATAGCTTGTGATATCTATTCGCTTGGTTCTGATTAAGATTTGAATGGGGAAGTTTAGTGCATTAAGTAATCCAGCAAATGCATAGATCTTGTTGTCTTGTTCATATTCTGCAAGAAGGTCAAAGTTGATGGCGGAGGTTTGGATTACCATTGCTACACTGCCACTCTTGGTAATGACTAAGTCCTCTCGTATATCTCGGACTTCTAATTCATCTTGTGTTGAAGCTATTGCTCTAGCTCTTGTATTTTTATCCACGTTATATCGTTTTAATCTTAATAGGTAGCTTGTTACTTTCGTCGGTGAGTAGTAAATCTACCTTAGGGAACTTGTATTGTGGGTGTATGAATTCTAAGGTATATCTTCCTTTGGTCCACATTCTGTTGGTTAGGAAATATCCACTTGCACCGGTTCGGTTAGCATACAATATTTTTCCATCTTCCCCCTTCATATATGTTATGACATTTGGTACCGATACCATATCTCCAGTATACAGCCATATGTTAATATTCCCTGGTAATTTCTCTAAATTTTGTATGGTAAATTCATAGCTCTTTCGGTTTTCTTCGGAGATGATTAGTCTGTCTTGTACGATTGGTGTAGGTTTTGCTTCTAATATTTCTTCAACAGGAACCTCTTCATTTGTTGTTTGTAAAAGGTTCCCTCCAATAATGGAACTAGTTTTTTCTTTAAAGCTTTTTTGTACTAATTTCCCATCTGAGGATGGTTTTAATTCGGGCTTTGTTCTTGCTTGTTGCATTTCACTGTTCATCCATACTCTCTGAGTTGGTGCTGTTATTGCGCTTACATAGTTCTTGATGAACACATCTGCATCTTGATCATTGATTGGTACTAGTCCTAGGAATATACCTGCGGCAGAGGTTAGAAGACATATGGGGATACCTATTAGTCCAGGTATGATCTTTGATACCACAAGATATATCATTAATCCTCCAAATCCTAATCCGATTGCTAAGTACGCGAATTCTTTTAGAGTAAACTTTGAAAAGAGTTTGAACTCTACATCTAATATATTTTGCGGTATCGGATGTTGTCTCATATATGGCAGATTTTACAATATTTCTTACTAAGAGTTTAGCAGAATATTGATAATATTTTTAGATGGTATAATGAATTATGTATATACCTAAAAAAGTGGTTGTGGATCTTACAAAATTTAGATCATTAATGGGTTGTAATCTAACAGAGGAGAAAGCTAGGTATATTTGGGGTAAGAATTCGGTCAAAAATACTGATATTTCCTTTGGAAAAGAACTGACAAATGGGTGTGTAAGTTCAAAGGTTGAATTGGCTAAGAGGAATGTAAAATATCTACTGGTTGGGAACTTGGTTAAATTCATTGGTGTGTCTGGTTCTGTAGCTGCGGGTTTTGCTAAAGAAGAAGATGATATTGATGTTTTTGTGGTGGTTAGGAATGATACGGCATGGATATATAGGGCGTTGTTGGTATTTAAGAATATTTTTCATCACAAGATTAGGACTAAATGGGATGGGGAGAGGGTGAAGGATAAGTTTTGTTTGAATTTGATATGTGAGGAGAGGGATGTGGTATTTGAGGATGATATGTTTAATTTCCATGAGTTGATGTATTTGGTTCCTGTATTTAATGAGAGATATTTGAATTTTGTATATGCTCAGAATGTTTGGTTAAGAGAAACATATGGGGTTAAGGGGGAGTTGATGGTGAATAGGGTGAGTGTGAATAAGAAAAAGAATTTGTTTTTTAAGATTTTAAATTTCAAAGCTTTTTGTTTGCAATTAGTGTTTATGATTTTGTCTAAGCATAGTCCTGAGATTCCTAGATTAAAAGAAAATTTTAAGAGAGGAAGGATTGAGTTTTTTCCTAGGGATTACAAAGAGAAGAGGATGGAAGATTACTTAAAGTGAGTTCGATGCTATTATTAACCATGGAACCTAAATCAGAAATTTTTTCTGTAGATAATAAAGATTTACACTATTACGTTCGTGGAAATGGAAAATTTCCAGTTATAGTTATGCACGGTCTGGGTTCTAGTGGGAAATCCTTTTACAAAGGAGTAGATATTAGTCTTCCTGATACTACAACGTACTACATTGATCTTCCTGGGCATGGTGATAGTTTTAATTTAGTACTTAAGCAACCAGAAAAGTGGGTGAGTTTAATTACGGATTTTTGTAAGAGTTTGAATTCTAAGAAAATAGCTATTGTAGGTTTTTCACTTGGAGGAGAAATTGGATTGCTGGTTGCTGAAAGATTAGTACAAGAAAACTATGATTGTTCCTTGTTTGTATGGAGTACTTCCCATAAATTAAATCACAAAGATTCAGTGCCATTAATTGCTGAATTGGGTATGTCGCTTTGGAAATTGCTAAATGTGATTTTAAGAAGTGCCTTTGTAAGAAAATTACTGTCATTCTTTGGTATTAAGTTAGCGGGGCAGGATTGGAATGATGTAGTAAATACAAATCCATATGCATTTCGTTTTGCAAAGAAACTTTTTAAAAGGGACATGACTGATATTGATAAAAGGATAAGGTTTAAATATATATATGGAGATCATGATGCATTTGTTGATTACAATAAAGTTGTTCCTGAGATTGAGAAAGTTCGTCCTGAATCTAGTATATATATTTCTGGATGTCAGCATTTTGGTAATGAGGTAGGGTGGAGGAATGCAGTTGAGTATTTGAAAGAAGAAATAAGTTTAATCAATTAATAATATCTATGATCGACTATATGAATAACTATATGGAATATATAAAAACCATATTAAAGAAAGAAGATATAAATGAATCTATTAAAAAAGATTTTCTTGTACATATACAATTTATGCAACATGAAAGACTAATACATCTATTAGTTACTATGTTATTTGCAGCCTTATTAATGTTTGGATTTATTATTATGCTTATATATTTTTCTTGGATATTGGTAGTATTTACAGCAATAATATTTATTGTAGAAATATTCTATATATTCCATTATTACAAACTAGAGAATGGAGTACAGAAGATGTATAGGTTGTATGATGAGTTGGTAAAGAAATAATTCATTATAATCAAATATGATATAATCATTCCCATGAATAAAGCATATAACCTAAATCAGAAGTTCTGGCGACCCTCTAACAATTAAGAGGGTGTGATGCTTTATACATATATTTCCATAAAGATTTTTGTTTAAGTATCCACCATGGGTGGATAGTTTGAATTGGTTAAAACGGTAGTCTCCAAAACTACAGTTATGGGTTCAATTCCCATTCCACCTACCATTCTAACTAATATTTACTAAATTAAATTATGGAAATCGAAATAATGGAAAACAATCAAAATGAAATATCAATACTAGAACAGGAAATCCCTGTAGGAGGAATTTTTAAACCCATATCCAAGGTTATTGAGGAAAGAGTAGCTCAGGAAACAGAAGAAAGATTAAATACGGAAAAATTTAAATCAAAATATGAAGATCCTTCATCTCAATCCGCACAATTACCAGTAAACAGCTATATGAAGTTGATTAGGCCAAGGGGAGAAGAGGAATTTGTAAAACTTAAAGAAATAATTACTCAAAATGAGCTAGATGAAGCAAAAGCTGTAGAGAACATTGATTATCCTACTTACTTAGCTCTGCAAAATGGAGTAGGTGAGATTAATATTAAAAAAGAACATCTTTCTACCATACGTGGAATATTTGCACAGGCAAATATAAAACTAAATCAAATTCTAAAAGCGTCTGTAACAAGTACAGACCTATACAATATGTTGTATTCAGAGCTTTCTGAGAAGAGAATGGGTGACTATCAGTACTTAGTTTGGCAACTGTCTTAAAATTGCTGAAGAAAAATCTCCAGAAAATAGGGAGCAAAGAGATTGTGTAGCCAAAGCCTTGCTTTACTATCAATTAGAAATTGGAACCTATGGAGGAAGTGAAAAACTTGGTTTAGCATTAGACAATATCGCAAATGCAATTGCTTCAAATATCCCCATTCTGTATTTTGTTCCAATCTGTTTGAGATACTACTACGATTCTGAAGGGGAACAACAAATTCTTTCTGATATTGAAACGCATAGTGTAAAAAATAGATCAGGAGAGGTAATTACAAAAGAAGGGAAAGAGTTTAAAAAACATATATCAGATGGAATTGAAAAGATTTTTTTACTACAATCGCTTGGGGTTCCAATTAAGATTGTTATGCCAATTATGGATCATGAAATGCTGAGGCCAGAAAGGATGCATACAAAAGTTAACGAGGGAAAGATACAAACATATATACAATCAGTTAAGAAGTATGGGGAGAGTCTAGGGGAATCTATTACGGTGGAATCTTCTCTGAAACTTTTTGGCATTCCACATAACAATACTGAGTTTGAGGAAATTCTAACCGATGTCAGGGAATCGAATAGAAGGATGTATTGTGGGGAGAGTAAGTTTAGAATTAGTGAAAGTACTTTTGAACATACTGTGAATGAGGATTATGAACGAAATTTTCAAGACAAAGAAAGAAATTCATATTACAGGAGTAGAGAATTTGCAAGATTATGTGTTCAACATGGGTTTGGAGAGGATAGGGTGCACACCGTGGAAATGGGTAGGACGACAAAAATGAATGGATATAGGGGTTGTTTTGTTAAACTACCATATGGAGCGGAGACTGATATGCTAATTTTTAATACTGAAAAAGATGTGGTAGTAACATTTGAAAAATAAAATCTTTAGAGAGAATTCAAATCAATCAACTGAGCATTCTTTAATATCTCCTCAGGTAATTCATCCTTGTTAATTATAGTTATAAATGTTTGTTGCTTCTTTATATTCTCCTCCCCAAATATCTTATGTGTATTCTTAGGATCCAACTCCGAAGCAATATCATCTAACAAAAGAATTGGGTAGAACCCAAGCTTCTTGTTTAAAACATCCTGTACTCTAAATATTAAATTCCCAATAGCCAACCTCTTCTCACCCCTAGAACCATACTTCTTAATATTCTTCTCAACAATAATTTCCCAATCATCCCTCTGAGGACCAATATTAGAACAACCAGTAACAATATCCCTCTTCTTAGTATCCTCAATACACACCTCTAATTCTTCCTTGTTTGATTTAATATATTCTAGTGTAAACCCATCAGAAGACAAATCATCAATCAACTCCAATCTTTTAGTTTGAATAATCTTAGCAAGATTAACAAATTCATTAGTCCAGAAATTAAGTTGAGTATCATTACGCGCAATAATACCTTGCTCGTAGAACTTCTTAGCAAGCTTCTTTAAATATGCATTTCTCTGTCTTAAAACCTTTCTAAATTGAGCCAAAGTATCATTGTATTCATAATCGATCTGGGATATAACCTCGTCAAGAAAATCTCTCCTTCTAGATGGAGAAATCATCAAAATCTCAATCTGTTCAGGATTAAATATCGTTGACGCATTACTCTGGAAAAACTTCTTAGGAGTTGTATTCTGGTTATCTATCTTACAAACCCTACGACTCTGATCCTTGAAAAACGCAAAAAGATGTTCGTCCGTTGCTATCTCTATTCTTGCAAATTTATCCTCTTCATTCTGAGTATTGTTAACAAATTCATCGGACACTGCCCATGGAGATTTACCATTGGTAAGAAGATATATTGCTTCAAGAATAGTGCTTTTCCCTTGAGCGTTGTTACCATACAACACAACAATATCCTTCTCAATATCAATCTGAACATCTTCAAACCTTCTGAAATTTGTTAGCTTAATGCTCTTAATCATTATGTTTTCAATATAGCTAAGAATGCTTCTTGAGGAATGTTTACCTTTCCAATCATTTTTAGTCTAGCTTTACCCTTCTTCTGTTTTTTTAGAAGTTTTAATTTTCTAGAATAGTCACCACCATATAGTTTGGAGGTAACATCTTTTCTAAATGCACTAATATCTTCTCTTGCTAATACCTTGGAGTTAATAGCGGCTTGTAAAGGTATTGGGAACTGTTGTCTTGGAATTACCTTCTTCATTTCTTCCAATAGCTTAGCTGCTTTGTCTCTGGCGTAATCTCTAACTTCTAGGAAACTTAATGCAGGTACCTCTTCGTACTTTACTAATACTGATACCTTAACAATATCTGCTGGGAAGAAATCAATGAATTCATATTCCATTGACGCATATCCACTTGAGATATTCTTCATCTGATCGAAGAAGTTTGAAATCAAGGAGGCTAGGGGAATGTCATATTCAAGAATGATATACTGATCTCTCATCTGCATATCACTCTGACTATGTGTTAGGTATTTGGTGTTTACATATTCACCTCTTCTAAATTGGCATAGCTTCATTAAATCACCCATATATTGTGATGGGGTTAATAGCTCTATTCTTACCCATGGTTCTCTAATCTCCTTTATCAATGATGTATCTGGCATCTCCTGTGGTGTCTGTATCTTCAATTCTTCTCCTGTATTAGTGGTGACCTCATACTCGACTGTAGGGGCGGTAATGATGAGGTTGACATCATATTCCCTTTCTAATCTTTCTTGGATTATATCCATATGTAGGAGCCCCAAGAAGCCACATCTAAACCCTGAGCCAAGTAAGTTGGATCTCTGATCTGAGAATGTTAATGAAGCATCGTTTAATGCTAATTTACTTAATCCAATTTTAAGATTATCGTAGTCTTCTGAATCAATTGGGAAAAAGGTTGCAAAGATATTTGGTTTTGGAGCTTTATATCCATCCAAGGGAAGAGTTTCTGCATTGTCTGAGATGGTATCTCCAACTGTAAAGTAACTAATATCCTTCAATCCAGTAGCGATATATCCTACCTCTCCAACATTAAGTTCTCCTGTCTCTTCTAAATCTGGAGTAAACAATCCAACCTCTGTTGGTTTAAATTTCTCTTTTCTTTGTAATATGTGCAATGGAGTAGGTTTGCCATGTACATGTTTAACATGACCATCGAAAACTCTTACGGCTACAACTACACCTCTATGCTCATCGTAGAAGGAATCAAAGATTAATGCTTTGAGTGGAGCTTCGTTTGTTCCCTTTGGATTGGGTACTCTTTCAATGATTGCATCAAGAAGTTTATCTACATTCTCACCGGTTTTTCCTGATACCTTTATGATTTCATCTCGAGAGAACCCTAAAAGATCTTCTATTTCCTTTTCTCTTTCTTCAACTTTGACACCTGGTAGATCAATCTTGTTTAATACTGGGATCAATTTTAATCCGAGATCAATAGCTTTTTTAGTATTGGAAAGTGTCTGTGCTTGGATACCTTGGCTTGCATCTACTAGTAGAATTGCGGCTTCGCATGCGGCCAATGATCTGGATACTTCGTAGGAAAAATCTACATGTCCTGGGGTATCAATTAGGTTGAGTTTGTAACCTTTCCAATGCATTGTACATGCTTGGAGTTTGATGGTAATGCCTTTCTCTTGTTCTAAATCCAATCTATCAAGGACTCTGTCTTTATTCTTCTCATGGGATACATCGGTATGTGTTGCTTCTATCATCCTATCTGCTAGGGTAGACTTCCCATGGTCTATATGGGCAATTATTGAAAAGTTACGAATTATTTC
>Ga0209467_1001556_pt1 | contig 19418 bp, 18 predicted proteins | sample Higcelwee11metaG_FD_187175 | JGI IMG/M metagenome (GOLD analysis project Ga0209467, IMG submission 187175) | Freshwater pond sediment microbial communities from the University of Edinburgh, under environmental carbon perturbations - High... | ecosystem: Environmental > Aquatic > Freshwater >...
GGCAAAAAGCTCAATGAAACGGCGGGGTCAATGTCGTTCCTGTGTCCTGTCACGTCGGAGGCCGCGGGTTCAAGTCCCGTCCGCTCCGCCAGCCCGCACTGAGGCCCGAGTCCGCAAGGATTCGGGCCTTTTCTTTTGCGCGCAAGGGACGCGGGCCTACGGCCCGGGGCTGCGCCCGGCCCGCACCATCCACAGCCGAATCACGGCATAGCCCAGGGCGAGCGTCAGCAGGTGGTGCAGGGCCAGCCAGCTTGCGCGCGCAAAGCAGATGAACAGCCCGTACGCCGCAAAGGGCGCCAGCACCGAGCGCCACTGTCGCAGCAGGGCCGAGAGCGCCCCGGCCATGGCGAACACCGCGTTGCTCGAACCGTAGTCCACCTCCGCCAGCGTCGCCGCCCAGGCCTGCGGCGCGCTCCAGGAGAGCAGCGCCCAGCAGGTGAGCTGCGTCAGCGGGTTGGACAGCCACAGCCCGGCCCCCAGAAGCAGCACGTAGGGCCCAAGCCCCAGGAGCGCCTCGATGAGCGCCCCGAAGAGCAAAAACGAGAGCTGGTCGCCCGTGAGGTGGAACCAGTGGTTGTGGAAAAGCGGGCCCAGCAGCGTGCCCTCCCAGGTGACGGCCCCGGGCACGTAGCCCGAGCGTGCGAACAGGGCCTGCAAGGCCGGCCAGTGCTGCCGCCCCAGGTGCAGGCCGGTGAAAAACAGCACCAGCAGGCAGGTGAGCCCGGTGCGCCGAAAAAGCTCCCCGGCCGTGGCCGGGATGCGCTCGGACGGCGGATACGCCAGCACGGGCAGGGCCTCCGGCCGCACGCTGAGCCCGCCGGCCTCCGCAGCCAGGTCGATGGCCGGCCGCAGCATCCCCGCCGGGAAGTGCGCGCGCAGGGCGTCGTAGAGGGCCAGGGCCAGGCTCGGGGAGGTGGAGGCCAGGTACAGCGGCTCCCAGGCGCTGGGCGCGAACTTGGCCTTGAACTCCGAGAGGGAGCGGAAGCAGTAGCCCCAGCGCCAGCGCCTGTGCAGCATCGACAGCAGCCCGGCCCCGGCCCCCTCCGGATCCAGCCCGAAGAGCGGGGCCATGCCCAGGCGCACCTCGGCCGCGCCCTCGGCGTGCAAGAGGCGCATGACCTCCATCAGGAGCAGGTCCACGGCCCCGGCCCGGGCGTCGGCGCGTCGGGGCATGTCCTGCAGGTACCAGCCCAGCACTTCCCCTTCCGACCGCACCGGCGCCGCCGCCACGAAGGCCTGCAGGCGGCCGCGCACGTGCAGGGTGAAGTAGCGCTTGCACTCCTGCGCCGCAAAGGGCGCCACATGCGAGAGGAAGCCCAGGGGCGCGCAGCCCCGGTCGGCCAGCCAGGCGGCTGTGAGCGCCTCCAGCTCCGCTCGCTGGCCGCCGTCATCGGAGTCCAGCCGCAGCTCGCGCAGCTCCGCCCCGCGTCGCGACAGGGCCCGGGCCAGGGGGTGGCGCAAGAGCGGATCGCAGTCGCGGGAGAAATACTCCGCCAGCCGAAACACCGGCTCGCTGCCGATCTGCCAGGCGGAAAAGCCCCGGCTGCGCAGCTCCGAGGCCAGGCGCGCGCCCACGGGCATGGCCAGGACGCGCAGCCCCGGCGAGGCGGCCGCCAGGTCTGCCAGCGCCTCGGCGCGGAATTCCGCCGGCACCAGGGGCTCGGCGGCGGCCACGCGCGCCGCGGGCAGCTCCAGGAAGCGCACCAGCCCGGGCGCGGACGCCGGGCGGTGGGTGGAGAAATGCTGGCCCAGCAAGGCCAGGGAGCTGGTGCGGTCGCCGTGGGCGCGCAGGGCGGCCAGCAACTCGTCCGGCGGCGGCGGGGAGTCGTCGGTGGGGATCATTGGCTCTTGGGTACGCGTTGTCAGCGGCCGGCGCAAGCCGGGGGCGGCTTTAAAAACCGCTTGAGCGCGGCCTCAAGCCGGTCCAGCGGCACAAGCGTGTCCAGGCAGGGGCCGTGGGGCCGCTCGTTGAGCACCCCGTACACCGGCATGGGGTAGGTGTCCTGGATGCCGCTGGACAGGTCGCGGTAGCAGGCCACGGCGATGATCACCCCGGGCCGCTTCTCCACCACGATGCGCCGCGCGATGGTGCCGCCCGTGGCGATGGCCAGGTGCACCCCGTAGCGGTCGCGCAGCTCCAGCAGGCCCGTGATCGGGCACAGGCCGCAGCGCTTGCAGTTGTCCATGTCGTAGGTCAGGCGCATGTCGCAGCGGCTGTTCTGCAGGCAGTGCGGCATGAGCAGCAGGATCTTGTCCGCGGGAAAGCGCCCCAGCTCGCGGTGCACCAGCTCATTGTTCACCTTGATGAACGAGAGGTGGATGTCCTCCTTGCTGAAGCCCAGCGCCCGGCCCAGCAGGCTCATGAGCGGCAGGAGCAGCTTCACCGTGAGCCCGCGCATGCGCCGGGCCAGGGGCAGCGGCCGCGGCGAGACCAGGCTCAAAACGAGCCCCAGCCCGGCCCAGCAGACCAGGAGCAGCACCGCGCCCAACAGCCCGCCCAGAACCCACGGCGCGGACGGGTGGATGTTGCGCAGGCCCACGTAGGGAACCACCCACAGCAGCACCAAAAGCACGCACACCGCGGCGCAGGCGCCGGCGATGAGCCCGATGAACAGGCGCTTGCGCGAGGTGCTGTCTTCGGCGTGCACGCAAGGGCTCCCGGCGGACGGCTAGCTGACGTTCTTGAGGTAGCCGCAGGCGAAGGCGCCCGCGTCCTGCGGCTTCCTGCCCTGGGGGGTGACGCGCGGGGTCAGGTAGAGCCTGTCCGCGGCCGCGATGGCGAGCATTCCGTCCACCACCCCGAGGATGGTCCCGGGCGCCACGCCCTCCGGCCGCGCCCCGCCGATGCGGCCGGGCTCGATAACCAGGCGCAGGGCCTTGCCCGGTTGGCCGGGCGAGCGCTCCCAGTCGAAGAACGCGCCCGGCCAGGGGTGCATGGCCCGGATGCGGTTGTGCAGCCGCTTCGCGGTCATGGTCCAGTCGAGACGCCCCTCGTCCTTGGAGAGCTTGGCCGCGTGGGTCACGCGGCTTTCGTCCTGCGCCAAGCGCATGAGCCGGCCCTTGGGCAGCCGGGTCAGGGCGTCGAGCAGCGCGTCCGCGCCCATGTCCGCCAGCTCGTCGTGCAGCGAGCCCGCGTGGTCCGCGTCGGCGATGCGCAGGGCGCGCTGCAGGAGGATCGGCCCGGAGTCCAGCCCGGCCTCCATGTGCATGATGGTGATGCCGGTGACGGTGTCCCCGGCCTGAAGCGCGCGCTGGATGGGCGCGGCCCCGCGCCAGCGCGGCAGAAGCGAGGCGTGCACGTTCACCGGCAGCAGCCTGGGCGCGTCGAGCACGGACTGCGGCAAAATCAGCCCGTAGGCCGCCACCACGAGCACGTCGGGCGCGAGGGCCCTCAGGGCGGCCACGTCCGCCGGAGCCTTGAAATTGAGCGGCTGGCGGACTTCTATCGGCCGGGGTCCGGCCTCAAGCGCGGCGAGCTTCACGGGGGAGGGGTGCGGCTCCCGGCCGCGGCCGCTGGGCCGGTCGGGCTGGGTGTAGACGCAAAGAACCGCCGCGCCGGGCCAGGCCAGGAGCTTCTTCAGGATCACCGCGGCGAAGTCCGGGGTGCCCATGAACACGACGCGCAGGGGCGGCACGGGGTAGTCCGTGTCCGGACCGCCGCCCTTGAGCTCGATCTCCCCGCCGAGCGGATCGTCGACCGTTCTGTCCGTCAGTCCTTGCGCCATTTCTTGACCTTGGTGTCGTACATGGTGCGCTTGAGGCGGCTGGCGTGGTCCACCAGGGTCTTGCCCTCCAGGTGGTCCATCTCGTGCTGCAGGATCACGGCCAAGAGGCCCTCGGCCGTGATCTCCACAGGCTGGCCGTCGGCGTCCTGGCCCCTGACCGTGACGCAGTCAAAGCGCTGCACCTTGCAGGTGAAGGTGGGCAGGGACAGGCAGGACTCCTCGGATTCCTTCTTGCCCTCGCAGGACACGAATTCCGGGTTGATCAGCACGAGCGGGCTCTTGCGCTCCTTGGGCCCGGTCTCGTCGAGGGTGATGAGCCGGATGCTGTGGCCCACCTGCGGCGCGGCCAGGCCCACGCCGTCGCTCTCGTACATGGTCTGCATCATGTCGGCCACGAGCGCTCTCAGCTCGGGCGTGAACTCGGTCACGGGCGCGGCCTTCTTGGCCAGCACCGGGGCCGGGTAGGTGAGCACTGCGAGCTTGGCCATCTTACGCGTCTTCCTTCTTGTCTTCGGGCTTTTCCCGGAGCTGGATGCCCAGCTCGCGCAACTGCTTCCTGGCCACCACGTTGGGCGCCTCGGTCATGAGGCAGGTGGCCTTCTGGGTCTTGGGGAAGGCGATGACGTCGCGGATGCTTTTCGCGCCCGTGAGCAGCATGACGATGCGGTCCAGGCCGAAGGCGATGCCGCCGTGGGGCGGCGCGCCGTACTTGAGCGCCTCGATGAGGAAGCCGAACTTCTCCTCGGCCTCGTCGTCGCTGATGCCCAGGGCCTTGAACATGGCCTTCTGGCCGGCCGGGGTGTGGATGCGGATGCTGCCGCCGCCGATCTCGTTGCCGTTGAGCACCATGTCATACGCGCGGGCCAGCGCCTCGCCGGGCTTGAACGCGATCTCCTCCAGCTGGCCGGGCTGCGGCGAGGTGAAGGGATGGTGCTTGGCCACCCAGCGCTTGTCCTCGGGGTCGTACTCCAGCAGCGGGAAGTCCGTGACCCACAGCGGCGCGTAGGCGCTGTCGTCAATGAGTCCGAAGCGCTCGCCGAGCTTGAGGCGCAGGTTGCCGAGGGCGGCGTTGGCCACGTCTTCCTTTGCCGCCTGGAAGAACACGATGTCGCCGTTTGCCATGCCCAGGCGCTCGGCAAGCCCCTTCTTTTCGTCCTCGGAGAAGAACTTGACGATGGGCGACTGCCACTCGCCGTCCTCCTTCACCTTGATCCAGGCCAGGCCCTGCGCGCCGTAGATCTTCACGAACTCGGTCAGGTCGTCGATCTCCTTGCGCGAGAGCTCCAGCCCGCCGGGCACGCGCACGGCCTTGAGGCAGGGCGCGCTTGCAAAGACCTTGAACCCGCCGCCGGCGAAGATGTCCTTCACGTCCTGGAGCGGGAGGCCGAAGCGCACGTCCGGCTTGTCCGAGCCGTACTCGCCCATGGCCTGCCTGTAGGTCATGCGCGGGAAGGGGCTGGGCAGCTCCACCCCGATGGTCTCCTTGAACAGCGTGCGGATGAGCCCCTCGGCCATGTCCATCACCTGCTCCTCGTCCGGGAAGCTCATCTCGATGTCGATCTGGGTGAACTCCGGCTGGCGGTCGGCGCGCAGATCCTCGTCGCGGAAGCACTTGACGATCTGGAAGTAGCGGTCCAGGCCGGAGACCATGAGCAGCTGCTTGAATATTTGCGGGCTCTGCGGCAGGGCGTAGAACATGCCCTGGCTCATGCGGCTGGGCACCAGGAAGTCGCGCGCCCCCTCGGGGGTGGACTTGGTGAGCACCGGCGTCTCGATCTCCAAAAAGCCCAGGCCGTCGAGATAGCGGCGCACGCTCTGGGCCGCGCGGTTGCGCAGGATGAAGTTTTTGGCCAGGCGCGGCCGGCGCAGGTCCAGGTAGCGGTACTTGAGGCGCAGCATCTCGGCGGCGTCCACGCGGTCCTCGATGGGGAAGGGCGGCGTGTCCGAGGTGTTGAGCAGCTTCCACTCCGTGGCGTAGACCTCCACCTCGCCGGTGGGCATGCTCGGGTTGGCCATGCCCTCGGGGCGGCGGCGCACCACGCCGCGGATGGCCACCACGTATTCGCTGCGGATGGCGTGGGCGCGCTCGTGGGCGGCCGGGGCCAGCTCCGGGCTGAACACGCACTGGGTGAGGCCCTCGCGGTCGCGCAGGTCGATGAAGATCAGCCCGCCGTGGTCGCGGCGGAACTGCACCCAGCCCATGAGCGTGACCGTGCTGTCCAGGTCGGCCGCGGTGAGGGCGTTGCAGGTGTGGCTGCGCTTCCAGCCGCCGAGATCCTCGATGACCCGGTACTCGTCGTAGTCGCGCTCCTCGCCCTGGGTGGCGGGGAGGTCGCCGGTGGTCTGCTCTGTCATGTGTCTTCCTTGTGCGGTGTATTCTAGTCGAAGGCGGCGATGTCGATTGTGAGCTGGCCGCCCTCGTCCATGTCCTTGATGGCCACCTGGCCGGCGTCGAACTCCTCGGTCCCGATGATGTAGCACTTGCGCGCATTGATGCGGCCGGCGTGGCGCAGGCGGCTCTTCATGCTGCCGGCCTGGTAGTCGCACTCGCCGGCAAGCCCGCGCTGGCGCAGCTTGTGCGCCAGCAGGATGCCCGCGTCCACGGCGCGCGCGTCGGTGACGGCCAGATAGAAGTCCGGCCGGGGGGCCTCGCTTTTCTCCATGAGCATGGCCAGGCGCTCCATGCCGCAGGCGAAGCCCACGCCGGGCGCGTCCGGCCCGCCCAGGAGCTTGACCAGGCCGTCGTAGCGGCCGCCGCCGGCCACGGCGGTCTGCGCGCCGATGGCCCCGCTCGTCACCTCGAAGGTGGTGCGCTGGTAGTAGTCCAGCCCGCGCACCAGCCGGGGGTTGAGCGTGTATTTCAGGCCCGCGCGGTCCACCAGCGACAGCACGGCCGCGAAGTGCTCGCGGCAGTCCGCGCAGAGGTGGTCCCCGATGACCGGCGCGTCCTTGACCAGCGCCCTGCAGCCCGGAACCTTGCAGTCCAGCACGCGCAGGGGGTTGGTGCGCATCCTGCGGCGGCAGTCCTCGCAGAGCTTTTCCGCGTCCAGGGCCTCGAAAGCGGCGGTGAGCGCGGCGCGGTACGCAGGCCGGCACTGGCGGCAGCCCAGCGAATTCAGCTCGAAGGACAGGTCGGCGATGCCCAGGCCCGAGAGGAAGTCCTCCAGCATGAGGATGACCTCCACGTCGGCCTGGGGCTCGGGGCTGCCGACAAGCTCGGCGTTGATCTGGTGGAACTGGCGCATGCGGCCCTTCTGGGGGCGCTCGTAGCGGAACATGGGGCCGAAGGTGTACAGGCGCGTGGGCCGCCCGGAGGAGGCGGGCTCGATCACCTGGGCCTCGATGGCCGCGCGCAAGACCCCGGCCGTGGCCTCGGGCCTGAGCGTCAGCGAGCGCTCGCCGCGGTCGGTGAAGGTGTACATCTCCTTGCCCACCACGTCCGTGTCCTCGCCGATGCCCTTGGCGAAGAGCTCGGTGCGTTCGAGCACGGGCGTGCGCAGCTCGCCGAAGCCGTAGCGGCCGAAGGCCGCCCGGGCGGCCTCCTCCATGCGGGTGAAGGCGCGGGCGTCCTCGGGGAACAGGTCGGCGAAGCCTTTGATCTTCTGGATGGCGGTCATGGGGTCCGTGTTTTGCGGGTTGAGGTTCCGAAAGGCGGGGAATATACCTTCCGGCACCGGCCTTGTCAAAAGCGCAGAAATCCCGGACCCGGAAGGAGTACGCCATGCCCTACGTGAACATCAGGATCACCCGCGAAGGGGCGACAGCCGAGCAGAAGGCCGCGCTCATCCGTGGCGCCACGCAGCTGCTCGTGGACGTGCTGGGCAAGAACCCGGCCACCACCGTGGTGGTCATCGACGAGGTTGACACCGACAACTGGGGCGTTGGCGGCGAGACGATCACCCTGCGCCGCAAGGCCGGGAAGTAGCGGCTAGGCCTGGGCGGCGGCCGACAACCAACCGCCCCCACCCCGCCAAAAAAAGAGCGCCCCCCGTGCGGGAGGCGCTCTGGTGAGCGTATGGCGCGGAGCCTATTCGGCTTCGACGACCGGCTTCTGGGAGGCGCCGATCTCCTTCTTCACCTCGGTGGCCACCTTGAACAGGATGGTCACCACAAGGGCGCCGGTGCCGTAGATCATGAGCGAGATGAGCAGCTCCTTGCCGGTGGGCCAGTAGGGCGCGATCTGCTCGAAGGGGTTGGGGTTGAAGCCGCCGATGAGCAGGCCGAGGCCCTTGTCGATCCAGGTGGCGATCACGAGGATGGCCAGGGACCAGGGCAAAAGCTTCATGTTGTCGCGCAGCTTGGGCGGGATGAGCAGGGCGAGCGAGCCCAGGCCGAGCGCGGCCGCGGTCCACATGAAGGGCACCAGCTCGGCGTGGCCGTGGATGCCCTTGAACAGGTAGACCAGGCTGTGCATGTGGCCGGGGATGCCCGAGTAGAAGGCCGTGAACACTTCCAGCAGGAAGAAGAACACGTTCACGCACATGGCGTAGGTGATGATCTTGGCCAGGGTGGCGATGCCCTCGACGTTGGCCTTGAAGGTGGTCAGCTTCTCGGTGAGCAGGATGACCAGAAGCAGGATGGCCGGGCCGGAGCAGAAGGCCGAAGCCAGGAAGCGCGCGGCCAGGATGGCGGTGAGCCAGTAGTTGCGGCCGGGCAGGCCCTGGTACAGGAAGGCCGTGACGGTGTGGATGGAGAAGGCCCAGATGATGGACACGTAGGCGAGCACCTTGCTCCACTTGGGGTGGGGCAGGTGCTGGCGGTCGCATTCCAGGCAGGTCCAGCCCACCAGCACGTTCAGGATCAGGTAGCCGTTTAGGACGACCATGTCCCAGAACAGGATGGAGTTGGGCGTGGGGAAGAGCAGCACGTTGAGCATGCGCTGCGGCTGGCCGATGTCCACCACGATGAAGCCCAGGCACATGATGACCGCGGCGATGGCCATGAACTCGCCGAAGATCACGAGATCCTTGAACTTCTTATAGTTGTGGAAGTAGTACGGCAAGACGATCATGACGCCCGAGGCCGCCACGCCGACGAGGTAGGTGAACTGGGCGATGTAGAAGCCCCAGGACACGTCGCGGCTCATGCCGGTGATGGTCAGGCCCTGCATGAGCTGCATGACGTAGGCGCCGGAGGCGCCGCCGATGAGGACCAGCAAAAACCCGATCCACAGGTAGTACCTGGGAGTACCTTTGAGTGCTTTTTCGAGCATTTCCGTGCCCCCCCTAGATGATGTAGTAGACGCTGGGCTCGGTGCCGAGCGAGGGTTTACGCCGGATGGTGTAGTGCTCGCGCAACAGCTTGCGCACTTCCGAGTTGGCGTCGGTCAAGTCGCCGAAGGCCAGCGCCCCTTGCGAGGCCTCGACGCAGGCGGGCTGCTTGCCCTGGGCCAGGCGCTCCACGCAGAAGTTGCACTTTTCCACCACGCCGCGCATGCGCGTGGGGAATTCCTTGTTCAGCTTGGCCAGATCCAGGTGCAGGCGCGGCTCCATGAAGTTGAAGCTGCGCGCGCCAAACGGGCAGCCGGCCATGCAGTAGCGGCAGCCGATGCAGCGGTGGTAGTCCATGGCCACGATGCCGTCCGGGCGCTTGTAGGTGGCCTGGGTGGGGCAGACGCGGACGCAGGGGGCGTTGGTGCAGTGGTTGCAGAGGGTGGCGAACTGGCGCTTCTCCAGGCTCTCGTCCATGTAGTTGTTGGGCTGGTCGAAGGCCTCCTCGAAGCCGGCGGCCCAGATCCACTTGACGTTCTGCTTGCCCGGGATGTCCGGCACGTTGTGGGCGGCGTGGCAGGCCTTGGCGAGCGCGTCGATGGCTTCCTTGGTGCCGCACTTCTTGGTGTCGATGACCATGGCCCAGCGCTTGGCGCGCACGGCCTTTTCGCCTTCCTTGACGGAGGAGCCGGCGCCGGAGGCCGCGAGCACGCTGCCGGAGCCAGCCACGCAGAGGCCGGCCGCGGTGAGCCCGGCGAACTTCAGGAAGTTTCTTCTGGTGTGGTTCATTTCTTCAACCCCTCCGGCTGGATGTGGCAGTCCCAACAGTAGGGGCTCACGGCAGCGTCGGTGTGGCACTTGTCGCAGAACTCCGCCTTGTTGGTATGGCACTTCATGCAGGTCTTCTGCAGGCTCATCTCGAACTCTTTGCCCTTGCTGTTGACGTAGACCCTCTTGCCGTCGCGCAGGGCCCAGTCGCGCCAGTCGTTTAAGAGCTGCATGTGCTTGGTGCGCATGAACTCCTTGCTCTCGATGCATTCCTTCTCGTTCTCGGGCATCTTGAGCTTGGGCTGGGAGTAGGCCGCCTTGCCCGCGTTGTACGCGAAGGGCGCCAGGAAGATGCCCAGGAAGATCACCAGTCCGGTGATGATTTTACCGCCGTTGTAGAGTTTCATCTTATTCCTCCTCCATGCCGGGCAGGGGCTCCTGGCGAAGGTTCATGGTGCGCTCCCCCTCCCCGTCGAGGATGAGGGCGTTGGCCACGAGTTCGTGCAGGCCGGTGATCTTGACCCCCGGGGCCCAGTAGTCGGCCAGGGGGATCAGCGTGGCGCGGTCGATGGCGCAGACGCAGGCCATGGTGTTGACCCCGTGCTTCTCCTGCACGTAGCGCAGGGCGTTGCCGCGCGGCAGGCCGCCGCGCATGCGGATCTCCATGATCTCGTCGGTGTTGAGCCCGGAGCCGCCGGCGCAGCAGAAGGTCTGCTCGCGGATGGTGCCCTCGGGCATTTCGTAAAACTGGTCCACCACGTTTCGCAGCACGTAGCGGGGCTCCTCGAACAGGCCCATGGCGCGGGCCGGGTTGCAGGAGTCGTGGAAGGTGGCGATGATGTCGGAGTTCCTGCTCTTGTCGAGCTTGAGCTTGTTGTGCTTGATGAGGTCGGCGGTGAACTCCGCGATGTGCACCATCTTGGTCTGCTTGGCGTTGTGGAACACCGTGCCCGTGATGGGGGAGACCGGGGTCTTCATCTGCGGGCCCTGCATGGCGCCGTTCATGGTGTCCATGTACTGGTTGATGACGCGCCACATGTGGCCGCACTCGCCGCCGAGGATCCACTTGGCGCCCAGGCGGTTGGCCTCGGCGTACATCTTGCCGTTCAGGGCCTTCATGGTCTCGGAGCTGGTGAACAGGCCGAAGTTGCCGCCCTCGGAGGCGTAGGTGGACAGGGTGTAGTCCAGCCCGATGGCGTCGAAGAGCATCAGGTAGCCCATGAAGGTGTAGATGCCCGGATCTGCGAACACGTCGCCCGAGGGGGTGATGAAGATGACCTCGTGGCCCTTCTCGTTCATGGGCACGTTGAGCCGCTTGCCGGTGATGGTCTCGATGTCGTCTACCATGAAGTCGACGATGTCCTTGAAGGCGTGCGGCTGGATGCCCAGGTGGTTGCCGGTGCGGGTGCAGTTGGCCACCGGCTCCATGATCCAGTTGATGTTGATGCCCACCAGGTGCAGGAGCTCGCGCGCCATCATCGTCACCTCGGCGGTGTCGATGCCGTAGGGGCAGAACAGCGAGCAGCGGCGGCATTCGGTGCACTGGTAGAAGTAGAGGAACCACTCCTTCAGGACGTCCTCCTCCATGACGCGCGCGCCGCTGAGCTTGCCCAGGATCTTGCCGGCCAGGGTGAACTCGCCGCGGTAGATGGAGCGCATGAGCTCGGCGCGCAGCACGGGCATGTTCTTGGGGTCGCCGCCGCCGATGAAGAAGTGGCACTTGTCGGCGCAGGCGCCGCAGCGCACGCAGATGTCCATGAACACCTTGAGCGAGCGGTACTTGTCCAGGCGCTCGCGGAAGCCGTTCACGACGATTTCCTTCCAGTTGGAAGGCAGCTTCCAGTCGGCGTTGCCGGGGCTCCACTCGCGCGGGTTGCCGAACTGGCCCGGAATCTCGTGCATCAGGTACTCGATCTTGTCCTGCTTGGCCGGGTACGCCCAGCGGCCCGGCGCGAAGTCGTTGGGCAGATCCATCCAGCCGGCGGCCGGCGGCGTGTAGTTGATGCTTTTCAGCAGCTCATCGGGCTTGAGTATTTTTGCCATGTCTTCTCCTCGCGGAAAAAGTTTCGTGCGTCGTGTCTATCCGTTGGGCGAGGCGCTTACGCGGCCTCCTCCGGGCTCTTCTCCAGGGGCAGGCCGACCTCGTGCATGTGAGCGCGGAATTCGTCCTCATAGGCCGCGTAGCTGTGCGGCTTCACGTTGGGGTCGTTCCACGGGTTCTCGTGGTGGTTCATGCGGGTGTCGTTGGGCAGGTTGCGCGTGGGCGAGAGGAACACGCCGCCCATGTGCATCAGCTTCGAGAACGGGAAGTAGGCCAAAAGCGCGCTCACCAGGAAGACATGGATGTAGAAGCTGGCGTCGATGGCGCCCGAGGGGGCCTTGAACCGGAAGGTGGTCAGGCCCATGACCACGTCCTTGATGGCCATGACGTCGACCTTGGCGATGTAGCGCATGTACACGCCGGAGAGGGCGATGCCGAGGATCAAAAACAGCGGGAAGTAGTCGTTCACCAGCGAGATGTAGCGCACCTTGGCGTCGAAGAAGCGGCGCAGCAGAAGCAGGCTGACCCCGCCCAGGATGAGCAGGTCGGAAATGTAGACCGTCGGCGTCAGGATCTGCATGATGCTGTCGCTCCAGTCCAGCAGCTCGATGGGCAGGGGCACGGGCTGCATGAACAGGCGCATGTGGCGCAGGACGACGATGAGAAAGCCGTAGTGGAACATGATGGCGAAGAGCCACAGCCACTTGGCCGAGACGTAGGCCACCACCGGGTTCTTGCCGTCATCATGCCGGAGCACGGTCTTGGTGTTGCGGAAGAGCGACCGGAAGGTCAGCACCTCCAGCACCATGCGCACGAAGGTCTGCGGGCCGGTGGAGGGGTTGTCCCACTTGTTCTGCGGTATCCAGTCCAGCGTCTGCTGCTGGCCGCCGGTGGTGGGGATGCGGAAGGGCACCGGGCGTTTGGCCCAGGCGATGATCTTGAACAGAAACCCGGCCACGAAGATGAGGAACGCGGTCCCGGGGATGCAGTACGCGAAGATGGTGTGCATCTTTGCCGCGCCCGCGCCCAGGGCGGCGAGCACCACCAGGCCCAGGACCAGAATGAGTGAAAAGATCGCTTTCATCTGCCGACACCTCGCTTGTTGTTTGGCCGACCCGGACGTGGACCCGGGCCCGCGCCTTCCTGAATAAACTATTCGGCCTTGCGGGCCGCGACGTCCGAACGCATGAGGTTGGCGCGGCGCACGATGTTCGTATGCGCGCGCTTGACCTCCTCCACGCGCATGCGCTGCACCTGGTCGCGCGCGGACACGTAGAGGTCAAAGGCGATCACCGCCAGGTTGTCGATGCGGGTCTCAAACGCGAAAAGCTCGCCCAGGCGTCCGCCGGCGGCGAGCTCATCCATGAATTCCTGGCGCAGGAGTTTCTTCAGCAGGAAGACGAAGGACAGGGCCTGGCCGGGGCTGAAATCCTGCACGGCGCGGATCTTGACCATCTGATCCAGGCTTTTGGCCACGGCCTCGGCGTCGTTCCACTCCAAAAGCAGCGGAAGAAGCTCGGCGGTCGCCGTGTCGATGGCGTGGCCGACAGGATTGGCGAAGCGGTCGTGGTTGTTCTTCCACACCGCCTGCGTCTGCTCCGGGTACGTGCCGAGCACGAGCGCGGCCCACTTACGGGCCAGCTCTTCCTGGCGCGCCCCGATGGCCTCATGAAGCCCCATGCACTCCCCCCGCCCCCCGCACGGAAAATGAAGACGCCCGCATGTCCCCCCGCTCATCGCGGAGACACGGTCGGACGCCCGCGCGGCCATTGTGAAATAGGGAACAAATCTTCCCCGCCTGTATTCCAGACTCCCCCTGAAACGTCAAGCCGTTTTGCCGAGAAAACGGGTGACTCTGTCCCACGGCGTCGGCCGCGACCCGGGACGGTTGTGCAAGAATCAGCAGAAGAATGTGCAGCGCCTTGCGCAAATGTGGCGGCCGTGGATGAAAGAAGTCTGGCATCGCGCCGAGATGTCGCTCTTTTTTGCGATGGCACGAAGCTTGCCTCATGGGGAATCGTGTGCAGAGAGGGTTTGCACTGCCGGGGACGGGGGTCACGCTCTTCCACCTCCGTCCCCGGCCCGTTTCAACGCCGCTTTCCATGGAGGTCCGCCGCCATGCCCCACCAGCCGCCCGCCGCCCGCCACCCCTTTGACGACCGCCGCCCGCGCGCCATCGCCATCGCCCGCCCGCTGCCCGCGCCCGGCCACGCCGTGCTGCTGGCCGCAGCGGCCGCCCTGGCCGTGCTGCTCTTCTCCCTGGCCACCCGCGCCCACGCCGGCCTCTTCGGCTGATCCGCCGCGCTCAATCGCCGGCGCAAGCGTCGTCATCGGCGAGGCCGACCTTCAGGCCGGGATGCGGCGCTCTTCAGGCGTGCCTCCGCAGGCCGGGGGGACTCCCCCAAGCCCTTCGCCATGAAGACCGGAAGCGCGATTCCGACCGCCCCGCCCCAGGTTGACTCCCCACCCCCGCGCGCGTAAAGGAGTGCGAGCCGTAGCGCCAGGGCGCGAAATCCGTGTCGCGCCCGCAAGCCCTTGCGCCACGGCCATCCGCACGAGGAACACGCATGACCGACGAGAACTCCGCCAGCCATCAAGCGGACTCCGAAGCTCCCCATAACACCCCCGAAGGGGCCGAAGGGGCCGAAGTGGACCGCCAGCGCATGGACGTGGACATCGCCTGCGTGGGCTTCGGCCCGGCCATGGGCGGCTTCCTGCACACCCTGTCCCAGGGGCTCATGAACGAGGACGGCACGCCGCTGTGCGAAAGCACGGCCATGCCCGGCATGCCGCCCCAGGTCATCTGCTACGAGCGCGCCGACGACCTGGGCTTCGGCGTGTCCGGCGTGGTCACCAAGGGCCGCGGGCTCAAGGCCAGCTTCCCGGACCTCGACCTCTCCCAGATCCCCATGGCCACCGAGGTGACGCACGAGGAGGTCGTGTACCTGCTCGACCCCATCGGCGCGAGCCGGCGGCCCGGGCTCATGCGCCTGGCCGACAAGGCGCTGCGCCTCGCCGGCATGGCCAGAAACCACGCCTTCAGCCTGCCCTACATCCCGAATTTCCTGCGCAAGGAGCCCGGGCTCATCCTGTCCATGGGCCAGTTCAACCAGTGGGCCGGCGGCCAGATCATGGCCCAGGGCCAGGCGCAGATCTGGCCCGGAACCCCGGTGGCCGAGCCGATCCTCTTCGACCAGGTGGTGGCCGGCGTGCGCCTGCAGGACCAGGGCGTGGACAAGCAGGGCCGCCCCGAGGCCGGGTTCATGCCCGGCATGGACATCCGCGCCCAGCTCACCGTGGTGGGCGACGGGCCGGTGGGCGCGGTGGGCCGCGCGCTGGACGAGAGGCTCGGCCTGCCCGCGGGCAACCACATGCGCGAGTGGGCCGTGGGCATGAAGATGGTGGTGGAGCTGCCCGAGGGCTGCGAGCTCAAGGAAGGCCTCGTGCTGCACACCCTGGGCTATCCCGAGCCCGAGATCTTCGGCTTCCTCTACGTCTGCCCCGACCGCCTGGCCTCGCTCGGCATCTTCGTGCCCTCCTGGTTCGATTCCCCGGTGCGCACGGCCTACCGCTACCTCCAGCACTGGATGCAGCACCCCTACCTCTGGAAGCACCTCCAGGGCGGCCGCATGCGCTCCTGGGGGGCCAAGAGCCTGCAGGAGTCCGGGCGCCAGGGCGAGCCGCACCTCGCGGGCGACGGCTTCGCGCGCATCGGCGAGGGCTCCGGCAGCACCAACGTGCTCACCGGCTCGGGCTTCGACGAGGCCTGGACCTCGGGCGTGCTGCTCGGCGTCAGCGTCCTCGAACTCCTGAAGGCCGGCAAGCCCTTCACCCGCGACAACCTCGAAAAGACCTACGTGCGCCGCCGCCGCGACTCCTGGCTGGACCGCGAGGCCAAGATCGCGCAGAAATCCCGCGACGGCTTCACCCGCGGCGTCATCCCCGGGCTCGTGGGCATGGCGCTGGCCGGCTTCTCCGACGGCAGGCTCTGCTGGCCCGGCGACTCCAAGCGCCCGCACGAACGCATTCCCAGCGTCGAGACATACTACCAGGGCCGCATCCCGGCCGAGGAGATCGCCACGATCCGCAGGGAATGCACGCAGAAGGGCCTGCCGCTCGCCGGCGCGCTCATGACCCGCGCGGGCTGGCCCGAGATCGCCTTCGACGGGCGGCTCCTCGTGTCGCACCAGGACGCGCTGCTCCTGGGCGGCAAGGTCCAGGCCCCGGCCGGCTACCGCGACCACGTGAGCTTCCGCAGCCATGCGCTCTGCCGCGCCTGCGACGCCAAGGTCTGCATCGAGGCCTGCTCCGGCCAGGCCATCACCACCAATCCCGAGGGCGGCGTCCCGCTGTTCGACCGCGAGAAATGCGTGCATTGCGGGGCCTGCATCTGGAACTGCAGCAAGGCCTCGCCGCTGGGCGGAGACGGGGCCAACGTGGACTTCCAGGCCGGCGCGGGCGGATTGCACTCGGCGGAGAACTAGGGGCGAGTGCGGGGGGCGAGGGGCCCTTTTGGGAAAAAGGGCCCCTCGCCCCCCGCGCCCCCCACTCCCCCCAAAACCTTTTGTTTGGGGGGGGTGGACTTGCAGCAAACACAAGCCTTCTCCACCCCAAATAAAAGTTTTTGAGGGCGGAGGGGGTTCGGGGGAGGGGGGAACTTTTTCCCAAAAAGTTCCCCCCTCCCCCGAGGAACACACCATTTTCAAGGAGTTCGCATGAAAGGATTGCAGATCGTGGTCCTCGGGTCCATCGTGCCCGACCCCTTGCAGACGCTGGAGCCCGTGGCCGGGCCCGCCGGGCCGGCGCTGAAGAACGAGATGATGCTGCCCGCGGTGCTCGACCCCTGGGCCGGGCACGCGCTCTACGAGGCGGCCAACCTGGCCAGGAAGGTCGAGGGCAAGGCGTACCTCGTGGCGCTGGGCCCCAAGGCCAAGCTGCAGCAGGTGATGATGAGCGTGGCCCAGAAGGCCCCCTTTGAGCTCGTGGTGCTCGACGGCCCGGCCGGCGGCTTCACGGACGCGGCCGAGACGGCGCGCGCGCTGGCCGGCGCGGTGGAGAAGATCCCCGGCCTGGACAAGAGCAAGCTGCTGCTCTTCGGCGGCTGGCAGTCGGCCTCGCGCGGTACGGGCGCGGTGCTGTCCATGGTGGGCGAGCTGCTCGGCATCACGGACCAGTTCCAGGGCGTGGACGAGATCAAGGTGGCGGACGACGGCTCCTTCACGGTGCTGGAACGCATCGAGGGCGGCAGCTACCAGCAGAGCGCCTGCGCGGGCCTGCCGGCCGCGCTGGGCTGGGCCACGGGCAACCTGCCCGAGCCGCCCAACAATCCGCAGGTGGGCATGGCCAACATGCGGCTGATCATGCCCGCCCTGGCCAAGGCGACCCCCGCGGGGCTCAAGGGCGAGGGCCTGCGCTACGCCGGCGTCGAGGTGCCCAGCCAGCGCCGCGAGACGCGCATCGTCAAGAACGCGCCGGTGGACGACATCGCCCGCGAGCTGGCCGAGTGGATCAAGGCCTAGGAGGAGCGAGACAGATGAAAGTTCTTTTCCTTGCGCATACGGAAGCCGATGGAAGCCTGGGCAAGTCCGCCTGCGAGGCGCTGGGCGCGGCCAAGGGCCTCGGCGGAGAGTTGACGGTGGGCCTGTACGGGGCCGAGGTGCAGAAGGCGGCCGACCAGATCGCCGGCTGCGGCGCGGCGAAGTTTTTGGGCGTGGCCGGGGCGGACTTCGCCACGGCGCGCTACGGCTCGGACGCGTCCGCCTGCGAGGCCATGGCGAAAGCCGCCGGCGCGGAGGTCATCGTCATGCCCTCCACCGCGCGCGCGAGCCGGGTGGCGGCGGGCGTGGCCATGCGCCTGGGCGCGGCCATCGACACGCGGCTCACGGGCCTGGAGGCCGCGGGCGGCACAATCACGGCCACGCGCTGGTTCTACCGCCAGCGCATGGTGGGCAGAATCGAGCGCGACGCGCGGCCCTGGCTGGTGACCGTGGACTCGGGCTGCTTCACCCCGGTGGAGGCGGCGGGCTCGGCCAGCGTGGAGCTGCTCTCCGTGGCCGTGGCCACCAGGACCACGGTGACGGGCGTGAAGAGCCCGGCGGCCGACGCCCAGACCATCCGGCCGGAGGCGGGGCTGCTGCTGGTGGCCGGCGCGGGCTGGGGCAAGAGCCAGGCCGACGGCCAGAAGCACGTGGACGAGGCGGCGCAGCTCATTTTGGGCTTCCTTGGCGCCACGCAGTGTTCGCTGGGCAGCTCCAAGTCCCTGGTGGACCAGAGCGGCGAGGGCGCGGCCCTGCCGTTTTTGACGCACATGCACCAGGTGGGCCAGACCGGCGCCACCCCGCGCCACCCGAAGGGCCTGGCCACCTGCTGCCACGGCGAGGAGCCGCACGTGGTGGGCTGGCGCTTCATCGGCGAGCGCCGGGCGGTGAACCTGGACGCCAGCTGCGGCTGGGCCCAGGGCAAGGCCGACGTGCTCTACGTGGCCGACGCCTTCGCGGTGATGAAGAAGCTGGGCGAACTGCTCAGGTAGCGGGCGCGCCCCGGAGTGGAAATTCCGGCCGGGACGGGGCGAGCGCGCCCTGTCCCGGCCTTTTTTCGGCGCATTGGGCAGGATTGACGACCGGGACGGGCGCGCGCTAAGCGTTTCACATCCACGTCGCTTGCAACCCCCTGCTGCCGGAGTCCGCCATGCCCAAAGCCGCCCTGCCGCTCCTGCTCGCCCTCGCCCTCGCCGTCCTGTGCCTGGCCCTGCCCGTCACGGCCCGGGCGGAGTCCGCCGCGGCCGCGCGGCTGCGCGCCCTGGCCGACGAGGCCGCGGCCAACCAGAACGCCACGGACGCCGAAAAGGCCGCCACGCGCGGGCTGTTCAGTTCGCTTGCGTCCGAGGGCGGGAACTCCGAGGCCACGGGCAAGGCCGCGCTGGCCCTGTCGGAGATCGCCCTGGGCCAGGGCAAGGCCGAGTCGGCCAAGAACCTGGCCGAGGCCGTGCTGGACATGGTGGCCGGCGGCAAGAGCGGCGCCTGGTCCACCCTGGCCGGCCGCGCCAAGACCCTGCTCGGCGCGGCGACCTCGGTGCAGCAGGCCTATGCGGCCGGCAGCGCGGCCGTGACTGACGGGGCCCTGCTCTTCGTGGACGCGGACATGTTCGACCGCAAGCTCTCGGACACGCTTTCGACCCGGACCCCCAGCGTGGAGCTGCGGTTCCCGGTGGCGGTGAACATGCGCAAGCTGCCGGAGCGCCTGGACAAGTGGTTCTCGGCCATCGAGAAGACCGGCGGCGTGGTGGAGGCCAAGCCCGTGGCCGAAACCCGCGGCATCCTGGGCAGCCTCATGGAGCTGGCCTTCAAGCTCTACGACCTCTTGACCGCGCGCGACCTGTACGCGCCGGCCAGGGACTACAACGCCACGGTGTACTACAAGCGCTCCAACGGCGAGGTGGTGCGCGTGGTGTTCAGTCTGCGCGGCCAGGCGAAGTAGCGGCGCGCCGAGGCAAGGGGGCCGGAAGCGGAGGTTTCCGCTCCCGGCCCTTTTTCGCGCGCGGTGCGGGCCTAGCTGTGGAGTTGCAAGACGTTGTTCACTCCCCGTCCGACTCGGCTGATTGGCGGTTTGTCCTGTAACGCAGAGTGATTCCTGTAGAAGTTATATTCGTGGAGCCAGCGGGGCAACTCGCTGGCT
>Ga0209467_1001559_pt1 | contig 19399 bp, 19 predicted proteins | sample Higcelwee11metaG_FD_187175 | JGI IMG/M metagenome (GOLD analysis project Ga0209467, IMG submission 187175) | Freshwater pond sediment microbial communities from the University of Edinburgh, under environmental carbon perturbations - High... | ecosystem: Environmental > Aquatic > Freshwater >...
GCCCGTAATAAGGGAAAACACCTCGCCAAATGCTCTTCGGGGCGGAAAATCAAACCTGGATTGACACACGAGCCTGCATTTCTGTCCTTGGCGAGCAGGATAGGACACAAGTCGGGACTATTTCAGACCATCCTTATATCAAGTGGGTGCGAGATTTTATCCGTTACCATAACGTGCGTCATCCGGCAGAAATGGGCGCTCCCGAGGTGGGGCGATGCCTGTCGCATCTCGCCGTGGATTTGAATGTCTCGGCCCCCACGCAGAATCGAGCGCCGGCGGTCTTGTGAATCCACTGGAGTGTCCTGGAAGGCTTCTCGCTGTTTTCATGGTGGACGAGCAGAGCGTCATCCATCCCTCCGACGCCCCTCACCCGCATTTCGAATGCCCGCAATTCAGGCAGCTGGTGCAGCCCTCCAACTGCACCACCGCCTGAGTATGGCACTGCCCGCAGCGCTGTGCGCCGGGCGGGAAGCCTTCGCCGGGCTCCAGGGCGGCGGCGCCCTGGCTGGCTTCGTAGGCGGCGCGTTTTTCGGCCAGATAGCGGCGCTGGGCTTCGTCCGGCGCGTGGCCGCGCAGCAGGCCGATGGCGATCAGGTGACGCTCCAGCACCGCGCCGATCTCGGCGACGATCGACGGCATGTAGACGCCGCCCTTCTTCAGGTAGCCGCCGCGCGGGTCGAACACCGCCTTGAGCTCCTCGACCAGGAAGGTGCAGTCGCCGCCCTTGCGGAATACCGCGGACATGATCCGGGTGAGCGCGACGATCCACTGGAAGTGCTCCATGCCCTTGGAGTTGATGAAGATCTCGAAGGGCCGGCGCTGTTCGAAGCGGGTGCCGGCGTTGAGCAGGATGTCGTTGATGGTCACGTAGAGGGCGTGCTCGAACAGCGGCGATTTGATCTTGTAGGTCACGCCGATCAGCATCTCCGGGCGCTCCAGATGCTCGTCCAGCTGCTCGGGCGGCTTTCCGGCATCGGTTTCGGCGGCGGGCCGCAGGCGCTCGTCGACCACCTGGAAGCTCTTGATGCGCTGCTCGATCCTGACGGTCATGGGACCTCTCCTTCCTTCCCGGTGCGCGCCGTGGTGGAAAACGCTGTGCGGTTTTCCACCCTACGGGGCTTGCAACCCATTGTCGGTAAAGGCTTTTTCGTAGGGTTGGTTAGCCGCACAGCGGCGTAACCCACCACGGATGCCGACAGGCATCCCCATTGCCGGCCTGGCGGCCGGTCGGTGGGTTACGGCCTGCGGCCTAACCCACCCCACGCAAACACGGGCATCGCCGCAGGCGTTCAGTATTTGCCGTAATAGCCTTCCTTCAGCGCGTCGAACAGGTTGGCGGCGGTGTTCACCTCGCCGTCGTACTCCACCAGCTCGTTGCCGCGCAGCTCCACCACGCTGCCGTCCTCCAGCTCGAAGCGGTACAGGGTGTTTTCCAGGTCGGCCTCGCGGACTAGCACACCCTGGAAGGCCGCCGGGTTGAAGCGGAAGGTGGTGCAGCCCTTGAGGCCCTGGCGCCAGGCGTAGCGGTAGATGTCCTTGAACGCCTCGAAGGGGTAGTCGGTGGGCACGTTGGCGGTCTTGGAAATGGATGAATCCACCCACCTCTGCGCCGCCGCCTGGATGTCCACGTGCTGGGTCGGGCCGATGTCGTCGGCGCCGACGAACCAGTCCGGCAGCCGGTGCGCCGGATCAATGCTGTCCGGTTGCGCCTGCGGATCGACCAGGGCGCGGTAGGCGAGCAGCTCGTAGCTGAACACCTCGACCTTCTCCTTGGCCTTGCGGCCGGGGCGGATCAGGTTGCGCGCGTAGTGGTGGGCGAAGCTCGGCTCGATGCCGTTGGAGGCGTTGTTGGCCAGGCTCAGGCTGATGGTGCCGGTCGGCGCGATGGAGCTGTGGTGGGTGAAGCGCGCGCCCTGCTCGGCCAGCGCGGCGACCAGCTCGGGGGCGATCTCGGCCAGGCGCTGCATATAGCGCGAGTAGCGCGCGTGCAGCACGCGGCCGGGCACCCGGTCGCCGACCCTGTAGCCGTCGGCGGCCATTTCCGGGCGCTGGCGGAGCATCTTCGCGGTGACCTCGAAGTCCTGCGCCAGCAGCGGCGCCGGGCCCTTCTCCTTGGCCAGCTCCAGCGCCACCTGCCAGCCGACCAGCGCCATCTCGCGGGCCACTTCCTCGGTGAACACGCAGGCCTCGGGGCTGCCGTAGCGCAGCCTGAGCAGGGCCAGCGCCGAGCCGAGGCCGAGAAAGCCCATGCCGTGGCGGCGCTTGTCGAGAATCTCGCGGCGCTGTGCCTCCAGGGGCAGGCCGTTGATCTCCACCACGTTGTCCAAGAGGCGGGTGAAGATCCGCACCACCTCGCGAAAGCGCTCCCAGTCGAAGCGCGCCTTGGCGGAAAACGGCTCCTCGACGAAGGCGGTCAGGTTGACCGAGCCGAGCAGGCAGGCGCCGTAGGGGGGCAGCGGTTGTTCGCCGCACTGTCCGGTTACCAGGCCGTTGAAGATCACCGCGTTGCCATCGGGCTGGGTGGTGTCGTAGACCGGCTCGATGCCGGCGCACTCGATGGCGGCGATCGGCGAGCTGAAGCGCTGGGTCTTGCGCAGCGGCCGGCCCTGCGCCCAGGCGCGGTAGCGTTCGGTCTTGTTCGGCAGCAGAAAGCCGATCTCGGCCATGAAGCGCTCGCGCGACTCGCCGTCGACGATCAGCTCGAAGTCGGCCTGACAGGCGTATTCCCGTTGTCCGCCACGACCGTCCGGCAAGCGGCGCCGGCTGGCGGCCCGCCGCTGGCGGACGCAGCAGTAGATGCCGAAGTTGGCCAGCAGTTGCTGGACCTCCTTGAGCAGCACCTCGCAGCTGGAGGCCAGGCGTATCGAGCAGCTCTGCCGAGCACTGGACACATTGACTGTGCCGTCGCACTGGAACAGCGCCCGCAGGTAGCCGCGCACGCAGGCCTCGCTGCCGCGCCAAACCACCTCGGGCACGCGCAGCCTGGTCGCCGCGGTGAAGCCGTAATGCTCCAGCAGGCGCGCCAGCAGGATCGAGCGGACGAACACCTGATTGCGCTGCGGAACGGCGACGGCCGACATCCGGCGATGGCCGCCGAGACTGGCGGTCAGCGCATTCACCCAGGCCGCCACCGGCTCGCCGAGCGCCCGTTCCTCGCCCCACAGGCTGACGATGGCGGCCCGCTGACCCTTGCCGCGCTGGGTGAAGTGCCCGTCGCCGGCGATCAGGCCGAGCAGGATGCCCAGTTCCTCGCTGCCTTCCTGCCCGAACAGGCCCTTGCCGGACTGGATCAGCAGCCGGTCGCCAACCTTGAGGTCGCGCAGTTTCAGCTTGCCGCGCTCGGTATAGAAGTCGTGCCATTCGGTGGCCCGGATCGCGTAGCCAGCCGCGGTGACCACCCGCCAGACCGGGGTGCAGGCGGCGCTCAGGAAGGCCGGCCTGGCCGGGCGGCGGGTGACGCCGCGGGTGTTCTCGGGCAGGCAGCGGCGGTCCACCGCTACCTCCAGCGCGACGCCGCGGCGCTCGAGTTCGCCGATGGGCACCAGGCCGTAGTGCGTTGCCAGCCGGGTATCGCCGATCACGCACGGATTGGTCGCCCGGATCTCCTCGCACCACCAGTTGTTGTTCAGCTGGTTGACCCGGTCGATGAGGATGAAGCCCGGCTCGGCGAAGTCGTAGGTGGAGGCCATCAGCATGTCCCACAGGTGGCGGGCGCGGACCTTGCCGTAGACCTTGCAGGCCACCTTGCCGTCGTCGCGCACGCGGTAGTCCTCGTGGATCGGCCAGTCGCGCCAGAGCACCTGCTGCGGGTCGTCGAAGTCCAGCCCGGCGGCCTCGCGGGGATGCACCGGGAACACCAGCGGCCACTCGGCGTCGTTCTCCACCGCCTGCATGAATTCGTCGGTGACCAGCAGGCTCAGATTGAACTGGCGCAGCCGGCCGTCCTCGCGCTTGGCGCGGATGAACTCGCGCACGTCCGGGTGGGCCACGTCGAAGGTGGCCATCTGCGCGCCGCGCCGCCCGCCGGCGGAGCTGACCGTGAAGCACATCTTGTCGAAGATATCCATGAACGACAGCGGCCCGCTGGTGCGCGCGCCGGCGCCGGAGACGAAGGCGCCGCGCGGACGCAGGGTGGAAAAGTCATACCCCACGCCGCACCCCGCCTTCAGCGTCAGCCCGGCCTCCCGGACCTTGGCGAGGATGTCGTCCATCGAGTCGCGCAGGGTTCCGGAGACGGTGCAGTTGATCGTCGAGGTGGCCGGCTTGCGGTCCTGGGCGCCGGCGTTGGCGACGATCCGCCCGGCGGGGATGGCGCCGTTGCGCAGCGCCCAGAGGAAGCGCTCGTACCAGTGCTCGCGCAGCTCTTCGCGCTCGACCTCGGCGAGGGCGCGGGCGACCCGTCGCCAGGTGGCGTCGATGTCGGCGTCGAGCGGCGTGCCGTCGGGCTCGGCCAGCCGGTACTTCTGCGCCCAGATGTCCTCGGAAGCGGCCTGCAGGGGAATGCCGCCGGCGACCGGCGGCGCGGATTCGCGGCGTTTCGCCATGCGCCCGGACCTCCCTTGGCTGGCGGGTCCTTTCACCTTAGCCGCGGGTCCGGACGCACGCCGCCCTTCAGTTCAACCCGGTCACCCAGACGCCGACCTCGAGGCGGCCGGCGTTCGGCGGGCCGAGGTAGGAGCCGGCGACCGGCGGCACCGATGCGGGCAGGTGCGCCACGGCCACGGCGATATGGTTGGCTCCCACCACTTCCCCGTGGGTGGGATCGAAGCCCTTCCAGCCGGCGCCCGGCAGGTAGACCTCGGCCCAGGCATGGGTCGAGCCGCCATGCAGCCCCGTCGGCTCGACATGCAGATAGCCGCTGACGAAGCGCGCCGGCAGGCCGAGCAGCCGGGCCGCCTCCATGAACAGGTTGGCGAAGTCGCGGCAGGACCCCATGCCGAGCGCAAGGGTTTCCCCCGCGCTCTGCACGCCGGGTTCTTCGCGCATCCGGTAGGCCAGCGTCCGGGGGATCTGCTCGTTGATCCGCTGCAGCAGGGCATAGGTCTGGATCGGCTCGCCCGGCTGCCAGAGCTTGCCGAGCCATTCGGCGAGCCGGTCGCGGTCCGCCTGCCGGGCGAAATCCATGTAGGGCGAGAGGACGGCGCGGTCCTCGGGGCGGTAGACGAAGGGGTAGTTCACCGCGTAGTCGGCCACCAGAAAATCGAGGGGCTTCTCGTTGTACTGCTGGATGACCGCCTCGCTCTCGATCAGCAGCTGGTCGCTGGAGGCCGCCTTGAAGGTGGCGATCGCCACGCAGTTGTCCTCCACGTCGCGGTGCCAGTTCAGGGTGGCCGGCGGGACGATCTTCAGGGTCGAGGACTCGATGCGCAGCTCGTGGCTCTCCCGCGGACGCAGCAGCAGGGCATGCGGCCCCAGCTCGACGGGCCTGGAAAAGCGGTAGTAGGTGCGGTGAAAGATCCTGTAGCGCTGCATGCTTCCTCCTTGCCGGCGCCGGCCTGCCGTTTTCGTGGGACTGTGGAGTGAGCCTGCGGTTCCGGCGCGGTCGGGACCGCCCCCGCCGGGTCCGCAGCCCCGGCGGACCCTGCGATAGTGCGCCTTCGCCGCGAGGACGGAAACGCCTACTGCGCTTCCAGGCAGCCCGCCAGCCCCTCGCCGAGGCGCTCCAGCAGTTGCTCGTAGCCCTGCGGCCCGAGCGGAACGGCGCTGCCCAGCGGATCGAGTTCGGCCAGGCGCACCGGCAGGCCGGCGCTCAGGGTCTGCGCCAGGCGCGGCTGCAGGGGCGGCTCGCTGAACATGCAGGTCGGGCCGGCGTCCTGCAAGCGCTGGCGCATCCCGGCGACCTGGCGGGCGCCGGGCGGCACGTCCGGCGAGACGCTGAACACCCCAGCATGCTCGAGGCCGTAGGCCGCCTCGAAGTAATCGTAGGCCTCGTGGAAGACGAAGTAGGGCTTGCCAGCGAGCTTTTCCAGACGCGCCTTGAGGCGCCGGTCGAGGTCGTCCAGGCGCACCTCGAAGGCCGCTAGGTTGGCCTGGTAGCGCGCGGCGTTGGCCGGGTCGGCGCCAGCCAGGTCGGCGGCCATCCGCGCGGCGATCAGCCGGGCGTTGGCCGGCAGCAGCCAGAGGTGGGCGTCCAGGCTGCCGGGGCGGTGGGCGTGGTCGTGCTCGTCCTTGCCGGCCGCAGACTCGCCGGCGAAATGGCGCAGCTGCAGGCCGGGCAGCTCCTGCACGGCCAGGCTCGGCTGGCTGCGCCCGTCCAGCACCTTGGGCAGGAAGGTTTCCAGGTCCGGGCCGATCCAGTAGAACAGCGCCGCCTCGCGCAGCGCGCGCACGTCGGAGGGACGCAGCGCGTAGTGGTGCGGCGAGGCGCCGGGCGGCAGCAGCACGGCGGGGGCGCCGGCGCCGTCCTGCACGGCGGCGGCGATCAGCTGCAGGGGTTTGACGCTGGTCAGCAGGCGCACGTCGGCCTGCGCCGGAGCCAGGCAGCCGGCGAGCAGCAGGGCGGCGAGTGGACGGAACATGGCGGGCATCCCCCCGGATCTAAAGTGTAATAGAATAACGTCCCCATGACCGGACGTCGCCCATGACCATCCCGCCCCTGGCCTGTCAGCCCCACGACCACCGTCACTGCATCGAACAGGCCCTGGCCGAGGCCGAAACGCTCTGCGCCCGCCAGGGCCTGCGCCTGACCGCCCTGCGCCGGCGCGTGCTGGAGCTGGTCTGGCAGAGCCACAAGCCGCTCGGCGCCTACGACATCCTCGCCGTGCTGAGCGAGCAGGACGGCCGCCGGGCGGCGCCGCCGACCGTCTACCGGGCGCTGGATTTCCTCCTCGAGCACGGCCTGGTGCACCGCATCGCCTCGCTCAACGCCTTCGTCGGCTGCGACCACCCGGCCCACGCCCACCAGGGCCAGTTCTTCATCTGCCGGCAGTGCCACGCGGCCATCGAGCTGGAGCGCTCGGCGATCAGCGACAGCATCCTCGACAGCGCCAGGGGCCTGGGTTTCCGGGTCGAGGGGCAGACCGTGGAGGTGGTCGGCCTCTGCGCCCGCTGCCAGGACGCGCGATGAGCGACAGCCTGATCCGCCTCGACGGCGTGCGCGTCGCCTTCGCCGGCCGGGAGATGCTGCACGACGTGCACCTCTGCGTGCAGCCCGGCGAAATCGTCACCCTGATCGGTCCCAACGGCGCCGGCAAGACCACCCTGGTGCGCGTCGTGCTCGGCCTGCTGACGCCCGATGCCGGCACCGTCTGGCGCCGCCCGCGGCTGCGCATCGGCTACATGCCGCAGAAGCTGCAGGTCAATCCCAGCCTGCCGCTGTCGGTGCTGCGCTTCCTGCGCCTGGTGCCCGGCGTCGACCGCGCCGCGGCCCTGGCCGCGCTCATCGAGGTGGGCGCGGCGCAGGTCGTCGACAGCCCGCTGCAGACCATTTCCGGCGGCGAGCTGCAGCGCGTGCTGCTGGCCCGCGCGCTGCTGCGCAAGCCCGAACTGCTGGTGCTCGACGAGCCGGTGCAGGGCGTCGACGTGGCCGGCCAGGCCGAGCTGTACCGGCTGATCACCCGGCTGCGCGAGCGCCACGGCTGCGGCGTGCTGATGGTTTCCCACGACCTCAACGTGGTGATGAGCACCACCGACCAGGTGGTCTGCCTGAACCATCACGTCTGCTGTTCCGGGCACCCCGAGCAGGTCAGCGGCGACCCGGCCTTCGTCGCCCTGTTCGGCCAGGCGGCGCGCAACCTGGCGCTCTACCAGCACCATCACGACCACGCCCACGACCTGCACGGCAGCGTGGTGCTGAAGAAACCCCACGTACACGGTCCCGACTGCAACCATGGCTGATTTCCTGCTCAACGCCCTGCTTGCCGGACTCGCCCTGGCGCTGGTCGCCGGGCCGCTGGGCTCCTTCGTGGTCTGGCGGCGCATGGCCTACTTCGGCGACACCCTGTCCCACGCCGCGCTGCTCGGCGTGGCCGTCGGCCTGTTGCTCGACGTCAGCCCGACCCTGGCGGTGATCGCCGGCTGCCTGCTGCTCGCCGTGCTCTTGGTGGCCCTGCAGCAGCGCCAGGCGCTGGCCTCGGACACCCTGCTCGGCATCCTCGCACCGAGCACCCTGTCCCTCGGCCTGGTGGTGCTGAGCTTCATGCGCGATGTGCGCATCGACCTGATGGGCTACCTGTTCGGCGACCTGCTGGCGGTCGGCCCCACCGACCTGGCCTGGATTCTCGGCGGCAGCGCGCTGGTCCTGCTGCTGCTGGTGCCGCTGTGGCGACCGCTCTTGGCGATCACCGTGCACGAGGAACTGGCGCGGGTCGAGGGCCTGCCGGTGGCCGGCATCCGCCTGGCGCTGATGCTGCTGATCGCCCTGGTGATCGCGGTGGCGATGAAGATCGTCGGCGTGCTGCTGATCACCTCGCTGTTGATCATTCCCCCCGCGGCCGCCCAGCGCCACGCCCGCACCCCCGAGCAGATGGCCATCGGCGCCAGCGTTCTGGGGATGCTCGCAGTCTGCGCCGGGCTGTCGCTGTCGTGGTTCCAGGACACCCCGGCCGGCCCGTCGATCGTGGTCTCGGCGGCCGCGCTGTTCCTCGCCAGCCTCGCCCTGCCGCGCCGCGCCGGCTGAACTTCACCACAGTGCCAAGGTCTGCTTCCTGATGGGCCGGCGGCAGGTGTAGAGTGGGCGGAAAACGGCCAGAGAACCCCGTCATGCCCGCGTCGCTCCTTCGCTACCTGCCCCCGCTGTTGCTGCCGCTGTTGCTCGCCGCCTGCCAGCGTGGGTCGACGGAGCCCGCTCCCACCCCGCCGCCGCCGACGCCGAGCATCAGCCAGGAGCTGGAACGGCAACTGAGCGACGGCGACCTGGCCGCCGCCACCGCCAGCTTCAAGCGCCTGCAGCTCGAACAGCCCGGCACCGCCCTGGAAGACTACCAGCGCCGCCTCTCCGAAGCCTGGCTGAAACGCGGCGAGCAGGCCCTGGCGCGCGGCGACATGAGCGCCGCCGCCACCGCCCTGAGCAACGCCCGCGCGCTGATGCCCAAGGCCCCGGCGCTGAGCGTGCCGCGCCAGAGTGGCGCGCCCGCCAGCCCCTGAGCCGGGCCGTTCCGCAGCATCCTTGGCGGGTTACGCCGCATCGCGGCTAAGCCGCCCTGCGCAGCCGCTCGCGTAGGAGCCAGCTTGCTGGCGATGCTCCTGGCAGACGGCTGATCGCCAGCAAGCTGGCTCCTACAGCGCGGAAACCCCCTTCCTCCCCTCAAGGCACCAGCACCGCCGCCCCCTGGAAACGCCCGAGGCGCAGGTCGTCGAGTGCCCGGTTGGCGTCCTCCAGGGCGTAGCGGTGAGTCTCCGTGCGGATGCCGGCCTGTCCAGCGATGGCGAAGAAGTCGAGGCCGTCCTGGCGGGTCAGGTTGGCCACCGACACCACCTCGCGCTCCCCCCAGAGAATGGCGTAGGGAAAGCTCGGGATGTCGCTCATGTGGATGCCGGCGCAGACCACCCGGCCGCCCTTGCGCAGGGCGCGCAGCGCGGCGGGCACCAGCTCGCCGGCCGGCGCGTAGAGGATCGCCGCGTCCAGCGGCTCGGGCGGCAGCTGGTCCGAGCCGCCGGCCCAGACCGCGCCGAGGGAGCGGGCGAAGTCCTGGGCGGCGACGTCGCCCGGCCGGCTGAAGGCGTACACCGCGCGGCCCTGCCAGCGCGCCACCTGCATGACGATGTGCGCCGCCGCACCGAAGCCGTAGAGACCGAGGCGCTTGGCGTCGCCGGCCTTGACCAGCGAGCGCCAGCCGATCAGCCCGGCGCAGAGCAAGGGCGCCAGGGCCACGTCGTCGCCGGCCTCGCCCAGGGCGAAGGCGAAGCGGGCGTCGGCCACCACGTACTCGGCGTAGCCGCCGGGACGGGTGTAGCCGGTGAACTGCGGCGCGTCGCAGAGGTTTTCCGCCGCGTGCCGGCAATACCAACACTGCCCGCAGGTGTGTCCCAGCCAGGGAATGCCGACCCGCTGGCCGAGCGCGAAACCCTCGACGCCCGGCCCGAGGGCATCCACCCGGCCGACGATCTCGTGGCCGGGGATCACCGGCGGGGTCACCGCCGGCAGCTCGCCGTCGACCACGTGCAGGTCGGTGCGGCACACCCCGCAGGCGTTCACCCGCACGCGCAGCTCGCCCGGCCCCGGCTGCGGGTCGGGCAGCTCGCGCAGCACCAGGGGTTGGCCAAGCGTTTCGAGCAGCATGGCGCGCATCGTCGTTCTCCTCTCGTCGACGCTGGAAAAGCCCTGCAGGAGCCAGCTTGCTGGCGATGCTTTGGGTCGATCGCCAGCAAGCTGGCTCCTACATTCATCGGATTCAGGGCTGTCCGACCAGTTGCGGCAGGCGCTCGGCCAGCTTGGCGACGTTCAGCGGGGCGCGGACGAAGCCGCGCTGGGTGCCGTCCGGGCCGAGCAGGGCGAGGTTGCCGCTGTGGTCCACCGTGTAGTCCTCGCGACCGGTATCGCCGGGGATGAAGGGGATGCCGAGGGCGTTGGCCAGTTGCTGGATATCCGCCAGCTCGCCGGTCAGGCCGAGGTAGGCCGGGTCGAAGAAGGCCAGGTACTGCTTGAGCTGCGCCGGGGTGTCGCGCTGCGGATCGACACTGACCATCGCCACCCGCAGGCGCTCGCGGGCCGCCGGCGGCAGCCGGTCGTCGAGCTGGCGCAACTGGGCGAGGGTGGTCGGGCAGATGTCCGGGCAGAAGGTGTAGCCGAAGAACACCAGGGTCCACTGGCCGGCCAGGCCGTCCACCCGGACGGCCTGGCCATTCTGGTCGGTGAGGCTGAGCGGCGGCAGGCGACGGGCCTGCGGCAGCAGGACGATGCCGGCCTCCAGCAGCTGCGCCGGGTCGGCCTGGCGCGAGCCGTGCAGCACCTTGGAGAAGGTCAGACCGATCACCGCGGCGATCACGGCGACGAGGATGAGGACGGTCTTCTGGAGACGGGTCATAGGGGCAATCCTGGGCAGGTCAGAGCGTCAACGGCAAATAGTGATCCACCAGCAGGGCGATGAACAGCAGGAACAGGTACTTGATGCTGTATTTGAAGGTGCCGATCGCCGCATGGGGCTTGCTGTCCCGGTACAGCGCCCAGGCCCAGTGCAGGAAGCGCCCGCCGAGGATCAGGGCAGAGGCGAGATAGAGCGGGCCGCTCATGTGGATGGCATAGGGCAAGAGGGTCACCGCCAGCAGCGCCAGGGTGTAGAGCAGGATGTGCAGCTTGGTGTAGGCCTCGCCGTGGGTCACCGGCAGCATGGGGATCTCGGCCTTGGCGTATTCGGCCTTGCGGTGGATGGCCAGCGCCCAGAAGTGCGGCGGGGTCCAGGTGAAGACGATCAGCACCAGCAGCAGCGGTTCGGCGGACAGCTGGCCGCTCACCGCGACCCAGCCGAGCAGCGGCGGGGCGGCGCCGGCCAGGCCGCCGATGACGATGTTCTGCGGCGTGGCGCGCTTGAGAAAGCCGGTGTAGATCACCGCGTAGCCGAGCAGCGAAGCGAGGGTCAGCCAGGCCGCCAGCGGGTTGGTGAAGGCCAGCAGCAGGGCCATCCCGGCCACCGCCAGCAGCAGCGCGAAGCCCAGCGCCGCGGCCGGCGCGACGCGGCCCTCGGCCAGCGGCCGGCGGCGGGTGCGTGCCATCAGCGCGTCGATGCGCCGGTCGACCACATGGTTGACCGCCGCCGCCGCGCCGGCGCAGAGACCGATGCCGAGGTTGCCGAAGACCAGCACCGTCCAGGGCACGCCGGCGCGGGAGGCGAGGAACATGCCGACCAGCGAGGTGATCAGCATCAGCACCACCACCTTGGGCTTGGTCAGCTCCAGGTAGTCGCGCCAGCTGGCCCGGTTGCCGCGGGTGGCGAGTAGGATGGCCATGGTCGTTTCTCCTTGTTGTTGTGCGTGCCTTGCAAAGCCGGCGGGTTACGCCGCCGTGCGGCTAACCCGCCCTACGGAGCGGGACCGGATCGTAGGGTGGGTTAGGCCCCTGGCCGTAACCCACCAGCCGGCCCACGGCCGTCCGTGCGCGCAGCCGGTAATTGACCAACACCAGGCTCAGCAGCAGCAGGGCGGCGCCGCCGTTGTGGGCGACCGCCACGGGCAGCGGCAGGCGCCACAACACGTTGCCGACGCCCAGCCCGACCTGCAGCAGGAGCGCGGCGAGCAGCAGGGCGGCAAACCGGCCGAGGCCGTGGCGCCACAGCCGCCAGGCCAGCACCACGAGCGCCAGGGCGACGGCCAGGGCGCCGAGGCGGTGGCTCAGGTGGATGGCGGTGCGCGCCGGGCCGTCGAGCATGCCGCCGAGGTAGTTGGGGCCGATCGCCTGGGTCAGGTGGAAGGCGTCGGCGAAGTCCGCTTCTTCCGGCCACCACCGGCCGTGGCAGGTCGGCAGGTCGAGGCAGGCCACCGCCGCGTAGTTGCTGCTGACCCAGCCGCCCAGGGCAATCTGCCCGACGACCAGCGCTAGCGCGGCACCGGCCAGGGTGCGCAGCCCCGGCGCCGGGGAGGGGAGGGCGGGGACGCTGCCGGAGAGGCGCAGGCCGAGCAGAAAGAGCAGGGCGAGGGTGGTCATGCCGCCGAGCAGGTGGGCGACCACCACCTGCGGCCAGAGCTTGAGGGTCACCGTCCACATGCCGAACAGCGCCTGGGCGACCACCACCCCGAACAGCGCCAGCGGCAGGCCAAGCGGCTGTCCGGGGTCCGCCCGGCGGCGCAGCGCCTGCAGCGCCAGAGCGAGAATCAGCAGGCCCAAGCCGCCGGCGCAGTAGCGGTGGATCATCTCGTTCCAGCCCTTTTCCGGCTCCACCGGCGCCTCGGGGAAGTGCCGTTCGGCGTGAGCCAGTTGCGCCTCGCCGCTCGGTACGGCGAGAAAGCCGTAGCAGCCCGGCCAGTCCGGGCAGCCGAGGCCGGCGTGGGTCAGCCGGGTGTAGGCGCCGAGTAGCACCACCGCGAAGGCCAACAGGGTGGCGAACAGGGCCAGGCGAAAGCCCGGCTGGCGACCTGTGTCCATGGCGATCTCCCTTTCATCGTCGATCCGTTGCGTTGCGCCGCTCAGCCGATCTTCGACAGCTTGAGCAGCAGCCGCAGGTCCTCTAGCACGCCCTTGCCGTCGGCCCCGGCGTCGTAGCGCAGCACCAGGTTGCCGAGCGGGTCGACGATCCACAGTTGCGCGCCGGACAGTCCCGGCGCGCTCTGCTCATAGGTCGCGCGCTCCAGGCGGTAGCGACCGAGCCGCGGGTATTCGCGCTCCAGCCGTTCCGTCTCCGCGGCGCTCGGCGGCTGGCCCACGGCCAGGGCATGGGCACCGCGGTCGGCCTCGCGGCCGAGGCCGATGTTGATCTGCCGGGCCAGGTAGACCAGCCGGCGGCAGTCTGCGGCGCACTCCGCCGGGGCGGTGACCAGCAGCTCCCAGCGCGGCTCGCCGTCTCCGGCCGGCACGACGCCCAGCTCGGCGCGGTGCTGACCGGTGCCGATCAGGGTGCCGTGGTAGGTGCGTCCTTCCGGCACCCAGAAGCGCCAGTGGTACATCGCACCGGCGAGCAGCATGGGGCCGAAGACCACGGCGAAGAGCGCCAGCAGCTGCAGGCGGCCGCGCCGGCGCGGCGGCAGGCATTCAGTCGGGGTGGCGAGTGAGGGCATGACGGGTCTCCCGTGCGCTGTGAATACCGAAGCAGATGAACAGGACGAGCAGGGCGGCGGCCAGGGAGAACCACTGCAGGGCGTAGCCCCGGTGCCGCTCCGGGCCCATGGCGAGCGCCGGCCAGTCCGTCGCGTAGGCCGCAGGGCCGGGCTCCAGACGCAGTTCGACGGGCAGGCCGGCGCGGCCCAGCTCGGTCCAGAAGGCGGCGGCGTCGACCCGGTTGACCAGCCGCGGCCAGCCGGCGCCGGGGCTGTCCCCGAGCAGGAAGGGAGCGCCGGGCGGGCGGTAGACCCAGGCGGTCAGCGCCAGGGGCTCGTCCGGGGTGGCGAAGACCGGCGCCGTGCGGCGGTCGGGCCAGGGCAGCCAGCCGCGGTTGACCAGCAGCCACTGGCCGCCGTCGTCCCGGAAGGGTTGCAGCAGCTCGACGCCGGGCCGGCCGTTGCGGGTGCGGTTGTCCAGCAGCAGGCCATGCTGCGCGTCGAACCGGCCGTGCAGGCGCACCCGCTGAAAGGCCGGCGCGCCCGCGGCTTCCAGTTCCGCCAGGGCAAGCGGCGCGGCCTGGCGACGGGCCTCGAACCGGGCGAGCAGGGCGGTCTTCTCCTCGGCCCGCGACAGTTGCCAGAAACCCAGCCAGAGCAACGCCGGCACGAGCAGCGCGACCAGCAGGCTCGGTCCCCAGCCGGGCCGGAAGTGGCGCCGCAACCCTCGGCCGGGCGCTTTCAGCGACGGACTATACTGCACCCCATCCCCCTTACCTCCCGGAGCCATCCATGCTCAAGGCGGCGATTCTCCTGTCGCTCCTGGCGACCGCGGCCAGCCTGTTCGGCGGCCTGTTCTTCCTGGTCCGGGACGCCGGCCACAGCCGCCGGCTGCTGCAGGCGCTGTACCTGCGGGTCGGCCTCGCCGCGCTGACCCTGGCGCTGATCGCCTGGGGCTTCTACAGCGGCCAACTGGTGTCCCGGGTGACCTGGTAGGGCGGGTGCAACCCGCCAGGCGTGGCACAGGCCTACACCGGAATCGGCGGGTTGCACCCGCCCTACGGCTCACATTCACAGCACGTAGACAAAGACGAACAGCCCGATCCACACCACGTCGACGAAGTGCCAGTACCAGCTCGCCGCCTCGAAGCCGAAGTGTTCCTCGGGGGTGAAGTGGCCGAGCAGCACGCGCACCAGCATCACCGCAAGAATGATCGAGCCGAGGGTCACGTGGGCGCCGTGGAAGCCGGTGAGCAGGAAGAAGGTGGCGCCGTAGACGCCCGAACCGAGGGTCAGCCCCAGTTCGTGGTAGGCGTGCCCGTATTCCTCGGCCTGCAGGATCAGAAAGCACACCCCGAGCAGGATGGTCAGCGCCAGCCAGCCCTTCAGGCGCGAGCGGTTGCCGTCCTTGAGGGCGTGGTGGGCGAAGGTCACGGTGAAGCTGGAGGACACCAGCAGCACGGTGTTGAGCAGCGGCAGCGACCAGGCGCTGATGGTCCCGGCAGGCGGCGGGAACAGCTTGGGATCGGGGTTGGCCAGCAGCGGCCAGGCGAAGGCGAAGTCCGGCCAGAGCAGGTGGCTGACGCCCTTGTCGCCCTCGCCGGCGAGCCAGGGGCCGGCGAAGGTACGCACGTAGAAGAGCGCACCGAAGAAGGCCAGGAAGAACATCACCTCGGAGAAGATGAACCAGCCCATGCCCCAGCGGAACGAGCGGTCCATCTGCGCGCTGTAGAGTCCGGCGCGGTTCTCGCGGATGACGTTGCCGAACCAGCCGAACAGCATCCAGGCCAGCAGCAGGGCGCCGACGAAGAGGATCAGCGGGCCGCTCAGGCTGTCGCGGCCGGCCTTGAGGTCGTTGAACCAGCTGCCGAGGCCGTAGAAGGTGGTCAGCAGGCCGAGGCTGGCGACGATCGGCCACTTGCTCTGGGCGGGGACGTAATACTGCTCGTGGGTCGACATGGGTGTTCTCCTTATTGGGCGCCCCGGGCCACCGGCCCCTGGCGCTCCGTGACGTCGAACAGCGTGTAGCCGAGGGTCAGGTGGTGCACGTCGGCCGGCAGGTCGCGGTCGACGATGAAGCGCACCGGCATCTCGATACGCTCGCCCGGCTGCAGGACCTGCTGGGTGAAGCAGAAGCACTCGGTCTTGTGGAACCAGGCCGCCGCCCGGGCCGGCGCGACGCTGGGGATGGCCTGGGCGGTCATCGGCACGCCGCTGGGGTTGTAGGCGACGAACAGCATCTGGCTGCTGGCGCCGGGGTGCACCTCCAGCTCGTCCTGCACGGGGCGGAATTCCCAGCTCATGCCGGCGGCGTTGCTGGCGAGGAACTGCACCCGCACCTGGCGCGACGCGTCCACCGCCTGCGCGCCCTGCCAGGCGCCGGCGGTCTTGCCGTTGATGCCGAAGGCCTGGCACATCACGTCGTACAGCGGCACCAGGGCGAAGCCGAAGGCGAACATCGCCACCACCACCAGCAGCAGGCGGCGGATCAGCCGGGCAGTGGGCAGGCCGCCGTCCATGTCACTTCACCTCCGGCGGGGTGCTGAAGGTGTGGTACGGGGCAGGGGAGGGCACCGACCACTCCAGGCCGTGGGCGCCGTCCCAGGGCTTGGCCGGGGCCGGCTCGCCGCCGCGGATGCACTTGACGACGATGTAGAGGAACAGCAGCTGGGTGGCGCCGAACAGGAAGGCGCCGAGGCTGGAGACCATGTTGAAGTTGGCGAACATCAGGTTGTAGTCGGGAATCCGCCGCGGCATGCCGGCCAGGCCGACGAAGTGCATGGGGAAGAAGGCCAGGTTCATTCCGACGAAGGACAACCAGAAGTGCAGCCTGGCCAGGCGCTCGTCGTACATATGGCCGGTCCACTTGGGCAGCCAGTAGTAGGCCGAGGCGAAGATGCCGAAGATCGCCCCCGGCACCAGCACGTAGTGGAAGTGCGCCACCACGAAGTAGGTGTCGTGGTACTGGAAGTCCGCCGGGGCGATGGCCAGCATCAGCCCGGAGAAGCCGCCGATGGTGAAGAGGATGACGAAGGCTACGGCGAACAGCATCGGCGCCTCGAAGGTCAGCGAGCCGCGCCACATGGTCGATACCCAGTTGAACACCTTCACCCCGGTGGGCACGGCGATCAGCATGGTGGCGTACATGAAGAACAGTTCGCCGGCGACCGGGATGCCGACCACGAACATGTGGTGCGCCCAGACGATGAACGACAGGAAGGCGATGGCGCCGGTGGCGTAGACCATCGAGGTGTAGCCGAACAGCGGCTTGCGGCTGAAGGTCGGGATGATCGCGCTGACCGCGCCGAAGGCGGGCAGGATCATGATGTAGACCTCGGGGTGGCCGAAGAACCAGAAGACGTGCTGGAAGAGCACCGGATCGCCGCCGCCGGCGGCGCTGAAGAAGCTGGTGCCGAAGTGGATGTCCATCAGCATCATGGTCACCACCCCGGCCAGCACCGGCATCACCGCGATCAGGAGGAAGGCGGTGATCAGCCAGGTCCAGACGAACAGCGGCATCTTCATCAGGGTCATCCCCGGCGCGCGCAGGTTGAGCACGGTGGCGATCACGTTGATCGCGCCCATGATCGAGCTGATGCCCATCAGGTGGATGGCGAAGATGAAGAAGGTCACGCTCTGCGGCGCGTAGGTGGTGGACAGCGGCGCATAGAAGGTCCAGCCGAAGTTCGGCCCGCCGCCCTCCATGAACAGGGTGCTGACCAACAGGCCGAAGGCCGCCGGCAAGAGCCAGAAGCTGAAGTTGTTCATCCGCGGCAGGGCCATGTCCGGCGCGCCGATCATCAGCGGGATCATCCAGTTGGCCAGGCCGACGAAGGCCGGCATCACCGCGCCGAAGACCATGATCAGGCCGTGCATGGTGGTCATCTGGTTGAAGAAGGTCGGCTCGACGATCTGCAGCCCCGGCTGGAACAGCTCGGCGCGGATCACCATGGCGAAGGAGCCGCCGAGGAGGAAGGCGCAGAAGCTGAACCACAGGTACAGGGTGCCGATGTCCTTGTGGTTGGTGGTCAGCACCCAGCGCATCAGCCCCGGGGCCGGGCCGTGCGGATGGTCGCCATGTCCATGATCGATCACTGCGCTCATCGTGGCCTCTCCTCTATTGGGGCTGGGGTTGGGGTTGGCCGGGCGGCATGCCCTGGCCGGCTTCTGCGGCCTGCTTGAAGGCGAGAATGTCCTGCGGGGTGACCATGTCGCCGAGCGCGTTGCCGAAGGCGTTGCGTTCGTAGCTGATCACCGCGGCCAGATCGACGTCCGAGAGCTGCTTGCCGAAGGCGGCCATGGCGGTGCCCGGCTTGCCGTTGACGACCCGCTCGATGTGGCCTTCCTTCGGCCCGGTGGCGATCTTCGAGCCCTTGAGGGCCGGGAACACCGGTGGCAGCCCCTCGCCGCCCGGCTGGTGGCAGGCGGCACAGCTAGTCTTGTAGACCTGCTCGCCGTGGGCGACCAGTTCCTCGAGGGTCCAGACCTTGCCGGCCTGCGCCTTGCTCTCGGCGGCAGCGGCCTTCTTGCCGGCCAGCCAGGCGGCGTAGTCGGCGGGGGCCTTGACCTCCACCACGATCGGCATGAAACCGTGGTCCTTGCCGCACAGCTCGGTGCACTGGCCGCGGTAGAGGCCGGGCTCGGGCGCACGGGTCCAGGCCTCGTTGATGAAGCCGGGGATCGCGTCCTTCTTCACCGCCAGCTCCGGCACCCACCAGGAGTGGATGACGTCCGCCGCGCCGACCAGGAAGCGCACCTTGGCGCCGGCCGGGATCACCAGCGGCTGGTCGACCTCCAGCAGGTAGTGGTCGCCCTTGGGCGCCCGGTTGCCGATCGCCTCGCGGTCGGTGGCCAGGTTGCTGAAGAACTCCACGTCCTCGCCCAGGTACTTGTAGTGCCACTTCCACTGGTGGCCGGTGATCTGGATGTCGAGGTCGGGATCGGAGGGATCGTAGATGTGCAGCAGGGTGCGGGTCGCCGGGACGGCCATGGCGATCAGGATCAGCAGCGGGACCACCGTCCACAGCAGCTCGACCCTGGTGTTCTCGTGGAAGTGGGCGGGCTGCGGGTGCCGCGAGCGGCGATGGGCGAACATCGACCAGAACATCGCGCCGAACACCAGCACACCGATGACCACGCAGATCCAGAAGATGGTCATGTGCAGATCGAAGACGGAGCGGCTGACTTCCGTGACCCCCTGCCGCATGTTCACATCCCAGGCGGCCTGTGCCTGGGACAGGGCCGAGCACGCCAGAAGACCCATCCCGAGTCGTGGATGTCGCATCATTGCGGGTTCCCCTTGTCGTTCTTGTCATCCCGCTGGAAAACCGTCGACCGAGGGCGCTGCTGGCCAGAACTGCCGGCCTGGACGGGCCGCCGGAAACCGCCGGCCAACCGCCGGAGTTCCCTTTCCCGCGACCCGCTACCGCAGAACCCCGGTCTGCGGCGCAGTCGGGCTTCACTCCGGTAAGCGTGTTTCGAGTCGAGTATAGACAGCGCCGGCACAGCGAGAGCTTTTTGCGTCCGCGGCCTCCCGGGGCGGCGTTGGGCGGCGAATCACGGCGATTTGCCAATAGCGGCGAGCAGTACGGACGTCTAACAGGCCGTTGAAAAAAGCCAGAGCGCTTTCCGCTCTGTCAAACTGACGGCCCTCTTCTTCATGCAGACCTCAGCCCCAGCCAATGCGTGGACTCGATCTCAAGCAAGACGAGCTGTTCAGCTACACGACGCTGGAACAGCGCATTCCGAACGACCATCCGCTGCGCCCATTGCGCAG
>Ga0209467_1001561_pt1 | contig 19381 bp, 16 predicted proteins | sample Higcelwee11metaG_FD_187175 | JGI IMG/M metagenome (GOLD analysis project Ga0209467, IMG submission 187175) | Freshwater pond sediment microbial communities from the University of Edinburgh, under environmental carbon perturbations - High... | ecosystem: Environmental > Aquatic > Freshwater >...
TTGAGCGTGTGGAAAATTTTTGAGGTTTTTATGTCCGTGAACCCGAATGAAAAGAAAATGTGGGATGGCCGCTTCGAGAGTGGCATGGCCCAGAGTATGGTGGATTTAAGTTTTAGTCTGGAGTTTGATGCCGAATTGATTGAAGAAGATATTCAGGGTTCCATAGGTCACGGCAAAGGCCTTGTTGAAGCGGGCGTTTTGAGCAATTTGGAGTACAAAACGATTTGCGATGGATTGCAAGGCATTCTCGCGGATTACCGTGCAGGAAAGTCTTTGTGGAACAGCGGCGATGAAGATATCCACATGGCTGTGGAGCGCGTGCTCACCGAGCGCATCGGGGATCTCGGCAAAAAGATTCACACCGGGCGGAGTCGCAACGACCAGGTATGCACGGACTTTAAACTTTATATGCGCCATCGCGCGGCTGAGATGCAGGAACTCGTTCGCGATTTGCAGCGCACCCTTCTTGAGGTGGCAAAAGCCAATGAAGGTCGTTTGATGCCTGGTTACACGCACATGCAGCAGGCGCAACCGATTCTTTTCAGCCATTATTTGATGAGCTTCTTTTTTGCACTTTCCCGCGATGTGAGCCGTCTCCAAAACTTTCTGACTTTGCACTCAGAACTCCCTCTCGGGAGCGGGGCCATGGCAGGGTCCGCCTTCCCTTACCACAGGGCGCTCGTCGCGAAGGAACTCGGCTTTGATCGCCCGAGCCCCAACAGCATCGATGCGGTGAGCCACCGCGACATGGCTTTGGAATTCACCTCCGATTTAGCGATTATTGCAAGCACCCTCAGCCGTTATGCCGAAGATTTTGTGAACTGGAGCACGAGCGAATTCGGGTTCCTCACTTTACACGATGCGTTCAGCAGCGGGTCTTCCATGATGCCGCAAAAGAAGAACCCCGATAGCATGGAACTCATCCGCGGCAAGGCGGGCCGCATGCTCGGTAATTATACGTCCCTCTTTACCCTCGTCAAAGGCGCCCCGCTCTCTTATAGCCGCGATTTGCAAGAGGATAAGGAGCCCGTGTTCGATAGCGTCAAAACAGAGAAAGTCTGCCTGCGCGTCATGAAAGAAGCGCTGGAAACCGCTCATTGGAATTTCGATAAAATGGAAAGTCGCATGCTCCCTGCATTACTCGCCACAGACCTTGCCGATCTCCTGGTGGAACACGGCATCGCTTTCCGCGATGCGCACCATATTGTAGGGAGTCTCGTGGGCGAAGCCGCCAAAAAGAACCAGCAATTCACGGAACTCAGCGATGCTATCTGGGCCGAGAAGGGCGTTCCGGATGTTGCGGCGATTAAGGCGAAACTCACCTTTGCATACTCCGTGAACAAGCGCAATATCGAAGGCGGCACGGGCGAAGATTCACTCAAAGAACAGTTCAAAAAAGCCGAAGCGATTCTTGCGAAATAGATCACTGCATCGATCGACCCACTCGTTTACTTGAGTGTATTTGCGTTGTGAATCGCTTTCAAAATTTGTTATTTTAGAATACGCTGAAACAACGAACGAACTTTTTCATGAGCCATTCCTTTTCATAATTCAGTAGATTATTGGGTGGCGTTCCGTAGCGATCACATGTAAAATCATCAATTTCAGAAAATAACGTTTTCCAGTGATAAGCGGCCGCAACGGCTTCCTTGTTTTCGCTATCTCCACTTTTAACAACGGATACCCAAACCCGCATATTCCTGACATTCACATGCTTGAAACGTTCACGAACTGCGGCCTGGTTACTGATCTTGTATTAAATTGTCTGTTGCCAAAGTTACTTGGCAATTCCCCGTAACTGTGAGCATTTCTACCTAGGGACAATATGTCCCCAGGTATAGAGAAAGTTATTCAGCTTCATTCCATGCGAAACTAATTTTGCCATTCTGGAATAATTTAATTAAATTCATTTAATCCTCTCCGACACTGACAATTTGACGAATATGATTCAGCTAAACCCGCCTTACCGAGCTTTCTTTTTTTCCACAGGGGCTAAACGATCCGTAATTTTGAGCAAATTATCGTAAATCTCAAGGAAGTCTTCGACCCAAATAGGGTCGCGTTCCCCGATGAGCGCAAAGGAGCCATCCAGGGTGCGCTGCGAATTGTAAAGGCCGACAGCAGAATGTGTGGCATTGGGATGAGCAAAATTTTGGCCCAGACGATGCGGAATAACCGCCACCCGCGCACGATACGAGCGGTGCAAACGGGAAATCAACCCCGAGCGCACGGAAAGAATTTCCCCATGAGCCTTTCGGAGTTTACCCTCTTCAATCCATTTTTCAATTTTATCCAGACGACGCGCATAAGAATCGCGTTCGGCGACAGGAATGAGCGCTTTTTTGTCGCTCAGGGTAACCCGCACATCACTCACATCCTGAGACAGTTGATGCGCCCCCCAAACCCGAATTTCAGGGGCTTCCGGGTGTACGCGGGGACTCGCTTTTGCCTGATTTTTTTCGATCCAGCGATCCAAACGAGAAAGAGTCTCGATCACATCTTGTTCTCGCCCAATGACAAAATAATCTGAAGCTCGATCCAACATAAAGTCCGCAAAAGCCATGCGCCAATAGGGCAAACGCGCTGACTTGCGGAGTGCATCCACTCTTTTCCGCGTTTCTTGTATATCGGCGGAAAGGTCTCTCATTTTTTCGGAGCCTCAAATTTGCGAATGGGAGTGACCCCGATTTCTACACGGCGATTCAACTGACGATTTTCCGGTGTGGTGTTGGGGACGCGCGGATGAAATTGGCCAAAGCCGGCCGCAAAAAGACGATCTGCGGGGAACCCTTGTTTTATAAGGGTTTTTACCACATTCGTCGCCCGCTCCGTGGAAAGATTCCAGTTGGTGTAAGTATCCGAATTCGTCGGGACATCATCCGTAAAACCGGAGACCATAATCACGTCACCCGAGTCCAAAATGTCCAGTAATCCCTTTCCAATAGCCTGAATCACGTCAACGCCTGCAGGGGTAAGATCTACGCCATTCATGGGAAAAAGGAAAGAGGCCTGAATCTGAATATTGCCATTGTCGAGAGCGATAATTCCTTTTTCAATGGAACTTTTGAGACTCCGCGAAAGAAGGGCGTTGCGCTCTTTGGCGATGCGGCGCATTTCTTCCTGACAACTCACCACTTCTTTTTCCGTGCGGGTTAAATCACTCGCTTTCTGAGCTTTGAGAGTCGCCATGGCCACAAAGGCCAAAATAAAAAGAGAAAGCAAACCAATAGTCAAGTCCGTAAAGACAAGCCAAGAGCCTTCCTCCTTGTTCTTACTCTTTCGCATCAGGCCTCCGCCTTATTTTCAGAGGCAGGAGCGTGTTGCGATTGTTGCAAAATTTCAAGTAAGATCTCTTGAGTTTTCATCGCATTTTCTACAAGCACTTCGCTCGCGCGCTCATGGAACGCTTCCAAAGAGAGGTGGAGTTGTTCAATAAAGTTTTGTTCTTCATCGTGTTCCGAAGAATCGCCGGAAAGTTTTTCCAGTACGGCTTCAATGCCCTCACGGAACATTTCGAGGTTGGCTGAAAATTCAGATTGGTTGACGCGCATCAGACTCGCCGCATCCGTAATGTTGGAAGCAAGCACAGAAGACGTTTCATTTTCCTTGACGACGCGGTTTTCAATTCCTGCAATGAGTGCCTGCTGGGACTCTACCAAAGCTGCGGAAGCAGTGGAAAGCTCGCGGAAAGAGGATTGTACTTCCTCAGAGAGTTTTCGAATTTGATCGGCGACAGATTTGGAGAGATCCACAGAACCCGCCTCTGCTTTTTCTGCCACTTGGAGTGCTACAGAACGGAGCGTTTCCAGACCTTCGCGTTGATGGTTTTCTGAATTCATGGCAGAAGCGCCCAAGGAATCCATGAACTGTTTCCATTGTTCGCCAGAGCTCTTCACTTGATCTTTAAGGCTCGTAGAGAGTTCGCGAGTCAGAGTATCCACTGTGGACTGCATGCCCGTAGCCGCCCCCTTCTGGAGCGATTCCATCTGAGACGATAGCGAGGACACGGCCTCCTGAAGGCCCTGGATAGCGACCTTTTGCGCTTGTTCCACACCCATTACATTCACCTTGAGAAGATCCTGTAAACCTGTCGAAAGTCCCTGCAACGTATTTTGCAAAGCTTCGGAAGATTTCTGCTGAACTTGCAGCATGCCTTCAAGCACTTGCGATTGAGTTGTTTTCAACTGTTCCGCAAAAAGCGTGGACGCATTTTCATTCGCATTCGCAATGGAATCGACCAACTTGCGAATTTCAGCGGTGGCATCATTCTTATTTACGGAAAAATCAGGAAGGAGTTCAAACAAAGTAAATTCATCCAAATCCATCATAAAATTGGTGTGTTGCACGACCAGAATACTGTGGCTCGCATTCAAAACGATCGCCGCAAACAAACCGCAAAGCGAAGTACCAAAAATACCTTTCATGCTTGAAAAAATTGCCTGAATGGAACTCAGGGTGGATTCCGGAGCGGAATTGAGTTCAATGCTATTACCCGCTGTGGAAACCGCAAGCATCAAACCAAAGAAGGTTCCCATGAGGCCCAAAAGAATTACCACGCCACCACTACTCTTACCAATCTTGATCTCTTCGCGGGCATCTAAAATATCTTTAAGCACTTGCGGATTAAGAACCATTCCCTTCGCAGAAAGTTTTTGCACGAGGCGAATGCGGGACACCACCATGCCTGCTCCTTCCACACCACTGCGGGGCACTTGTTTGGAGTAAGAGGTAAGGTGTTGACGTTCTTTTTCAATTTCACGGAGACCCTTAATGACATTCACCTCAGACCCAATGAAAACCACAAAAATGGCCCCAATAATCAGCCATCCAAAAAGAGGAGAGCCAAAGTAGAGGGAGCTTGCGACCAACGCAGCCGTTCCTAAAACGGCGAGCAAGAAAACTAGCGCAGAGGAATTTTTCATAATAGTCATTCCACAGGTTTGGTGTGTAACGGAGAAACGGAACGCCCGAACAGATCTAACTGACCGCGCGAAAATCCACGTAAATAAAGAGACCACTTGTCCCGGTACCACTCGCCTACCAGCAACGTGAGACCACAAGCGTAATCACAAAAATCATCGGTAAATGCTAAGAACGCATTTTCATAAGCACCGCTGCGATTCCAGGTGGAACCCACCGCTCGCACACACGCTAAAGAAGTCGCAAAATGGCGCACTTTGCCGCGACTCTTAAACGCTAATGAGAACCGTTTGAAAGCGATCTCCGCCAAAGACGCCCGTAAACGAGCAATGTATTGATCTTCTTGTTCATGGAACGAGGCTTCCATACTGGGCAAAATTTTTGAAATCGCATCAATAGCACTTTCTTTGTACCACACTTTGCACAAGCGCTCCTGTAAATGGAGCACGCGAGAAGACATCATCACCAACAGTTTTTCCGAATCACCGACGAGCATGTGAATGGTTGAAAAATAAAGGTTGCGAATTTCCTGGCTGGTTCCCTTAAAGGAAAAATACCAACCATCCCCATCCTGGAGAATCCACCCCGCCTGCAAAAGGACACGATGCAGTTCTTCTGTCGCAAAACGCTGCGCCCACTTGGCACGAAACTCATCGAAACGCGTCCGAAATTCATCGAGAAGCAAGGGAAAATCTTTTTGAGAAATCGTCCATGCGCTAGGGCTGTAAGAAATCATTTCCTGACCCGCCATCGTAGAAGAGGGGTCCGTGAGTGCCGCATCAAGATGCTCAAATAAAGCAATGGACCAAGTCGCTTCCATCGTTTGCGAAAGCATAGCCACAGAAGAAGAACGATCTGGGCGACCACCCAGACGAACCAGGCTTGTACCTGTCATTTTTCTTATTGCTCTACGGAAAGATTCATCCACGGCGAAAATATACCTAATGGAAAAAGAATGCGCAGGATTGAGTTCGCTTAGAAGCCTGCTTCAATGCGCTGCCAAACGCTATGGGAGACCTTGCGGCCCTTGCCCGCCATTTCATCGGATTCGCGGCGTACATCCGCTTCCAAATTATCGTGAATGGGTGCGGTATCGCCCACAAAGGTCGCTCCCTTTTCAAGGTACAACCCAAATACGTTATCACGAATTTCAGTTTTTTTGAAATGTACAGAACCTGTGCCCACAGAAAGGGCAAAACGGTTACGCCTGAAGGAACAGCCAACGAGTTCTACTTTCGGAGCATTCTCGACCCACAGACCATAATAATTATTCACAAAATGAACGTTTTCAAAAATGCCCGAAGACTGCGTGACGGTATTACGAAATGCATTTTCGATGACCAAATTACGCACCACAAAGTATTGAGATCCTGTTGCAAAGTGGACTCCATTCCAACTGTCTGAGGAGTCTGCATTGCGAAAGGCGACGGGTTTTTGAGACGTTCCTAAAATTTGTACCGAACCTCTTAACAAGAGTTTCGCATAGCCACTCATAAATACTTCAACACCCGCTTCGATAATCAACGAATCGGTGGCAGGAAGCACTACGCTATTTTCTAAAAGGTAAGGGCTTTTGGATGCTTTTAAGAAAACTTTATGTCCTTTAGGGCCTGGGAATGGCGTTACGGCAAAAGCTACCGTAAAACTCGCCATGAGCGCGATCACGAGAGCCTTTTTCATATTAAACACCACTCTTCAAAAGAATGGTTTGGTGCACGCGCAAACTAGGAATGGTGTCAGCCGCCCCTTCTTGCTTTTCAATCATGCGCATCTTGCCTTCGACTTCCAAAGTACCTTCCACAATTTTCCCCGCATTCACATCAAAAAGAATCGAGCCACTCCCAAGAACAAAATCTTCACTCTCCATGGTATGCAAAGAGTCATCCGTACGTTGCTTATACTTAATGTTCATCTGCAACTTTGCAAGCAAAACTCCGTTACGCACAAATACGTCTTCGAGTTTAAACCACTTGTAAACAAACAGTTGTTTCCCCTCTTCGTCATTGATCAAGTGCTGACGCTCCCAAGTCGCGCCCATTTTCACCGGTGAAGAAGGTAACACGGGCTGAATTTTGAGAAACGTTTTGCGAATATCGAGATCTCCTAAATCGGGGAGAGCTACAAAATCATCCATATTCACGGCACTCATTTGACCATCCCCAGCCATTTTGAATTGGAATGACTCCATACCCAAGTAGCGTTCAATGTGGCGCGTCTCTTCTACGGAGCGGTTGTCCGATGTATAACTGACAGAATCCACCTTCATCATGAAGCGGCCCGTGCCATCATCGTAAGCAGTAAGCAACTTGGAGTGAATACGCACTTGCAAATGAGAGTTCATGGACTCTGGTGATTCCGTAGAGGTATCATCATCTACCAAAACTCGCAACTTGGCTTCTAACGAAAATACCTGATCAGCGGTATTTTGGGTATCAAAGGCGAGGTTTACTTCCTGCTGACCACAGGCGATTAAAAGAAGAGGAAAAAGGAGCACGAGGCATTTCATGCCCGAAAAAATAGCTATGTACCGGATTGAGCGACTGTCTTTACTCCCGAATCACCCTTCTTTTCGCGCATTTCTTGGAAAAACGCTTGGAGAATTCCCAAACCTTCCTCGGCCAAAATACCCGGAGTTACTGCCACAACACGACAGAGCGCATTGTGAGAAAGCACATCTATCGTCGTCCCACAACCACCAAATCGGGAATCCCTGGATCCATAAACCACCCGAGAAAGGCGGCTATTGAGAATAGCCCCTGCACACATGGGGCACGGTTCCAAAGTGACATACAGAGTACAACCATCCAAGCGCCAATTTTCAAGTGCTGTGGCGGCAGCACCAATAGCAAGAATTTCCGCATGGGCCGTTGCATCGTGCAAAGATTCGACTTGATTGTAGCCTTTGCCTATCGCCTTACCCTCTTTGACAATGACACAACCAATGGGAATTTCTCCTGCATCGTAAGCGATTTCCGCCTGTCGAAGAGCCATACGCATCCAACGTTCGTCTTCTTCTGGCGTAGGAATTTGAGTCATTACCGGTTCATCCATTACAAAGCTCCCATCGCTTTAGGACGCGGAAAAATGAATCGCAGAATATTGGCACACACAAGGGTCGCCGTGCAAGAAATGAGCGGATTCCAAAAGAAACTAACGATGCCTGCAAACGGAGGCTCGTAGGCAGGGAAAAGTGGCACTTTATTGAAAAGCACAATGGAAGCCATCCCACAAAGAACGGCACCAATCACCGCCAGAGGAGAAATCCGTTTGGTAAAAAAGGCAAGGAGGAAAAGGGCGAGTAAAGGTCCTGTAAAAAGACCTGTGAAAAAAAGCGCATTGGAAAGTAGTGAGCTTTTCATATCCACAGCGATAAACGCACAGCCCGTGCTCAGAATTGCCCACAAAATAGTCCACTGTTTCGCTTTGGCCAACGAAGCCGCACTCTCATCCCGAATGAGCATAATATCTTTCACAGTCGTATTTCCGAGCGCATTAATCGCACTCGAAAGGCTGCTCATCGCGGCTGCATAAATTGCCGCCACCACAAGGCCTGTAGCCCCTGAAGGTAAAACGTTCACAATAAAATGCGGAAAAACTTCATTGATAGCGGTCCCTGGAGGCAAAGGAACGATTCCTTTCACCTGATAAAAAACATAGAGGCCCGCACCCACCCAGAAGAAAAGAATGGAGACAAAAATACCGAGAACCATACTCAAAACGCTGGAGAGATTTGCTTCCTTCGCGGATTTACAACTGAGATAACGCTGCACGAACTGCTGATCGCAGCCGCGGATCGCAATTTCAATCACGGCATACACAAAACCCGCCGAAAGTAAGTTGCGCGCATTGGCAGGGCTCCAATCCGAAGCATTGAACCAGACCGTTTTCCCCGCCTCTGAAGCCATGGCGTACATAGGTCCAAGGCCACCTATCGCATGCGCAATAATCAAAAGCGTCAAAAGACCACCACCAAACAACACCCCAAATTGCAACACATCCGTCCACACCACCGCTTTAAACCCACCATACCAAGTATAAGCGGTCGCCACTAGCGCGGTAATCAAAATAGCCATATGAATATCGATGCCCAAAATAGGGGCGAGTACCAGCGAAGGGGCATAAAGCAAAATACCCATACGCAATAAGAGATGCAAGCTGTAAAATACCGCCGCAATACGGCGCACGCCCCGCGAAAAATGTTTTTCAAACAATTCGTAAGCGCTTGAAATTCCAGCCCTTTTGATGCGTGGGATAAAAACTACGCCCACCACTACAATCGCAATCAACGCCCCAAAATTGTTCATTAAAAACGTCATGTTGGTGGCATAAGAATCGGCAGGGTTCCCTAAAAAAGTCGTTGCACTCACCGATGTCGCAATAAGACTAATACCTATCGCCACCCACGGCATGGAACCACCACCGCGCATATAACCTTTAAAATCTTTTTTACCCCGAGAAGCCCAAAGACCCACAAACACAGAAAACAAAATGTACGCAACAAGAACAATCCAATCAAGCAATGTGAACACAAAAAAATTCCTTTAGACTGAGGGGGTTTCCGGTTTTGTGGATTCGGAGCCTGAGTACTCAATGTACTCGACTACTTGGTTACGTCCGCCATTCTTGGCCTTGTACAAAGCCTTATCGGCAAAGGAAAGCGCTTGTTTCATATCGCGGTATTCAGGGCGCACCAAAAAACTACCAATACTGACCGTCACCGGAATTTGCTCGGCTCGATGAATGTCAAATAATTTATCTCCAATGGCCTTGCGAATACGCTCGGCGGTTTCCTTGAGTGCCTCTGGGGAACAATCCACGAGACCCACCACAAACTCTTCACCCCCATAGCGAGCGACCACATCAATTTCTCCACGCACTTCATCGCGAATTCGAGAGGCAATGCCCTTGATCACCTCATCCCCCGCCGGATGACCGTAAGTATCATTGATGTGCTTGAAGTGGTCGATATCCAGCATTAACAAGCCGACATTGATTTTCTGACGCTCGGCGCGGAGTTTTTCCGTGCGTAGGCGTTCATGTAATGTACGATGGTTCATAAGGCCAGTCAAACCATCTTTGGTTGCCAAGTCCTTACCCGCTTCAAATTGGCGCGCACGAGCGTATGCAAAGCCTGCAACACCGGCAATCGCTTTGAGTAATTCTTTTTCGTGATCCGAATAACGATTCTGCTGGCAACTTTCCAGACAAATAGCGATCTCCGCAGACTCTGCCCCGGATTCTGTAGCAATCGGCATGGCAAAGAGATAACGCAAATCATTATTGCGTTTTTCTTTTTCATTAATGCGAGGAACATATTCACCAGGGTTGCCGGAGAAATTCCGTTCCACCGGAAAATTACGCATCAGAGAAAGAATCACCAAGCCTTTATCGTTGAGTGAAAATTCTTGTCCAATCATCAAATCACGGTCCACCCCATCACACCAAACTACAGAGCCTTTGCCCTCTTTCTGGTTTTCCACCGCAAGAATCATCATGCGGTCGTAGGGAATATTTCCGCGAACATATTCAAAGATCTGTCCATAAATATCTTTAACTGCCATGTTTTGGAAAAAGTTCTTTTGATAGTGATAAAGAATGCTGAACTGTTGCTGTTCAATGTAATTCTTCGCACTGGCGTAACTTTTAAAGCTCATGGTATAAATGCTATTTGCAATACAATTAAGAGCGGTGATCTCTGCAGAATCAAAAGCATTGGGAGACGCGGAGTCCATAAAAAGAACGCCTTGGCGACTCCGATGACGATCCAGAATAGGAACACCCGCCACAGAACGAATCGTCGGATTTCCGCTGTAATAGTAGAGGCCTTTGCCCCCTTGAATATCGCCTTCCAAAATGCGTATAATGTCAGAACGAGTGAGTTGACTGACGAGGCCACAGTTTTCTTGAATCAGCGCATGAGGAACCACAGCCTCAGAATCCGAAACAAATTGACGAAGTACTAAAGTGCCCCTTTTATTACCTGGGAAAAAGACCGCCACCGTATTCGTCTTGGGGATCAATGTTTTAAGTGCTTGCAACGCATAACGGAGCGAAGTATCTAATTCGCTTTCTACTGTGGACCAAATTTGTTCCACTTTCAATTTTGATGTCGGTTCATTGAATTCCGTCTTTTCATTTTCAAAAGCCACACGGAGATCGGAATGAGCGGCGGTTTGCGGCATACTACGCAAAATGCGACCCACCGCAGTGGAGTCATTATCCCGAGTTGCCCGAAGCACGGGAACCGAACCCGATACAGGACTGCTCGGCAACCGAGGGCGGTTCAACCACCCCAACACCGCAGAGATCACAGCGAAGGGAATAGCGAAAAACCAAAGCCCCCCCTGAAAGGCCAAGCCTAAAAGCAAACCAGAGAGAATATAAAGAGCATCAGACATCAACAACCCCGATTATAACCGGAAAGATCTGTAAAGCATAACCACAGCAAGTACACCAAAAATGATGTGCCCAATCCATGCCCCAAGCATTGGAGAGAGTGCGCCATTTTCGCCCATTTTCAGACCAATCCTTATCACAATATAATAGCTAAACACGAAAAAAAGACCGATCCCAAACTTCTGCGAAAGCCCTCCAGAGCGACTAAAACGATGAGCGAGCGACACCCCTATCAAAAGAACGATAAAATTCATAAGTGAACCGGAAAATTTAAAGAAATAAGCAGTCTCCAATTTACGCGTGTCTTCCCCTGATCGACGAAGTGACTCAATGCGTCGCTTAATCATGGAGGCATTCATTTCATCGCCCCGTTGCCTATCATCAAGAAAATCTTCTGGTCGCATCTCCGTTTTGTCTCCAAGAATTTCTTTACGGAAAGGCTGCACCACGATCTCCCCCTCTTTATTGAACACTCTGTGGTAACCATCTTCTAATTGCCAATACCCCCCCGAAGTACTTTTAATCGTGCTATCGGACAAACTATCGTGAGAAGAATCCACAGGGGCGATCCAGCGAATGCGCCGCGCATCATAACGTTCCTGGAGATCCCCATCGTGTTTGAGTAACAAAAGTACATCGCGCCCCAGTTTATTGCCACCTGAGTACTGTTTCATAAACCAACTTGATTTATCACTTCCAATAAAAGCAAAATTAGTTTTGTCCTTGATACGGGGATCCTTCCTCTGTTGTTGCAAAGGCTCCATGATTCCATAGCGTTTATGATTTGCATCAGGAAGCACTTGATCATCTAGATACAATGAAAATGAAGTGGCCGCAATGCCCACAATCAAAATGGGCCATAATGCGCGCAAGGGACTCCGCCCAGAGCTTTGAATAGCGGTCATCTCCAAATGCCTTGCCATGTTGCCTACCGAAGCAACAACGCCAATAAACAAGGCCACAGGAGTCACCAAATAAACAATATAAGGGAGGTAAGCAAAATAGTAATCTCCGAGGTCATTCATTCCACGCGAAAGCCACATGCGAATATTACCCACAAAGTCAATCACCACAAACATGACGATGGAGCCCAAAAGAACGAGCAAGAACAGGCGCAAAAAGTTTCCGACCATGTATCGTGTAAACTTCATACAGAATCCTTGTTCTCTTTCTTTTTTACAAAAAACGTATGAATGCGATGAATCATTCTAAGCAAGCGGGAATCGCCGGAGTAACGGTCGCGAGTCATGCGGTACGTAAGGAATATGCCAATGGAACCCATCAATATATTTGAAAACCACATGGCGAGTTCAGGTGTAATGATCAAACGATCCGCAAGATTTTCTCCACCAATAAGACACACCCAATAAATCACAAAAAAAGCCATGCTGTAAATGACTCCGGTTCCTATACCGCCCTTGCGAGCCATAATCCCCAGCGGAGCCCCGATGAGCACAAAAATAATGCAGGCAAAGGAAGTACTAAATTTTTTATGAACTTCTACCCAATACTGCGATTGTCTTTTTTCTTCGCTTTCTAGGCGATCATGAGTTCGTTCTACGATGCGAGTGCGGCTTTTTTCCCTCATAGAAACTTCGAACATGGAGCGAACTCTTCGAGCCGTATCCACATTCAATTCAAATTTATTTGATGAAGGAACAATCGAATCTCCAGGCAGTAACTTCAATAGAGCGTCTAAATCTGGAAAAAGCGATTCATAACTATCCTTCACAATTTGTCTTTCATTTTTCGCCGCTTCATCAATTACATCAATCATCATTTCCACAGGCATTTCTCGATCGCTTCTGTGGTTGCGATCTTTCCGTTCCAAACGATCATTCACATTCCTCACAGCAAAATCTTGAGAGGAAAAACGAATCCGAAAATAATTGCCGGGGTCTTTTTCATCGACCATGTGATTTTCGCCACTGCGGAGCCTTAACATCAAAGTGGCCCCATGATCCACATAATCCATGGTCGCACTATCGGCAAGAACAATACGAGGAGCCCCTTTCGTATCTGTTTCAAAAATTTCAATTCCGTAGAGTGTCCCAGAAGTGGGATCAATACGGTTCACCCAAAGTTGTACTCCGGGGAACTGGGTCACCAAATGCCCGGCATCAATAAAGGCATGGGGCTTTTTCCGCGAAACCGCAGACATGAGTTCCACAGAGCGATGATTCGCCTCAGGCAATATCCAGTTGTTAAAAAGAATCAAAAGTTCTGTGCCCAAAACCGCCACAAGTAGGACGGGTCGCATCATAGTGAAGGGAGGTATTCCCGCGGCTTTGATAGCAGTAATTTCCTGGTCACCAGACAAACGTCCAAAAGCCATGAGACACGCGACCAAAACCGCCATCGGAATCGAAAGAGAAAGCATCCAGGCAAGGTTCAATGCAAAAATTTCAAGGACAGTCCCCATGGGAAGGCCCTTCGAAAGAACGCTATCGAGAATATTTACAAGAAAGTCAATAACGAAAAGGAAGGTTATGACGAAGAGGGCCATCAAAAATGGGGCCACATGTTCCTTCAGTACATACCGGACAAGAATCATAAAAGGTCTTTCTTCTCTGTTTTTTCTACTTTAACATCACAAGTTTAAGAAAAGATAGCTCAATGTACCAAAACAAAAAGTTTTTAATCCTTCCTCTGTTAACGACTATTGTCGTTTTTCTTTCTGCATGTTCCTCCACTGAAGGTGGTGGAGACAGAACATCCATGTGCAAAGAGCGCTACACCAATGCCGAAAAAGATTTCAAAGACGGTAAATATGGGAAAGTTAAAGAGCCTCTCGAAGAGATTCTTTCCCTTTGTGTTGGCACAGGTTATATGGAACAAACTCAATTTCTTTTAGCCGAGAGCTACTTTAACCTTGAAGAATGGCTCGAAGCCCGTGGAGAATATGGCAGTTTTGTTCTGAATTTTCCCAGTTCTCCATTTATCGAAACTGCAGAATTCCGCAAGGCCGTTTCTTCTTTCAACATGGAATTTCATATTGCAAGAGACGAGACCAACACAACGCTCGCTATGAAAGATTTTGAGCGTTTTGCCTCGAACTATCCCGATTCTCCCCTCTTGGATTCTGTTGCTTTTTACCAAGCGAAACTCATGGAACGCCGTGCCGAAAAAGATTACATGACAGCACGTCTCTATTTCCGTATGGATGAACCTCAAGCCGCTGTTATTTATCTCAAAGAATTTCTCACTCTCTACCCCAAGAGCAAACGGCTTCCCGAAGTTCTTTTCTTACTCGTGGAAAGCTACACCGCCCTCGATCAATTCGATCCCGCTCGTAGCTACCTGAAAATTGCGAAAGAAACGATTCCCGCCTCCTTTGAGGATCGTGATGAAACCATCACAGACTTAGAAAAGGATATCGCTAAAGCAGAAGAAAAGTTTGCGAAAAAACTCGAAAAAGAAAAGCAACAAAAACTGATCAAAAAAGAAGAAGCGGAAGAAGCGAAGTGATTTCAGCGGGTAAACAAAGAAAACTGAAATCGACAGCCCTCCCATTAGCTGTATTTTTCTTTTTTTACCTATTCTCCACAGTTTCTCTTTTTGCACAATCCCCGCCAGAAGAAGAACGAGACAAAAGCAGTCTCTCACTCTTTGTGCAACCGGGCATTTCTTTCTTGAATTTTTCAGATCGTTCGCAATTTCAAAATGCGATTGATACCATTTATGCTGATTTCAAAGCACAGGCGATCACCGAAGATGAAAGTTTGTATGTAGCGAAACAGGATTTTCAAAAGGTTAACTTTTGTTTCCCTGTTTCTTTAGGCTTTCAATGGCAATGGACACAAGACCATTTTGTGAGTGTGGGCGCAGGTTATATCTACGATCACGAATCCGTGGTGCTGACAGATCGGAGAGATAAAATTCACAATTACGAATATACGCTCCAAGGGTTTCCTCTATTTTTGGAATATCGTTTGACTATACCCAAAAATCTCATTACCATTTCAGGAGAATCCCTTTTCAGCATTGCCTTTCGCTGGTATTGGATGTTGCCGGGGACTGAAATTTATTCTTCTTGGGGACACATTCAGGGAGAAACCCCTGTTTGGGGTAATGGTTTTGGCTTAAGTCTTGGCTATCTTGTGACCACTTGGAAAAGTATTCACATATATAGTGATCTCGGATTCACGAGCATTACCGTGGATTCAGACGATTCCTTCTCAAAAGTGGTTCCTAACGGTTCCACGAAAAAAGCAAGTTGGGATCTTGGCGGAATTCAACTGCAATTCCGATTCAGTTTTGGCGTCACGAAAATGAATTCTAGCCCTCTTGACGCGAGACCTACGGAAGACACGGCCGTCACCCACCCTAAATGAGCCTCTTCTTCTGGGACTCTCCCGCTTATGCGGAGACGCACTATAAATTTAAACTTCCGTGGTCTCTCCTATACAGACCTTGGCCAGAAACTCTCATTGACGCTCCATTCCAAGTAATTCCTGGAGAGCCTCTCCATTTATGGATTGTAGTTCGTGATGCTGATCGATTTCCTACTCGTTTAACACACTTGCAACTTCATTTGAAACTTGATGGACAACCTTTGATCACCCAAGAAATCGAATTGCATCTGGACGCCAATCAGGCTTTTTCTTTTTTCCCTATTGAAATAAAAGATTTAGCCCCTGGAAACTACGAAATAATGCCGATTCTTTCGGTCGAGCGCAAAGGAAAACGCAAAAAGCTGCATCGTTGGAATTTTCCCACACTTTTATCCCAGCCCCTAAACGTTCAAATTCTAAGCAAATCGATTCCTAAACCTCTGGGTTACATTGCAGGCGAAACACACTGTCACACCCATTATTCTGCAGACCCTGTAGAGTTCGGTGCCTCACCAGCAGTTTTACAATCGGCAGCGAAAAGTATTGGTTTGGACTATGTCATTTGCACAGATCACGCTTATGATTTTGCCTTTGATGCGAAAGATTACATGCGCCCCACCACGGCAGAATTCAGGTACCGCGCGCTTCAAGAAGAAATTGAGGCACTCCCCCCAATGCCCAAACTCATCGCGGGGGAAGAAATTTCTGCAGGAAACTCACATCGAGAAAATGTACACCTACTTGCCCCGGGACCCTTGAAATACCTCCCCGGACTTGGGGACTGTGGGCGCAATTGGTTACACAATTTTCCAACCCTCCAGATCCCACAAGTTTTACAAAGTGCTGGGGTCCCTTGCTTTGCTGCACATCCGAAACACCCCATCAACAAAATCGAACGATTTATTTTTCGCAGGGGCGATTGGCACCATGAAGATCTAAACCTCAATGCGGACAACCCACTCGCAGGGATTCAATTCTGGAACGGCACAAGAGACAAAGGATTTTTTCGCGGGCGCGACTGGTGGATTCGTGAATTGGAACAAGGGAATCATCTGCTCCCTATTGGTGGCAATGACGCTCATGGCGATTTGAATGATACCACAGGGATCTCAATTCCATTAATGAAACTATCCCATTCCCGTCACCATGTTTTTGGCAAAGTGCGTACCGTTATCGAATTGTGTGAACATTCCTCAAGAGAAACATTCACACAAACAGACATTACGAATGCATTCCGAGGGGATAACCTTTACATCACCGATGGACCCGCGCTTTGGTGGGAAAGGAACCGCAAGGTCATCACATTCCGTGCCCATAGCAATGAAGATATGGGAGCATTTAAAAAGGTGCGGCTTTTTGCACATCGCAAAGGGGACTCCCACGAAAAGGAAATTTTTTCGCCGGATTTTTGCCCCACAAACAAAGAACTCAAGTACGATTTTATGCATTCCATCGTTGCAGAAAACTTCAATTATGTACGTGCAGAATGCGAAACGACACTCGATAAGTTTGCACTGACTAGCGCCGCCTTCATTTAACAGGCTTCGCCGTGCCCTAACAAATTACCAATCAAATTTTGAATCTGAAAGACGGTGCTGAATTTCATCCATCAGTTTGATTTCCGCATCTTCGGTGTCGGCAATAAAAGTCACACTAAAGCGCACAAAATGGCCCGCGTCATCCCAAGGGACCGTGGAAATTTGTTTTTCCTTAATGAGCCACTGAGAAAATTCTTCTGCATTCGCAAAACGAACACCGCCCGTCACGCCCTTTGGAATCGCGGCATAGAGATAGAAAGTTCCCTTAGGCTTGGTCACACGAAAACCTACGGCACACAAAGCCTTCACAAGAAGATTGTGACGGCGAGAATACTTCTCAACAGTCTTTTGTGTGATGGAAGGATTCTCAAGAGCCGTCACACCCGCAAGCTGAATCGCCTTGAACTGCCCAGAATCATTATTGTCCTTAACGCAAGCAAAAGCCTTCACCACCTTCGCATTCCCTACTACAAAACCGAGACGCCACCCGGTCATATTGTAAGCCTTGGAAAGGGAATGAATTTCCACCCCCACATCCTTAGCCCCCGGCACAGAAAGGAAGCTTAGCGGTTGGTACCCATCGAACGTCAGTGCCGCATAGGCCGCATCTTCCACCACAATAAGATTATTCGCCTTCGCAAAAGCAACCGCCTTCGCAAAGAATTCCGGGGAAGCAACAGCCCCTGTCGGGTTATTCGGATAATTCAGATAAAGAAGCTTTGCTCGTTTTACAATATCCGCAGGAATGGCTTCCAGATCCGGCAAAAAATTATTTTCGGGCACCAAATTCATGTTGTAAACTTCACCGCCAAGCCAGCGCGTCATCGTCGCCATGATTGGGTAACCTGGAGCAGTCATCAAGCACACATCCCCAGGGTTGATAAAAGCTTGAGCCATCATAGCTAATGCTGGTTTGGAACCAATGGCGTGACACACTTCATTCACAGGGTCAATGCCCTTTACGCCGTACACGGTATCCATGTACTTCGCCGCCGCTTCCTGAAACATGGAAATTCCATTATCCGCATAGCCCCGATTTTCACGTTTTTGTGCCTCAGCATACAAACGATCCACCACCATTTTGTCTGCCATCCAATCCGGTTCCCCCACACCCATATCAATAATCGGAGTTTCTGGATGTGTCGCTTCTGCTTCACGACGGGCGCGCTTAATCTTTTCGAACTTATAAAGCACGGTTCCCTTACCAAAGGAACTACCACCAATACGTTCTGCAAAAAGATTCTGGATGTAATCGGACATGTATCTCTCCAAAAAGGAAGTTCAAAACCACAAGGTCAATTTAAAAAACTCAACGTATTTTCACCGCCAATTCATGGAGAATAAACGCATTATGGGGGAATATGCACAGAGGGGACCATCATCTCGTGAGTCGCTACATATTTATCTAAAACGACCACCAAGAAAGATTCCCTATACTTCGGTAAAAACGGAGTCAAAGGAAACATGTGCTTAAGAATAATATCCTTTTCTATGTCGTTCAAAGGAAACAAACGTCGGGAATTATTCAATGCGGTACGCGGGTGCCTAAACCCGTGAAAATGTCTTTTCTCACGAGCCGGATCATCGCTATCTCGCCAATCATAAAGGAAAAAATCATGGAGAAGCCCCGCGCGAGCAGCTTCCCTATAATTCCAGCCCCACTGCTTACTTATTTTATACGCAAAATAAGAAACTTTAAGGGCGTGATCAAAAATCGTTTCTCGATGGTGGTGGAATAATTTGGTTCTCAAAAATTCTTCGTTCTGCAAAATATCTTTCACACATTCCAGATATTCAGAATCATTCACATCATTCAGATTTCGAAGATGCAAACCTTTCTTATTCTGTTCCAAAATGCTCGCAAGATATTGTTCAAATTTTTTTAACAATCCCTCGTTCAAGCGAGAACGAAAATTACCAAAAGAAGCAACCAGATGTCGTCCATTGCCAAGCAATAGTTCCATATCTTTTACATCAAAGGAACGCATTTTTTCAAGTCCTTGTTCTAGTGTACGAGATAACTTGCGAGCGGCGGGCACAGACAATAAAAAGTCTATCACAAAATAGACAAATAACGCTCCCGCGATAGTGGTTTCCCAAGGGGTCATGAGTTTCGTTACCCAATGCCAGACAAAGGGGTGAATCCACCACACAAAAACAACCCCTAAAACGCCCCACACCAAAGAAAACGCA
>Ga0209467_1001562_pt1 | contig 19379 bp, 19 predicted proteins | sample Higcelwee11metaG_FD_187175 | JGI IMG/M metagenome (GOLD analysis project Ga0209467, IMG submission 187175) | Freshwater pond sediment microbial communities from the University of Edinburgh, under environmental carbon perturbations - High... | ecosystem: Environmental > Aquatic > Freshwater >...
CTGACAAGCCACGTTGGCCCGGTAGGCCCCGCATCCCGCGCACGACAAAACCGCCGCGCACAGCACACACGCCGTGGCGGTTCGGGAAAAAAAGCCGCGCATCATGCCAGGGCGGCCTTGGCCGCAGCCAGAACGGCGGCGTAGTCCGGCTCCTGGGTAACCTCCGGAACCACCTGGACGTAGGTCACGGTTCGCGCCGCGTTCACGACGAACACCGCCCGGGCCAGAAGCCGCAGTTCCTTGATGAGCACCCCGTAGGCCTCCCCGAAGGAGGCCAGGGCATGGTCGGACAGCGTCGTCACCCGGTCCACCCCGGCGGCCGCGCACCAGCGTTTCTGGGCAAAGGGCAGGTCCATGCTGACCACCAGGATGCGCACGTCGGGACCAAGGCCCGTGGCCTCGGCGTTGAAACGCCGGGTCTCCAGGTCGCACACCGGGGTATCCACCGAGGGCACGGACACCACCACCAGCACCTTCTCCGGGAAATCCTTCAGCCCGACCGGGGCCAGATCGTTGGTCAGGGCGGTAAATTCCGGAGCCTTGGCCCCCACGGCCAGATCCTCGCCCAAAAGGGTCAGGGGGTTGCCCTGAAAGGTCACCACGCCTTTTTTCTCGCGCATCATCGTTCTCCTTGCGGGCCCTCCCCCGGTTTGGGGACAGCGGCCCGTCTCACCCCTGTATTTCATCGTCGCGCCGCCTGCGTCAAGCGATCCCGCCGCAAATCCGCCCACGGGCGGGGGCAGGGCCAGGGACAGGGATGGACAAACCATCTCCCCAAGCGACAGACCATGTCTCTTGCGCCAGTTCCGCGCAGGATTGGAAACGCCTTTCACTACGGCCGACGGCCCTGGCGCCCCTTTCCCCCGCTGCGCCCGGGCGTGGACAAGCTTGGTCAAAGGCGGGCATGGATTCGTAGATATGCCCCGCTTCGCGCGAACGTGGACAAGTCCGGACAAATGCGGCAGGACGCGAGTGTCGCGAAAAACCGGGACGCGCGCCGTCCCAGGGAGGCCCGTCCGCATGACCCTGCCGCGTCTTCTCGCCTCGTGGGCGATCCTTGCCGCCATCCTGCCCGGCCTTTTCGGCCCGGACACGGCCCGGGCCGCCGAGCCCTCGCCCGACCCCGGGATATCGGCCCTCACCCGGGCCGGGCTGGCGGAGGTCACGGCCCTGGCCCCCTCCATCCGCCTGGACATGCGCTACGCCACCACCAACAACTTCACCGGCCAGGCGGTCTACCCCTCGGGACGCTGTTTTTTGCGCCAGGAGGCGGCCGCTCGCCTCGCGGCGGTGCAGGCCGACCTGCGGGCGCGGGGCCTGGGGCTTGTGCTCTACGACTGCTACCGGCCGTTTTCCGTGCAGAAGATCTTCTGGGAACTGACCCCGGACAAGGGCTACGTGGGCAGGCCCGTGGAAGAGGGCGGCAAACCCGTGTCCGGGTCCAAGCACAACCGGGGCATGGCCGTGGATGCGGGGCTGGTGGACGGGGAGGGCCGGGCGCTGCCCATGCCCACGAACTTCGACGACTTCTCGCCCCGGGCCTCGCGCACCTTCACCGGCGGCGACCCCAAGGCTGCGGCCAACAGTCGGCTACTGGCCGAGGTCATGGCCCGGCACGGGTTTCGGCCCATTTCCTCGGAGTGGTGGCACTTCGACGCCGACGGCTGGAAGGCGTGTCCGCTGCTCGATTTACCCCTGCCGCCGGGAAAATGATCAGCGGGGCTGGTCCACATGCGGCTCCCCGTCCCCGGCCAGGGGGAAAAACACCACGAACACGCTGCCCCGCCCCGGGGCGCTCCTGACCGTCACCGCGCCGCCGCAGGCCTTGACGATGCCATGCACCGCCGCCAGCCCCATGCCCGTGCCCTGGCCCGGCGGCTTGGTGGTGAAAAACGGCTCGAAGATGCGCTCCATGATGGTCCGGTCCATGCCGTGCCCCGTGTCCCGCACGGACAGGGCGGCATAGCGCCCGGGCGTCAGGTCGAGCACGGATCGCACCGATTCGCCCAGCCCGGACAGGAGGTCCGCCGTCTCCGGGGCCGGGCCGCCCTCCGCGCCGACGCCGTCGATCCCCACCACCTCAAGCGCCACGGCCAGCTCTCCGCCGTCCGGGGTCATGGCGTGGGCGGCGTTCAGGCACAGGTTCACGAGCACCTGATGCACCTGGGCCGGATCGGCCCGGATGGCCATGCCGCGCTCCGAGATGTCCGCCTCCACGATGACGTTGGCCGGGGTCATGCCGCGCATGATCTTCACGGTTTCCTTGACCAGGGGATTTAAAATCAAGAGGTTTTTGACGACATCTTCACGCCTGGAAAAGACCAGGATCTGCTTGACCAGATCCCTGGCCCGCTCGGCGGCGTCCACCACGTCCGTCAGGGGGCGGTGCAGGGGATGGTCCGCGTCCAGGTCGGACAGGGCCACCTCGGTATTGAGCAGGATGGGGGTCAGAATGTTGTTGAAATCATGGGCGATGCCTCCGGCCAACACGCCGATGGCCTCCAGTTTTTCAGCCTGGCGCAGGCGGCGCTCCAGCCGGATCTCATGGGTCACGTCGCGCACCAGGACCACATGGTTGCAGACCCGCGCGGTCTCGTCCCGGATGGGCGTGATGAGCACCTCGGCCACGTACTGGCCGCCGTCGCGGCGGGTCTGACGGGCCCGGCCGGACCACTTGAGCCCCAAGGCCAGAATGCCGCGCACGGAATCGGTCAAAAACGGATCCACGCTGCGCTGCAACTCGTCCGCACCGGCCCCGGCCATCCCCAGGCCCGAGCCCACGATGCGGGCGAAGGCCGGGTTGGCATACTGGGCCTTGAAATCCCGGCCGATGATGACCATGCCCTCGGCGGCCTGCTCCACGGCGGCCACCAAAAGCATGCGTTCCTCTTCGGCGCGCTTGCGGGCCGTGATGTCCCGGGCCGCCCCCTCCACCCGCAACAGCTTCCCGTCCGGCCCCATGACCGCCAGGGCGTTGGTGGAGATCCACATCCGGCGTCCGTCCCGGCGATACACCTGGGCCTCGAAGTCGAACACCCGGCCGTTTTTGGCCAGGGTTCGCAAAAATTCCAGGCGGGCCTCCTGCTGAACATGGATGCGGCGCAGGATGTCGCCCTCCTCGGCGATGAGTTCGGCGGGCGAGGCGTAGCCCAGGATGCGGGCCATGGCCGGGTTGCATTCAATAATGCGGCCGTCGGGGTAGAACTGGAAAATGCCCTCGGCCGAATTTTCGAAGATGCTGCGGTACTTCTCCTCGCTTAGGCGCAGGGCCTCTTCAGCCGCCCGGCGTTCGGCGATGTCCGAGGCCATGGCGCACACGGCCTGGACGCTTCCGTCCTTGCCCGGCAGGGGAAAAATCGAGGCCACGGAAATCTCGCCCCGCCCCAGGCTGACGACCATGCCCGCGTTGCGGATGGCCGTGCCGTCGCGAAACACCCTGTCCACCTCGCGCACGAGCGTCCGGGCCTCGCGCACGGGCACGAACTCCCCCACATGCCGACCGCGAATCGCCGCAAGCGGCATGCCGAGCTTCTCGACCACCACCCGGCTCACGTCCAGCACCACCCCCTCCCGGGACAGCACCAGGATGGCGGACAGGGCATGTTCAAAAAACACCTGATGCAGCCCGCCCAGCCCGGCGGACATGAGCGTCTCACCCTGGCTCGGCGCAGCCATTTTCTCCGTAGTACTTTCCTTGTCTGCGGCCATGATTCGTCCTGGCTTTTTCCCGTGGTCTTTGTCACACTCAGGGCAAGGCATATGCAACTACCGCCCGACATGGACTCATGGAAAAAGTGCTTATCGTCGAGGACAGCAAGGTATTCGCCCGCGTCCTCATCCGCAAAATTGAAGACGAATTGTTCTTCGATACCAGTTGGGCCTCAACCTACGAAGAGACCGTCTACATCCTTGAGGAAAGTCCCGAGCAGCCGGACTTTTTCGTGGCCGTGGTGGATCTGCACCTTCCCGACTCCCCGGACGGCCACACCGTGGACTACCTCATCGCCAAGGGTATTCCGGTCATCGTCTACACCGGGGCCTTCGACGAGGAATACCGCGACGCCATCTGGGCCAAGCGCGTGGTGGACTATGTGCTCAAGGAAACCCCCGACAGCCTGGATTACGTCTGCAACCTCGTCAAGCGCATTTACAAAAACAAATACATAAGCATCCTGGTGGCGGACGATTCGGCCACCCTGCGCCGCCATGTGCGTCGGCTCCTTGAGGTGCACGACTTCTCGGTCATGGAGGCTTCGGACGGGGAGGAGGCGTTGCGCCTGTTGTCGCGCAACCCTGCGTTGCGCCTGCTCATCACTGAATACAACATGCCCGGCATGGACGGCCTGGAACTCACCCGGGCCATCCGCCGCGAACACCGCAAGGAGGATCTGGCCATCATCGGCGTCTCGGCCAGCACCGAGGAACTTTTGTCCGCGCGATTCCTCAAGGTCGGGGCCAACGACTACCTGGCCAAGCCCTTCGCCAGCGAGGAGTTCTACTGCCGCATCACCCAAAGCCTGGACATGCTCGAACTGGTGCGCAAGCTCAAGGAAGCCTCCATCCGCGACGCCCTCACCGGCCTCTACAACCGCCGCTATTTCTTCGACGCCGGGAAAAAATTCCACTCCTGCGCCCTGCGCGACTCCATGACCCTGGCCGTGGCCATGATCGACATTGATTTCTTCAAGAAGGTCAACGACACCCACGGGCACAAGGCCGGAGACGAGGTGCTCAAGCATGTGGCCGACGGCATGTCCGGGCGTTTTCGGGGATCGGATATCGTGGCCCGCTACGGGGGCGAGGAGTTCTGCGTGCTGGCCGTGAATATGAACCGGCAGGCGGCGCTCACCGTGTTCGACGAACTGCGCCGAAGCATCGAACGCTCACGCACCCGGGTGGATGGCGCGAGCATCTCGGTCACGGTGAGCATCGGCGTGTGCTGCGAGCCGCACAAATCCCTGGAGGAGATGCTGGCCACCGCCGACGCCATGCTCTACCAGTGCAAGCGCGGCGGCCGCAACCGGGTGCTCGCGTCCTGAACCTCCCGCCTCGACAAGCCAAGACTCACCACCAAGCTGATCCAAATCGCAACCGGGTGCTGGCGTCCTGAGCCTCCCGCCCCCGCATGCGGCGTGCCCGGTTCTTTGGTCATTCCCCCCAAACGCGCGGCGGAAGGCCCCATACGGAGCGGAACCGGTCCTCCAGGGCCATGAGATAGCGCCTGGCCTCAGGCGTTCCCTCGGCCGGGGCAAACGGCGCGAACGCCTTGGCCGATTCGGCCAGGTATGGCCCGGCCTTGGCCTCAAAGGCGGCTGTGTCCGGGGCCAGGGCGAAAATGGTGTGCCAGACCCCGGGCAGGATGTCCGCCAGATGCACGCCGCGCTCCCGCTCAAGCAGGATAAAATCCTTCTCCCTGGCGTTTCCCGCATCATCAAACAACACCACGCCCAAGGCCCCGCGCAGGATCACGAAACTCTCGGCCTTCTCCGGCGCCGCATGGCGGTGCGGCTGCACGTAGCTTCCCGGGCACAGGGCGTTGATCATGCGCTGCAGCGGGTCATCGTCGGCGGCATGAAACCGATGGACCTCCCGGCCCCGGGGGTTGTCCCGGGCCGCGCGGCAGGTGCGCACGAGCAGGTCGTCGTCGGCCACGGCCGCCCGGACATGGCCGGACACCGTGGCATGGGGGGATATCCTTTCGATCCGCGCCCCGCGCATGCCGCCTCCAAGAGCTTGCCCCGCAGGGGGCGATGGGTTTTCGGGCTTAGCCTACAGGTTCAGGGCGGACTTGGCCGCCTCGCCCGCCACGTTCTCCACCGCGCCGTAGATTCCGGCCAGCCGGGAGGACAGGCAGGCGTCACGCAAAAGCAAAAGGGCGACAATGGCCCAAGAGCCCCAGCAGCAGAGCGTTCTCTCGCATCCCTCGGCCTGGTCGCGCCGCATCCGGAACAGGAAAAAGGCCGCAAAGCCCAGCGGCAGCATGACCCACCAGCGGACCATGACCCCGGTGACGAACATGAAGATCACGAACAACAGCGTCAGTCCCACGGCGGCCAGCGTGACAGGGCTCATCTTGCAGCCCGTGCAGGCATTCTGATCCATAACGCACCTCCCGTGCAGTGTGGCCGTCGTCGACGCGGCCTGCTCTCTCTATAAAGTCCCCGCCACAGGGTGTCCAGACGGCCCCCCGCGCCAAACGGCGGCCATTTCCCGGTTCATCAGACGAAGATGTCCAGAAGCACCCCCAGGCCAAGTCCTGCGGCCACCACCCCGTTGAGGGTGAAAAAGGCCATGTTCACCCGGGAAAGATCGTTCTCCGATAGAATCAGGTGCTCGACCAGAAGCAGCCCGGCGCTGGCCGCGAAAAAAAGCAAATAGAACCAGGACAGCCCCGCCGCCCAGCCAGCCAGGGCATAAAAAATCACGGCGTTGACATGGGCCAGGGAGGAAAAGGCCAGGGCCGCGCCTACCCCGAAACGGGCCGGGACGGACTGAAGTCCGTGCTGCCGGTCGAATTCCGCGTCCTGGCAGGCGTACAAAATATCAAATCCCGCCGTCCAGAAGGTCACGCCCAGGCCGAAGAGCACGGCGCGCACGGAAAACGCGGGCTCAAAGGCCAGCCAGCCGGCCACCGGGGCCAGCCCCAGGACCGAGCCCAATACGAAATGGCACATCCAGGTGAACCGCTTGGTCAGGCTGTAAAACCCGGCCCAGACCAGCACCACCGGCGACAGGGCCAGACACAGGGAGTTCAGGGCCGCGCAGGCGGCCACAAATACCACTGCGCATCCGGCCGTAAACATCACCGCCCCGGACACCCCCACCTCGCCCGTGACCAGCTCCCGCCGCGTCGTCCTCGGATTCTCCCGGTCAAACCGCAGGTCCGCCAACCGGTTCATGGCCATGGAATAGGAACGCACCGCCACCATGGCCACCGTCAGCAAAATGAACTTGCCCAATCCCGGCCAGCCCCCGGCGGCCAAAAACAGCCCCACATAGGCGAACGGCAAGGCGAACACCGAATGCTCGATCTTGACCAGCCGGGCATAGCGCCCGGCCAACGCGGCGAATTGCTGCATGGCGTGCCTCCGGCGGCCGGGGGGGAAACTTTTTTGAAAAAAAGTTTCCCCCCCGGACCCCCTCTTCAAAAAACTGTATCGCGCTTCGCGTCCGCGCGCGGGAGCGATCACGTTCCCGGGACATCCCGGATTCCCGGGCGTCGATCCCCGGCGCGCCGCGCCGGGGATCGACGCCCGGAAACCGGGGGGTCCGGGGGGAATGATTCCCCCCGGGCGGGGTTCGGGGCGGCAGCCCCGGGCGGGGCACGGGGCGGCAGCCCCGACGCCCGGTTACGCGCCGCCGCCCAGGGTGACGACGCCGTAGTTCTTTTTGCCCTTGCGCACCAGAAGGATATGTCCCGCCAGGAGGTCGCCGGGGCCGTAGGCGTGGTCCTCGGCGGAAATGCGTTGGCCGTTGATGGAGATGGCTCCGGCCTTGATGTCCTTGCGGGCCTGGGAATTGGACGGGCACAGGCCCAGGTCGGCCAGGAGTTTGGGCAGGGGCGGGATGGCCGATAGTGACGGATAGGCGATGCTTGGCGCGGCCGCCAGAGCGGCGCGCAGGGTGTCGGGATCGGCGGCGGCGAGGTCGCCAGCGCCGAAGAGGGCCTGGCTGGCGTCCAGGACTTTTTGGGTCTCGGCCTCGCCGTGGATCATGGTGGTGACTTCCAGGGCCAGCCGCTTCTGGGCCTGACGCAAGTGAGGGCTGTCCGCCAGCTCGATGGCCAGGTTTTCGATGCTCTCGTGGTCGAGCAGGGTGAAATATTTGAGATAGTTGATGACGTCGCGGTCATCGGTGTTGAACCAATACTGGTAGAAGGCATAGGGCGAGGTGAGGTTTTTATCGAGGAAGATGGCCCCTTTTTCGCTCTTGCCGAACTTGGCCCCGGAGGCCGTGGTGATCAGCGGAAAGGTCAGGGCGAAGGCCGGGGCGGGCCGGGAACGGCGGATGAATTCCAGACCGGCGGTGATGTTGCCGAACTGGTCGCCGCCGCCGATTTGCAGGGTGCAGCCGCGCGTCTCGGAGAGATGCCGGAAGTCGTAGGCCTGCAGGATCATATAGCTGAATTCGGTGTAGGAGATGCCGGTCTCTTCGCGATTGATGCGCCCCTTCACGGATTCCTTGGCCAGCATATAGTTGACCGTGAAGTGCTTGCCCACGTCACGCAGGAAATCGATGATGGAAAGATTTTTGGTCCAGTCCAGGTTGTTGACGGGCTCGATGTTGTCCGCCACGCCCATGCGCTCAAAAAAGCCCATGGCCTGGGTCTTGATCTTTTCGGCCGAGGCCTGGACCTTTTCGGCGGCATTGAGGGTGCGTTCCTTATCCTTGCCGCTGGGATCGCCGATCAGCCCCGTGGCCCCGCCGAGCAGAAACAGGGGACGGTGTCCGGCCAGGGCGAAACGCGCCAGCCCCAGCAGGGGCACGAGATTGCCGATGTGCAGGCTGTCGGCCGTGGGGTCGAAGCCGCAGTAGATGACCCGGCCGGGGGAATCCAGGTGTTCGCGGAGGGTTTCGGCGTCGGACACCTGGTTGACCAGGCCGCGCCAGGACAGTTCGTCAAAGATGTTGCGGGACATGAGCTGATCCATGGGGGATTGCGGGCGGCCTTTCGCCGCCCGGTGGGGGTGTACGCGGGAATCGGCCGCCGGGGCGGCCGTGGTCAACTGCCGGAATTCTGGGCCGGGGCGTCCACCCGGGCCTTGGAGCGCAGGATGGGCTTGGCCTTGCTTATGCGTTCCAGTTTGGCCTCGACGCCGGGGACGGGGCTGTAGACGTCCACGAGCACGTTGAGATAGAAGACGCCGCCGCGTATTTCGGTCTCGATGCGGGAGGCGAAGCCGTTTTTCTCAAGCTCGGCCTTGAGTTCCTCGGCGTTTTCGGACTTGGTGAAGGCCCCCACCTGATAGGTGTCGTGGGGCCGCTGCCAGTCATGGATGACGGGGTCGGAGCCACAGGAGGCGGTCGCAAGGGCGAGGCACAACACAAGAGGCAAGACGGCGCGGGTCATGTTCAGGTCCAATCAGTTGGGGGTTTCGGCCTTGGGCAGGGCGGATTTTTTCAGTTTGACCGGCGCCGACCGCTTGCGATCATCGTCGCTGTATTCCAGCACCTCGGTCTTCCCGGCCTTGTTTTCCAATACGAAATAGAGCTTGTCGCCCACGGCCCGGATATCGGCCAGCCGCGAACAACTGTTGAAGCTTTGCACCAGGGCGCTTTTGCCGTCCGCGCCCACGGTGATCAGGTCATAGACCACGGGGCAGTCCGCGTTTCCCAGTCCCCGGCGCAGGAGCACGGCGTCGAAGCCGTCGTCAAGCTCCCCGACGCTCATGTAGGATTGGGCCGTCAGGGGCTCGCCCTTGCTCTGATGGATCGGTTTCCCCCGCAGCGTGACCACATGGTCCGCGCCCTGGCGCACGACTTCCAGGGGGCCGGCCACGGTCAGATAGACCGATTGGCGATCCGGTCCTATGGCGTACCCCGGGACACTTGACAGCATCACGGCCGCACATGCCGCCGCGCAAAGCATCAGCCGACTGGCGCAAAGTTTCATTTTGGCTCCCTGGGCGAAGGTGTGCCGCGAAATGGCGGACAACCGTCTCATTCCTGGCAGGCGTGCCGCCATGCCTGTATTTGTACGGCCTTCCCGGTCTGGGCGTCAATATCGATCACCGCGCCCTGCAACTCCACCGGCCCCTTGGACAGGACGAAACGCTGGGGCATCCCGGTGATGTAGCGACGGATGACGGCCTGTGGGTCCATGCCGATGGCCGAGCGGATGGGGCCGCTCATGCCCAGGTCGGTGATGTAGGCCATGCCGTGGGGCAGGATCTGGGCGTCGCCCGTCTGGACGTGGGTATGGGTGCCGCACAGGGCGCTTAGGCGGCCGTCGAGATAATAGGCCATGGCCTTTTTCTCGGAGGTGGCCTCGGCGTGAAAATCCAGCAGGCGCACGGTCACGTCGCCTGGAATCCTGCCGATGAGTTCGTCTGCGACGCGGAAGGGGCAGTCCAGGCTATTCATGTAGGTGCGCCCGAGGAGGTTTAGAACCGCAAACGGCGGCTTGCCGTCCAGACCGTAGACGCCAAGGCCCGCCCCGGGCGTGCCGGGGGGATAGTTCGCCGGGCGCAGCAAGCGATCCGTGCTCTCGAAATAGACCTGGATCTCGCGATGTTTGAAGACGTGGTTGCCCGAGGTGATGACATCCACGCCGCAGGCCAAAAGCTGGGAGGCGGCCTTGACGGTGATGCCCAGGCCCCCCGAGGCGTTTTCGCCGTTGGCCAGGACCACATCCGCCTCAAGTTCCCGACGTATCCGGAAAAGACCGGCCACCACGGCGTCGCGCCCGGGACGGCCGACGATATCGCCTAAAAACAGGATGCGCATGGAGACGTTTCCTCCCGGAAGCGTTGCGGACGGCCGCCCCCCGAGGGGACGGGCCGTCCGACTACGGGCCTGACGCAGCACAGGCGCGGCCAGGGTGCGCCAATCCTATTTTGCGTAGCCCACGGCCCGGCGTTCGCGGATGACCGTGACCCGGATCTGTCCCGGATAGGTGAGGTTGTCCTCGATCTGCTTGGCGATGTCCTTGCACAAAAGAAACGTCTTGTCGTCGTCCACGACGTCGGAATCGACGACCACTCGTATCTCGCGCCCGGCCTGGATGGCGTAGGCCTTGGTCACGCCCTCAAATTCCGTGGCCAGATTTTCCAGTTCCTCCAACCGCTTGACGTAGCTTTCCAGAAGCTCCTTGCGGGCCCCGGGCCGGGCGCCGGAGAGGCTGTCCGAAGCCTGGACCAGGATGGCCAGGATGGATTTGGGCGGCACGTCCTCATGGTGGGCCTGGATGGCGTGAATGATGTCCCCGCCCTCGCCGAATTTTTTGGCCAGATCCGCCCCGATGACCGCGTGGGGGCCTTCGATCTCGTGGTCCACGGCCTTGCCGATATCGTGCAGGAGCCCAGCGCGCTTGGCCTTTTTCACGTCCAGGCCCAGTTCCGAGGCCATGATGCCGCACAGGGTGGACACCTCAAGGGAGTGCTGCAAGACGTTCTGGGAATAGCTGGTGCGGTATTGCAGGTGCCCCAGAAGGCGCACCAGTTCGGGATTGATGCCGTGCACGCCGATGTCGAAGGTGGCCTGCTCGCCGATCTCGCGCAGCTTGACCTCGAACTCCTGCTCGACCTTCTTGACGATGTCCTCGATGCGGGCCGGATGGATGCGGCCGTCGGTGATCAGGCGCTCCAGGGCCATCTTGGCCACCTGGCGGCGGATGGGGGAAAAGGCGGAGAGGATGACGGTCTCCGGGGTGTCGTCGATGATCAGGTCCACGCCCGTGGCCGCTTCCAGGGCCCGGATGTTGCGGCCCTCACGGCCGATGATGCGCCCCTTCATCTCTTCCGAGGGCAAGGTCACGGCGGTGACGGTCTGCTCGGCCACGAAATCGCCGGCATAGCGCTGGATGGCCAGGGCCAGAATCTTCTTGCCGCTTTTATCCGCCGTCTCCCGGGCCTCCACCTCAATCTGGCGGATCATTTTGGCCGCCTCGTGCCGGGTGCGGCTTTCGGTCTCGGCCATGACCAGCTTTTTGGCCTCTTCCACGGTGAGCCCGGAGACCTCCTGCAGGCGTTCCAGATGTTCCTCGGAGGCGCGGTCCAGCTTCTCCTGCTTCTCGGTCAGGGCGCGTTCCATGCCGGCCAGGCGTTTTTCCGTACCCAGCTGTTCGTTTTCCCGCTCAACGATCTGTTCCTGCTTCTCTTCGAGCTTCTCCTGCTTGCGGGAGAGCTGGGCCTCTTTGGCTTCAAGGGTCTGGGCGCGGTCCTTGTACTCCGTCTCCAGTTCCTTTTTCTGCCGGTAGAGGTCGTCCTGGGCCTGAACCAGGAATTCTTTTTTGTGGGCCTGGGCCTCTTTTTTGGCCTCTTCCAGAATGCGCTCGGCCAGGGAGCGGGATTCCTTGAGGGTCTTCTGGGAGATGAACTGGTAGAGGTAATATCCGCCAGCGCCTCCGGCGCAGAGGGACGCGAGGATGATGAACACGGTAAAAAAATCCATGACGGCTCCTTCAAAGCGGAAGAGTTCCGCATAAACCGGAGACGGATCCGTCGGTTCGGCGCTGGTGGGGAGAGTCGTGGGCGTTCGTGCAGGGGAGAGCCCTGCCGCGTCAGGCAAATCCGGCGACTATCGGGGTGTCTCGGAGTCCGGCCAGGCCGCTTGGCGTGGCTGTCGGGCTTTGCCCGGGGATCCGAAACGTTTTCCCCGGAGCGCCGTGTCGGCAATTTTTTTGAACCTTGTTGCCAAGGTGGACGCCAAGGTACGACCTTCAGGCCCCCCGGTGAGACCCGGGTTCGCACACCGGCCGTAACACGCGGCATCCTATTTTTGAGTATCGGCTCAAAAATGAATCGTCGATCACGCACACTCCAGGGAAACGAAAATCATCGCCAAAATCCCGCCTGCCCGGCGGTCACTCTTCTATTTTCTTCAAAAGCCCGACCATGCGCGCACGCGCGTCATCGAGCCTTTGATTAGACATAAGCACGTCGTCGGCCAATCCAAGAGCCACGAACGCCAAAAGCTTCTCCTTGCCGAGCGCTTTCCCGCCCGATCCGAGCAGTTTGCATCGTTCCTCCACCAATATTCTGGCGGCCTCGACGCGATCCGGTTCCGCGTCGGTCTTGAACGAGAGCGTAAGGCCCAAGATCTCCAGGTTGTAGCTGGGCATTTCACAGTTTTCCCGCCAAACGGCCCCTCATCCCGCCACCCTCAGATGCTTCCGACGGCAGAGGCGCTGGGCGGGCCTTAAGCGATTTCCTCCTGAATCCGTTTCAAGAGCGAATCGATCCTGGTGGTGATCGCATCACGTCCCTGCCGCTCCACATCAAGTTCGGCCCGAAGGGAACTGTTCTCGGCCTCCAAGGCCTTGACCTTGGCTAAAAGGCGCTCCACGCGATCTTCCAGGGCTTCGAATATATCCATAAAAAGTATTCCTAGACTCTTCCACGGCGAAAATCAAGACGCTCGCGTTTTTCGCACGATATTGTTCTGACGCCCCCGGGACACGGCAAGGGCGCCGTCCGGCACGTCGTGGGTGATGACGGAACCAGCGCCCACCAACGCGCCCGCCCCAATCGTCACGGGCGCCACCAGGGAGGAGTTGCTGCCGATAAACGCCTTTTCGCCGATGACCGTGGCATGTTTGTTTTTGCCGTCATAATTGCATGTGATGGTTCCGGCCCCCACGTTGGTTCCGGCCCCCACCTCGGCATCGCCCAGATAGGTCAGATGACCGGCCTTGACGCCCCGGCCCAGGACGGACTTTTTGACCTCCACGAAGTTGCCCACCCGGGCATCCTCGCCAAGGACCGCCCCGGCCCGCAGGCGGGCGAAAGGACCCACCTTGCACAGCGGGCCCACCTGGGCCCCGTCCAGATGGGAAAAAGGCAGTATCTCGCATCCCGGGGCCAGCGTGCAGTCGCGAATCCAGACGTGGGAACCCACCTTCACCCCCGCCCCGACGGTCGTGTCGCCGTACAACTCACAGGGACCGGTCATCTCCACCCCCGGAGCGACGGTCACCCGTGGCCCGACCCGGACCTGTCCGGGATTGCGCACCAAGACCCCCTGATCGTACAGGGCGTCCACACGGCCCGCCCGCAACGCCTCTTCGGCCAGAGACAGTTCCCGGGGGGAATTGACTCCCAGCAGGGCGGCGTCCCGTCCCCGCTTGACGGCCGCCACCACGCCGCCGGACTGGGTGGCCATCTCCACCAGATCGGTGATGTAAAATTCGCCGCTTTGGTTCTCATTGCGCAAATGCGGCACGAGTCTTTGGGCCACGGACAGGCGCAGAAGATACAGGCCCGCATTGATCTCCCCTGTGGCCGGGCCATGGCGCGACGGATCATAGTCCTTGGCCTCGACGATGCTGACCCCGCCCGACGCGCGCACCACCCGGCCATAGGCCCCTGGCTGGTCGAGCTCGATGGTCGCAAAGGCCGCATCGGAATCCATCTCCAGGGCCTTGTTCACGAATCCGGCCAGAATATCCGTCGTCAGAAGCGGCATGTCGCCGTTGACCACCAGGACATGCCCATACCCTGCGGCCATGAGGACCGGCAGGGCCGTGGCCAGGGCGTGGCCGGTGCCAAGCTGCCTGTCCTGGGCCACAAAGCGGCCTTCCCATTCCGGGAAGGCCTGACGCACTGAGCCCGCCCCGTGTCCGACCACCACATGGATACGGTCTTCGCACACCGGCGCGCAGGCCCGAAGGACATAGGACAACATGGGATCGCCCAGGATGGTCTGCAGCACCTTGGGCGTCTCGGAATGCATCCGGGTTCCCTTGCCCGCAGCCAAAACCAGGCCGCCTACGCCTGCAAGCATCGTCATCGCGCCCCCTTTGCATCCCACCGTGATGATTATCTGCCGCCTGAACCTGCCAACGTGGCCTCTTCCCGACATTTCATGCGCATGATCGACCGCTGCAAGGCCGCCTTGGCCCGGGCATAGTCGAACCGCTCCCGGCGCTCCGCCTCAAGACGGTCCACGGCCCGTTGTCTGGCCTTTCTGGCCCTATCCAGATCGATCTCCTCGGGCAGTTCGGCAACCTCCGCCAAAACCGTCACCGTATCCCCCGAGACCTCGACAAATCCGCCGGCCACAAACAGGTAATGAGGCCGCCCGTCCTGCTTGTACATCATGTTCCCTATGCCCAGGGCGGACAAAAACGGCACGTGTCCGGGGAGAAGGCCGAACTCTCCCAAAAGGCCTGGCGCGCCCACATAGTCCACGCTCTGTTTCAGAACCGATCGCTCCGGGGTCACCACTTCCAGCAGCAATTTTCTGGCCATGGAGCCTCCTTCATCCGGGGGATCGCCTCCCGCCGTTTCGAACAGCCGGGATATCCCGAATGTGTGTCCATGTGAAACATGGTTACCATCATTTGTAGCGGCACGAAAGGGCTCACAACCTGCATTTCATCAAAAATTACATGGCTATGGACCAACACACGACGGGCGCCGTCAAGGTTGACACCAGTACAAGCGGCCACAATCTGCCTTGACACACATTGTAGTCGGCCAGGATTTCGTCCCAGGACAACTTCATGACCACCCGTCCCATGGCGCATTCAAAAACAAAGGTGGCTGCTGTCCAGCTTACACCTACGGTAAGAGCTGTCCATACCGTGGCTTCGTTCCAATATTGCACCATAATCCCGGTGGAAAGAAAGATAAAAAGACACAGGACCACCGTCATCAGGCGTCGTGCGCTGGCGTCTCCCAGGCGTGGCGTAAGCACACGGTCTCGCACCAGCCCGAAAACCACGGCCATCAGCAAAAAGAGACACCAGACGATGGAGGCGGAAACAACGACCACAGGCACTCCCGGGAATGAAAAAGCGGGCCGCCGAAGCGGCCCGCCGTTATTGCGTGCTCTCATTTTTCCCGCCGGGGCGGGTGCCTCCAAAAGGCCCGGCTATGCCGCGTCGCGCACCTTCATGCGCAGGATGGAACGCTGCAATGCGGCCTGGGCCCTGGCGAAGTCGATGTTTTCCTGGGCCTTGTCCATGCGCGCCTTGGCCCGTTCCTGGGCCTTTCTGGCGCGCTCCACGTCGATGTCCTCCGGCTTTTCGGCAACTTCGGCCAAAACCGTGACCTTGTTGCCCGAGACTTCGGCAAAACCGCCCGAGACGAAGACGTAGTGGTTTTTCCCGCTCATCTTGTACATCAGACTGCCGACGCCCAGAGCCGACAGAAACGGGATGTGGTTGGGCAGGATGCCGAACTCGCCCAGAAGGCCCGGCGCGCCTACGTAATCCACGCTATTGCTCAGGACAAGCTTGTCCGGAGTGACGATTTCCAGGAGCAATTGTGCCATGGAAGTTATCCTTTCTTGGCGTTTTCAATGACCTCGTTAATGTCGCCGACCATGTAAAAAACGCCCTCGGGAATGTCGTCGTGCTTGCCATCGATGATTTCCTTGAAGCCCTTGATGGTGTCTTCAAGCTTCACATAGCGGCCTTCCTTGCCGGTGAACTGCGAGGCGACGAAGAAGGGCTGGGACAGGAAGCGCTGAATCTTCCGGGCCCGGGACACGGTGAGCTTGTCTTCGTCCGAGAGTTCGTCCATGCCCAGGATGGCGATGATGTCCTGAAGATCCTTGTACTTCTGGAGGATCTGCTGAACCTCGCGGGCCGTGACGTAATGGTCGCCGCCCAGGACCAGGGGGTCCAGGATGCGCGAGGTGGAGTCGAGCGGATCAACAGCAGGGTAGATGCCAAGCTCGGCGATCTGACGCGAAAGGACCAGGGTGCCGTCCAAGTGCGAGAACGTGGTGGCCGGCGCGGGGTCGGTCAAGTCATCGGCGGGCACGTACACGGCCTGCACCGAGGTGATCGAACCCTTGTTGGTCGAGGTGATGCGTTCCTGCAGGGCGCCAAGGTCGGTGCCCAGGGTCGGCTGGTAGCCGACCGCCGAAGGCATGCGGCCAAGCAGCGCCGAGACTTCGGAACCGGCCTGGGTGAACCGGAAGATGTTATCGATGAACAGCAGCACGTCCTGGCCTTCCACATCGCGGAAGTATTCCGCGCAGGTCAGGGCCGACAGCGCCACGCGGGCACGGGCTCCTGGAGGCTCATTCATCTGGCCGTAGACAAGTGAGGCCTTGCTCAGGATGTCGGCGTCCTTGAACTCGTGGTACAGATCGTTGCCTTCACGGGTCCGCTCGCCCACACCCGCGAAGACCGACAGGCCGCCGTGGTGCTTGGCGATGTTGTTGATGAGCTCCATCAGAACGACGGTCTTGCCCACGCCAGCGCCGCCGAACAGGCCCATCTTGCCGCCCTTGGGGAAGGGAATCAGCAGATCGATGACCTTGATGCCGGTTTCCAGAAGCTCGATGCTCGTGCTCTGGTCCACGAAGGACGGCGCGGAACGGTGAATCGGCATGGTCATGTCGGTGTTGACCGGACCCATTTCGTCCACCGGACGGCCGACCACGTTCAGGATGCGGCCCAGGGAGGCCTTGCCCACAGGCATGCGGATGGGGCCGCCGGTGTCGGTGGCTTCCATGCCGCGCACCAGACCGTCGGTGGAGTCCATGGCGATGCACCGGACCACGTTGTCGCCCAGGTGCTGCGCCACCTCGACCACCAGGTCGGGAGCGTAGACGTTGTTGGTGTTTTTGATGTCGAGGGCGCTTAAGATACTCGGCAGTTTGCCCTCGGGAAACTCGACGTCGATGACGGCGCCGATGACCTGCACGATTTTTCCGATATTCGCGCTCATTTACACTAGCCCCCTTCCTATCCTTTGAGTGCTTCGGAACCGCCGACGATATCCATCAGTTCCTTGGTGATGGCCGCCTGCCGGGCCTTGTTGTAGACCAGGGTGAGCGAACTCACCAAGTCGTCGCAGTTTCTGGTGGCGTTATCCATGGACCTCATACGCGCGGCATGTTCGCTGGCGGAGGTGTCGAGCAGTCCACGATAGAGCTGGACGTTGATGAACCGGGGCAGAAGCTCCGCGAGGAGCCCTTCCACCGACGGTTCGTAGATGTACTCCAAACCGCCCCCGGTCTCCTTCGGCGCGTCGGCCTGTTCCTCGGGGGACAGGGGCAGCACCGTGAGCTGGGTCGGTTCCTGGCGGGCCAGGCTTATGAACTTGCCAAAGCACATGATCACTTCGTCGTAGGTTCCGCCCACATATCCGCCGATGACCTCGGAGCCGATCCGGGTGGCCAGGGTGAAGTCGAACGCGTTCATCTCGTTGACGTAGGCCTGGACAATCTCAAACTCGGAACGTCGGAAGGTGTCACGACTTTTGCGTCCCACGCACACGACCTTGACGGTCTTGCCCTCGGCGGCCTTTTTACGGGCCAGCCTCTGGGCCATGGTGGTGATGTTGTTGTTAAACGCCCCGCACAGTCCCCGGTCGGAGGTGATGACGACCAGAAGGACCGTCTTTATCTCCGCGTGCGGCTCCAAAAGCGGATGCACCGAAGGATCCGCGCCCTTGGCCAGATCGCCGAGCATCTCGTAGAACTTGTCGGCGTAAGGCCGGAAGCGCTCAATGCGCGCCTGGGCGTTGCGCAGTTTCGCCGAGGCCACCATGTTCATGGCCTTGGTGATCTGCTTGGTCTTTTTGACCGCGTTTATCTTAACCTTGACGTCTTTCAGCGCAGGCATGGCTTCCCCCTTCCGGCACTAGGCCTTGAAGCCCTTCTTGAACTCCTCAATGGCCGCGCCGAGGCTGGCGATAAGCCCCTCGTCAAGCGCCTTCTTCTCCTTGATGGCCGCCACCACGTCGCTTTTGGCGTTGCGCATGAATTCCAGGAGACCCTCCTCGAATTTGCGAACGGCATCGACGGGCACGTCGTCCATGAACCCCCGGGTTCCGGCGAACAGGGAAATCACCTGCTCCTCGACGGCCATGGGGCGATACTGAGGCTGCTTGAGCAACTCGACCATGCGCGCGCCACGGTTGAGTTTGAGCTGCGTGGCCTTGTCCAGGTCCGAACCGAACTGGGCGAACGCCGCCAGTTCGCGGTACTGGGCCAGATCCAGGCGCAGGGTGCCCGCGACCTGTTTCATGGCCTTGACCTGGGCCGCGCCGCCGACGCGGGAGACCGACAGACCGACGTTGATGGCCGGACGGATACCGGCGTTGAACAGGTTGGGCTCCAGGTACACCTGACCGTCGGTGATGGAGATGACGTTGGTCGGGATGTACGCGGACACGTCGCCGGCCTGGGTTTCAATGATCGGCAGGGCGGTCAGCGATCCGGCGCCCAGCTTGTCGTTGAGCTTGGAGGCGCGCTCCAGAAGGCGCGAGTGGAGATAGAAAACGTCGCCGGGGAAGGCCTCACGACCTGGGGGGCGGCGCAGAAGCAGGGACATCTGGCGATACGAGACGGCCTGCTTGGACAGATCGTCATAGATGATCAGGGCATGACGGCCGTCGTCGCGGTGATACTCGGCCATGGTGCAGCCGGAGTAGGGCGCGATGAACTGCAGCGAGGCGGGCTCGGAGGCAGTGGCCGAAATGATGGTGGTGTATTCCATGGCCCCGTAGCGACGCAGGGTCTCAGCCACCAGGGCGACGGTGGATTTCTTCTGACCCACGGCCACATAGAAGCAATACACGCCCTGTCCCTTCTGGGCCAGGATGGCGTCCAGGCACACGGCGGTCTTGCCGGTCTGACGGTCGCCGATGATCAGCTCGCGCTGTCCCCGGCCGATGGGGGTCATGGCGTCGATGGCCTTGAGTCCGGTGTACATGGGCTCATGCACGGACTTTCTGGCGATGATGCCCGGGGCCTTG
>Ga0209467_1001566_pt1 | contig 19344 bp, 14 predicted proteins | sample Higcelwee11metaG_FD_187175 | JGI IMG/M metagenome (GOLD analysis project Ga0209467, IMG submission 187175) | Freshwater pond sediment microbial communities from the University of Edinburgh, under environmental carbon perturbations - High... | ecosystem: Environmental > Aquatic > Freshwater >...
GTGCCTTCCACATCGATGACTGCCGGGGGCACGAGTTCCGATTTGCCACCCATCACGCGGTCAGCGAACGATTCCCAAATCCATCCCGCGGTCTCGGACGGTGACGCCGCAAGGTTCGATATCGTGTAATCCTGAGCCGAAGCGGCCACGAAGGCCATCGGCATCGCCAGTAACAACGCTATAGTTTTCATCAGATAAATATACTGATAAAACCATACCGCGACCGCATCATTCTTCTTGCATTTTCTAAGGTTTATAGTACAATATGAACATCTAATTGATATGCGGGAGCGTATTGGAGCATGCCATTCGTGTTTACTACTCTCGATGACAACCAGCGGCGGTTGCCATTCTTCCTGGCCACCATCGGCTATGATTGGCCCCAGGAGGCCATCAAGCGGCCCGAGGGATACCCCTGGTACCAATGGCTCCAATGCCTTTCGGGACGAGGTGAACTGATTGTCGGCGGGAGGCGGACCGAGATCGGCCCCGGAGACGGATTCTTCCTGCTTCCCGACGAGGAACACGAGTACCGGAGCCTGAGCGGCGACTGGGTCACCGACTGGATGGGATTTGGCGGGTCCGGCGTCGATGAAGTGCTACGCGTCGTCGGCCTGGAGGCGTCGGGAGTCTACGCCATATCCGATCTATGGCGCCTCAAAACCCTGCTGCGCGAGGTATACAGCGCCTCGCTGATAGATTCGGCCATAGCCCACCATGAGACATCGCTGCTCGTATACGAGACGCTGCTGGCGCTGCGTGTGGCGCTCGAGCCGAAGACGCGCAACGCCATGCCTCGCCATGCGAAGCTGGCGCCGGTGCTGCACTTCATACGAGTCCATTACGCCGAACCTACCAGCATCGCCGATCTGTCGGCAATCATCGACGTAACACCGCAGTACCTGTGCAAGCTGTTCAAACAGGCCCTGGACATGCGGCCATTCGAGTACCTGGCATCATTCCGGGTCTCGAAGGCCAAGGAGTTGCTGGTCGCCAAGCCGCAACTGCCTATAGCTGCGATCGCTCGTGATGTAGGATTCGCCGACAGCAACTACCTGTGCCGGGTGTTCAGGAAAGCGGAAGGCATCAGCCCAAGCGCCTTCAGAAGCCTGCATTCGGCTCCGCTTGACGAATTCGATAAGTAAATATGAAACTTTCAGTTGACAAATAATGGGGTATGCTCCTACACTCCACTTCTGTTCAGATAGATGACCCTTATGGCCACGGCCAGCCGGGTCCATCATCACAAGGAGGAGTATCCATGAAAACAGCCATCAAGTTGTTCGCCATCGCACTGGTCACGCTCGTCGTGCTCGGCGCCTGCGCACCCGCCGGTGACAAGGAGTTGATAATCAATTCCTATATGTCCGACGAGAAACCAAAAGCCGTATTCCAGAGCGTTGTCGACGAGTTCCAGAAGGCCAACCCCGGCATCAAGGTTACCGTCAACACCATTGCCCACGAGCAGTTCAAGACCCAGCTGGCCAGCTGGCTGACATCCAGCTCCGCTCCCGATGTGGTAACCTGGTTTGCCGGATACCGCATGCAGGCGTTTGCCGAGAAGGGCCTCTTGGAGCCAATCGACACCGTATTTCCGGGTGGCGACATAACCAAGGAGTTCCCGGCCGCCTTCAAGGTTGCCAGTTCATACCAGGGCAAGGTCTACTTCATGCCACAGAGCTGGTACTGGTGGGCCGTGTATTACAACAAGGACGTCTTTGCCAAGTACAATCTGACCCCGCCCAAGACCTGGGACGAGTTCATGAAGGTCTGCGAAGTGCTCAAGGCCAATGGCGTAGCGCCGATAGCCGTTGGAGCCAAGGACACCTGGACGACCGGCGGCTGGTTCGACCTGCTCGACAGCGCCGTCAACGGTGGCGACTTTCACGCACAGCTGACCGGCGGCAAGGTTGCATACACCGACCCCAAGGTCAAGAAGAGCCTGGGAATCATAGCGGAGCTTTCCCAGAAGGGTTACTTCATTGACAACGCGACGTCGCTGTCGTGGCAGGAATCGGTCAAGCCGCTCGCAGAAGGCAAGGCCGGCATGTACCTGATGGGACAGTTCATCATGGACACCGTTCCCGCCGAGACCCGCGGTTCAATCGACTTCTTCCCGTTCCCGATCTATGGCGGCAATGACAAGTACACGGTCGATACGCCGACCGACGGCTTCATGCTCCCGGCAAAGGCCAAGCACAAGGACGCGGCAAAGAAATTCCTGGCCTTCCTTGCGACCAAGGAGCAGCAGCAGGCCTTCTGTGCGCCGCTGGGCCGCCTCGCAGCCAACATCAATGTGCCGGTTCCCAATGCCGAAGCCGAGCGTGGCCTGGCCATGGTCAAGGGCGCCAGCTTTGCTGCACAGTTCTATGACCGCGATGCGCCCGAAGAGATGGCCGCCAAGGGCCTGAATGCCATCCTGGACATCATGGCCAAACCGGCCAACCTTGATACGATCCTTGCCGACCTTGACAAGGAGCGCATCAGGATTTACACGAAGTAAGCCTTCAGAGCCGGCGGGCACGGGCTTTGGGCCCTGCCTGCCGGCCTTGCATCAAGGGAGGGCAAGAATGACCAAGGCTATGTTCAGAAAGGGCTGGTGGGTGCCCTGGAGCTTTCTGGCCCTGCCCCTGGCAGTCTATCTGGTCTGGGTATACATTCCCATTATAGAAAGCTTTGGCTACGCGTTTACCAAGCGGGACAGCCTCCTCTACAAGACCGTCTACATAGGTTTTGACAATTTCGCGCGCATGTTCAAGGATCCGCAATTCTTCGTGGCCCTGAGGAACAACTTCGTCTGGCTCCTGTATTTTGTGCTGGTGCCGATTCCGCTCGGCCTCATGATAGCGATGCTGTTCAACAACAGCTTCAAGGGCAACCGCATATACAAGACGCTGTTCTATCTGCCGATGACACTCAGCTTTGCCATCATCGGCACGATCTGGATGTGGATATACAGCCCCGATGCGGGCTTTCTGAATATGATACTGCGGAGCGCCGGGCTTTCAGATCTTGCAAAGCCCTGGCTGGGTGACAGCCGCTTCATGACCGGCGCGCTGGTCGCCGTCGGCGTCTGGCGGCAGGTGCCTTACATCATGATCCTGTACCTTGCGGGTCTGCAGAGTGTGCCGGTCGAGCTGGTCGAAGCCGCATTGATCGACGGTGCCAGCTGGTGGCAACGGTTCACCAGGGTGATCATACCCGTACTGGCGCCGGCAACCATAGTCTCCATAACCATATCGATCATAGACTCGTTGCGTGCCTTCGACATCATATACGTGATGACCAACACCAAGGCCCGGGCCGCAGAGGTACTGGCAAGCTACATGTACACCTCGTCGTTCCAATACCAGGACTATGGCTATGGTTCGGCGATAGCGGTCATCCAGTTTTTGATAACGCTGTCATTCATACTGGTGTACATCAACAGGACCCTCAAGGCCGAACAAGAAAGCGGCCTGTAAGGCGCGGAGGTATGTGACCATGTTCAACGAAAAGTCAAAGCGCCGGATAATCAAGGCTGGCTTCTATGTGTTGTCAACAGCCCTCGTCGCGTTCTGGCTCATACCGCTCGCGCTGGCATTCTTCACATCACTCAAATCGATGGACGAGATCATGGGCTCAGGGGCGATGTGGGCCATTCCAAAGTCCTGGCGGTTTGACAACTATGCCAAGGTCTGGGCCAGCATCGGCATGGGGCGTTACGTGCTCAACACCATCATCATTACCGTTCCATCGGTGATCGGCACGCTGGCCCTATCGAGCCTGGCGGCTTTTGCGCTGGCCTTCTACGGCTTCAGGCTGAACAAGATGATACTGATCATGTTCATCGCGGGCATGCTGATACCGTTCCAGATGCTGATGATACCGGTATTCCGTTTTACCGATTCGATAGGACTGATGAATACAAGGCTCGGCGTCATACTGTTCCACATAGCCTTTCAGCTTGGCTTCTGCACCTTCTTCCTGCGCAACTTCTTCAGGCAGATTCCGTTTAGCCTGGTCGAGGCGCCACGCATCGATGGAGCCACCGATTTCCGCATCTACTGGCAGATCATCATGCCGCTGGCCACGCCGAGTCTGGCCGCGCTGGCCGTGCTGGAATTCACCTGGATATGGAACGACCTGTTGTGGTCACTGGTATTGCTCCAGAGCGACAGGCTCAAGCCCGTAACGCTGGGACTGGCCAACATGCAGGGAGAGTTCATTTCGTACTATAATATGACGGCGTCGGGTTCCATCATCGCGATGATCCTGCCGCTCGTCTTCTTCCTCGCGTTTCAGCGCTATTTTGTAAGCGGCATGACCGTAGGCGCCGTGAAAGGGTAATCGTGAATCCAGCCAACCTCTCATCATGCAATCCCTGGCAGGACCCGGGACGTACATCGTTGCACAGACTCCCCATGAGAAGCCCGTTGCTGCCCCATGCGCAGGCGCACGCCGCACTCCACTCCGCGCAGGCCGGCCCCCGGGCCATAGAAACCGATCAGAACCCATGGCTTCTGAAGCTCGACGGGCACTGGAGCTTTGCGCTGGCGCAGAGTCCATCAGGCCGCCCCGATGGCTTCTTCCTGCCGGAGCATGATGCTTCGAGGTGGGGCACCATCGAGGTGCCCGGAACCTGGACTCTGCAGGGCCATGACAAGCCCCACTATACCAACGTGATCATGCCGTTCTCCAATGTGCCGCCCAGCCCGCCCGAAGTACACAATCCCACAGGCATGTACCGTGTCGATTTTTCGCTGCCGGCGGATTGGGAAAGCCGCCGGACGGTGCTGCATGTCGGTGGAGCGGAAAGCTTCATGGAAGTCTGGTGCAACGGCCAGCCTGTCGGCTGGAGCAAGGATACGAGGCTGCCATCGGAGTTCGACCTGAGCGCATGCCTCAAGCCTGGGCGCAACCTGCTGGCGTTCTCGGTGATACGATACTCGGATGCAAGCTATGTAGAAGATCAGGATCAGTGGTGGTATGGCGGCATATACCGGAGCGTCTACCTGTACTCGACCGATCAGGCCTACATCGCCGACATAGACCTGAGGCCACGCCTTGATGCAAGCCTCAGGCACGGTAGTCTGGCCATCGACGCGAGTCTCGGGTTCACCTTCGACCCTGGGTTCGACCGCGTGCCTCCAATCGCGGGGCCTGCCGATTATGGCGCATCGGGCCCAACCGCATCCTGCCCTGCGGCGGCGATGGAACAGGGTGACTACACGATACGGGTGGCACTGCATGCTCCCGAACGGAACGCCCCGATGGCGGCCGCCTCGGTTACAGTCGATGGCCGCTACAGGATATCTGGCTGGCATGGCCGCCTGTCCATCGCCGTGGACTCCCCACGCCTCTGGAGCGCAGAGGATCCATACCTGTACACAGCCCTCTTCACGCTCGTGTCGCCATCCGGTGCCGAGCTTGAGCATACCGCCTGCCGCCTTGGCTTCAGGCGGATTGAGATGGCCGACAAGGCCATGCTCATCAACGGAAAGCGCGTGATGCTGCGCGGCGTAAACCGCCACGAACACGACGAGCGCCTTGGCAAGACGCTTGACCTGGCCAGCATGGTCCGAGACATCGAGCTGATGAAGCGCCACAATTTCAATGCGGTGCGGAACAGCCACTACCCGAACGACGAACGCTGGTATGACCTCTGCGACCAGTATGGCCTGTACCTGATGGATGAGGCGAACATAGAATCACATGCCTACTACGATCAGCTCTGCAGGGACCCGCAGTGGCTCGCCGCCTTCATCGATCGTGGCTCGCGCATGGTACTGCGTGACAAGAACCATCCGTCAATCATCATCTGGTCACTCGGCAACGAATCAGGCTATGGCCCCAATCATGACGCGCTCGCCGGCTGGATGCGTTCATTTGATGCGGACAGGCCAATCCACTACGAAGGCGCCGCGCGCGACGAGTTTGGCCAGGGTCCCTACTCGCTCGAGTCGCTGAAACGCGGCAAGCACGCCTCCGATTTCGTGTCTACGATGTATCCGCCAATCGAACTGCTTGAGGCCTGGGCCACAACGACGAAGGATTCGCGGCCCTTCATCATGTGCGAGTACGCGCACGCGATGGGCAATTCATCCGGAGGACTCGCCGATTACTGGGCGACCATCGAGAAATATCCCGGCCTTCAGGGCGGCTACATATGGGACTGGGTGGATCAGGGCTTGCTGGCCAATGCCACCGATGGCCAGGAATACTGGGCCTACGGCGGCGACTTTGGCGACGCGCCGAGCGACCTGGACTTCTGCAACGACGGGCTCGTATTTCCTGACCGCAGTGTGAAGCCGGCCCTGGTGGAATGCGCCAGGCTGTTCCAGCCTCTTGCCACCACTGCTGCCGATCCTGCCACTGGTCTGCTGACCATAACCAGTCGATATGATTTTATCACCGCAAGGAACATCGAACTGCGCTGGAACATCATGGCCGACGGCAACATCATCCATGCCGGCACGGCGAATATGCCGGAGCTGGCACCAGGGGCATCGGCTACAATCGATCTGCGCATCCCGTGGAGCGACGACACCAGGCATATCGCTTCATCGGCCGAATGTTTCCTTACTGTAGATTTCTGCCAGTCCGATGCCACGAGCTGGGCACCGGCCGGACACCGGCTTGCGTGGGAACAGTTGCCGTTGTCGGCCCGTCCGGCCACGTGCAGGCCCGAGCACGCCGTGCCGTCATCGGGCAAGACTTGTTCCGCTGCATGGCAGATCGGCTTCAACGACGAAGGTTTCCTGTCGTCGCTCTCTGATGGCAGCACGGAATACCTGGCAGCTCCGCTTACCATGAACCTGTGGCGTGCGCCAACGGAGAACGACGGCCTCAAGAATTTCATGATGCTGCGCGGAATCCCCGAGTTTGCCTTCTACTATATGAACAAGGCAATGCTGCAGTGGCTCGATGCCGGCCTCGACCGGCTCGTCTTCGCGCTCGAGTCATTCGACGGCAGCCGCACGCTGGACGCCACATCGAAGGCAGGCGTTCTGGCAAGCCATGCCGTGCGCACGGCCAAAGGCATTGCCGTCGGACGCTTTGTGCAACGATGGACCAGCGAGTCAACGGGACCGAGTGCACGTTTCGAATTCCAGCTCGACGCGGGCCTGCCCGAACTGCCCCGCGTCGGTGTGGTTACCGCGCTGGTACCCGGGTTCGAGCGCGTGTCATGGTATGGGCGCGGTCCGGAAGAGTGCTACTCGGACAGGAAGGCCGGCACACGGTTCGGCCACTGGAGTTCTACGGTGGAGAATCTGCAGGTGCCCTACATCCTGCCGCAAGAGAATGGCAATAGAACCGATGTACGCAACCTGACCATCGAAGGGAAAGGCAAATCGCGACTGCACATCGCAGGCCACGGGTCTGCAAGCGGTACGGGCTTTGACTTCACTGCCAGCCATACCAGCGACGAGCAACTCTGGGCCGCTCGCCACTGGTATCAGGTCAAGCCGGTGCCAGAGACATTGGTACATATCGATGTCGCACAGCGCGGTCTGGGCACGGCCTCATGCGGCCCCGACACGCAGGAGCGCTACCGCCTGCGTCCTGGCACATATGAGCTGGAGTTGTCATTCAGGCTGTGAGGCAGGTCCCGCTATCGGTAACGATATGAAGAATGTCGTGCCGACCCCGGGGCTCGACTCTGCCCACAGCGCCCCGCCATGCTTGTTGACGATGATGTCGTACGAGATGCTCAGGCCCAGTCCGGTGCCCTTCCCCGGCGCCTTGGTCGTAAAGAACGGGTCAAAGATCTTGTTCTGAATTGCCTCGGGAATGCCGGGCCCATCATCGCCAATTGCTATTACGACATTCTTGCCTTGCTGTGCCGTCCTGATATCCACAATGCCCTTTGCACTCTTCTTCTGGTCCGCAATTGCCTGCGCAGCATTGACCATGATATTCAGAAAAACCTGATTGATCTCGCTGCCATTGCAGCGGACCAGCGGCAAGGTGTCCAGCTTCTTATGTACCTCGGCAACATATTTAATCTCATTCCATGCGACGACCAACGTACTCTCGATGCCGGCATTCACATCGAAATCCACAAGGCTCTGGCTCTGGTCAATTCTTGAGAAATTTTTCAGGTTGCTGACAATTTTCTGTATGCGCTCAAAACCATCCTTGGATTCGGAAAATATCTCGAACGCCTGGCTGAACAGCTGTTCAATTCTGGAGCTGGCCTCGGTCCCGACCATGGTCGGCGCTTCCAGCGACCGCATCTGTGCCCATGCGTCCTGCAACTTTCTGGCATTCTTCTCGAGTGTCGTGTTATTGCTGATAAGAAACCCAAGCGGATTGTTTATTTCGTGAGCCACGCCGGCTGCCAATTGACCTATCGATGCCATCTTCTCATGCTGCACCATCAGCTGCTGGGTCTTCTGCAATTTGAGGTTGGAGTCGGCCAATTCAAGATTCATCTTCCACAGCTCACGCTCGTTCCTGATTCGATCGGATATATCCTTGACGATGCCCTGAATTTCGATGATACCGCCGGAATCATTCTTGCGCGCATGCGCTGTCTCAAGGCAGAAGATCGATTCGCCATCAGCCTTCTTCAGGAGGACTTCGTAGTCATCGCTGAAGCCATCCTCGCGTATCTTGTCAAGGAACAGCAGCCTGTCTGCTGGCGTGGCCAGCAGGCTGCGATACGGCCTGCCTACAAGGTCATGCTTCGAAGCATAGCCCAACAGTGAGCACGCAGACACGCTGACCCCGGTGATCATGTCGTTTGCATCCACGGTGTACACCATGTCGCGCATGCCGTCGAACAAGGCCCTGAGCCTCGACTCACTGGCGGCAAGCCGTTTCTCCGCCTCGTTCCGGCTATGTTCCGCTATTCCTCGTTCATGCCGTATCATGAACAGTGGAGCCATGACCCGCTTCAGCTCCACGAGGGCGCTCGACTGCAATTCCAGCCACGGCCCGCCATTCTTGCCAAGGAATATATAACCGCCCTCGTTTCCGATGCGGTATAGACGGGCGGATATCCAGAATGCGATTGGATTCTCGATACCGGGCATTGACCAGGGCCCAAAGCGGGTAACTTCGTCTTCCGCTGTATGCGCCTCTATGGTCGACTGCCACCGCGGTCCATCCAGCGTTATCGGAAAATCCAGCCCTGCCAGGCAAATATGGAATTCCTTCTTGCCATTGATGTAGAACACTGCCGCCGCATCGGCGGCGAAGGATTCTCTGATCGCGTTGACAGCCGAAATATTGGCCCTCTCTGTTTCGTCCTCCGCATATATCCGGAACAACTCCATCAGCAGCGGCGCAAGAGTCCTGTTTGAACTGTTCAGCCATTGTGACCGGGAAAGCAACGAATCGACCATCGCTTCACGCCTCTTCAAAGAAACTCAGGAATCCAAGCAATTGGAATATTGCGCTGACCTTTGGTTGCATGTCCCGAAGCCTCACCGATATGTCGCGCCTCTTTGCATCGACCAGGCTGGATACAAAGGCACCTACTCCCGTCGATGATATGTAGTCAACGTGGCGCATATCGACGATGACCACCGAGCCAGTCCTGAGCTGAGCGATGGCTGATTGCAGCAGCTTCTGAAAGTCCTTGGCATATTTCATGTCAATGGAGCCCGACGGGTACAACGTACAGACATCATCCTCCGTGAAGCCATGAATGGTGTCCTTGGGATGTTCGGCGAAAATAGCGGCGATGAGCGCATCGATATCCATGGCCTACAATATCCGGCCGGTAACCAGCGTGACATCGTCGGAAAAGTCCCGGGCTCCTGAACTCTTGAGCGCAGACTCCAGAAGCCTTCGGTGGTAATCGTCTCCTGGCAGAACGGAGCCGAGTAGTTGCATTGGGTTGAGCGGCTCGGCATCCTTGACACAATCAATCTCCACAAGCCCATCGGTATACAGCACGAGCGTGTCATCAGCCTGTATGCGCACGTTCTGCTCAGCATAGGTTATTGATCTATTCATCCCAATGCCGGTCCCTGACACCAGGAGTTCATGCGGAATACCGCCCCTGATGATGTATGGGTGATTGTGCCCCGCATTGGCATACTTGAAATTCATCATCTTCAAATCGATGAAGCCGGCGAAGAACGTAATGATCATGCTCGATGTACTGCGGAACTCAAAGGTCATTCTGTCATTAAGCCAGGACAGGAAGGTCCCTGGAGAAAATTCCTTGCCTATTACAGAACGTATGTATTCTGGATATATCACGGCCTTCAGTATGCCCGTCACGAAAGCCGCCTTGACGCCATGGCCGGCGACATCGCCTATCAGCAGCAGGTAGCGGTCTGGGCCAAGAAAGATGACGTCATAGTAGTCACCGCCACAATAGAGTCCAGGAAGCGGACGATAGCTGGCACGAAACTCCACACCTTCCGAGTTGGGCAGGTTTGGCTTCAGTATCGCCTTCTGCATCTCGCCCGCCCACTTCAGTTCATCCTCTACCATCGCAATATATTGCTCGCGGTCCCGTCTGATGGTGCCGTATTCGTAAGCCTTCTGTATCTCTGCCAGCAGGTACTCCGAGTTCCATGGCTTGAGAATGTAGCTGAATATTCCGGCGCTTACCGCCTTTACGACCTCCTGGGTCTCCGAGTACCCAGTCAGCAGCATTGAAACGATGTGCGGGTACTTTGCCTTCACTTCCAGCAAAAAATCGGAGCCGAGCATCTCCGGCATCTTGAGGTCGGATACCACGACACTCGTCGACGCGCCGTGCATCTCCAGTAGATTGAGGCCTGTCTGTGCCGATGATGCCGTCAGTATCTCTATCGAGCGTTCCGTTGCCCAATCGTCCAGTTCTCGCTTCAAGGCCTTGGTTATATTGGGTTCATCATCGACCAGCAGTATGAAACTCCGTTCCTTCTGCATAACCTGTCTCCTTGTGCGCCTTCTGTGGGGAGGAGGAACCGCCTCTGGAATTCAGCAAGGACGACGATAGCACCTCACTGGCCAAGTGTAGTTCAACCGCGTCCGTATTGCCAGAAGATTCACAACCAGGTCGACTGACGAGCTCTTTATGGAATTTTCATTGATATCTGACAATCCATTGCTATGATCAGGCATGGAGGATGAATCGATGAGCAGAGTCCTGTTTCTGTGTGTCCATAATTCGGCGCGCAGCCAGATGGCTGAGGCCTTTCTCAAGAAATATGGTGGCGACCGCTTCCAGGTCGAGAGCGCGGGCCTTGAGCCCGGCAGGCTCAATCCGTTTGTCGTGCGCGCCATGGCTGAGGCAGGCATCGATATTTCAGGCAACCATACGAAAAGCGTGTTTGACCTGTTCAACGCCAGGAGGGTCTTTCAGATCGTGGTTACCGTGTGCTCGAAGGAAGCCGCAGAACGATGCCCCATCTTTCCGGGACTCGCCCTGCGGCTGCACTGGCCATTCGCCGATCCATCGACCTTTGCGGGCAGCGATGAGCAGATCATGGCACAGGTGCGCACGGTAAGGGACCAGATAGAGCTGGCGGTCAAGGAATTTGCCGCCAGCTTCTGATCGTCTCTATACCAGACCTCGTCCACGGAGCAGCGCTCCGACATCGGGATCACGGCCACGGAATGCTCGGTATGCATCGGCTGGGTCGAGCGTGTTGCCAGCAGACAGCACGAAGCGCTTGAACTTCGCCGCAAGCTCCGGGTTGAAAACATCACCGGTCGCCTCGAATGCCTCAAAGCCGTCAGCGTCAAGCACCTCGGCCCACATGTACACATAGTAGCCGGCGGCATAGCCATTGTCGCTGAACAGGTGCCTGAATTGAGGTAAACGGTGCCGCATGCCCACCGCTTCGGGTACACCCAGACGCTTGCACTCGGACGCCTCGAACTCCGCAAGGTTCAGCTTTTCCGGATTGGGATGCTGGTGCAACGACATGTCGATCAGGGCGCACGATGTGTACGCGACCGTCAGGAACCCCTGGTTAAAATGCTCGCTCTTCTTGATAAGCTCGATCAGCCTGTCGGGAATGGCCTCGCCGGTCTGCGCATGGATCGCGTGCTTCTTGAGTATAGCCGGCGTCAGCGCCCAGTGCTCGTTGATCTGGCTGGGCAGTTCCACAAAGTCACGCAGCACGCTGGTGCCAGCAAGCCGGTTGTAGGTAACATTGGACAACAGGCCATGCAGCCCGTGGCCGAATTCATGGAAGAGTGTGCGTACATCATCAAGCGACAAGAGCGTCGGCTTGCCGGTTGCTGCCTTTGCAAAATTGGTATTGTTGATGATGATCGGATACCCGAGTCCACCGGGCCTGTTCCTCGACTGCCCTCGGAACTCGCTCATCCACGCGCCGCCGCGCTTGGTTGACCGTGCGAAACTGTCCACGAGGAATACACCAACCAGCGTACCAGCCGCATTGTCGCGCACCTCGAAGAGCCGTGCGTCGGGATGGTATAGCGGAACTCCGTGCACTTCCTTGAAGCCGATGCCGTAGAGGCGTCCGGCCGCGTCGAACATCGCGTCCATCATCCGGTCTAGCTGGAAATATGGCTTGAGTTCGGCCTCGTCGAGTTTGAAGCGCTGCTGCCGGAGCTTCTCCGCATAGAAGTTCCAGTCCCAGCCTGAGAGCGGACCCTTGAAGCCCTCCGTGGCGGCCAACGCCTCGAGGTCCTTCTGTTCTGTCAGGGCCCGGGCGCGGGCGGGCTCCCATACCCGCAAGAGCAGGTCGTTGACTGCGGCTGGCTTCTTGGCCATGCGGTCGACAAGGGCGTAGTCGGCATAGGTGCCATAACCCATCAGCCCGGCGAGCTCGGCACGCAGGCGCAGGATCTTCTCCGCAACAGGTCTCGTATCGCGCTCGGCGCAGCTTTCGCCGCGAGCCTTGAATGCACGCCACACCTTTTCACGCAGGTCGCGCCGCGTCGAGTATGTCAGGAACGGATCGACGAGCGACGGCGACAGATTGATGGCATAGCCATCGATCTTCTTGTCGGCCGCGACGCTCTTTGCCGCATCGAGCACAAAGCCCGGAAGCCCGGCTCGGTCCGCATCGGTCTTCAGCTCCAGGCAGAACGCCGCCTCGTCGCCCAGCACGGACTGGCTGAATGTCGTGAAGAGCCCTGCCAGTTCCTCGGTGATGGCCGCATAGCGGGTCCGCGCCGCACCGACCAGCAAGGCGCCTTCCCTGACAAAGTCCAGGTGCACCCGCTCGAGCAACCGCAACTGCTCGGGCGACAGCCCAAGCCTGTCTCGCGTACGGTACAGGGCATCGACGCGCTTGAAGACGCCTTCATGCAGGCTCAACCAGTTCTGGTGAGCCGCTATCTTCGGCATCAGATCGCGCTCGGCGGCCTGCAGCGCATCGCTCGTCTCGCTCGATGTCAGATTGAAGAATACGCCGGTGACCCTGGCAAATGACTGGCCGGATCGATCGAATGCAGCCACGGTGTTCTCGAACGTGGCGGGTTCCGGATTGGCGGCAAGGGCATCGACTTCGGCCCGATGTTCGGCCATAGCGGCTTCGAACGCCGGTGCATAGTGCTCTGGCTTGATCTTGTCGAACGGCGGCAACTGATGGGGGGTCTCCCATCGTGCCAAGAGTGGGTTGGTGTTCATGGGCAACGATTATGCCGCCCATTCCGGCGAAACGTCAAGGAATACGAGCATCATGCGACAGCCTGAAAAGCCTGGCGGCCATCAACAAGATCCAGCCTATTGTCAGAAGTCCACCTGGAGCCGCAAACGCCATGGCCACATCCCGGACCTGGGGTACAAAGGTGACGAGCACCAGGTAGAGCCCGAGGAGGATATTGCCGCCGAGCCCAAGTATGCCCGTAACACGAGAGAACACCCCGGTCCGCAGCATCTCGCCGGACATCGCTATGTTCGCTACCGAAGAGAGCAGGAATCCGGCCAGCACTCCGGGGCTGCCATGGGCGCCTTTGGCGAGGATGGCTTCACCTGCGGCCGCCAGAGCGGCGCGCCGCAGCTCGTCGGCGTTCGAGAAGCTCCATGACAGGCCGAGCATCGGCAGCGCAGGATTGTTCGATACGAATACAGCCGTCGCGATGGCTGCGAGTGCAAGCGCAAGACCTGCGGCCGGCCCTTCCCGCCGCAATACCACCCAGCATGCATACATCGCCGGAAACATGACCAGTGTCGTCACAAGATTGAGCAGGTCAAGGTTATACAGCCCGAGAGCCGGATTGGCGATGATCTGCGCAAACCTGCCCACGGCATCGGGCGGCAGTGCCGATACGCTTCCGCCTGTGGCCATGCCAATACCGACATCAGCCAATGCACCGAAGGCCGACAGCACTGCCGCAGCCGCTCCGACAACCAGCGTCATCTGCCGAGCGATGGTCCCGTCGGCTCGATACCGTTCATCTGCCATCACATGCTCCTTAGTGGTTGATCTTCTCATAATAGGCACGAAGGGCCCGTTGTCCGTCGAGGAGCCGCTGCCCATACCAGCGTCCTATCTCGTCGCGGGCATAATCGGACGGAAGGTTCTTGGCCGGGAAAGGCGGTTCGCTGGCCTCTATCCGCTCCCAATGCACGGCGCCCACATAGAGCAACCTCCTGGCAAATTCGTCGGGCGGAAGGCCATCGGCCAGAAAGGACCTAAGTCGGCCCAGGTATTCCCGCAATTCCTTCTTCCGGCCCTCGATGTCGAACAATGCCATTATCCGGGCGATCAGTTCCTGATCTTCAATTTCAGGACAGGTAAAGAGAAAAAGATGGTGCTCGAGTCCGAGCTCCCGTATCGCGGCCCGCAGGCCGGCGGTTTCGATCCTGCCATGAATATAGGTATTCTGCGCAAGCTTCCTGAAGCCGTATGACTTGAGCACGGCGCGCAGGGCTGAGCGCTCAACGCTGTCTTCCTTCCTGAACGCGAAGACAGCTACCAGGAAACCTTCCTGCCGCAGCTCCGCATGGATCTGTGCCATGCCCATGGCAAAGGTCTGGGGAGCAAGCACATACCGGGTGCGTCCGGTGGCATCGGGCTCTGTCACTATCGACGAATCCGCCTTGGCCCTGGAAAGGGCCGTTCGAACCGCCCCATCTTCAATCCCTGCAAAATGGGCAAAGTCCCTCAGGCCTTCAAGGCTTGGCCAGGGCAGATCGTCGAACGATTCGAGACCTGCCCGAAAGACGATCGGCGTGTGTACCGCCGCCTTCGCGGTAAGCGGATATGCCTTCATGAATGCTGGAGTCCTCGGCATGCTCGTCCGGCCTATCCCTTCCGGACCGGGCGCACGGTTCCAGTAGTTGCCGCGCCTGTTACCGGCATGGCCGCGATATCGAACTCATCGCACGGTGAACGGAGCATCGAACCTCCTTTGGTTACTTATTATCCTTATGTATTGATAGTATGTAACACTGGAATCCGTGTCAATGGGCTTGTTACTGCTTCTCAATACGTATATGCTTATTGTATTGCAATTGATACGATATCGAAACATGGAGGACAAGAATGGCTGCACTGGCACATGTAGGCGTTGGACTCGCACTGAAGTGGGCCGCTCCAAAGGCACCGGTGATCGCTTTGGTAGTGGCTGCAGAAACCTTGGACCTAATGATGATTCCCTTGCTTGCGGCACCTGCCGGTACCGATGCCATGTCGCTAACCCACGGCCTCTTCATGGCGGGCACCTGGTCGATACTCGCCATCATACTGGCTGCCATGCTCCACAGCGGACCCAGGACAAGCCTTGTTCTGGGCGCGGCGGTGTTCAGCCACTGGATTCTCGATTTCATAACACACCCGATGGGTGCTGTCTTCGGCGGGAAACCTCTGCCACCTGACCTTCCACTCTTCTTCGCAGGCTCGCCACGGGTAGGACTCGGCCTGTACAATTTCTCCTACCCGCTTGCCGTTGGCTTTGACCTGGGCGTTACCATAGCCGGGGTTGCGGCTTTTATTGCGTTCAGGCGTCTCAACAGGACGCAGCTGCAGACCGGCGCAATGCGCGGTTAGCGCGGGGCAAGCTAGCGCGGTGCATGCCGCCCGCACATGCGGGCACGATGCCTGTAGCCTTGCGTGGGGATTATCTGGCTCCGTGCGACGGATATGTAGCTCGGTACGTGGCGTATCCGGCTAGATACGGCCAGTATCCTATAAGGAAATTGCCGCGATGCGCATTGTTCTTGTCCCGGAACCAAGGCACCTATGACCATCGAATCAGCATGCTTTGCGATGGCATTCAGTATGGAAAAGTCCCAAAGAACACGATCGTTGCAGCAAACGACAGCAGTGGTTCGATGGGGTGGCATGGCATCGCCTTACACGTCAAACTCGACAACAACCGTGGTGCCGCCGCCGCGCTCCATGCATATGGTTCCGTCTATCTGCGCGACCAGGGCATGCACCAGTTGCAGGCCAAAGCCTGTGGAATCCTTGCCGGATGATGAATCCGGCATCCCGACTCCATCATCCTGGATAGAGACCGTGACATGACTGCCAACGTTGGTCGCCGATACCCGAATCGTTCCGGTCTGCCTGCCCTGGAAGGCATATTTCATCGCGTTGGTTACGAGTTCATTGACTATGATGCCAAGCGGCTGCATCTGCCTCGCATCCAGCCTGAAGTCCTGAACATCCTTCTGGATGGTCACAGCCCTGCCATTTGGAAAATTGGCTACGACATCCTGCACCAGATCGGGCAGATAGTGCATCAACGAGACACTCGTATAATCGGTCGACTGATAGAGCCGGTCATATAGAAGTGACATGCTGCGGATTCTGTTTCCGGCGTCCTTCAGGGCGTTCACACCAGCCTGATCAGGCATTGCATCGGCCTGTAGCGACAGCAGACTGCTGATTGTGTGCATGTTGTTCTTTATGCGGTGATGGACTTCCTTCAGGATGAGTTCCTTCTCCGCAAGGAGTGCCCGTATCTTTTCTTCTCCACGCTTCTGCTCGGTATTGTTCAGCACAAAACAGGTAAGGCCGATGATGTGGCCGTCCGCCGTTCGTATCGGCGACCAGTAATCCAGCCAGCTCTGTCGTGACAGCTCTGCATCGCCATAGTCCTCGACAACGATGAAACTCCCACCGCTCAGGGCCCGGTCATAGTTTGCCCTTGCCTTGAGGGCATCTTCATGACTGCCTATGGCATCGAGCATGTTCATGCCGATTGCTATTTCCTTACCCCATATCTGTTCCATGGTAGCCTTGTGCCTTGAGTTGAAGGCGAGGTATCGATACTGCGTATCCAGGGCAAAGACTATCACTTCAGGCGAACTCTCCAGTATGGCAGACAGGATATTCCTTGCTGTCGAAACGAGCCGTTCGGATTGCTTCAGCTCATCGATATCGGCATGGGTCCCGCAGAACCGGACCGGATTCAGGAGTTCATCCCGCTCCATGATCTTCCCACAATCATGAATCCATTTATAGGTACCGCTCTTCGTCCGCATTCTATATTGGACACTGTACGATGGAATCCGGCCTTCCAGATGATCCCTGATTGCCGTTGCCGAAATATCGCGGTCATCAGGATGCTGCATGTCGATCGCCTGCTGCAGTGTGGGTTCGATCTCATCCAGTGTGTATCCGAGCATCTCGGCCCAACGCTCGTTCCGTTTGACGACATTGGTCCTGAGATCCCAATCCCAGTCGCCAAGTCCGCTGCCCTCCATCGTGTATTTCAGCCGCTCCTGACTCTCGCGCAGAGCCGACTCGTTCTTTCTGATTTCCGTTACGTCCCGCAGAAATGTGACAATATGGTGTTCTGCAGTTGGCAGGTATTGGACGCTGACTTCAACATCGATGATGCTGCCGTCTTTGCAGCGGTGGGCGGAGACAAAGCGCTCTGATCCACGATCAATGATTCGTTTGATGCGATGCTGAATTTCCGATGGCTTCTCGGTAGCGACGAGATCCTGGATCCTCAAGTTCAACAGCTCGTGCCTGCTGTACCCGCTCATCGTGCAGTACGCATCATTCACATCAATGATATTTCCGTTGACATCGGACAACCAGTATCCATCGATGGCAGTCTGAAGCGTAATCCTGTTCCGTTCCGAGATGGTCCTATACGTCTCTTCCGCAATCTTGCGCTCGGTAATATCGATCAGGCTTATCAGGATCTCCGATACATCGCCATCGCCGTCCAGCAATGGAAATCCGTTGGCCGTCACCCAGGCGATCCTGTCGGTATCGGGTTGCCTGATGCCGAGCACCTGGGTTTGCATGGGGCTCCTGGTCGCCAGAATACGGTTGACGGGGTATTCGGATACGCGCATCGGAGTTCCGTCATCATTGATGAAATGCCACAAGGGGTCTGTGGCCACCGTGTCCTTCAGCTGATCTTCGGTCAGGCCCAACAGCTCGGTTGCCTTAGGATTGCACATGATTATGGAAGTATCCGGCGCAAAGACGATGACGCCTGTGCCAAGATTGTCCAGCAACCCGCGATATCGGGCCTGACTATGCTTCAGGGCATCCTCTGCGGCCTTCAATTCGGTAAACTGCCTTCTGAGCAGAGCCGTCGTCTTCTGCAATTCCGCATTTATCGTTCTATATTCTTCATTCTTTGCCGTCAGGACAATCTCCGCCCGCATGGTACGCGTGACGTCTGTGGTAATGGTAGCAAAGTGGCCATCCTGCAGCGACACCGCCGATATCGAGAAGTACTTGTCCATCGGTTCAAAGTAGGTGGTGAACTCCACGGCCTGCCCGCTCATGGCGACGGTGGCGTATTCCTTGAGATAGGGCGGTTCTGCCGTCGCATAGAGTTCGGTAGCCAGCTTGCCTATGGCATCTTGCCTCTTGATGCCGGTAATCGTGGTGAAGGCATTGTTGCAATCGACTATTCGATAATCCGTCGGATGGCCTTGCGCATCGACGACCAGTTTGTGTATCGCAACCATTTCCGCCATCGCGCCATAGAATGAACCCAGGAGTGTGCCGTGGTCTTGCGCATCGGTTCGTGTCGATTCGAGATCTTCGGCCAGAGATGCGTACGCGGCGTTCTTTTCCTGAGGCACAATCGCGGATTGTCCCGTGTACGCCTTTCGTGCAGCGAATAACTCGAAGGCCGTTTTGATGGCTGCGTCCAGAACGGCGACCGATGAGCTCTTTACCACATAGCCATAGGATGCGATCGTTCCGGCCTTCTCTACGATTCCTGGCTCGCTATGGGATGAGACGAATACTATGGGAATATCACCTTTCCGCAGCATGATCTCGGCCGCTTGCGTTCCATCGATGCCGCTGCCCAGATTGATATCCATCAATACCAGGTCAATCGTCGTGGAAGAGTTGACCACTGCTATCGCGGCTTCACCGCTGGACACAACCTGAACAGCATACCCGTATCGTTCAAGAGCCATCTTCTGAGCCAAAGCGATGATGGCTTCATCCTCTACCAGGAGGAGTGTCTTCTTCATGAAGCTTGACATAGCACCCTCATCTG
>Ga0209467_1001567_pt1 | contig 19330 bp, 19 predicted proteins | sample Higcelwee11metaG_FD_187175 | JGI IMG/M metagenome (GOLD analysis project Ga0209467, IMG submission 187175) | Freshwater pond sediment microbial communities from the University of Edinburgh, under environmental carbon perturbations - High... | ecosystem: Environmental > Aquatic > Freshwater >...
TGGCGCCCCCGCCGACATCGCCATCGTCTCCGACCAGGACGGCTCGAGCCTGCCGCTTCGGCCCGGCGAAGACTTCGAAATCATCGGCCGATGCATCTGGACGGCCAGGGACATCGAATAGCCAGGCATAATGAGCCGCTGCGTCCGCCCTTGACATATTCCATTTTTGGAATATAATTATGCCTGTTTTGTCGCTCAACCAGCGAGGCAGGCATGGAATCGTTCACCCTTTGGGAAAAAGGCCCCTGTGGCGGCTGGCGACCGGCCATGACCTATGCGGGCATGGATGACGCCCGTGCGGCCTTGGACGCCTGGGCCGAGGATTTTCTGGCCGAATACGGCCTACTGCCTGTCTGCGGCCAGGATTTCCGCCTCACCGAGGACCACGCCCCGGACATCCGCCTGGAACCCGCCGCTGGCTTGGCGCGACAGGCTTCGGGCTTCCCGGCCGTCCTCCCCCCGCCCACGCGGCGCATGACGTTCCCGACCTGACGTGCGTCTTGCGCCGAAAATCACCCGCGCACCACCTCGGTCGCGCCGCTTTCCGCCCAGACCGACCCCACCCAATGCGCCTTCGGGAAATGGTAGTACAGCCAGGCCCGCACGGATATCGAACGCCGCATCCCCGCCCTGGCCGCGCTCATCACCCTGTCCATCGTTCGCCCCATCTCCGCCGGGGTGGCCAATGAAGTCAGAAAATTGGCGGAGACGGCCCAGGGCATAAGCGACTCGGTGCGCACGGTCATGCCCCTGGCCGAGCAGTCGGACATCCTCACGGAACCGATCCAATCCCTGCGCGACGACGGAACGACGTCCCTGCCGTCCTGATCCTGCCCGGCGGGTTGAAAAAAAACGCCGCCCCTGTCACACTGCCGCCGCGTCAGCCGCCCGCCGACCCGGCGGTCGTTTGACGTCCCGGCTGTCACCCCAGGCAAAGGATCATTCCCCGTGGCCCAAGCCGCACCCGAGTCCCCCAAGCCCAAGCGCCGCATGGCCACGTTGCGGCGCGCGATCTTCATCGGGCTCTATCTCCTCGGACTCCTGGTCTTCCTCGAAATCGCAGGGCGACTGACCTGGCTTTGCCTGGACAAGACCTGGGGCCTTCTGGTGCCGCAGGAGATCGCGCGCTTCGACGACGCCCTCGGCTGGTCGCTTACGCCCGGGGCCCGGGCCGTCTCCAAAAGCACCGGCCAGCCCATCGAATACGCCATCAATTCCGCCGGATTCCGGGACCGCGAATTCCCCCGGGAAAAGCCTGCGGGCGTCTTTCGCATCCTGGTCGTGGGCGACTCCCACGCCTTCGGTTTCGGCGTGCCCCTGGACAAGCACTTCACCAAGCTCCTTGAGGGCTATTTCACGGGCGTCGAGGTGATGAACCTGGGGGTCAGCGGCTACGGCGTGGACCAGGAACTGCTTTTTCTACGCGACACGGGATTTGCCTACCACCCGGATCTGGTGGTGGCCTACGTGCCCCACTACGCCGACTCCCGGCACGTCCGGGACAAGGTCTGGGGCATGGGCAAACCCCGGTTCCTCTTGGAAAACGGCGCCCTGGTCCTGACCAACAGCCCCGTGACCAACAACTCCATCTTCTACCGTCTGCTCATTGACGCCGACCGCTTCGCGTCCTCCTGGAGCAAGGCCTATCTGCTGTTGCGCGACGCCGTGATTCATTTTTCCGTGCAAAAGGACCAGGTCAAGGCCGAGACCCTGCCCGACGATCTGGCCCGCACTGTCGGCGACAGGGCCACAGCCTCCGACGGCGGCGCCGGAGAAAAGGCCGACGCCCCGGCGCCCCCGCCCGTCAAGCCGGATACGGCCGAGGCCGACGCCTTTTTGGCCGAAGTCAACCGCATGGGCGAGAACATCATCTTCGCCATGAACGACGAAGCAAAGGCCCATGGCGCGAAATTCGCCCTGGTGACGCGCATCGGCGTCCTGGCCGTGGCGGCCTATAACCGAGGGATTCCCGCCCTATACCTCTTCGATCCCCTGCAAAACCCCCGGCTGATCCTGGCCGGAGACCCCACCCGGCATCCCAACGAACCGGCCAGCGGCATCATCGCCTGGGAGATCGCCCGGTTTCTCATGGCCAACGACCTGGCGCCCGCCGCCCACATTCCCCAGCACGGCGCCCCCAAGTAGTATTTCGGCGCGATTCTTGCTTGTTTTTCGCTAGACCGTGGCCAGAAGCGTCCGGGACGGGGGCGGCGTCAGACCCGACGTGGAGGTCGCCGCATAGGCCGCCGCCGCATAGGGACGGGTGGCCCGGGGCGCGGTCAGGTCGCAGGCCCCGCAGGTCGAACCGACGTCGGACATGCCCTGGGACAGCGTCGCCGCCTCAAGGACCGTCGCAAAGGACTCGACCCGGGAAAAGCCGCCCATCGCGGCTGTTGAGCCCGAGCCCGCTGCGGAAACCGAGGCGTCGTCAGAAAGGAACTCGATGTTGCGCGAGGTGTACGAGATGCCGAATTTGCCGAGCGACAGCCCGGCCTCGGTGGTCACCACACGGGCGCGCAAAGGGGTCGCGGAAGCCGCCGCCAGGGAGGATTCCTGCGCATAGATCGCAAAAGGGGTCTGTCCGACCGCTGAAACGGCCATGGAGCGGCTCGCCTGCGCACCGGGATCTCCCCGGGCGACGTTTGCTCGGCTACCTTGCCGACGGTCGTCCCCGCCTGCACAAGGCAGGGGACCGCATCTCCATCCATGGATGCGTTTCTGGGTATATGTGCAATGCTAAAACAGTCCACAGGCTTTGACAAGGGCCCTGCGCCCTTTTTGTCCTGAGCCCTTTCCGCCATGCGCCCTTTTTCACGAGCGTGACCGCCAAAAACGCCGCATCCGGTTGACGCAACCGCTTTTGCTGGCATATTCCCTGGTGCCGGGGCCTCGACGACCACCCGGGCCCGGAGGAATCATGCCCACCACCATCCTCGCCAAACGGCGGCTCATCCCGGGAAAGACCAGCGAACTGGTCTTAGGCGCCCCGCACATCGCGGCCAAGGCCCAGCCCGGCAACTTTCTCATCCTGCGCGTGAACGACCACGGGGAGCGCATCCCCCTGACCATCGCCGACGCCGACCCCGAAAAGGGGACGGTGACCATCGTCTATCTGGTCCTGGGCAAGACCACGGCCTTGCTGGAGACCCTGGAGGCCGGGGACGCCATCCTCGACGTCTGCGGGCCGCTTGGCGCGCCAACCCACATCGAAAAAACCGGCACGGTGATCTGCGTGGGCGGCGGCACGGGCATCGCGGCCATGCACCATATCGCCAAGGGACATGCCCGGATCGGAAACCATGTGGTGGCGGTGATCGGCGCCCGCACCAAAGAGCTGCTTCTTTTCCACGACGAACTGTCGGCCTTTTGCCCCGAGGTGCTGGTGACCACGGACGACGGCAGCATGGGCCGAAAAGGGCTGGTCACCGAGACCCTGCGCGACCGCCTGGCCTCAGACCCCGGCGTGTCCGAGGTGGTGGCCGTGGGCCCGGTGCCCATGATGCGGGCCGTGGCCGAGACCACCCGGCCCTTTGGGGTCAAGACCACGGTGAGTCTCAATTCCATCATGGTGGACGGCATCGGCATGTGCGGGGCCTGCCGGGTGACCGTTGGCGGCCAGATCCGCTTCGCCTGCGTGGACGGCCCGGAATTCGACGGCCATCAGGTGGACTTCGGCGAGTTATGCGCGAGGCTTGGGGCCTTCCGCGACCAGGAACGCGTCTCCCTGGAAAAATTCCACGAGTGTCGCTGCCATGACCACCAAAAAGCCTAAGCCCTCCCCGCGCACGCCCATGCCCGAGCAGCCCGCCGCCGTGCGCCGGGCCAATTTTTCCGAGGTCACCCTGGGCTATGACCTGTCCATGGCCATGACCGAGGCCGCCCGCTGTTTGCAATGTAAAAAACCGGCCTGCGTCAAGGGTTGCCCCGTGGAGGTCAATATCCGCGACTTCGTGGGGCACATGGCCGCAGGCGACGTGGACGCGGCCTACGCGGCCATCAAGGCCACCAACAGCCTGCCGGCGGTATGCGGCCGGGTCTGCCCCCAGGAGATCCAGTGCGAGGGGGCCTGCATCCTGGGCAAAAAGGGCGAACCCGTGGCCATCGGCCGCCTGGAACGCTTCGTGGCCGACGAGTTCGCGGCCCGCTCGGCCTGCGAGCAGATCACCGGCCAGGCGGCCTGCGCCGCGCCCCAGGGCGCCCTGTCCGTGGCCTGCATCGGCTCGGGCCCCTCCAGCCTCACCGTGGCCGGATACCTGGCCGCCCGGGGGGTCACGGTCACGGTCTACGAGGCCCTGCACGAACTGGGCGGGGTTTTGACCTACGGCATTCCTGAATTCAGGCTGCCCAAGGCCACCGTGCGCCGGGAGATCGCGGCGCTTACGGACAGCGGGGTGACCTTCGTCACCAACTGGGTGGGCGGCAAGACCTTCACCATCCCGGAGCTTTTCGACATGGGCCACAAGGCCGTGTTCATCGGCGTGGGCGCAGGCCTGCCCCGGTTTTTAAACATCCCCGGGGAGAGCCTCATCGGCGTGTTCTCGGCCAACGAATACCTGACCCGGGTGAACCTGGGCCGGGCCTACGCCTTCCCGGACTACGACACCCCCATCTATCCGGGGAAAAAGGTGGTGGTCCTGGGCGGCGGCAACGTGGCCATGGACGCGGCCCGAACGGCGCTTCGCCTGGGGGCCGAGGAGGTCCGGCTGGTCTATCGCCGCTCGAAAGAGGAAATGCCCGCCCGGGCCGAGGAACTGCACCACGCCCTGGAGGAAGGGGTCATCCTGGAATGTCTGTGCGGCCCCCTGGGCTTTGCCGGGGACGAGAAGGGTTTCCTCACGGGACTCTCCGTGCAGCGCATGTGCCTGGGCGAACCCGACGAGTCCGGCCGCTGCCGACCCTGCGCCATTGAGGGCGACACGGCGCACCTCCCCTGCGATCTGGCCGTGGTGGCCGTGGGCACGGGTCCAAATCCCGTGCTGTTAAACGCCACCCCGGACCTGGAGAAGAACCGCCGGGGGTATGTGGTGGTGAACGAGGACACCGGCGAGACCAATCTGCCGAACGTCTTCGCCGGAGGCGACATCGTCACCGGCTCGGCCACCGTCATTTTGGCCATGGGCGCGGGCCGCCGCGCCGCCAAGGAGATCGCCAAGCGGCTTTTGGGCCACGGCTGATCCCTTTCACCGCACCCGGAGCGCCTGACATGAATCGGCCCCGGAATTGTTACAAATCACGTCGCGACACTCCCCACCGCCCGGCGGCATGAGCCCGCCGGGCGCGTCGTCACTCATTATCCAGCAGGCTGTAACACGCTCGTAACGTCGCCTCCCTACTTTGACACCGTTGTCAGCAGGTGTCGGGGTCCATTTCAACACGCAAACGTACAAGGAGACGGGTTATGAAAAAACTGGCCGCTCTTCTCGCGACCTTCATTTTGGTCGCGACCAGCGCCTTCGCGGACACCACGGTAAAGGTCGATGGTTCCACCACGGTCCTGCCCATCATGCAGAAAATGGTCGAGGCCTACATGAAGGCCAACCCGACCGTGAAGTTCACCGTGTCCGGCGGCGGCTCGGGCAACGGCATCAAGGCCATCATCGACAAGACCACGGACATCGCCATGGCCTCGCGCAAGATGAAGGACAAGGAAATCGAGCTGGCCAAGGAAAAGGGCGTGGCCGCCAAAGAGATCGTCATCGCCATCGACGCCATCGTCCCCGTGGTCAACCCGGCCAACAAGATCTCCGCCGCCACCCTGGCCCAGCTCAAAGACCTGTACGCCGGCAAAATCACCGAGTGGAAGGCCATGGGCGGCGAGGGCCCGGTCGTGGTCATCTCCCGCGACACCTCGTCTGGCACCTACGAGTCCTGGGAAGAGCTGGTCATGAAGGGCGAGAAGGTCTTCCCGGGCGCCCTGCTCCAGGCCTCCAGCGGCGCCGTGGTGCAGGCCGTCAGCAAGAACAAGAACGCCATCGGCTACGTGGGCGTGGGCTACCTCGACGCCTCCACCAAGGGCCTGACCGTGGACGGCGTGGTCGGCAACGAGGAGAACGCCTCCTCGGGCAAGTACCCCATCTCCCGCGACCTCTACGTCTACACCAACGGCGAGCCCACAGGCGAGATCAAGAAGTTCCTGGACTGGGCCCTGGGCGCCGAAGGCCAGAAGCTGGTCAAGGAAGCCGGATTCGTTCCGCTCAAAAAGAAGTAGTTCCCGCTGTATCCGGGTCGTCCGGCCGGGGGTTCGCCTCCGGCCGACGGCCTTTTCGGTTCCATCCCCAACGCCGCGCACGAAGGACAAGGTGAGGCCATGGCCGTCAGCCGCAAAGCCAAAGACTCCGTCATCCGCATCGCTTTCCTGGTCACCGCCCTGTCGTCTATCGTGGCCCTGGGGCTGATCATGCTCTATCTGTTCATCGAGGGCCTGCCCATCTTCGAGCATGTCTCGGTGATCGATTTTCTCTTCGGCCACCTGTGGTACCCCACCTCCGACCCGGCCGACTTCGGCATCTTTCCCCTGATCGTGGCCTCGGTGGCCGTGACCCTGGTGTCCTCGGCCCTGGCCATCCCGCTTGGGGTCATGACCGCCATCTACCTGGCCGAGATCGCCGGTCCCAGAACCCGGGGCTTTTTCAAGCCGGTGGTGGAGCTTCTGGCCGCCCTGCCCTCGGTGGTCATCGGCTTTTTCGGTATGGTGGTCGTCGCCCCCTTCCTGCAGGAGGCCCTGGATCTGGCCACGGGCTTAAACCTCTTCAACGCCGCCATCATGCTGGCGTTTATGTCCGTGCCCACCATCTGCAGCGTCTCCGAGGACGCCATCTATTCCGTCCCGGCCGAACTCAAGGAGGCCTCCCTGGCCCTTGGGGCCACCCATTGGGAGACCATCGCCCGGGTCATCCTTCCGGCCTCCCTGTCGGGCATCAGCACGGCCATCATCCTGGGCATGTCCCGGGCCATCGGCGAGACCATGGTGGTGCTCATGGTGGCCGGCGGCGCGGCCATGATCCCCACATCCCTTTTCTCGCCGGTGCGGCCCATGCCGTCGAGCATCGCCGCCGAGATGGCCGAGGCCCCCTTTCGGGGCGACCATTATCACGCCCTGTTCGCCATCGGCATCGTGCTGTTTTTATTCACCCTGCTTTTCAACATCATCGCCGACCACATTTCCGAGAAGCACAAGCAGGTCGGCGCGGCCACGCTGTAGGGAGGCATTTTGTCCATGACCACCATTCCCATCGGCGCCAGCAAGCGCACCCGGTACACCACCCAGCGGGTCATGTGGGGCCTTTTCGGGGCCTCGTCGATCATCAACCTCACAGCGCTTCTGATCATCTGTTCCTTCGTGCTCATAAACGGCCTTCCGGCCATCAGCTGGACCTTCCTCACCGAGGCCCCCACGGATTCCATGACCGCCGGGGGCATCTGGCCGTGCATCCTGGGCACCATCCTTTTGAGCCTGGGAACCATGGTCGTATCCTTCCCCCTGGGCGTGGCCTCGGCCATCTACCTCAACGAATACGCCACCCCGGGCAAGGTCGTGCGCATCATCCGCCTTGGCATCAGCAACCTGGCCGGGGTGCCCTCGGTGGTCTTCGGACTTTTCGGACTGGCCTTTTTCGTGACCTTTTTCGGCATGGGCGTGAGCATCATGGCGGGCATCCTGACCCTGGGCATCCTGGTTTTGCCGGTGATCATCGGCACGGCCGAGGAGGCCCTCAAGTCCGTGCCCCAGACCTACCGCGAGGCGTCGCTCGGCCTTGGGGCCACCAAATGGCAGACCATCCGCCTGGTGGTGCTCCCGGCGGCCATGCCGGGCATGCTCACCGGGGCCATCCTGGGCCTGTCCCGGGCGGCCGGGGAGACGGCGGCCATCATGTTCACGGCCTCGGTCTTTTTCACCCCCTACCTGCCCACCTCGGTTTTTGACAGCGTCATGGCCCTGCCCTACCATGTCTACGTCCTGGCCACGGCCGGGACCGACATCGAAAAGACCCGGCCCCTGCAGTACGGCACGTCGCTTGTGCTCATCGTGCTGGTTTTGGGCATGAACCTGGTGGCCATCCTGTTGCGGGCCAGATTGCAAAAGCGCCGCTAGTGCCGCGTTCACAAAAAACATGTCTGTTTTTTGTGAATAAAAACCATGAATTCAGGGCGTTGCTGCTCGTTCACGCCTAACGATAAGTATCGCACGCAACACTCGGGCGTCGCCGGGACGGACGCCGCTTACGCAACGGAACCTCCACCCGAAGGCCCGCGTGAAAAAAAAGGCCGATGACCTGACCCCTCTTCGCCAAAAAGGCGACCCGACGCCCCCCGCGTCCGGTCGCCTTTTTTTCTTGCGCTCCCCCCGGGAGCCCTTCCCCAACCTTCTGCAAAAGGAAGCGGATCGCCCATGAGTGAACCAAGCGCCCCCAAAAAAAACTACGTCCTGGACACCAACGTCCTCATCGAAAACCCCGAGTGCCTGCTCAACTTGCGAAACGGCGCCGAAAACAACATCTACATCCCCTACCATGTGCTCATGGAGCTTGAGGGCCTGAAAAAAACCCCCAAGCTGCGGCACATCGTCTCCAAGGTGATCCAGCTCCTCATGGAGCACCGCGACAAAATCACCTTCATCAAAAACGAGAAAAGCAGCTCCCAGTTCACGGACATCGTGGACAACCACATCCTGGCGGAGATCAATTCGGGCGGCATCGAAAACCCCATCCTGGTCACCAACGACCGCATCCTGCAACTCCAGGCCGGGCTGGCGGGCATACACAGCGAGGAACTGCGCGATTCCAAGCCGTTTGAGTCCGAATCCCAGCGCTACACCGGCTTCGTGGAGGACGGCCAGCCCCCCGTGCCCAACTCCTTTTCCTGGCGCGAGGGCAAGCCTGTGCTGCACGCCCCGGACGGGGACAAGGTCATCGGCTACTTATGCGAGGTGTGGAACATCAAGCCCCGCACGGTGTACCAAAACCTGGCCCTGGAGCTGATCTGTTCGCCGCACATCGACCTGGTGTCCATCCAAAGCGAGGCCGGATACGGCAAGACCTACCTGGCCCTGGCTGCGGCGCTGTATGCGGTGCAGGAGAAAAAACTCTACGACAAGATCTTCGTGCTCAAGCCCACCATCGAAATCGGGGCCAAGATGGGCTATCTGCCCGGCGACGTATCGGAGAAGATGGAACCCTACATGAAATACATCTACGATCTGTTGGTGAAGCTGCACAAGTCCCGGGCGGCCAACAAGGTCTTTTTGAACCCCAACGACGACATCCTGCGCCTCAATCCCAAAAAATTCGAGATCCTGCCCCTGGCCTACGTGCGCGGCATGAACATCGAAAACGCCTTCGTGATCATCGACGAGGCCCAGAACCTCTCGCGCACCGAGGTCCGGGCCATCCTCACCCGCATGGGCGAAGGGGTCAAATGCCTGTGCCTGGGCGACACCTCCCAGGTGGACAACCCCTATTTGAACGAAGCCAACAACGGCCTGAACTGGATCGTGCGCAAGTTCAAGGGGTTCGCCAACTACGCCCACATCGTGCTCAAAGGCGACAAGTCGCGCGGGCCCATCACCGACATGGTGCTCAAGTCTCGCCTGTAGCGTTTTCTTCGGCGGCTTTCGGCAGGGGAAGGCGCTTGGTTGAAAAACGCGGGCGTCCCTGGCATGAAGGACAGGCCCGGCTTTGCGCCGGGCCGCCCGCTTTTCTGGGCGCACCCGGGGGGGAGCGTCCCTTTGCGGCCTCCACCCCATGCCCGTCCGCCCTGCGCGACGCGAGGAACCACACCCCATGCACCACGCCGATCTCATCGCCGACATCGGCCTGTCCATCGTGGCCGCCACCGGCATCGGCGTGGTGGCCAAGGCTCTGCGCCAACCCCTGATCCTGGCCTATCTGGCGGCGGGCATCCTGCTCGGGCCCAAAATGGGTTTCGGGTTGGTGGCCGACGAGGCCACCATCAGCCTCATCGCCGAGATCGGGTTGATCCTTCTGCTTTTCATCATCGGCCTGGAGATCGACTTAAAAAAACTGGCCGCCTCGGGGCGCTCCCTGGTGGTCACGGGACTTGGCCAGTTCCCCCTGGGCGTGGCCCTGGGGCTGGTCTTTTTCGCGCCCCTGGGGTTCGCCCTGGGCGACGGCCGCTTCGACGCCCTGTACCTGGCCGTGGCCCTGGCCTTAAGCAGCACCATGATCGTGGTCAAGCTGCTCTACGACAAGTTCGAGCTGACCACCCTGCCCGGGAGCATCACCCTGGGCGTCCTGGTCTTCCAGGACGTGTGGGCCATTCTCTTTCTGGCCGTGCAGCCCAACCTGGCCGATCCGGCCGTGGGCACGGTGCTTCTGTCCTTCGCCAAGGGCGGCCTGCTGGTCGTTGCGGCCATGGCCGCCAGCAAATTCCTTTTGCCCCGGCTTTTCACGTTCATCGCCAAGGTGCCGGAACTGGTCCTGGTCACGGCCGTCTCCTGGTGCTTCCTGGTCAGCGGCCTGGCCGGGGCCGTGGGGCTGTCCCGGGAGATGGGAGCCCTGGTGGCCGGGATCTCCCTGTCCACCTTCCCCTACAATGTCGACGTCATCGCCAAGGTCGTCAACATCCGCGACTTTTTCGTGACGCTTTTCTTCGTGGGCCTGGGCATGCAGATCCCCGTGCCCACCGGGGAGCTCCTGGGCTTTGCGGCCCTGGCCTCGGCCTTTTTGATCGCGGCCCGCTTCGCCTCGGTCTTTCCCATCCTCTACGGCCTGAAAAACGGCCTGCGGCCGAGCCTGATCTGTTCCATCAACCTGTCCCAACTCAGCGAATTCTCCCTGGTCATCGCCGCCCTGGGCCTGAACATGGGCCATATCTCGGACCAGACCGTGGGCATCCTGACCTTTGTCTTCGCGGCCACCTCCGTGGCCTCCACCTACATGATCCAGTACAACCACGAGATCCAGAAGGTTCTGGCCGCCGGGCTTCGCCGCCTGGGCCTGCGGGACGTGGCCGATGCCGGAGACCGGGTCGAACCCCATGCCGACCCGGACATCGTGTTTCTGGGGTTTTTCCGCGAGGCCAGCTCCATCTTTCAGGAGATCGAAACCCTGTGCCAGGGAGCGGCGACGCCCCCGCGCGTGTTGGTGGTGGATTTCAACCCGGCGGTCATCCGCGAACTGGCCAGCCGTGGCGTGGCCTGCGTCTACGGCGACATCGCCAACCTGGACACCCTGGTGCACGCCCATATCGGCGCGGCCCGGGCGGTGGTCTGCTCCATCCCCAACTCCATCCTGCGCGGAACAACCAACCAACGCCTGCTGCGCATGGCCAAACGCCTGTGCCCGGAGGCGAAGGTGGTGGTCACGGCCAACACCCTGGCCGGGGCCCACAGCCTGTACGCCGACGGCGCGGATTTCGTGTTCGTGCCGCGCATCCATGCCGCAGAACGCGCCGCCCGGGTCATTTTGTCCTTTCAAGGCGGCCAGGGGGACGGCGTGCGCCAGGAGGAAACCGCCGCCCTGGCCGCCCGGCGCGAGGTCTTGGGCTAGACGCCCCGGAATATGAGCACATACAAGGAATATCGGCTGAACCTGGAGGAGATACAGGCCTCGCTTCTGGCTGTACAACGCGACTTCGAACGCATCAGCGAAGAGATGCTCATGCGCCGCGAACCCCTGGACAACCGGATCATCGACAACCTCCTGGCCGGATACGCCTATGTGGACCAACTCCTTGAGGAAGGGGTGGACCTTTTCAGCCTCAAAGGCTCCGACCACATCCTGGAGCTCAACCACATCGTGCTGTGCGGCCTGGACGAACGGGTGCGGCTGGAATTCGGCCCCCACATCCTGGAGACTCGCAGGCGTTTCAGCCAGGGCATCGGCCAGATCCTGTCCTGGTACGAACGGAAAAAGTCCAAATCCCCGTACAAACGGGCCGCCGGGGTGTACGTCCTGGGCGTCAGCCAGCCCCAGCTTTTTCTGGAAGGCAACCACCGCACCGGATCGCTTCTGGCCAGTTTCATCCTGGTCAGGGACGGCAAGCCCCCCTTTGTGCTGACCAGGGAAAACGCCCTGGCCTACTTCAACCCCTCCACGCTCATCAAATACAAGCACAAGCAAAAATTCCTGGACATGCAGTACTTTTTGAAAAAATATATGGGATACTTCACGGAGTTTTTGGAGGAAACCCTGGACAAACGGTTTCGCCGGAAGATCCTCCTGGAGGATCAAAAAAAGACCTCGTGAACATCGGAACTCCTGGACAATAATCCTGCTTCCTGGTTATTTTCATGCACAAGTCACGCGGTCTGTCTCCTTTTGCCGTCTCCTTCCGGGACATGCGTCCCGGAATTTCCTTAGCGGCACGGCTGGCGCATGGCGGTGCAACCGGGAGCCGGAAATGCCCAGGACACGATGCCTCGGGTTTGCATTCATGGCCCTAGCCACCCTGGCCGCAGCCTGGGCCGCTACTTGGGCTGTCGCCGCACCGGAGGAACTGCAACGGCGGGTCATCGTGGTGCAAAGCTATAATCCCGAATACGTCTGGTGCCGGGAGATCGATGCGGGCCTCCGGGAGGCCCTTGCCGAGACGGGCGCAACCATCGAGACCCTGTACCTGGACGCCAAACGCAGGCCCGACCCCGTCGCGCTTCGGGCCGCCGCCGACACCGCCCTGGCCCGCATCAGGGCCGCCGCCCCCCAGGTGGTCATCACCGTGGACGACGCCGCCCAGGCCTATCTGGCCGTCCCCTTCCTGAAAGACCGGCCCCCGCCCCAGGTGGTCTTTTGCGGGGTCAACGCCCCTCTGGGAACTTACGGGTTTCCAGCCTCAAACGTCACCGGGGTGCGGGAACGCTACCACTTCCGCGAGGGCTTCGCCCTGATGAAAAAAATCCTGCCCCAGGCCAAAAGCGTCGCTTTTTTCGGGGAGGACTCGGAATCCATGCGTTTTGTGGTGGAAGACTTAAACCAGATCGTCCCCTTCGCCCTGGAGGTCGTCGGGGTGGAGATATGCCGGACTTTTCAGGAATGGCGGCAGAAGATCGCCGTCTATCAATCCCAGGCCGATGTGTACGCCTTCGGCCCCTACAACGCCCTGCCGGATGAACGCACCGGACGAATCGTCCCCCCCGATGAGGTCATGGCCTGGACCCTGTCCGCGATCAACAAGCCGACCCTGGGTTTTGCCGACATCGCCAAGGAGCACGGCATGCTGTGCGGCATCCTGGAATCCGGCCGCGAACAGGGAAAACTGGCCGGAACGATGGCCCGCCAGATTTTGACAACAGGCATGAAGGCCGGGGCCATCCCCGTGCGCGTCAATGCCGAAGGCGTGGTCATGGTCAACATGAGGACCGCCGAACGGCTGGGCGTACGCATCCCGTTTTCCATCATCGAGGCGGCGGGAGTTGTATTGCAATGAACGCCGTCCGGAGATTTGTCTCGGTCCTGTCCCTGGACCGGCATCTGGCCCCGGTCCTGACCGTGGTCTTTGCCGGAGTGCTTTTGAGCACGCTTCTGGCCTATTTCTCCACCAGGGACACCCTGACGAAGCTGGCCTTGGGGCAGACCCACCAGACCCTGGGGTTCCTCAACCGGGAGGTCGGCGCCCGGGTCAAGGAAATGGTCGCCCGGCTCTCCCTGTGGAGTCATGAAGACGTCTATGCCCTGGCCCTGGAGAACTCCTACCTGGGGGAGTCGGCCCGCGAGGAGGCCACCCGGCGCATGGCCGCCCGGGTCAAGGACAGCTCGTTTGACCGGGTGTTTTTGATCAAGCTCAACGGCGAAATCATGGCCGCCTCCCATCCGGATATGGTGGGCCGCTTCACTGTCGGGGACAGGGCCTATTTCCAGAAAGCCCTGGCCGGGAATCTCTCCATGGAGACCCTGGCCGCCGGCCGCCATTCCCATGTGCCCATGCTGGTGATCGCGGCCCCCCTCCACACCGGGGCAGGGATTCTGGCCGGGGTCATCGCCGTGGCCATGGAAACCTCTCGTTTTGCCGGAGAGTTGCCCCCCGGGGAGCATTCCCGGGAAACCGGCAGAGGCTTTATCCTTGACAAAACCGGGGTCATCCTTGCCGCGCCGCCCGGAATCGCCTCGGGACATTCCTGGGCGGACTGGCGCATGGACGAGGTCCGGACGTCCGCCGCCTCGGGAGAACCAGCCCATTTTCGCGAGGGAGACGTGAAGCGCGTGCTTATGGCCGTGTCCAACGCCGAGACAGAATGGTACCTGGCGCTTTCGGCCGACGAGGACGAACTGTTGCGCCCAGCCGCCCGCATCGCCTGGCTGACCGGCGGCGTGTCCCTGGCCACCCTGGCCCTGGTGGCCCTGACCCTGGCCGCCCTGGGACGGGCCATGGCCGGATTGCGCCAGTCCGAGGAAAAATTCTCCCGCCTCTTCATGTTCGCCCCGGACACCATTCTTCTGGCGGACATGGAAACCGGAAAAATCGTCGACGCCAACGCATCCTTCACCACGCAAACGGGATATGCGCGCGAAGAGATCCTGGGCAAAACCTCGGGCGAGGTTCCTCTTTATGTCAACACATCGGACAGGGAAGCCTTCCACAGCCACTTGCTCCGGGACGGCCGGGTGGACCATTTCGAATGCGAGTCCCGCTACAAGGACGGCTCCCTGGCCATCTGCTCCCTCTCCGGACAGATCGTGATCATCGACGGCAGACGCTATCTCATGACCATGGTCCGGGACATCACCGAGACCAAACGGATGCAGGAGATGATGGTCCAAACCGAAAAGATGATCTCCGTGGGGGGCATCGCCGCAGGCATCGCCCACGAGATCAACAACCCTCTGGGCATCGTGCTCCAGGCCTCCCAGAACATCGTGCAGCGTACCCGGCCGGATTTTCGAAAAAATGTGGAGGCCGCCGAAAAACTCGGCCTGGATATGCGCCTTTTGGACCAATACATGAAAGTCCGAAAGCTCGACGTCTTCATCGAGGACATCCAGTCCGCCGCCTCCCGGGCCTCGGCCATCATCCGGCACATGCTCGATTTCAGCCGACGCAGCGAATCCCGGCGCACGGTGTGCGACATCCGGGCCATCGCCGACAGCGCCCTGAACCTGGCCTCCAATGACTACGACCTCAAAAAAAGCTACGACTTCAAAAAAATCGAGATCGTGCGCGACTACGCCCCCGACCTGCAGGGCATCGGCTGCACGGCCACGGAGATCGAGCAGGTATTGCTCAACGTACTCAGAAACGCCGCCCAGGCCATGTCCACGGCGGCCCCTCCCGTGGCCGCGCCGCGCATCGCCGTCCGCATCCGCGAGCTTGCGGATCGGGTCCGCATCGAGATCGAGGACAACGGCCCTGGCGTGCCCGAGGGGGTCCGCACCCGGATATTTGAACCGTTTTTCACCACCAAGCAGCCCGGCGTCGGCACCGGGCTGGGCCTGTCCGTATCCTATTTCATCGTGACCAAGGGGCACGGCGGCAAGATGACCCTCGAAACCGGCGCCGAAGGCGGGGCCGCCTTCTGCATCGACCTGCCCACGGACGAAAGGCTTGAGGGGTAAGATGGCCACTCCACGCATTCTTATCCTCGACGACGAGGAACGCATCCGGGATCTGCTGACCCAATATCTGGAAGATTTCGATGAGTTTACCGTACTCGGCGCCCATTCCGGGGAACAGGCCCTGGAGCTTTTGGCCCGGGAGTCCGCCGACGTGGCCGTGGTGGACATGCGCCTGCCGGGCATGAGCGGTACGCAGTTCATCCGGGAGGCCCTGGCCCGGGGAAGCTGTCGGCACTTCCTTGTGCATACCGGCTCTGTGGACATGGTCATAAGCTCCGAGCTCAAAGGGCTGGGCCTGACCAGGCGGGATTTCTTCTACAAACCGGCCGGGGCCGACGCCATCCTGGACCGGATACGGGAATGCCTCTCCCAAGGAGACGCTTGACATGACCATCCTGGTCATCGACGACGAAGCCGGGCTGCGCCGCGCCCTGGGCGCACACCTGGAAGACATGGACTACGACGTCCTTCTGGCCGAAAACGGCCGGGAAGGCCTGGACATCCTGGAGCGCGACCCCGATTCGGTCCAGGCCGTGGTGGTGGATCTGAACATGCCGGTCATGGACGGCTATTCCTTCATCCAAAACGCCACGGTCCTGGCCCCGGATCTGCCCCTGGTGGTGCTGTCCGGGGTGGGCGTGGTGGAAGACGCCCTGCGCGCCATGCGCCTTGGGGCCTGGGATTTCATCACCAAGCCCCTGTCCAACATGGCCGTCCTCGACCATATACTGGGCAAAGTTCTGGAACGGGCCAGGCTTTTACGCGAAAACCGCCTCTATCAGGAGAACCTGGAACGTCTGGTGCATGAGCGCACCGCCGAACTGGAACTGACCCGCCGCCAGATCATGCAGCGCTTAAGCCGGGCCGCCGAATACAAGGACAACGAGACCGGCCACCACGTCATCCGGGTGGGCGAGATCAGCGCGCTTCTGGCCCGGGCCGTCGGGCTCCCTGCGGAACGGTGCGAGATGATGCGGGAATGCGCCCCCCTGCACGACGTGGGCAAAATAGGCATTCCGGATACCGTGCTGCTCAAGCCCGGGCCGCTTGATCCGGACGAATGGGAGATCATGCGCCGCCACTGCCTCTACGGTTGCGAGATCCTGGGACCGCTGACCGGCTCCGACACGCCCCAAAACGCCTGCGGCTTCCTGCTCGGCCCCCTGGAATCCGGCGACAACGAGCTTCTGCGTCTGGCCCGCCTCCTGGCCCTGTACCACCATGAGCGGTGGGACGGCACGGGCTATCCCATCGGGTTGGCCGGAGAGGCCATTCCCCTGGAGGCCCGCATCGTTTCCGTGGTGGACGTCTACGACGCCCTGCGCAGCGACCGGCCCTACAAAAAAGCCTTCCCCGTGGAAAAGTGCTTCGCGATGTTGCAAAAAGGTTCGGGCAGCCAATTCGATCCCAAGGTCATCAAGGCCTTTTTCCGCGAGGTCGACGCCATCCGGGCCATTCGGCAGAAATGGAAGGACTAGCGTAGCGTTCACAAAAAACATTCCTGTTTTTTTGTGAATAAAAATCATAAATCCAACGTGTCGCTGCTTGCCAACCCCTAACGGAAAGTACTGAACGCAACACGCGCGTGGCGCCCGCCACGCGCGGCCTTGGCCTGAAACAGGCCTGACAAACCATCCTCGCGTTTTCATCCAGAAAACACGGCGGCGTTCCCCAAGGGCCTTTGCCCACGCCTCGCTCCCGCCAACCGTCCTGCCCCCCAGGGGTGCCAGCCGGGGGAAAACCTGCTAGAGCGGGTGGGGAATTTTCTGACAACCCTTTCCCCTGGAGCATACATGGACCTCATGCCCCAAATCGACGTCTGGGCCATGATCCGGGAGGCCACGCCCACGGTCAAGGCCGTGCTGGCCCTTTTGGCCGCCATGTCGATTCTGAGCTGGGCCGTCATCCTGCACAAGCTTTTCACCCTGCTCCCGGCTGCCCTGGCCTCCCGCGCCGCCCTGGCGGCCGCCCTGGCCGCCCTGGCGCGCGACGGCGACCCGGCGGCCGCCCTGACCCAGGCCGAAAAACATTCCCGCGCCCCCCTGGCCAGGGCGGCCGTTGCCGCCCTGGCGGTCCTCGGCCGGACAGGAAAAACCCCGACATCCCGCGTGCGCCTGCTGGATGCCGCCCGGGCCGCCACCCTGGCCGGAACCCAGAGCCTTCGCGACCACGAGCGGGGCATCGGCATCCTGGCCGCCTGTTCCGGGGCCGCGCCCTTTATCGGGCTGTTCGGCACGGTATGGGGGGTCATGCACGCCTTCCACGCCCTGGGGCTGGTCCAGGCCCAGGCGCTGACCCTGGTGGCCCCGGGCATCGCCGAGGCCCTGGTGGCCACGGCCCTGGGGCTGGCCGTGGCCGTGCCCGCCAGCGTGGCCTTCAACGCCGCCGTGGGTGCGGTGGACGGCCTGGAGCGGGATCTGGAGGCCCTGACGCTTTGCCTTGCCGCCGCATCGCCCGAGGGGGAGGGCTGACGCCGTGCCCCGCCGCGCATCCGCCCGCCACCGCCTCCAGGCCGCCATCAACGTCCTGCCCTTCGTGGACGTCATGCTGGTTCTGCTGGTCATTTTTCTGGTGGCCATCCCACCCTTGATTCAGGGACTTTCCGTGGAGCTGCCCTTCACCCGCACGGTCGAGGCCGTGCATGAGGACGCAGGGCACATCGTGATCACCGTCAAAAAGGACGGGACGCTTTTCGTGGAGGATTTCGCAGCACTTCTGCCGGACATGGAGAAGCATGTCCGGGTGCTGGCGGTGGAGCGCGGCAAGAAGGTCTATCTGCGGGCCGACCGGGATACGCCCCACGGCCAGGTGGTTGCGGTCATGGACGCGGCCAAGCGGGCCGGGGCCCAGGCCGTGTATGTGGTCACGGAGCCGTATCCGGAGGAAGGGGACGGGAAGGCGGCCGGGGCGCCGCCCGAAGGCGGTTCCGGGGCCGCTCCCCAGGGAGCGCCGTCCGGAACGAGGCCATGAGCCGTCTGGCCTGTCTCGCCATCTCCCTGGCCCTGCACGCCGGGATTCTTCTCCTGGCCGTTCTCGGGCCGCCCGGAATTTCCGCTCCGCCGGACGCAGGCTTCGATGCCGTACGGGTGGAGCCCCTGACGCCGCCCGGGGCGGTCCCGGAACATCCGGAACCCGGGGACGACGCATCGCCGCCCACACCGGACGAGCCGCCCGCAACCGACGCACCGTCCGAAGGTCCGCCTGCCGCCGTATCCGGAGAGGCGGCCCAGGCGCCGACGGCCCCCCCCGGGGTGGACATCATAAGCCCGGTCAAACGCAACATGAACCTGCCGCCCCCCATCCATGTCGGGAAGGGACAGATCAAGACCGGCAAGGTCACATCCATGACGCTGCGGCGCCTGGCCGGGTACAACTTCACCCTGGACGAATTCTGCGGCCATTACGAAGTCGCCAGCGAGCCAGGACGGTTCGTGGACGTCACCCGCCATCCCGGCGACCCCGGGGCCCTGGTCCTGCACGATTCGGCCACGGGCCTAGTCCGGACGCTTAAGCGCTTCTCCACGTTCATCTTTACTTACGGCCCCGGCTTTTATGAAAACGAGCCCGTGGAAGGCTCCATCACCTTCCTGGCCCGCAAGGACTTCGAACGCATCGCCGATGTGGACGAGCGCAGCCGCCTGCTGTGGCAGGCCGACGCGCCCCCGGCCCGGATCGCCGTGCGCCTGGATGTCCCGGCGGGCAAGGCCCCGCCCCCGCCGCCGCACGGCCCGGAGAAATAATCACCCTCTCCAAGCCCCCGGTCAGGCTTTGCCCGCACCGTCGCCCGACCCGGCATCGCCCAAACTCGCCCAAACTCGCCCGGA
>Ga0209467_1001568_pt1 | contig 19325 bp, 16 predicted proteins | sample Higcelwee11metaG_FD_187175 | JGI IMG/M metagenome (GOLD analysis project Ga0209467, IMG submission 187175) | Freshwater pond sediment microbial communities from the University of Edinburgh, under environmental carbon perturbations - High... | ecosystem: Environmental > Aquatic > Freshwater >...
GCTCGGCGGCCTGCCGAGCCGACAGCCCGCCCATGGCCGCGTCGACGACGCGCCGGCGAAGGTCCGTACTGTATGCCCGAGCCATTCTGGTCTCCTTGTCCGAGCAGGAGAGAAGAACCGAAATGACCAGGAAGAGCAACCCCGGCGTGTCGAATTCGTGTTTTCAAAAAATGCTCTAGATGCGCGATCCGGCAATCAACTGCCGCAGCACATGCTGCAGGATGCCGCCGGCCTTGAAATATTCCACTTCGTTGGCCGTGTCGATGCGGCATAGCACCGGGAAGTCGGCTCGCGATCCATCCTGGCGCTCGACCTCCACTGTCAACGACTGGCGCGGTTTAAGTGGGCTCCCCGACAAGCCGCGAATGGACAGTTTCTCCGTGCCGTTCAGGCCCAGGCTCTGGCGTGTCTGTCCCGCGCAGAACTGCAGCGCCAGTACGCCCATGCCGATCAGGTTGGAGCGATGGATGCGCTCGAAGCTCTCGGCGATCACCGCCTTCACGCCGAGCAGGCGGGTGCCCTTGGCCGCCCAGTCACGGCTGGAGCCGGTGCCGTATTCCTGGCCGGCGATCACCACCAGCGGCACGCCTTCGGCCTGGTAGCGCATGGCCGCATCGTAGATCGACAGCTTTTCCCCGCCCGGTCGATGCAGGGTATTGCCGCCTTCCTCGCCACCCAGCATCTCGTTCCGGATGCGGATGTTGGCGAAGGTGCCGCGCATCATCACCTCGTGATTGCCGCGCCGCGAGCCGTAGGAGTTGAAGTCGGCCGGCTGCACGCCGAGCTGCTGCAGGTAGAGGCCGGCCGGGGAGCTGGGCTTGATGCTGCCGGCCGGGGAGATGTGGTCGGTGGTGATGGAGTCGCCGAACAGCGCCAGGATGCGCGCGTTCTCGATGTCCCGGGGAGGCGCCGGAGGCTGGCCGAGGTTTTCGAAGAAGGGTGGATTCCGTACATAGGTGGATCGGGTATCCCACCGATAGGTATCGCCCGCGCCGACCGGGATGGCCTGCCAGGCGGCATCGCCGCCGAACACGTCGGCGTAGCGCCGGCGGAACATCGCGCTGTCGATCTGGCCGACCGCCGCGGCGATTTCTTCGCTGCTCGGCCAGATGTCCCGCAGATAAACCGGCTGGCCCTGGGCGTCGAAGCCGAGCGGTTCGCGAGTCAGGTCGATGCGCGTGGTGCCGGCCAGGGCGAAGGCCACCACCAGCGGCGGCGAGGCCAGCCAGTTGGCCTTCACCTGCGGATGCACCCGGCCCTCGAAGTTGCGGTTGCCGGACAGCACCGAGGAGACGATCAGGTCGTTGTCGACGACCGCCTGGCCGATGGGCTCCGGCAGCGGGCCGGAGTTGCCGATGCAGGTGGTGCAGCCGTAGCCGACCAGGTTGAAGCCGAGCCGGTCGAGGTAGGGCGTGAGGCCGGCCTTCGCCAGGTAGTCGGTGACCACCTTGGAGCCCGGCGCCAGCGAGGATTTCACCCAGGGCTGGCGCCCGAGGCCGCGCTCGACCGCCTTCTTCGCCAGCAGCCCGGCGGCCATCAGCACGCTGGGGTTGGAAGTGTTGGTGCAGGAGGTGATGGCGGCGATCACCACGTCGCCATGGTGCAGGCTGCAGCTGCCGTCGCCGACCGGGAACGCCGTGTCGAGTTCGGCCTTGCGTCCGCCGAACTCTAGGAGCAGGTCGAACTGCGCCCGGATGTCCTCCAGGGCGACCCGGTCCTGCGGGCGCTTGGGACCGGCCAGGGAAGGGCGGACCTCGCCCAGTTCGAGTGCCAGGCTGGTGCTGAAATCGGGCTCCGGTGACTGGGTGTCGCGCCACAGTCCCTGAGCCTTGCAGTAGGCCTCCACCAAGGCGATGCGCCGCTCGTCGCGGCCGCTCAGGCGCAGATAGTCGAGGGTCACCCGGTCGACCGGGAAGAAACCGCAGGTCGCGCCGTATTCCGGGGCCATGTTGGCGATGGTCGCGCGGTCGGCCAGCGGCAGGCTGTCCAGGCCGGGGCCGTAGAACTCGACGAACTTGCCCACTACGCCCTGCCGGCGCAGCATCTGCGTCACCGTCAGCACCAGGTCGGTGGCGGTGACGCCCTCCGCGAGCCGGCCCGTCAGGCGCAAGCCGACCACTTCGGGGATCAGCATCGACACCGGCTGGCCGAGCATCGCCGCCTCGGCCTCGATGCCGCCGACGCCCCAGCCGAGCACGCCGAGACCGTTGACCATGGTGGTATGGGAGTCGGTGCCGACCAGGGTGTCCGGGTAGGCCCAGGTTTCGCCGTCCTCCTCGCGGGTCCAGACCACCTGGGCCAGGTATTCCAGATTGACTTGGTGGCAGATGCCGGTGCCCGGCGGCACCACGCGGAAATTGGCGAAGGCCTGCTGGCCCCAGCGCAGGAAGGCGTAGCGCTCGCCGTTGCGCTCCATTTCCAGGGCGACGTTGTCGGCGAAGGCGCTCGGATCGGCGAAGCGATCGACCATCACCGAGTGGTCGATCACCAGATCGACCGGGGAGAGCGGGTTGATCCGCAGCGGATCGGCGCCGGCCCGGGCCACGGCATCGCGCATGGCGGCCAGGTCGACCACCGCGGGCACGCCGGTGAAGTCCTGCATCAGTACCCGCGCCGGGCGAAAGGCGATCTCCCGCACGGAGCTGCGTGTTTCGAGCCAGCCGGCGAGTGCAGCGAGGTCGTCGGCGCGCACGCTGGCACCATCCTCCCAGCGCAGCAGGTTCTCCAGCAGCACCTTGAGCGAAACCGGCAGGCGACCGAGGTCGCCCAGACTTTTCGCTGCCTCCGGCAGGCTGAAGTAATGGTAGGTCTGGCCGTCCACGTCCAGGCTACGGCGGCAGTTCAGGCTATCCAGGGAGGGCATCGGCGTTTCTCCGGGGCGTCCGGCGGAGCGGGCTTCTTGAGGGGGGTAATTCTTCAAGCTAGTTCCGTCGGCTGGGGCCTGCCAGTCGAATGGACTGCCGGGCAGGTCCGCGGCGGCCGAATTGGCTATCATGCGCGCCCCTGAAGGCGCTGGGATTTCTCGAGGAAAAATGCCGACCATGAACAGCCTGTTGTTGCATTGCCGTCCCGGTTTCGAGGGCGAGGTCTGCGCCGAGATCGGCGAACACGCCGGGCGTCTGAACGTGGCCGGCTATGCCCGGGCCAGGCCGAACAGCGCCCATGCCGAGTTCGTCTGCAGCGAGCCGGGCGGCGCCGAGCGGCTGATGCGCGGGCTGCGCTTCGCCGGGCTGATCTTTCCCCGCCAGTGGGCGCGCGGCGATTTCGTCGAGCTGCCGGAAAGCGAGCGCATCGGCGTCCTGCTCGAGCGGCTGGCCGACTATCCGGTCTGCGGCAGTCTCTGGCTGGAAGTGCTGGACACCAACGAAGGCAAGGAGCTGTCGACCTTCTGCCGCAAGTTCGAAGTGCCGCTGCGCAAGGCGCTGCTCAAGGCCGGCCGGTTGGAGGACGATCCGCGCAAGCCGCGCTTGCTGCTGACCTTCAAGAGCGGCCGCGAGGTCTTCCTCGGCCTGGCCGAAGCGAACAACTCGGCCGCCTGGCCGATGGGCATTCCGCGCCTGAAGTTTCCCCGCGCGGCACCGAGCCGTTCGACCCTCAAGCTGGAGGAGGCCTGGCATCAGTTCATCCCGCGCGAGGCCTGGGACCTGCGCCTCGCGCCGGGGATGACTGCCGTGGACCTCGGTGCCGCACCCGGCGGCTGGACCTGGCAGCTGGTCAACCGGCATATCAAGGTGACCGCGGTGGACAACGGGCCGATGGCGCCGAGCCTGATGGATTCCGGGCTGGTCGAGCACGTCCGATCCGACGGTTTCGTCTTCCGCCCGCGCCGGCCGGTCGACTGGATGGTCTGCGACATCGTCGAGAAGCCTGCCCGCACGGCGGCGCTGATCGAAACCTGGCTCGGCGAGGGGCTTTGCCGCGAGGCGGTGGTCAACCTCAAGCTGCCGATGAAGCAGCGTTACGCCGAAGTGCGCCGCCTGCTCGAGCGCATCGGCGATGGCCTGGCGGCGCGTGGCGTGAAGGCCTCCATCGCCTGCAGGCAGCTCTACCACGATCGCGAGGAAGTGACCTGCCATCTGCGCCGGCTGTAGGGCCCGGCGTGACCCGGCCCACTGCTTCGGCGACAATGCCCCCACCGGTTTTCTGGAGTTAGCCATGTCCCAGCCCGATCCCGCCAGCCTGGCCGTCGATGCGATTCTCGATGCCACCGGCCTCAACTGTCCCGAGCCGGTGATGCTGCTGCACAACAAGGTCCGCGACCTGGCGGCCGGCGGCTTGCTCAAGGTGATCGCCACCGATCCCTCGACCCGTCGCGACATCCCCAAGTTCTGCATCTTCCTCGGCCATGAGCTGCTCGGGCAGCAGGAAGAGGGCGGAGCCTACCTGTACTGGATTCGCAAGAAGGCGGAATAGGGGGCGTGTCGGCCGTGCCGGATCGTCCGCAAAAATCGGGCATGAATTCGTCGGTTCTGTGAGCCCGTTTCGGGTTCGGGAGCGGGGCAAATTGATCTCCCGTAGGTGCCCGCTATCGTGGCGAATGCGTGGTCATGGAACCCCGCGCTTAACGACACAAGGAGTGCACCCATGCGCAAGAGTCCGTTTTCCTCCCTCCTGTTTGCCCTGCTGGCCAGCGTTTCCATCGCCGCTTCGGCCGCGGAGCCGCCCAAGGCCGAAACCGCCAAGCCGGTCGTGACCCAGCCCGTCCAGCCTGTCCAGGCCACCCAGCCCGCCCAGCCTGCCGCTCCGGTCAAGGTCGATCTCAACACGGCCGACGCGGCGACGCTCGAACGCGACCTGCTGGGGATCGGCGCTACCAAGGCCAAGGCCATCGTCGACTATCGCCAGGCCCATGGGCCTTTCGCTTCGGTGGACGAGCTGCTGGAGGTCAAGGGAATCGGCACGGCGACGCTGGAAAAGAACCGCGCCCGCTTGAGCGCCAACTGATCCCGTTACCGTAGTCGAGGCCGGCCCTGCGCCAGCCTCTTTGCGAGCGCGGCCCGCCGGGCCGATTCGTCGCTGCTGGTTCTGGGGGGAGTTGACTTTCCTTTCACTATCAGTAGGATACGGGCCGTTATTCCGCGATAGCTCAGTCGGTAGAGCAAGTGACTGTTAATCACTGGGTCCCTGGTTCGAGTCCAGGTCGCGGAGCCAGATCGAAAAAGGCCTGATCGCAAGATCAGGCCTTTTTTGTTTTGTCCGCGCTTCGTTCTGCCAGGGGCGGCTTTCGCCGGGAGAGCCGCCCCTGGCAGAAGGTCAGAGCACCTGGGCGATGGCCTGGGTGACGCTGGCGAGGTTGCGCGAGTTCAGGGCGGCGACGCAGATGCGGCCGGTGGCGACGGCGTAGATGCCGAACTCGCTGCGCAGTCGCTCCACCTGCTCGGCGCTGAGGCCGGAGTAGGAGAACATGCCGCGCTGCTGGGCGACGAAGGCGAAGTCGCGCTTGGCGCCCTGGGCGGCCAGTTGCTCGACCAGAGCTTGGCGCATGCTCCGGATGCGGCCGCGCATCCCGGCCAGTTCGGCTTCCCACAGGGCGCGCAGCTCCGGGCTGTTGAGCACGCTGGCAACCACGCTGGCACCGTGGGTCGGCGGGTTCGAGTAGTTGGTGCGGATCACCCGCTTGACCTGGGACAGCACGCGGGCGGCTTCGTCCTTCGAGGCGGTGACGATGGACAGGGCGCCGACGCGCTCGCCGTAGAGGGAGAAGGACTTGGAGAAGGAGCTGGAGACGAAGAACGGCAGGCCCGATTCGGCGAACAGGCGCACCGCTTCGGCGTCTTCTTCGATGCCGTCGCCGAAGCCCTGGTAGGCGATGTCGAGGAAGGGCACGTGACCGCCTTCGCGAACCGCTTCCAGCACCCGCTTCCAGTCGTCGGCGGAGAGGTCGACGCCGGTCGGGTTATGGCAGCAGGCGTGCAGCAGCACGATGGAGCGGGCCGGCAGGGCCTTGATGTCCTCGAGCATGCCGGCACGGTTCAGGCCGTGGCTGGCGGCGTCGTAGTAGCGGTAGCTCTGCACGCGGAAACCGGCGGACTCGAACAGGGCGCGGTGGTTCTCCCAGCTCGGGTCGCTGATCGCGACCACCGCATCCGGCAGCAGGCGCTTGAGGAAGTCGGCGCCGACCTTCAGCGCGCCGGTGCCGCCCAGGGCCTGGGCGGTGACCACGCGGCCGTCGGCGAGCAGGGCGGAGTCGTTGCCGAACAGCAGCTTCTGCACGGCCTGGTCGTAGGCGCCGATGCCTTCGATCGGCAGGTAGCCGCGCGGCGCATGGGCGGCGATGCGGGCCTTCTCGGCCTCCTCGACGGCACGCAGCAGGGGAATCCGGCCCTCTTCGTTGTAGTAGACGCCGACGCCGAGGTTGACCTTGGTCGGGCGGGTATCGGCATTGAAGGCTTCGGTGAGGCCAAGGATCGGGTCACGCGGTGCCATTTCTACGGCAGAGAACAAGCTCATGGTCGAGGTGCTCGAAGAAGAAGGGGGTGGAAGGCCAGACTACTACCCCACACGCAGGCGGACGGGCCATCGACCGGAAGGGGCGACGGTATGCGCAGGGGGCATGCAGAATCGGGGCGCTAGTATAGCGGCCATGCCGGTCGCCTGCGATATGCTGTCAAGGGTTTTCTGTCAACCATTTGTCGAAGGCGGAAGCGTCGGCCGGCTGTTCGCCGACTCCCCCGACGGAACCGTCCGCCTGCCGCGTCGAGAGAGGTTTTGCATGTCCGAATTCCAGCTGGTGACCCGCTTCCAGCCCGCCGGCGACCAGCCCGAGGCGATTCGCCAGATGGTCGAGGGGCTGGAGGCCGGCCTGTCGCACCAGACCCTGCTGGGGGTGACCGGCTCCGGCAAGACCTTCAGCATCGCCAACGTGATCGCCAAGGTGCAGCGCCCAGCCCTGGTGCTGGCGCCCAACAAGACCCTGGCGGCGCAGCTCTACGGCGAGTTCAAGAGCTTCTTCCCGAACAATGCGGTGGAGTACTTCGTTTCCTACTACGACTACTACCAGCCGGAAGCCTACGTGCCGTCCTCCGACACCTACATCGAGAAGGACGCCTCGATCAACGACCACATCGAGCAGATGCGCCTGTCGGCGACCAAGGCGCTGCTCGAGCGGCCGGATGCGATCATCGTCGCCACGGTGTCGTCGATCTACGGCCTGGGCGATCCGGCCAGCTACCTGAAGATGGTGCTGCACATCGACCGCGGCGACAAACTCGACCAGCGCGCCCTGCTGCGTCGCCTGGCCGAGCTGCAGTACACCCGCAACGACATGGACTTCGCCCGTGCGAGCTTCCGCGTGCGCGGCGACGTGATCGACATCTACCCGGCCGAATCCGAGCTGGAGGCGATCCGCGTCGAGCTGTTCGACGACGAGGTGGAGAGCCTGTCGGCCTTCGATCCCCTGACCGGCGAGGTGATCAAGAAGCTGCCGCGTTTCACCTTCTACCCCAAGAGCCACTACGTCACCCCGCGCGAGACGCTCCTGGAAGCGGTGGAGCAGATCAAGGCCGAACTCAAGGACCGTCTGGACTACCTGCGCGGGCACGACAAGCTGGTGGAGGCCCAGCGCCTGGAGCAGCGCACCCGCTTCGACCTGGAGATGATCCTCGAACTGGGCTACTGCAACGGCATCGAGAACTACTCCCGCTACCTCTCCGGCCGCGCTCCGGGCGAGGCGCCGCCGACCCTCTACGACTACCTGCCGGCCAACGCGATCCTGGTGATCGACGAGTCCCACGTCACCGTCCCGCAGGTCGGCGCCATGTACAAGGGCGACCGCTCGCGCAAGGAAACCCTGGTGGAGTACGGCTTCCGCCTGCCCTCGGCGCTGGACAACCGGCCGATGAAGTTCGAGGAGTGGGAGGCGGCCAGCCCGCAGACCCTCTTCGTTTCCGCCACTCCCGGCCCCTACGAGGCCGAGCATGCCGGGCGGGTGATCGAGCAGGTGGTGCGCCCCACCGGCCTGGTCGACCCGCAGCTCGAGGTGCGCCCGGCCACCACCCAGGTCGACGACCTGCTCTCGGAGATCCGCAAGTGCGTGGTCGCCGAGGAGCGCGTGCTGGTCACCACCCTGACCAAGCGCATGGCCGAGGACCTCACCGACTACCTGGCCGACCACGACGTGCGGGTGCGCTACCTGCACTCGGACATCGACACCGTGGAGCGGGTGGAGATCATCCGCGACCTGCGCACTGGCGCCTTCGACGTGCTGGTGGGGATCAACCTGCTGCGCGAGGGCCTGGACATGCCCGAGGTGGCGCTGGTGGCGATCCTCGACGCCGACAAGGAGGGCTTCCTGCGCAGCGAGCGCTCGCTGATCCAGACCATCGGCCGCGCCGCGCGCAACCTCGGCGGCCGGGCGATCCTGTATGGCGACAAAATCACCGGTTCGATGCGGCGCGCCATCGACGAGACCGAGCGGCGCCGCGCCCGGCAGATCGCCTTCAACGAAGCCCACGGCATCGTGCCCCGGGGCGTGAAGAAGGATGTCCAGGACATCCTCGAGGGCGCCGTGGTGCCCGGTGCGCGCAGCCGCAAGCGGGTGGCCAAGGCCGCGGAGGAGAGCGCCCGCTACGCCGCCGAGCTGCGCTCGCCGAGCGAAATCACCAAGCGCATCCGCCAGCTCGAGGAGAAGATGTTCGCGCTGGCCCGCGACCTGGAGTTCGAGGCCGCGGCGCAGTTGCGCGACGAGATCCAGGCGCTGCGCGAGCGGCTGCTGCAGGTTTAGAGCCGTAGGGCGGGTTTCGCCCGCCCTGCCAGGCTGGAGCCCCTGCTGCCGCGCCTGCTAACATTCGCGGCTTTCATCCTTCTGTTCGTCCCTCTTTCCGGGAGTCTGCATGACCACCGTCCGCACCCGCATCGCGCCGTCGCCGACCGGCGATCCGCACGTCGGCACCGCCTACATCGCCCTGTTCAACCTGTGCTTCGCCCGTCAGCACGGCGGCCAGTTCATCCTGCGCATCGAGGATACCGACCAGCTGCGCTCGACCCGCGAGTCGGAGCAGCAGATCTACGACGCCCTGCGCTGGCTGGGCATCGAATGGGACGAGGGCCCGGACGTTGGCGGCCCGCACGGCCCGTACCGGCAGAGCGAGCGCGGCGAGATCTATAAAAAGTATTCGGACGAGTTGGTCGCCAAGGGCCACGCCTTCCCCTGTTTCTGCTGCGCCGAGCGGCTCGACGAAGTGCGCGCACAGCAGATGGCCAACAAGGAAACCCCGCGCTACGACGGCCACTGCATGCACCTCGCCCCGGAAGAGGCGCAGCGTCGCATCGATGCCGGCGAGTCCCACGTGATCCGCATGAGGGTGCCGAGCGAAGGCCTCTGCACGGTGCCGGACCTGCTGCGCGGCGACGTCGAGATCCCCTGGGACCGCATGGACATGCAGGTGCTGATGAAGGCCGACGGCCTGCCTACCTACTTCCTCGCCAACGTGGTCGACGACCACCTGATGGGCATCACCCACGTGCTGCGCGGCGAGGAGTGGCTGCCCTCGGCGCCCAAGCTGATCAAGCTCTACGAGTACTTCGGCTGGGAGCAGCCCAAGCTGGTGTACATGCCGCTGTTGCGCAATCCGGACAAGAGCAAGCTGTCCAAGCGCAAGAACCCCACCTCGGTGACCTTCTACCAGCGCATGGGCTTTCTGCCCGAGGCGATGCTCAACTACCTGGGCCGTATGGGCTGGTCGATGCCCGACGAGCGCGAGAAGTTCACCCTGGACGAGATGATCGAGCACTTCGACATCCAGCGCGTGTCCCTCGGCGGGCCGATCTTCGACATGGAGAAGCTCTCCTGGCTGAACGGCCAGTGGCTGCGCGAGCTGTCGGTCGAGGCCTTCGCCGCCGAAGTGCGCACGTGGGCGTTCAACCCCGAGTACCTGATGCAGATCGCCCCGCACGTCCAGGGCCGGGTGGAGACCTTCAGCCAGATCGCGCCGCTGGCCGGCTTCTTCTTTGCCGGCGGCGTGCCGCTGGACGCCAGGCTGTTCGAGCACAAGAAGCTCTCGCCGGAGCAGGTCCGCCAGCTGCTGCAACTGATCCTCTGGAAGCTCGAAGCCCTGCGCCACTGGAACAAGGACAACATCACCGCGATCATCCAGAAGACCAGCGAGCACCTCGGCTACAAGCTGCGCGACGCCATGCCGCTGATCTTCCCGGCGATCACCGGCCACGCCAGCTCGGTGTCGGTGCTCGATGCCATGGAGATCCTCGGTGCCGACCTGACTCGCTTCCGCCTGCGCCAGGCCATCGAGCTGCTCGGCGGGGTGTCGAAGAAGGAAACCAAGGACTGGGAAAAGCTGCTGGGCGAGATCGCCTGCTAGAGCGTGAACGGGCGCTGAGCCGTTCCGGATAGAAGAAGCCCCGGCGCTCCCTGATGGGAGGCCGGGGCTTGGTCTTTCAGAGCGTCGTTATTCCTGGACGTTCATGAACTCGCGGGCCCAGACGCGATACTCGTCGAGGGTCGAGTACTTGGTGCAGAGTTCCTTGGCGTTCAGGTCCGAGGGGCCGACGCCGCGCTGTTCGCGCAGGCAGTCGTAGGTGGCCTTGATCGCGGCGAAGTAGGCGGCATGCCCGTTCACCACGATGCGCACGCCGTTCTCGGCCAGGCGAGCCATGTCGCGCAGCTTCGGGTTGCCGTAGGTGATCAGCATCAGGGGGGTATCCGGGAGGTGCCGGGTGATCGCCTCCAGATGTTCGAAGTCCTTGATGCCGATCATGCAGATGCCGTCTGCGCCGGCGGCCTGGTAGGCCTTGGCCCGCTCGATGGTCTCCTCGATAGTGAGCTGCTCGGCGTTGGTGCGGGCGATGATGCTCATCTGCGGATCGATGCGCGCCTCCAGGGCGGCGCGGATCTTGCCGACGGCTTCGTCCAGGGGGATCAGGTCGGTGGTCTTGTGCCCGTACTTGGGCGGCAGCAGGGTGTCCTCCAGGGTCAGCGCGGCGACGCCGGCACGCTCCAGTTCGGCCACGGTGCGCATGGCGTTGATCGCGTTGCCGTAGCCGTGGTCGGCATCGGCGATGATCGGCAGGCTGGCCACGCGACCGATGCGGGTGGCCTGCTCGACGAATTCGCTGAGGGTGATCAGCGCGTAGTCGGGGGCGGCCAGAACCTGCAGGGCGGCGACCGAGCCGCCGAGAATGCCGACCTCGAAATTCAGGTCGCCGGCGATGCGCGCCGACATCGGGTCGAATACCGATGCAGCGTCGTAGCAGGCCCGGGACTCCAGCAACGCTCGGAATTGCCGTCTCAAATCGTGCTGAGAAGCGATGGTCATAGAAAAACTCCTGAAAGGCGGTTTGGGTAGTCTTTTTTATCTGCGCCCTGGTCAGCCCCGGGCGGTCAGCCTGGGGTGCCGAGCTTTTTGGTTGTCGCAGCGGGGTGCGTAAGGGTCCATCCGAAACCACGGTTTCCGATGACCAGTGGCGCGCCGTACCGAGGCCGGCACGCCTGATTGTTGTTCTGGCGCCCGGCGAATTTGCTCCGCGCGGGCAGGCCCCGATTCAGTCCCCCGGCACTGGCGTGGCGAGGATGGGGTTTGACTAAAGTACAGCTTGCGCCGGCTTTAGACGAGTCTTTCGAGCGGTTTTGGTCGCTTTTCGCCGGCTGCGCAGGCATTGCCGGGAGCCTGTCGGATCACTCCGTTCCGCGGCGCAGCCTGGCAAGTTCCGCTTCGCCGGTCTCGGCCGGCGCGGCGGCCCGGCGCAGTTCCGCCGGGCGGACGAAGCGGGTCGGCGCCGAGCCGTCGGCGTTGTGCTGGAGGATGGCGGTGGGGCGGCCCAGGGCATCGAGCAGTACCTGGCCGATGCCGGCGCCGTTCCACAGGCGTTCGCCGCGCCGGCCGCGGTGGGGAATGCGCGGCACCACCTCCATCCGGCGCCGCTTGGTCAGCCAGTTGAGCGGCGACCAGGGCGCGTAGAGCCAGCGGTTGAGGCGGTCGAAGCTTTCCAGCAGGCAGGCGGGGAACTGGTTCTTGATGCCGCTGCTGGTGACTTGCCAGATCCGCGGCCCGCGTTCGCGGTGGCGGATCTGCACGTCGTAGGCGAAGGAGTAGTGCACGTCGCCGGAAAGGATCAGGTAGCTGGCCGGGCTCCGCGAGTGGCGGAAGATGTTGAGGATCACCTGCGCCGCGCCGCGGTGGGCCATCCAGTTCTCGGCGTCGACCAGCAGCGCATGCCCGGCCAGGGTGAACAGGCGCTGGACGGCTTCGATCAGCTTGACGCCGAAGATCGGCGCCGGCGAGACGATCACCGCGGCCTGCTCGTCGAGCAGCTCCTGCTGCAGCTCGCAGAGCGCTTCCCAGTCCATCAGCCCGGAGGGGCGGCTCGGGTGGCTTTCGCTGCGCCAGCGGCGGGTGCGGGTATCCAGCACGATCAGTGCCGGGGTGGTCGGCAGCCGGTAATGCCAGTTCCGGAACCTCAGCAGTTCGCCGATCAGGCGGTCCTGGGCGCGGCCGTCGAGGCGGTTGTCGGCGTCCACCGGCAGCGCCTCGACCTGGCCCAGCAGCCCGGCGAAGGCGTCCGGGTCGTTGCCCCAGCCCTGGCACAGGGCGTAGGCGAGCAGCGCGTTGCCGACGATGCGCCGGGAGAAGGGGTGACCGTAGGCGGTTTCCTCCCAGTGCGCCGAGAGGTTCCAGTCGTCGGTGATGTCGTGGTCGTCGAAGATCATCAGGCTTGGCAGGTGGGCCAGGGCGCGGGCGGCCTGCGGCAGCTGGGCGCGAAACTCGTCGAGGGCCGCCTGTTCCTCGGCGTAGCGTTCGCCGCAGGGTGCCTCCAGCGCCGGCGGCTGCGGGCGGATCAGCGTCCAGGGCACGGGCGACCAGACCAGCAGGTACATCGCCAGCACCTCGCCGAGGGTGATCAGGTGGTTGTGGGCGCTGGCGCTGGTGAAGATCGGTTTTTCCACGCCGCCGAAGAAGCGCTCGCGCAGGGCCGCGTTGGACGTGAAGGCGGGCAGCAGGTCCTCGCGCCGGTAGTAGGTCGCCGGGTGGGCGTAGAGCGCGTCGCTGTCGGCGACCAGCGCGCCTTCGAGCGCTTCGCCGTAGAGGCCGAGACGGCGGATCAGCGCGTGGATGGCCACCAGCATGGGGCCGGCCACGTCGTCCGCGTAGATCTGGTCGCCGCTCAGCATCAAGAGCGCCGGGCGCGCCTGCGGCCGTTCGCGCAGCCCGGCGAGCAGGGCGTCGGCCCTGGCCAGGCCGTCCGCGGAGGGAAAGTGCGGCTTGCGGCAGGAACCGTGCAGCAGGTTGTCGAGGCGCGACTTGAGCAGGAAGTCCGGCCGCTTCGCCCCCTCGTACAAGAGGTGCGGCGCCCAGTCGGCGATCCCGCGCTGCCGGCCGTCCTCCTCCAGCAGCAGGTCGTACTCGATCGGCGTGTCGGTGGGCAACGGCTCGTCCAGCGCCACGTCGAGCAGGTGCAGCCAGGCGTGGGCGCCGATGCGCAGGCGCCGGCAGCGCGCCCCGTCGAGCGCGATGAGGCGTGGCTGCGAGCCGGCGAAGACCAGCTGCAGCGACAGCCTCAGGGGCCGCGAGCCGACCAGCCAGAGGACCAGGCGCTGCGGCGTCAGCCGGCGCAGCAGCGGGCCGGCGAGGACCGGGGGCAGGGCGCAGGTGTCGGGTGGGCGGGGCAGGTCAGTCGGCATGGCGAAGGTGTCGATCCGTGCAGCACGGGGCGCTCCCTCGCTCCCGTTGGTGCGGTTCATGGTCGGTGCCGCGCCCGGGGCGCCGGCGGCGAAGCCGGGCATTATGACACCGGCCGCTCCTTTGACGGCAGGCCGTTGCTGGGGCCTAATGCGCTCCCGCCGCCGGAGTCCGCCCGCCATGACCCACGCTTTCGCCGCCAGCCTTCGTCCCAGCGTCCTGCATCTGCCGTGCGGCGACTGGCGCACCGTGCTGGACTGCCTCTGCGCGCACTTCCCGGCGATCGGTCGGGACATCTGGCTGGAGCGCATGGCCCGCGGCCGGGTGCTGGATGGCGAGGGGAACACCCTGGGGCCCGAGCATCCCTACCGCGAGGCGCTGCGCGTCCACTATTTCCGCGAGGTGGCGGCGGAGACGCCGATTCCCTTCGCCGAAGGCGTGCTGCATGCGGACGAGCACCTGGTGGTGGCGGACAAGCCGCATTTCCTGCCGGTCGCCCCGGTCGGCGAGTACGTCGAGCAGACCCTGCTGGCGCGTCTGGTGCGTCGCCTCGGTAACCCCGACCTGGTGCCGCTGCACCGCATCGACCGGCTCACCGCCGGGCTGGTGCTGTTCTCCTGCAATCCGGCGAGTCGCGGACGCTACCAGGCGCTGTTCCGCGAGCGGCAGATCCGCAAGGTCTACGCGGCCATCGCCCCGGCGCTGCCTGGGCAGAGCTTCCCGCTGCTGCGCCGCACCCGGCTGGTCAAGGGCGAGCCGTTCTTCCTGATGCGCGAAACCGAAGGCGAGCCGAACAGCGAGACCCGCGTCGAGGTCGGCGAACGTCTCGGGGAACACTGGCGCTACGTGCTCCATCCGGTCACCGGCAAGACCCACCAGTTGCGCGTGCACATGGCCGCGCTGGGCGCGGGGATCTGCAACGATCCGCTCTATCCGCACCTGCTCGAACGCTCCCGGCGGGAGATCGACGACCATCGCCGGCCCTTGCAGCTGCTGGCGCAGAGCCTGAGTTTCGTCGATCCCCTGAGCGGGCGGGAAAGGTGCTTCGACAGCCGTCTCGCGCTGAGTCCCGACGCCTGCCGATGAGCCCGCCCGGGGCGGGCGGGGCCGCTCAGCCGGTCTTGACCTCGATGGTCTTCTCGTCGGCCAGGGCTTCCGGCTTCTTCGGCAGGCTCAGGGTCAGCACGCCCTTGCTGAAGTTCGCCTCGATGCGCTCGGCGTCGACTTCCTGGGGCAGGGCGAAGCTGCGCTGGAAGGCGCCGTAGTAGCGTTCGGCGACGTAGGCGTCCTTCTTCTTGTCCTCGCGTGCTTCCTTCTTCTCCCCCCTGATGGTCAGGCAGCCGCTGGACAGCTTGACCTCGATGTCCTTCTCGTCCATGCCGGGCAGTTCGGCGGAAATCTCGTAGGCGGCGCCTTTGTCGTTGATGTCCACCGCCGGCATGCCCTGGCCGAACAGCTCCCGCGACCACTGCGGCTCGCTGTCGAACAGGTTGCGGGTGAAGGGGGTGCGCAGGGCTTTGCGGCTGAAGTCGGAGAACAGGTGATCGACCTGCCGGCGCAGCCGGTCCAGCGGGTGCCAGTTTTCCAGGGGACTCCTGCTCTCCGGCGCACTGCTGGCGGGAACCTGTTTTTCGGTGTCGGCCATTTCGAATCCCTCCTGAGTGACGATTGTCCGAAGCGGACAGGCAAAAGCTTAGGCCAGCGCCCATGACGCGCCCTTGGCTTCCGGCAGGAGTGCCCCGTCTTCCCGTGGGGGCTTGCCGGCCCGTCCCGGCGGCGGGCGGGACGGGCCGGCAAGCCCCGGAGAGCGCTATAGGTGCGGCTTCATGACGCCGATCAGCAGGCTGATGGTGAAGAAGGACATCACCGTGGTGAACAGCAGGGCGGCGGCGCAGCGCCCCTCGACGCCGAAGCGCTGGCCGAAGATCGGGTAGATGCTCAGCATCGGCGAGCTGGCGAACATCACCCCGGCCACCATCAGTACCGGGTCCACGTTCGGCAGCAGCGAGAAGAGCAGGAAGACCGCCAGCGGGTGGAGGATCAGCTTGCCCACGGCGATCATCCGCAGTTCGGCGAACAGGCCGTTCAGCTTCAGGCCGTAGAGGGAGCCGCCGATCACGAACAGGGCGACCGGCGCCGAAGCCGAGGCGAGCATGTCCACCACCTTGTCCGGAATCGCCGGCAGGCGTGCCTCCAGCAGGGAGAGCAGCAGGCCGACGAGCATGGCGATGATCAGCGGGGTCTTGGCCAGACGCTTGGCCGTCTCGCGCAGCACCTTGGCGGTGGAGCCCTGCTGCCGGCCGGCCTCGGCGAGGATCAGGCTCAAGGGGATGATCAGCAGGTTCTCCACCAGCATGTTCAGCGCCAGGCCGATGGCCGCCGCCGGGCCGAGCAGCATGGCGACGATCGGGTAGCCGACGAAGCCGCTGTTGGAGACGGCCATGCCCAGCGCGGTGATGGCCCCGGTGTCCAGGGGTTCCCGGCGCAGTTTGAGGGCGAAGACCAGGCCGAACAGGTAGACCGCCAGGGAACCCACGCAGTAGGCCAGCAGGTACTGCCAGTTCATCACCTCCTGGAAGTGATTGTTCGACAGCGCCTTGATCACCAGTGCCGGCAGGGCGAAGGTGATGACGAAGCTGCCCAGGCCGCGGATCTGCTCGCGGCTGACCACCTCGAAACGGACGGCGAAGAAGCCAAGTCCGATCAGGATGAAGATGGGCGTGGTGATGGAGAGGATCTGCAGCACGGCGGACTACCTTGGTGGGATGGGCGAGGAGGGCAAGTTCGGGAGGCGCTCGCAGAGTGTACTGAGCGGTTCAAGCCGTTGCGTCAAAGGAAGCCCCCTTGGTGTGCGTTTAGCGAACGCATATGGCGGGTCCGCCATGGGCTCCATCGATATCCAACAGTTGACAGACATCGTATCTCATTGGAGGCTGCTTGTGGCCAGCGCGAAGATGCCGGCTTTACAGCGCGGGCAACACGCCTCGCTTCCCTTATAACCCGGGCTGCCTCGCACCGTCGTTCATGGCGAAACGGCAGCCTTTCTGGAGCAGACATTCTATGCCCATCGTCCATGTGCACCTCATCGAAGGCCCCACCCGCGAGCAGAAGGAAACCATGATCCGCGAAGTCAGCCAGGCCATCTCCCGCTCGCTGGACTCGCCCCTGGAGCGGATCCGGATAATCATCCACGAGATTCCCAAGACCGACTTCGGTATCGCCGGCGAACCGGCGAGCAAGCTGCGCCCCTGATTCGCCGGAAGGGAGCGCCGGTCGCCTGCCGGCGACTCCCGAGCGGGCATCAGAGAATCGGCCTGAGCAGGGCCTGGGCTTCATATAAAGCGGGCAGGTAGCGCTCGCGCATCTCCTCCGGGCTCATCCGCGCGGCATGGGTGGTCAGCGTCAGGCTGGCCTTCAGCTGCCCCTCGCGGTCGCGCAGCGGCACGCCCAGCACGCGCATGCCCACCTCGTACTCCTGGTCGACCAGCGCATGGCCGAGTGCGCCGATCCGGGCGAGCTCGGCCCTGATCTCGGCTTCCGTGCTCTTGGTGTAGGGCGTCAGGGCGCGCAGCTCGACCCGCGCGAAATAGGCGTCCAGCTCCGCCGCGTCCAGTGCGGCCAGCCACAGCCGGCCGCTCGCTGTGCAGTACATCGGCACCCGTGAGCCGGGGCGGATCGACAGCGAGGCGACGTGGCTGTAGCGGCTGCGGACGATGTGCACGATGTCGTCGCCGTCGCGCACGCCCACCGAGACGTGTTCCTGGGTGCTGCGCGCGACCTGCTCGACGATCGGCCGCAGCATGCGCGGCAGCTGCGCCGAATCCACGTAGGCCTGGCCGATGCGCAGGGCCTTGGCGGTCAGCCAGTAGTGGCGCCCGTCGGTTTCGGCGAAGCCGTCGTGGACCAGGGTCAGCAGAAAGCGTCGCACCGCGCTCGGGGTCAGTCCGGAAAGACTGGCTGCCTGCGGCACGCTGAGGCGCGGATGGCGCTCGGAGAACAGCTGCATCAGGGCCAGGCCCTTCTGCAGGCCGGCGATCAGGTCGCGGGAGTGGATGACGGGCTGTTTCATGGGCGCAGGAAGTATTTTGCCGATTTGATGCGATTATCGCAGTGCCCATGCGATTAACAACTAGAACGGCGAACGGGAACCTTGTTCCGGAAATTACCGGGGCGCAGGATCGAGCCACAACAAATCCAATAGCAGCAGCTGGAGGCTCCCATGATTCGTGGTTCAACCGAACTGGTCGGCATCGTCGGTTCGCCGATCGCCCAGGTCAAATCCCCGGAAAACTTCAACGCCTGGTTCGCCGAGCATGGCCGGGACGTGGCGATGATCGCCATCGACATGCAGGAGCCGGCGCTGGACGCTTTCCTCGCCGCCCTGCGTGGCTGGAGGAACCTGCGCGGCTGCGTGGTCACCGTGCCCTACAAGCAGGTCCTGTCCACCCGCCTGGATGCGGTCAGCGAACGCTCGGCCGCCCTGCGTTCGGTCAACGTGATCCGCCGCGAGGCGGACGGCCGCCTGGTCGGCGACATCGTCGACGGCGAGGGTTTCCTCAATGCCGCCCGCAAGCACCGCTTCGACCCCAGCGGCAAGCGCGCCCTGGTGGTCGGTTCCGGCGGCGTCGGCAGCGCCATCGCCTATTCCCTGTGCCAGGGCGGAGTGAGCCGGCTGGCCATCGCCGATCTCAGCGCCGAGCGCGTCGAGAGCCTCTGCGCGCTGCTGCGCCAGGCCTTCCCGGCGATCGACATCGGCGGCGCATACGCCTCGCTCGCCGACTTCGACCTGGTGGTCAACGCCTCGCCGGTGGGCATGGGCGACACCGGCGAGCTGCCGCTGCCGCAAAGCCTCCTGGAAACCCTGCAACCGCACAGCCTGGTCGCCGATGTGGTGACCTCGCCGGAAATCACCCCGCTGCTCGCCTTCGCCCGGCGGATGGGCTGCACGGTGCAGACCGGCCCGGAGATGGCGTTTGCCCAGGTCGGCAACCTCGGTCACTTCATGGGCGTCACGCCCCTGGAAATCTGAAGTCCCCGGCGCTTGCCGTCCTTTCAACAGGCGATACGCAATGAACACAGCTACGCACCTGCCTGGCGCAGGCCCGGCGGAGGTTTCCTATGACGTCATCGTGCTCGGCAGCGGCGCCGCGGGCTTCGCTGCGGCGGTCACCGCCGCCTGTCGGGGTCTGAAGGTCCTGCTGGTGGAAAAGGCCGCCACCTTCGGCGGCACCTCGGCGATTTCCGGCGGCGCCGTGTGGATTCATGACAGCGACCAGGCGCGGGCGGCCGGCATCCATATCCCGGCCGAGCAGATGCGCACCTACCTGAAGGGCGTCATCGGCAAGGGTTACCGGCCCGCACGGGTCGACGCCTTCATCGCGCGCAGCCGCGAGGCGCTGGCTTTCCTCGAGCGCCACAGCGAGCTGAAGTACAGCCTGCGGCCGCTGTCGCCCGACTACTACCCGGACCTGCCCGGCGGCACCGAAAGCGGTCGCGCGCTGGAAATCGCCGAATACGACGGGCGCCGCCTCGGCGCGCGCTTCAAGGACCTGCGCAGGCGAAAGCGCTCCATGAACCCCACCTTCAAATGAGGTAGAGACCCGACGATGCTGTGCTCCCGTTATTTTCTGGAGCCAGTCGCCATGATGCGTCCCGACGCCAAGGTCGAAAGAGTCTACCTCTACCCCAAGCCGG
>Ga0209467_1001569_pt1 | contig 19319 bp, 16 predicted proteins | sample Higcelwee11metaG_FD_187175 | JGI IMG/M metagenome (GOLD analysis project Ga0209467, IMG submission 187175) | Freshwater pond sediment microbial communities from the University of Edinburgh, under environmental carbon perturbations - High... | ecosystem: Environmental > Aquatic > Freshwater >...
CCCAGCGAGGCCGGGAGGCCAAAACCCATTGTGCCCATCCCTCCTGATGTCACCAGGGTGCTCTTCTCACTGAACCGGTAATAGCGTGCCACGGCCATCTGGTGCTGGCCCACGTCTGTGACAATGACTGCATCGCCCGCTGTCAGGTCCGAGACGGTCTTCACCACCTCGCCCATCCGGATTTCACCCTCCTCCGGTTCTGTCTCCGGCCTGATAACCTTTTCATATTCAACACGGTCCAGGATCCTGAATTCCCTTATCCATTTCTCCCTGCTGACCTGGCGGACCAGGGGAATGAGGGCTGCAAGGACTTCACGGGCATCGTTGTTGATCTCGAGGTCTACCCGCACGTTTTTGTTGATTTCCGCCTTGTCTATCTCAATGTGGATTATCCTTGCATCAGGTGCGTATTTTTTCAGGTTACCGGTGACCCGGTCATCAAAGCGCATTCCGATTGCAATGATGAGGTCAGCCTGGTTGGTCAGGACATTGGGGGCGTAATTGCCATGCATGCCCAGCATTCCCGCAAATAACCTGTGCTTATTCGGAAATGCCGGCAGGCCGAGTAGGGTTGCGGCAACAGGTATGCCTCCCTTTTCGGCCATGGCTCTCAGCTCACCACCGGCACCGGAGAGGATAACACCGTGGCCTGCCAGGATCAGCGGTTTTTCCGCATGATTGATCATGACCGCTGCTGACTCGATATCCCTCATCTGTAAGGGTATAACCGGGTTATAGCTTCTTATGTATGTGCATTTCCGGTAACTGTAGCTGAGGCTGGCAAACTGTGCGTCTTTTGAGATGTCAACAAGCACGGGTCCGGGCCGGCCTGACCTGGCAATATAGAAGGCCCGTGCTATGGCATCAGGGATATCCTCCGCCTTCTTGACCTGCGCATTCCATTTTGTTACAGGCATCGATATGCCCAGGATATCGGTCTCCTGGAAGGCGTCAGTACCAATCAGTCCTGACGTTACCTGGGCTGTTATAAAAACAACCGGCACGGAGTCAAGAAAGGCGTTGGCAATTCCTGTTACAAGGTTTGTGGCTCCCGGTCCTGATGTGGCGAAGCAGACTCCCGGCCTTCCTGTCACCATTGCATAGGCCTGTGCGGCGTGAGCTGCTCCCTGTTCATGGCGGGTGAGGATATGCCTGAGCCTGTCGCTGTAATCGAGCAGCTTGTCGTAGACCGGCATGATGGCCCCCCCGGGATAGCCGAATATTGTATCAACCCCCTCCTCAATCAGGCACTTCAGCAGCGCATCCGCTCCCGTGACCTGAGGTTCAAGGCTTGTTTCCTGCTGCTCACCGGCAGTTTTTATCTTCTCCTTCATAATTCCTGTTTTATAGTCAGATGACTCTCACTGCCCCCTGGTCTGCCGAGCTCACGTGGGCGGCATATACCTTCAGCGAAGATGGGATGACCCGGTTTCTTCCGGCAGGGCTGAATGCCAGATCTCCTTTTTCTGTTTCCTGATGGCGTCTCTCCGCCAGGGTCGCATCATCTGCCTTGATTGTGATTTTTCTTTCCGGTATATTGATCTCAATTATATCTCCGTCGCGGATCAGGGCTATAACCCCTCCTGCCGCCGCCTCGGGTGAGACATGACCCACAGAGAGTCCTGCCGTGCCTCCCGAAAAGCGGCCATCGGTTATGAGTGCACATTTTTTATCAAGGCCTTTTGACTTGAGATATGAGGTAGGATAGAGCATCTCCTGCATGCCCGGTCCCCCGCGGGGGCCTTCATAACGTATCACCGCCACATCTCCTGCCTGCACCTGCCCGTTAAGTATGCCGGTGACAGCTTCCTCCTGTGAGTTGAAGGTTACTGCCCTGCCTGTGAAGGTGAACATTGAAGTGTCTATGCCGGCAGTCTTCACTATGCATCCCTGGGGTGCCAGGTTGCCGTAGAGCACAGCCAGTCCTCCGTCAGCATTGTAGGGATGGCGTACATCCCTTACTGCTCCGCTTTCCCTGTCTTTATCGTGAGAGGGATATTGCTGTGATACAGTACCGCCCTGAGTCCTTCTCACTCCACCCGGGGCACTCAGAAAGAGCTGCAATGCCTGTGGCAGGGCTGTCGGTCTCATGATATCCCACTCATCGATAGCCTGTTCCAGCGACGGATAGTCAACTCTTCTGACTGAGGTGTCAAGAAGCCCGGCGCGTTCAAGTTCGCCGAGGATGGCAAAGACCCCTCCGGCACGGTTGATATCTTCGATATGGAAGGAGGATGAGGGGGAGACCCTGCAGACATTTGGAACCCTGCGCGATAATTCATCGATGTCTTTCATTGTGAAATCCACCCCGGCCTCGCGGGCTATGGCAAGAAGGTGGAGCACTGTATTTGTCGATCCTCCCATTGCTATGTCAAGTGTCATGGCATTGATGAAGGCTGCTCTCGTGGCTATCGCACGTGGCAGCACCGATTCGTCGCCTTCATTATAATATCTCCCGGCCAGCTCTGTTATAAGTTGCGCGGCCCCGGAGAAGAGACTCATCCTGCTGATGTGCGTCGCCATCACGGTCCCGTTTCCCGGAAGGGCGAGGCCCAGGGCCTCTGCAAGACAGTTCATCGAGTTGGCGGTGAACATGCCGGAGCAGGAGCCGCAGGTGGGGCAGGCCGATTTTTCTATCTCCAGGAGACGGTCATCAGTGACGCTGTCGTCAGCTGCGGCTACCATGGCGTCAATGAGATCAACAGACCTCCCGCCGGTTCGTCCGGCTTCCATGGGTCCGCCGGAGACAAATACGGCAGGTATGTTGAGGCGCATGGCGGCCATCATCATTCCCGGGGTAATCTTGTCGCAGTTGCTGATGCATATCATGGCATCAGCACAATGGGCATTGCAGACGTACTCGACACTGTCGGCAATGAGTTCGCGCGACGGGAGCGAATAGAGCATCCCGGCATGTCCCATGGCTATCCCGTCATCAATTGCTATTGTATTGAACTCAGCGGCGAACATGCCGCGGCTTTCTATCTCTTTCTTAATAGCCTGACCAGTCTCATGAAGGTGGACATGGCCGGGCACGAACTGCGAGAATGAATTAACGATTGCTATCACCGGTCTGCCGAACTGTGCTTCCTTCATGCCGTTCGCACGCCAGAGGCTTCTGGCCCCTGCCATCGTTCTTCCGGTCATTGTGCGTGTGCTCCTGAGTTCTCTTTTCATTGGTGCCGGGATAAAAAAAAAGCTCCCCGGTTTTCCGGGAAGCTTTCGTATACTAATAGTCTGAACTATATATTACTCCCCGATCATGCGCTCGTAGCGATAATAAGAATGAGGGCAATAATATTCAGTGACAGATAATTCATCTCGTTATTATGAGTGGCAAAAATAATAACATTTTCATAAAATCAAACAAAAGCCTGATTTAATTAAGTTTTATTAATTTTTCTATACCATATTATAATGGCGGAATGAATAATTATTGAGATTTATTCAAAACGCCCAGTTCCCTGCCCACTTTTGTGAATGCCGCGATGGCCCTGTCAAGGTGGTCCGTCTCGTGGGCGGCGGAGAGCTGCACCCTTATGCGGGCCTGATCCCTGGGAACTACAGGGAAGTAAAAGCCTGTGACATAAATACCCTCTTCAAGCAGCCTGGCAGCCACCTCCTGGGAGAGCTTGGCGTCATAGAGCATAACGGCGCAGATGGCTGACTGTGTTGGTTTTATGTCGAATCCTGCCTTCAGCATCCGCTCCATGAAGTATTTCGTGTTGCGATGCAGCTTGTCCTGCAGCTCATTTGTCTCAGTCATCATCTCAATCATCCTTATGCCTGCGGCGGCAACGAGCGGCGGGATGGCGTTGGAGAAGAGGTACGGCCTCGACCGCTGGCGCAGCATCTCAATTATCTCCTTCTTACCGGTGGTGAACCCGCCGATGGCTCCGCCGAATGCTTTGCCCAGGGTGCCGGTGATGATCTCGATTTTACCCCTCAGGTTATATAGCTCTGTAACGCCGCGGCCTGTTTCTCCGACGACACCGGCAGAGTGGCACTCATCTACCATGACCATTGCATTGTATTTGTTTGCCAGCTCACAGATTTTGTCAAGAGGAGCCACGTTGCCGTCCATCGAGAAGACACCGTCAGTGACTATGAGCCTGAAACGTTGCTCCTGTGCCAGTTGCAGCTGCGTTTCAAGGTCTTCCATGTCAGCATTCTCATAGCGGTAGCGCTGTGCCTTGCAGAGGCGTACACCGTCAATGATTGAAGCGTGGTTCAGGGAGTCTGAGATTATTGCATCTTCACTTGTCAGCAGAGGTTCAAAAACACCTCCGTTTGCATCAAAACAGGCAGCATACAGAATTGTGTCTTCTGTACCGAAAAAGCCTGCGATCTTCTCCTCCAGCTCCTTATGCAGGTCTCCGGTACCGCATATGAAGCGTACCGATGACATGCCATAGCCGTGAGTATCAAGTGCCTTCTTTGCCGCTTCGACCAGACTTGCATTTGAGGATAGTCCAAGGTAGTTGTTGGCACAGAAATTCAGCACCTTCTGTCCCGTGTTGAGCGTTATCTCGGCTCCCTGTGGCGACACAATGACCCGCTCATTCTTGTAGAGTCCGGCCTCTTTTATCTCCCGGATCTGGGACTTGAGATAATCCTGGTAGTGATTGTACATCTGTGTGAATATTCACGTAAAACGGATGCAAAGATGGTGTTTTGCAGTGATTATTCAATGACGATAATCATCTCTTGCGGAGAAAGCGCGAACAGATTTGTCTATGAAAAACTGAATACTACGATCCGAACTTTTCTATTATCTGGTCTTTGGTAAGTCCCAGTATGCCCAGTTTTTTACCCACTTTAATAAATTTCTCAAGGGCTGTTTCGAGGTGATGCATCTCATGGCCTGCGGAAATCTGGGTTCGTATCCTTGCCTGTCCGTTTGGAACAACAGGGAAGAAGAATCCTATTGCATAGATACCCTCGTTATACAGCTCCTTTGAAAAATCCTGCGAGAGCTTTGCGTTGAAGAGCATAACAGGAACAATTGGGGTATTCCCCTCCTTAAGGATAAATCCCGCATCTGTAAGTCCTGCCCTCCAGAAGGCTGCGTTCTTCTCAAGTTTGTCACGCCGTTCCGTGCTGGCCGAGAGGATATCAAAAACCTTCAGGACCCCTGACACGATTACAGGCGCAATTGTATTTGAGAAGAGGTAGGGGCGTGCCTTCTGCCTGCACATCGAGACTATTTCCTTTCTTCCCGAGACGCAACCTCCGGATGCTCCGCCCATGGCCTTGCCGAAGGTGGTTGTGATGATGTCAATCTTGCCCATTACATTGCAGAATTCATGTGTGCCACGGCCTGTTTTGCCAATGAAACCTGAAGCATGAGAGTCATCAACCAGCAAGAGTGCGTCGTATTTCTCGCAAAGGCGAACCATCTCATCGAGCCTGGCTGTGTCGCCATCCATCGAGAAGACCCCGTCAGTGATCACCAGCTTAAGCCGTTTATCAGAGTGAAGCAGCAGTTTCTCTTCGAGATGTTCCATGCTGGAGTGCTTGAAGGTGTCATGTTGGGCGCTGCAGAGCCTCATGCCGTCAATGATTGAGGCATGTACAAGCCGGTCCGAGATCATGATGTCTTCACTGGTGAGTATCGCCTCAAAAACACCTGCATTGGCATCCATGCATGAGGGGAACAGTATAGTGTCCTCAGTGCCAAGGAATTCAGTTACCCTGTTTTCCAGTTCCCTGTGAATATCCTGTGTGCCGCAGATAAAACGAACCGAGGACATCCCGTACCCCCTTGCCTCAAGACCGTCATGAGCAGCCCTGATAACCTCCGGGTGACTTGACAGGCCAAGGTAATTATTAGAGCACATATTGATGACCTTCTTCAGGTCGGAGCCTGAAGGAAACTCAACCTCGATATCGGCGGCCTGGGAGCTGTGGATGAACCGTTCCTCCTTAAAGATGCCGGCGCTTCTGATATCTGCCAGCTGCGACAGATAGAGATTCCTTGTTTTTTCAGAGTAACTCATGATGAAGGCAATTTATTTGTTTAAATACTGATTTACCAGTGTCACAATGTTATTTACGCTGTCAAAGGCCTCAGGCGTGGCTTTGCTTGGTGGGATTTTGATCTTGAATTTATTCTCCAGGAAAACGAGCAGTGAGACCATTGAAAATGAGTCAACATAACCGCTTGAAATAAGAGGGGTCTCATACGTCAGCGTTACGTCATCATCATCAATGTATTCCTTGGAAACATACTTCAGGATCATCTCCTTCATCTCATTCAGATTATTTTCTTCCATAACAGATTCATTTTTAAGTTTATATATAATTAACTATCAGTGCTTAGACCGCCAGACCGTCCCGACGCTACGGCCGGGATCTCCGCTGCGCTCCGACAGGACCGCCCCGACGCCACGGTCGGGATCTCCGCTTTCGCTCCGACAGGACTGCAGGACAATCTGACTTCCTCAGTCATTTTCAAGTGTTGAAATGTCACCAATCTCTTCTCCCCACTCCTTTGCATGAAGCACTCTTCTCATGATCTTGCCGCTCCGTGTCTTCGGCAGGCTATCCATGAATTCAACTGCCTGGGGCATTGCCAGGGGGGAGAGCTTTTTACGGATAAAGTTCATTATCTCCAGTTCAAGGTCAGGGCTGGGACTAAAGCCGGGTTTGAGGGTGATGAAGGCTTTAACAACCTCCATGTTGATTTCATCAGGTTTTGAAGTGACGGCAGACTCTCCAACTGCAGGATGCTCAAGAAGTGCCGATTCCACCTCGAACGGGCTCACCAGGTGCCCGCCGGTATTTATTACATCATCATCCCTGCCGATGAACCAGTAGTAGCCCTCATTATCGATGCTCGACCTGTCGCCCGAGAGATACCAGCCGTTCACGAACTTTTCCCTGTATTTTTCCTCATTCCTCCAGTATGTCCGCATCATGGCGGGCCATCCCGGCCTGAACGCTATCAGGCCGGCCTTACCGGGCTCATCAATAGGGGTGAAGGTAACAGGGTCAAGCACTGCTCCCGTAATTCCCGGGAAAGTCCTGCCCATTGAGCCGGGCTTTATTTTCATCCCCGGGAAGTTGGTGATCATTATCGATCCCGTTTCAGTCTGCCAGAATGTATCATGGAATTGCATACCGAACACCCTCCCCGACCAGATTACCGCTTCTGAATTGAGAGGTTCGCCTACGCTTGCCAGGTGACGGAGTGAAGAGAGATCAGACTCATACACCAGCTCATCCCCTGCTTTCATGAGTGATCTGATGGCGGTAGGAGCGGAGTACCAGACTGTTACCCTGTATTTCTCTATGAAACGGTACCATGCCTGTGCGGAAAATCCCGTGTCGAGTACACACTGCGTCACCCCTAGGCTCCAGGGCCCGATTATCCCGTACGAGGTACCGGTAACCCAGCCGGGGTCTGCAGTGCACCAGTAAATATCATCATCACGCAGATCAAGAACCCACTTTGTTGTCAGGTACTGTGAAATAATTGAATAATGAACATGCTTTACCCCTTTGGGCTGGCCGGTTGTACCGGATGTATAATGAAGCACCGACGGGGTCTCAGCGTGGGTAGGACATACTTCAAACTCATCAACAGGCTCAGCATTTTCAAGGCTGAAGAGTACTTCTCCGGGTTCGAGTTCCGTGGGTTTGACGGTGTCAACAATTATTACCAGTTCCAGTTCCGGAAGTAATGAGCGGATCTTCCTTACCTTGGAAAGGTGTTTTTTCTGCGTTATGACAGCCTTTGTACCGGCATTTTCAAGCCTCACAAAAAGAGACTCGTCTCCGAATGCGGAAAAGAGGGGCTGTACAACGGCACCGATCTTCAGTATTCCCAGGAACGAAAGATACAGTTCGGGAATCCTGTCCATAAAGAGGCATACCCTGTCTCCTTCGGCTATACCCTGATTGCGGAGAAATGAGCCGATAGTGTTTCCGGCAAGCCTGAGATCATTGAAGGTAAAACTCTTTTCCGTGCCCCCGAATCCCTCATAGTAGAGTGCGATTTTATCGCCCTTGCCCTTCCGGCAGATCCTGTCGGAACAGTACCAGCCGATATTTAATATATCTCCGGGACTGTATTCAAGCTCTTTTTCGGCAACGGACCAGCTGAAGCCTGCGGTCAGTTCTCCATATGACGGATGTTCAGACATATATGCCAGGTATAATTTTACACGATGACATCAAGTTAGAACTAATTTATCTAATAGCAATTAGGGGCAGGGAAATTAAGTCGAAAGTCTGAGGGTCATTAACTCAGTCAGCAGTCAGCAGTCGGCAATCGGCAGTCATGCTTAGGCAGTAGGCAATAGGCAGTAGGCAGTAGTGTAAGTTATTGATTGACTGAAGACTGAGGACTGAGGACTGTAGACTGAATGTCAGGAGCAAAGCCGGACTTCAATCCCAGCTCAGGATCACCTTTCCGCAGTTACCCTCTTCCATTACGTCAAATCCCTTCTGGAAGTCGTCTATATGGAAACGGTGTGTAATGATAGGGTCAAGATTGATCCCGCCGATTATCATCATCTGCATCTTATACCATGTCTCCCACATCTCGCGGCCATAGATGCCCTTCAGGGTCAGCGCCTTGAATATTATATCACTCCATGGTACCTCAAAGTTCGAGGGAAGAATTCCAAGGAGGGCAATATTCGAACCGTTGTACATGTTGGCTATCATCTCGCGGAAGGCAGCAGGGGAACCCGACATCTCAAGTCCGACGTCGAAGCCCTTCATGTGCAGCGGCCCAAGCACATCACTGATCTTTTCACCCTTTTTTGGATTAATTACCATGGTGGCTCCCATCTTTTTCGCCAGATCAAGACGGTAGTCGCTCAGGTCCGTGGCTACCACATTGCGCGCGCCGGCGAACCTGGCAATGGCAACGGCCATGCTGCCAATCAGTCCTGACCCTGTGATCAGCACATCCTCGCCAAGAAGCGGGAAGGCCAGTGCCGTATGGGTTGCATTTCCGAAGGGGTCCATTATAGCTGCCCACTCATCGGGTATGCGGCTGTCAAGCAGCACCACATTCCTTGCAGGCACCTTTACATATTCAGCAAAGGAGCCGTCGATGTGGACTCCAATTCCCACAGTGTTCTCGCATACATGCTCCCTGCCCCGCCTGCAGTTACGGCAGGTGCCGCAAAAGAGATGCCCCTCGCCGGTGACCCTGTCGCCCACCTTCACGTTGGTGACACCCGGCCCCGCCTTCTCTACGAATCCCATATACTCGTGCCCGATTGTCATTGGCACCCTGATTGTCTTCTGCGCCCACTCGTTCCACTCGTAGATATGAAGATCGGTGCCGCAGATGGCTGATTTTTTGACCTTGATAATGACATCATTGTAGTCTGGCTCCGGGATTGGTACCTCCTGCATCCATAATCCCTTGGCAGCCTTGGCTTTGACGAGAGCTTTCATCTTGTTCATTCCGTCCGATGATTAATTCGTTATGTTGTAAATGTAATACAAATACAATTTTAAATATATGATATTTGCCGTGAGCACACAACAGGCAAATTGCCCGTCGCCACATTATCTTTATCTTTGCCGTGCATCGGAACGACGGACAGATTTCGCGTCGCTGCGAAGGAACAGTTTCCGCTATCATCAAACACATAAGAAATGACAGAGAAAAAAATCAGGGTGCGTTTTGCCCCCAGTCCTACCGGACCCCTTCATATCGGAGGAGTGCGCACCGCCCTTTATAACTACTTGTTCGCAAAGCACAACGGAGGGACATTCATTTTGCGCATTGAAGATACTGACCAGGCCCGTTATGTGGATGGTGCTGAGAAATACATCATGGATTCTCTTGAATGGGCCGGGATCAGGGTTGATGAGGGCGTGAGAGAGGGCGGGCCATTTGCCCCTTACAGGCAGAGCGACAGGCAGGAGATCTATCACCGCTATGCTGATGAGCTGATAGAAAAGGGTGATGCCTATTACGCCTTTGATTCATCTGAAGAACTCGACACTCTCAGGCAGGAACATGAAGCCCGCGGGGAGACCTTCAATTACGGTGGCGCCACACGGATGAGCATGTGTAACTCGCTTACACTTACCGCAGAAGAGATCGCAGAGCGAAAGGCTTCCGGCGAACACTACGTGATCAGATACCGTATGCCCGAGAATGAGGATATCCATTTCTCAGATCTGATAAGGGGCGATATCGTTGTCAATACGTCGACTCTTGATGATAAGGTGCTTTACAAGTCTGACGGGATGCCGACATATCACCTTGCCAACATCGTTGACGATCACCTGATGGAGATATCACATGTCATCAGGGGCGAGGAGTGGCTTCCGTCACTTCCGCTTCATGTAATGCTCTACAGGAGCTTCGGCTGGGAGGCACCACTGTTTGCACACCTGCCGCTGCTGCTCAAACCCACCGGCAAGGGCAAACTGAGCAAGCGCGACGGAGACAAGATGGGCTTCCCGGTATTCCCTCTCTACTGGCCATACGGCGAAACAGCCTCCGGATACCGTGAAGAGGGCTATTTCCCGGAGGCATTCGTGAACATGCTCGCCCTCCTGGGATGGAATCCGGGCACAGAACAGGAGATATTCTCAATGGATGAACTGATTGCTGCATTCTCAATAGACAGGGTGGGCAAGTCAGGCTCCCGTTTCGATCCTGAAAAGGCAAAGTGGTTCAACACCAGGTATTTTCACATGAAGGCTGATGAAGAGTTGGCCTCCCTCTTCATGCCGGTGGTCAATGAAAAGGGCTTTAACCCTGCGCCGGAGACACTTAAGAAGATCATATCACTTGTAAAGGAACGGGCAGGGTTTGTGAAGGAGTTATGGCATGAGGCCGACTTTTTCTTTGTCGCTCCGGAATCATATGACCCGGAGGTTGTCAGGAAGAGATGGAACGCCGACTCCTCCCTGCAGATGAGAGAACTCCGTGATGTTGTTGCAGGAGTGCAGCCGTTTACATCCGGGATACTTGAAAAAGCAGTCAAGGAGTGGATCGTATCCGGCCCGTATAATACAGGGACTATCCTCAATCTCTTCAGGCTCCTGATGGTTGGCGCTTCCAGGGGACCGCACCTCTTTGACATAGTTGAACTTACTGGAAGGGATGAGACCCTCAGCAGGCTTGACAACGGCATCAGCCGGCTGACAGCGTCAGCGTCATGAATCCCGGGAGGGAAATAAAATACATTGATTTCCACACCCACCATTCCGTGGGCAGTGATGATACAATTACCATTGTGAACCTCATGGCAGGAGAGGATGTACCGGCAGATTTTTCCGGCAACACCTTTTTTTCTGCCGGAATCCACCCCTGGTATCTGACGGAAGAAAATTCAGGTCAGCTTCAGACAGAGCTTATTCTCACCGCCGCTCATCCCCATGTAGTGTTGATCGGAGAGGCCGGCTTTGATCGCCTGAGGGGAGCTCCCATGGAGGTGCAGTACAGCTTCTTTACCAGGCAGGCCGCATTGGCCGGAGAGTTGAATAAGCCCATGGTAATCCATTGTGTCAGGGGCTGGGAGGAACTCCGGAGAGCCTGTAAAGAGGTGAAGCCGGGCAGGCCCTGGATCATACACGGATTCAGGGGTAACAGTAAACTGGCAGCCTCTCTTGCTGAGGAGGGGTTCTGGTTCTCACTGGGTAAAAAGGGGATCACTGCTGAGATACTGAACGTGGTAAGCAGGGAACGAATCCTGCTGGAGACAGATGACACCGGGGAGCCTATAGCAGATGTCTACAGGCACTTTGCAAACATAACCGGTTACGATGAGGCGGCTGTTTCAAGCCTTATAAAGGATAATTTCAACACTCTTTTCAAGTTCGGAATCTGATGGAACAGTGGCTGGCACGTACGGAGATGCTTCTTGGCAAAGAGGCGCTGCAGAGACTGAACGACTCGCATGTTGTTGTAGCCGGACTGGGGGGAGTGGGGTCCTGGGCTGCCGAGATGATATGCAGGGCCGGCATAGGAGCCATGACAATCATTGACGGCGATATCGTCTCTCCTGCAAATAAAAACCGGCAGCTGCCCGCCCTTACATCCACTACGGGAAGAAAGAAGGCCGAGGTGATGGGAGAGAGGCTCCTGGATATCAACCCGGCCCTGAAGCTGAATGTTATCCCGGAGTTTATACGTGACCAGCGGATGATTGATATACTGGAGGCGGACAGGTATGATTACATCGTTGATGCAATCGACACACTGTCGCCCAAGGTGTTCCTTATCTACCACTCCCTCAGGCTTAACCTGAAGATTGTCAGCTCAATGGGTGCTGGCGGCAAGTTTGACCCTACCGGAATAAAGGTGGCCGATATCTCTGAGACCAACTTCTGCAACCTTGCCCGCATGCTCCGGAAGAAACTCCATAAGCTGGGTGTTCACCAGGGCTTCACAGCGGTCTACAGTCCTGAGGTGGTCGACAAGGAGCTTATAATACGAGGCTCGGAAGAGAGCAACAAGGCCTCCAGCGTCGGTACAATGTCTTACATGCCAGCGGCATTCGGCATAGTCTGCGCGTCGGTAGTGATCAGGGAGCTGACCGGAACTTTGACAGAGAAGTAAGTATTTCCTATTTGGCCATTGTGCCTTTCAATGTGGGAAGGTCATATCCGGGTGGTGTACTCTGCCAGATACTCACCCCGATAATCTCACCATCAAACATGCAGGTCATCTTTATGTGGTGCGGACTCTCAATATACCTGAGTGTAAGTACAAGGGTAGTATCATTCTCCCAGGTGCAGGCTCCCGCAACCAGGTTTGATGAAGATGCTCCCGGTCTGCGCAGTATGCCGGGTCCCCCCAGCTCCGTCCTGGATGTGATCCATTCTCCTCTGCCAAAAGGTATTGTACGGACCGTCTCGCCGTTTCCGAGTGACAGATTACAGGCCTCTCCGGCAAAGTCAAGAGTGAGATATTTAAGCTTAAGGTTGTTCTCTTCAAGTAAGTATCTTTTATTCCGGATCCCTGCAGTGACGGGGGAGTCCTCTGTTTTTGCCGGGACCGGCAGTGCCAGTGAGGCAAGTCTCGTGGTGAGCCTTTCGGCTGCCTCATTGTTCTCAGGCAGCGCTTCTTCTTTCATGGCCGGAAGGATATAATTCCAGACCATATTCATTACATCCTGCATGTCAGGTGATTCTGAGGTTATGGCAACCACGGCATCCATCTCAGGCAGCACAATGATGTACTGTCCGAAGGCTCCGTCAGCCCTGTAGGCGTTGTTTCGCGAGCGCCAGAACTGGTAGCAGTAACCCTGCATCCAGTCATTGTCAGCCTTTATCTCCGACGGTGCTCCCGGTGCCTGATCAATCTTGAAGGTGGTTGCCTCTTCTATCCATTTTGCCGGGATTATCTGTTTACCGTTCCATGAACCTTTCTGAAGGTACAGCTGGCCGAATTTAGCCATATCCTCTGTTTTAACCCTGAGTCCCCATCCACCGGTGTTGATGCCTTCCGGACTCGTCTCCCAGTCCATGCCATCGATCCCCAAAGGGCCGAAGAGACGAGGCTGAAGGTAATCGATAAGCTTCTCACCTGTTACCTTCTCCAATATTGCTGAGAGCATAAAGGTAGCCATGGAGTTGTAGAGGAACACGCTTCCCGGCTCGTTCACTACTGGCAGGTTAAGAAATGCCGGCACCCAGTCGCTGCCTGACGAGGTGATGTCATTGGAGGGCTCGGGCGACTGACCCACGGTCATAGTGAGGAGATCCCTGACCGTCATGTCTGCAAGGTACTGTGATACCGTATCCGGAAGCAGATCTGGGAAGAATGAAACTACTTTGTCATCAACGCTGAGCAGTTTTTCCGTCACGGCAAAACCAACAGCGGTGGAGGTGAAGCTCTTGCTGACGGAGTAGAGGGTGTGCCTCAGGTCAGGGCGGTAAGGATCCCACCACCCCTCGGCAATCACCTTCCCGTGACGCAGTATCATGATGCTGTGAAACTCATGACTGCTTACAGCAGCCGAATCAAGAAACGTCAGGAGTCCCTGAGATGAGACACCCTCGGCCTCAGGAGTACTGCGAGGCAATGAGACAGATGCGGGGATGTCATTCTTACAGTTGCAGGTAAGGAAAAGAATAGCAGCCATGCACATAAGGGGGCGGTAAGTTTTCATAAGGTCAAATTTGTGCTTAAAAGAGTTTGTCACAGGATCAAACTTAATAAAAAAAGCCACAGAAACCCGCGGCTGGTCTGATCCAGCCTGTGCGGGGTTATTATGTAGTCTTTTTTTCTTTAGCAGCCAACTCCTTTGCAGTGTAACCAAGTTTCTCTATTGCTCTCTTTAAAAGCTCGGGTTTTGTCTTTGTTTTCTGATACTCGATTGACACCTCTTTGGTCGAAAGATCGCATTTGACTTCTTTTACCCCTTTTATATAAGGGATGTTCTTCATAATTGTGCTGACGCAGTTCTCACAGTCAATACTGGTTTCGAACCTGACCGTTGAGAGCTCTTTTTTGCCCTTGTCCTGAGCCAGTGAGGCGGCCGAGAAGATCAGCAGCATTACTGTGGTGATGATGATGTTACGTTTCATTGTATCGGGTTTTAAGTGATTATCAGTTTTCTTTACGGTCGAGGGCAAACCTGAATCCGGCATACAGTTTCCGGCCGTGAACAGGTCCCCATATCATGTTTGAATCAAAATACTCGCCAAAGGGATTTTCAGCGGCGATGATTGCATCATGCTGTCGTGATCCTGTTATATTCTCAGCTCCTATGTAGATGCTCCAGGTCCTGAAGTATTTTGTCAACTGGGCATTCATTACAGGGTATGAACTGAAAGATTCCTGCCTCATGTAGGGCTCCGGGTTTGACATTGTTGAAGGTATTCTGCCCGGGCCGTTATACTGCAGGGTATAGTCTGCCTGCCACTTTCTCATCCTGGTGGTATATGAGACTGCCAGCAGTCCCTTATAACGTGAGGTTAGCGGTTTCTCGCGCAATTCGCCGCCGATTGTCTGCCTGACATCGTTCCAGCGCCAGGCGGCGGTTATATCAAGCCCTGTAACCGGTTGCATCTGAGCCTCGAGCTGAAGGACATTTGAAAATGATTTGCCGTTGAGGTTGTAGAAAAGCACCTGGTCAACGCTGGAGTCCAGGTCGGTGACAATCTGTTTCAAAAACGTTGTCCTGTACGCTTCGCCTGTCAGCCTCAGCTCACTGCTGCCAAGGGGTATATAACCGGTGAGGTTTATGCCGGTGTTCCAGGCCTCCTCGATGTCGAGGTTGTCTGTGATCACGATATTCCTGCTGCTTGCCAGGTAGTACATGTTCTCGGCCATGACGTGCACGGTCCGGAATCCTTTTCCGGCCGATGCCCTCAGGGTCATTTTCGGTGTCAGCTCATAGCGCAGGTGAATCCGCGGGGTGAACTGTGCACCGTGGTTTCGGTAAAAGTCGTAACGCACACCGGCAAGGAGAGTCACCCTGGCCGAATCGGTATACGTATACTGCAGGAACACGCCGGGTACAGATTCGATTGTCTCATCAACCATGTCAGGTACCATGCGGTCAACAATAATCCTGTATGTGCCGCGCATCTCATCGTAATGGTCAAAGCGGTAGCTGGCGCCTGCATCAACTGTATGCCTCTCTGCCGGGAAGTATTGGTAGAGAAGGTTGGAGTAATAGCTCTTCTGGGTGCCGTCATACTTTTTATAACCCATCCATGAATTCATCTCATGGAAAGTCATGCTCTGTATCCATCCGACAGACATATTGTCACCGGGGCCGAACATTCCGCCGAGCTTGGTGAACGCTTCAGCCCTTTCGGTGCCGATGTTTATCCCGTAACCGTCATCCCAGGTGTTGTTACTGCTCCGCCCATAATCGAACTGCCCGCCAATCCTCTCCTCCTGCATGTATTTGATGCCGGCACGGAAGGTGAGGTTGTTGCTCAGGTAGTCCCATCGGTTCATGAAGCTGTACTGCCTTACATCGGGTTCATCCCGGAAACCGTCCATGTTATGGTCGCTGGCGCCTGACTGTGTCTCGCCGTGGCCAAGTATCATGGTGCTCCAGTAATCATTGAGCCTTACCGACGCGTTGGCGTTGGTCTCGATCTTGCCGGCATCACTGACGAAGCCGTTAACAAAGACTATTTCGCTTGTAGCCGGTTTCTTGTATTCGACATTGATCTGGCCGGTGACCGACTCATTCCCGTTGCGTACCGAGGAGGTGCCTTTGGAGACCTGGATCGACTCCATCCACGGACCCGGAACATAACTCAGTCCGTATGCCGCTCCCAGTCCGTATATTGAAGGGATGTTCTCAGTTAGTATCTGTACGTATGAGCCGGCAAGACCCAGCAGTTGTATCTGCTTTGCGCCAGTGGCGGCATCGGCGTAGTTGACGTCTACCGAAGGGTTGGTGACGAAGCTCTCCGACAGGTTGCAACAGGCTGCCTTGCATAGCTCCGCCGCAGTGATATTTACTGTAGCGATTGTTGCATCCCTGTCTAAATGTGTACCGGTGGCGCGACCGATGACAGTGACAGCCCCGATCATGCTGTTCTCATTCAGAAAAATTTCAACATAGTCGTCTCCGGGTGCTATCCTGAGAGTATCAGGGGTGTAACCGACAAAACTGGCCACCAGCAGGTCATTGCCCCTGGTTCTCCGAAGAATAAAGTAGCCGGCGGCGTTTGTTGAGGTTCCGGTAGCAGTCCCCGCCCAAATGACGTTTGCACCGGGAAGGGCTACGCTGTCGGGCGATTCGCCGCCAACTGCAATCATAACCTTGCCCTCTATCCTGCCCTGGGCGAGGAGGGAGGCCGGCATAATCAGAATCAGAATAAATACTATTAGTTGTTTCATAGGGAAAAATTGATTGTAAAACAGTTTGTTTACCCCCGGCATAGGTTGTATTTAACCTTCCTGCGGGTACTTGCACAACATTAAGCGTGGGGCATGATAAGTCATGCCGGGGCTAATTGTTGTCCCTATGAATGATTCATGAGATAATCTGACAGTGCATTGTTGTCAGTTCACGTCCGCAGCGGAAAGCCTTGTCGTTGACAGAATGGCGGACGCAAGTTAAAGGACGATCGTGTATTACAGCAACCAAGGTTGCAGCATGGTAGTATGGCAGAATTTCATTCTGTATCTGGGTGGGCAACAGTTCGTCCGTCACAACCCTCTCTGCTTCATGCGAACAGCAATCGTCCGAGAAGACCATCTCATCCGTGCTGTGGTGGTGGTGAGTTGCCCCGGCAGCATGACTGCAGCAGCAGTTGCTCTTATCCACGTTGACCGTTACAGTTGCAACCACCTCGTCTGTTCCGCAGTGCTGGCATGTGTGCCGTATAAGGGTATAGCCAAAACTGCCTGACAGGATCAGCATCATCAGCAGGACTGATATAATGGGTGATATGGCCCGGATATTTTTCAACAGTACAAATATAACAAAAGATAATCGGGCTTATTGTGTTAAAAAAACACAAAGGGTGCCCGGCGTGGGCACCCCTGTGAATTATCTTCAATGTTTCAGCCGTCTTACTGAAGCGGCGGTATAACCAGCACCTGACCCGGATAGATGAGATCGGGATCCTTGAGCATCGGTTTGTTGGCTTCAAAGATTACCGGGTATTTCTTGGCATCACCGTATACTTCCTTGGCGATCTTTGAAAGGTAATCGCCTTTTTTCACAGTGTAAAACTGCTTCTCAGGTGCAGGAGGAGCAACTGTTGGAGGTGCGATAACCAGGAGATGATCCTCAACAGCTGATATACCGTCAACGTTGCCTGCTGTAACAATTATCTTGTTCTTGTTGGCCAGGGTATCAACCTTGCCATGTAGTATTACCTTCTCATCGTCGACAGCTACCTGAACGGCGCTGACATCGAACCCGAACTTCTTAATATGTTCCATGATAACATTTGCCTTGTCTTCCTCACGCTTCTCCTCCGACTTGAAGATCTTGGCTCCTGCGTTTTTAATGAAAGAAATTAGTCCCATAATTTGTCTGTTTTTACTTATACTACTTCAAAAGTGATCTTCAAATTGACACGGTATTCAGTAATCTTGTTCTTGACTACCACTGCACTCTGTTCCTTTACATAAACAGACCGAATTTCCTTCACAGTTTTAGCTGCCGTCTTCACGGCAACAGCCGTTGCATCTTCCCAGCTAACGGGTGATGATGCCAGGATTTCAATTACTTTAAGTATTGCCATAATCTTGTAATTAATAGGTTAATAACCAGTATGTTTTAATATATATTTATTCAAAAACGGATGTCTAAGATAATAAAAAAAAGCGACACTAACTAATAAACAATCGTCATAGCTAATTGTTAAGGCCACGAAATTTATATGTCATACTTTTTATATATTTGAGAGATGTTAACCTGATCATATTTTCTAACCAAAAAATTTCTGAATATGGGAATGATTAAAGAATTTAAGGAATTTGCCGTCAAGGGCAACATGATGGACATGGCCGTAGGTATCATAATTGGCGTCGCCTTTGGTAAGATCATCACATCACTTGTGAATGACGTGCTTATGCCGCCGCTGGGTATGTTGCTCGGAAAGGTCGATTTCACGAACCTTAAGGCTGTCCTGCAGAAAGGCACGGACGCCGTGATGGATGGAACCACCGAAATTCAGCCTGCTATCAGCGAAGTCTCAATCAATTACGGGATGTTCATCCAGAACATCATCGACTTTCTGATTGTCGCCTTCTGTATTTTCCTGGTGATAAAAGGCATGAACAGTCTTAAGAAGAAAGAAGTAGCTGCTCCGGCTGCTCCGGCTCCTCCGAGTGATGAGGTTGTCCTCCTTAAGGAAATCCGTGACCTGCTTAAAAAATAACAGGACAATTTTTTCGTTGTAATTGAAATTGTGTGCAATTTTGCACGCAATCAGATTATGGCAAGAATCAAGAAATATTACTGGTGGCGGAGGCTCTTCCCTGACAGGGGATAATCACCGCTCCAAAGAAACACAAAGCAAAAGAGGCTGCAGTCTGAGACTGCGGCCTTTTGACTTTATGTCAAAGCAAAAGTCCCGCCGGGTGGGCGGGACTTAAATTTCTCCGGAAAATCTTAAACAGAACCTGTACCTGAAAGATTATTGGATGTAAAAGTTGTACTCGTAGGACAAACCATTTTCACGCAACCACCTGCGAAGTGCTTTTGCAATCTTTCTTTTCCGGAGCAGGACAATTCCTATTCCTTCCGCTGTTATCTGATAATAAGTTTTCATTTCTGCGTTCTCCCGGAAGGCTTTTGTTCTCCCGGACTTATTTTCAGGATTAAAAATAAGCCCTGTGAGCCCGATTGCCAAGCCTGTTTTGATGTACGGGAGCCAGGTGTTGACCAACAAAGGCAATACAT
>Ga0209467_1001571_pt1 | contig 19295 bp, 16 predicted proteins | sample Higcelwee11metaG_FD_187175 | JGI IMG/M metagenome (GOLD analysis project Ga0209467, IMG submission 187175) | Freshwater pond sediment microbial communities from the University of Edinburgh, under environmental carbon perturbations - High... | ecosystem: Environmental > Aquatic > Freshwater >...
GGTTTTGTTCCCCGAGAGTACCTTTTGTAACACAGCTTCTTTGATTTGGATAGAATGTCCCATATCATCACCTCAATGCCCCACTGTTATTTTTCAAGTGAGGCGACATCTATCCTGACACAGGGGGGATGAGGAAGAGAAGACATTCATCTCTCAAAAAGCCGGAAAGCTGGCGAACCTGCTGAAAGCACCAAAGCGTATCACGGCCATCGCAGAGGATATTTCAAACCATTATCAAAACCACGTTGCGCCCAAGCATTTTAAAGGAATGGTGGTCGTGTATGACCGCGAGGCTGTGGTTCGGATGTATTATCTCCTTTGTGAGCGCCTCGGCAAAGATGCTGTTGAAGTGGTGATGAACATTTCACAAGGCACGATTGAAGAAGAAACCGATGACAACGGCAAACCAAAGAAAATAGCAACCGACTGGCTTAATTGGCAGAAATTAGGCCTTCCGATTGAAAAGGCAGACTTCAAACGGTGGCAAGGGGTTGATGCCTGCCCGGAAGTTCAGGAACAGTTACTCGACCGCTATCGTGATACGACCGACCCGCTCAAGGTTATTATTGTTACCGCCAAGCTGCTTACCGGATTCGATGCGCCGATCTGCTACTGCATGTATCTGGATAAGCCGCTCAAGGATCACACCCTTCTTCAGGCCATGTGCCGTACCAACCGCCTCTACAGTGACACCAAAAAGCACGGCCTGATTATTGATTACCTCGGGGTGTTTGAAAATGTTGCCAAGGCATTGGATTACGATCCCAAGGAAATCGAAGGCGTGGTGGAGAGCGTTGAAGCATTCAAAAAGCTGTTCCCCGAAGCCATTGGAAAATGCCTGGAGTATTTCCCGGGTGTTGATCGAACCGTCGAAGGCTACGAAGGATTGATTACCGCGCAGGATTGTCTGGTCGGCAATGAAAAGAAAGATGCCTTTGCAGCACAGTTCAATGTGTTGAAACGTTTTTGGGAGTCCATTACGCCTGACCCATATCTGAATGCTTTCAGAAAAGACTATCGCTGGTTGGCGCAGGTCTATGAGTCGATTAAGCCTGTCGGCGGATTGGGATCTTTGCTTTGGGAATCCCTTGGGCCGGAAACCATCAAATTGATCCATGAAAATACCGAAATTGATCGGATCAGAGATGATATCGACGAGTTGGTTATGGATGCGGAATCGGTTTTTGAACTGACCGAGGAAGAAAAAAAGAAAAAGGCCAAGAAACTGAACCTGTCCCTTATGGCAAAGGTCCGCTCGAAGAATGATCCGCGCTTCGAAGAACTGGGACAACGCCTTGAACGCCTCAAGGATAAATATGAAGCCGGTGTTTTGAGCAGTCTTGAATGGTTGAAAGAACTTCTTGATGCCGCCCGCGATATGGTCCGCCTCGAAAACGAGACCCATGAAGAGGTCATTCCGGACGACAAGCAGGCGCTCACTGAAATATTCCTTGAGATGAGGAACGGCACGACTCCGCAGATCATCGCCAATGTGGTTGAGGACATCGATAAGATCGTTCGAGCCACCCGATTTGACGGCTGGCAAAGCACGTACACCGGGCAAAAGGAAATACAGAAGGTGCTCCTGCAAACGCTTTTTAAATACAAGCTCCATAAAGAGCAGGAACTTTTCGAGAAAGCCTTTGGATATATAAGGGAACACTATTAAGGCCCAAAAAGAAAGAATTGCTGCATTATAAATAATCTTTTTGGAACCTGATAAATAAGCGAGGACTACTGGACGGACAAGATCATTTTTTTAGGTGCCTGAAAACCCCAGACTCTCCCTGTACTTCCACACTTTTTTAAAATTATTAAATCGGCGAGCAATATTACGTGTATCAAGGGGTTTCCGATTCCTATCAATTCAAATTTTTGGGTGTGTCCCACCTTTTACATATGCAAAGATTAGACCAATTTTAAAATGCCCATAATTCCTTTAAAAAGGACGTATTTTCATGAAAAGTGGTTGCTGTTCCTATCTCAAGAGTAAAAAAAGCGATCAAATTGTCATAAAATTAGATTACGGCTTAATTTTGAACCTGCTTTGTCAAATCAAATAGTCACCTTATGTAAAAGGTGGGACACACCCGAAGATCCTCGTGAGTATATCCTTTTTCATCAATCAGGGCGCGCTTCACCGCTTTGGGAGTTATTTTCGTATATGTTAGAGAGCTTTTCATTGATGGATCAGCCTGAGTATGCGGTTCGACGAGGGAAATTATATCTTCCAGAAGCTTCGGGTTTGTGTCTTCCGTTCTCTTTCTTCCCCGGCCCTGGAAATTATCCCTACACCTGATGCCGCTTTCGGTTTCTTTCAGACCTTTCTGAACGCATTCTCTTCCCCACCCCATCTCTCGCTCCGCTTTCCGGGGTCTTCCGTCAAAATATTTTCTTGTTATCTCAGCCTCATATTCACGCCTTTTATAACCCGTCAGTCTTTTAGCCGCATCCTTTATTATCGCTTTCAGTTCGGTATCCAATTTTTCCAATTGATTTTCTTTTCCCGGAATTATAACATGTCAAAATAACTCCAGGATCAATAACATTCATTACGGCAAATGGGGAGTTTATTTTTTAGGAACTCCCTAAATCATGGAGTTTACTATGTTACGAAGTTTTTCATTTTATAATCCGACAAAAATTTATTTTGGGAAAGATTCCCTGGACAACCTTAAAGCAGAGTTGAGCAATTATGGCGATACCCTTCTGTTGACCTACGGCAAAAATGCCGTCAAATCCATGGGCCTTTACGATCAGGTGACCGACATTCTGAAAGATGCGGGGAAAAAAGTGGTTGAATTGTCCGGCGTCATGCCCAATCCTACTTATACCAAGTTGATGGAAGGGGTAAAGCTTGTAAAGGAGAATAATGTGAGTCTGATACTCGCGGTAGGCGGCGGGTCTGTTATTGACTGCGCCAAGGGTATTGCGGTTTCCGCTTACTGTGAGGACGATCCCTTTGAAACATACTGGCTGAAGTATAAAGGTCTTGCCAATAAGATTGTTCCCGTAGCTTCCATCCTGACCATGGTGGGCACGGGTTCGGAGATGAACGGCGGTTCGGTCATCACCCACGAGGAGATGAAAATCAAAGCCAGCAGGGTGTTCCCTGCTCAAGTCTATCCAAAATTTTCCATCCTGAACCCGGAATACACCTTTTCTGTACCCCGCTATCAGATGGTCAGCGGGGTGTTTGACACCATGTCCCATCTCATGGAGCAGTACTTCAGCGGTAATGATAACAACACCACCGACTATGTTATTGAGAGCTTATTGAAATCATCAATTGATAATGTACGCGCGGCTTTAAAAAATCCTGAAGATTACGAGTCACGCAGTAACCTGATGTGGAATGCTACCCTTGCCTTGAATACCCTTACAGGGCTTTCAAAGGTCCAGGACTGGCAGGTTCACATGATCGAGCACCAGCTTGGGGCATATACGGACTGTGCGCACGGTATGGGGCTTGCCACCATTTCACTGCCTTACTATCGACATATTTACCCCAACGGCCTGGATAAATTTGTCCGGTTTGCCAAAGAAATCTGGGGCGTTTCTACTGAAGGTAAAACCAAGGAGGCCGTTGCAGAAGAAGGTATCAATGCCATGGAGAAATTCCTGAATGAATGCGGCATCGTAACCAGTATTAAAGAACTGGGAGCAACAAAAGAGATGCTTCCCAAAATCGCGGAATCCACGGTTATCCTTGGACGCGGTTATAAAAAATTGACACGTGACGAGATTCTAAGCATTTTGGAAGCGTGCTTTTAGGGTATTTGCCTTCATGAATGAGACCAAAAAAACTTTCGAGCCGGGGCATTTTTCCCGGCTCAGGATACTTGTCAATGATGTTAAAATAAAGAAGAGAAGGTCTAAATCGAAACTACGCAATTTCGGCCGTTTTTCTTAGCAGCATAGAGCGCCTCGTCCGAACGTTTACTAAGTGTTGAGATATCATCCCCCTCTTTGAAAAACGTTGCCCCGACGCTGACCGTGATGTGGATGGTTTCTTGTTCCGCAGTAATGTGGAGCCCTTCAATGCAAGACCGTATTCGTTCTCCCGTCAGCAGAGCAGTTTCCCGGTCGGTCTCCATCAGGAGGATTGAAAATTCCTCCCCGCCGATACGGCCGAAGATATCACTCTCCCTTAAGGCGGATTTGACTGTCTGGGTCATTTTTTGTAAAACAAGATCGCCTGCCTGGTGGCCGTATTTATCATTGATAGACTTAAAAAAATCGATATCCACCATGATCATGGCAAACCGATTCCCGTAGCGCTGCGCCCGCCTTATTTCATGCTCTGCTTTTTCCATAAAGCTGCGCCGATTATCCACACCGGTCAAGGCGTCTGTGGTCGCCAAACGCTTCAGTTCGGCTTCCATTTTTTTTCGTTTGGTAATGTCCCTGATCACACCAATGGCACACCATTTGCCCTCTATTTGGATGGCTGAAAGGGAGAGCTCAATCGGGAACGCTTCGCCGCCTTTTTTCAGGGCGGTTAATTCGATTGTTCTGCCGATTGCCCCGCCTTTGCCGGTTTGCTGAAAATAGGGATACACCTCTTTAAATTTTTTGAAAAACGCAGGGGTGGCAATTTTTTCATGGGGGTTTTTCCCCATGATTTCGTTTTCGGCATATTTGAAAATCCTCTCGGCCGCTTTGTTCCAGAACATTACTTTTCCGTGGCCGTCTATCATAATTATGGCATCATGGGCACCGGTTACAACGGCGCGGAATTTGTTTTCGCTTTCGCGCAACGCAGCCATTGCCTTATACCGTGTTGAAAGATCTCGAATGGCGGCACATCTGACCTGTCTATTTTTGTAAATGAACTGTTTTGCCTGAATTTCAACGGGAAACTCTATGCCGGCTTTTGTCAGAGCGACACTTTCATATGTTTTCTCATATCCGGCCTGTGTTTTGGCTTTGACATCATCCCGTACTTTAGGCGCGAAAATTTCAACCGCCTCCATTCCGATAAGGTCCGAAACGGGATGTCCTAAGAGTTGAGATAACACGGTATTGGCTTCGATAATTACCCCATTGTCGGTAATTATGATGCCTTCGAAAGACGCATTGCAAAGGCTGCGATACCTATTTTCACTACTCTGAAGCTCTTTTTCAATGTTCCTGCGTTCCGATATTCCCCTGCTTAACTTCCGGTTCCAGAAAACGATGGCCCAAATGACGGCACCCAGGATAGCTGTCAAACCTAAAACCCATTTGGTGACTTCTGTTCGGTGGATAGTATGTTCGTCACACATAAAAAACCATTCGTTGCCGATTTTGGTAAGTTCCTTTTGGTGCTCTTTGGCAATGTTTGTAGCAGGAATCGAATCATTTTTTTCGTATTTCATGTTCATAAGGATCGGCCCAGCTTCCTTTTCGTTAAGCCAGTCCTGTTCTCCGGATGTCAACGCGATACCACGCGTCAAATCAGAAGCGAAAATTGCCGATGAAAAGAGTGCAAGCAGAGCAATCCGCGTTAAAAATAATTTTTTATCCAACGGTCATGTCCTTAAATATGGCTGTCGGTAATGAATGTGATCAACTTCAAATCAAACGATCACTCTTTTAGGCAGGCATAAATGTCTGCTGCGGGGGTCGCACCCTGGCGTAAAATTTTGGGTGGTGTTCCGCTTACGTCAATAACAGTTGAACCGGCACCGCCTTGAACCGGACCTGCGTCCAGGATCAAGTCGGCTTTTTCAATAATTTCAGGGCACAGCATATCTATTCGGGTGCACCCGGGGCAGCCGGACAGATTGGCGCTGGTTCCGGTGACAGGGAAGTCAACACTGTTGACCAGGGCCCGGGCCACCGGGTGTCCGGGCAGGCGGATGCCGAGTTTATGGCGTCCTGCAGTAAGCTGGGGGGTAACATTGCCTGCCGCATCAAATACCAGGGTCACGCCGCCGGGCCAGAACCTGTCCATGAGGACTCGGGCCTTGCCCGGAATTCTTGTAACAAGTCCGTTAAGCTGATCCCTATTTTTTATCAATACCAGAATAGGGTTGTTGCGGGGGCGTTGTTTGAGTTGGAATACCTTTTCAACGGCATCGGCGCACAGGGCGTTGGCAGCCACCCCGTAAAGACAGGACGCCGGAAAAATCACCAGGCCGCCGGCTTTAAGAATGCCGGCGGCCTGGATGATGATGTCCAAATCCGGATTGGTTTTATCCACCCGGATGATTTTGTTTTGGGTCATTTTTTGATTTTTTTAAATCAGGCTAAAATTGAGCTTCACGTCGGGCAACAACGACATCACGCAAAAGAGGCTGCCTTCCGTGCCACCTTGTCTGCCATTTCCTTTTTAAATGCAGCCAGTTTCTCAGCCACCACCGGATCAGACACCCCGATGATCTGGGCAGCCGTGATGCCGGCATTCTGGGCCCCGGATTTGCCGATGGCCATGGTGGAAACCGGAATACCGGGGGGCATCTGCACCGTTGCTAACAGCGCATCCATGCCTTGAAGGGCACTGGAATCAATGGGAACACCCAAAACGGGCAGGGTGGTGTGGGCGGCAATGACACCGGCTAAATGTGCCGCATGTCCTGCCCCGCAAATGAGTACCTTGACCCCCTGTTCCCGGGCCTGGACCGCCAGCTGAACTGCCTTTTCGGGGGTCCTGTGGGCCGAGGCCACGGTGACATAGTAGGGGATGTCGAATGTTTTGAGCATGACCAGGGCGCTTTTCATCACCGAAAAATCAGAGTCAGAGCCCATGATTACACCCACCTGGGGCGGGATGGCCATGCGTTTCAATGCCTTGGCCCCAATATCCTTTCTTTTGAAGCAATCCTTGAAATCAATTTTAGCACAGGCTTCATATGCAGTATTAATGGCGTCTGCAACCGTATCGCCCAGGGATGTCACCCCAAGCACCCGACCGCCGGATGCTACCACCTTGCCGTTGTCCATGGCCGTACCGGCATGGAATACCACGGTGTCCTTGACCCGATTGGCTTGATCCAGCCCTGTGATCTCATGGCCTTTTTCGTAAGATCCCGGATATCCGCCCGCAGCAATGACCACACACATGGCAGCCCGTGGATCAATCTTGATTGTATGATTATGCAGGGTCCCGTTGCAGCAGGCTTCCATCAACGGTACCAGGTCGTTTTTCAGCCGCATGAGGATGGGCTGGGTTTCAGGATCGCCAAGACGGGTATTGAATTCCAGTACCCTGATGTTCTCCTTGTCAACCATTAATCCGGCATAGAGAACCCCTTTAAAGGGTGTGCCTTCCTTGGCCATGCCTTTAACCGCCGGGATCATCACTTCTTCCATGGCCTTTGTGCGCAGCAGGTGATCCAGGACAGGTGCCGGCGAATATGCGCCCATGCCGCCGGTATTGGGGCCTTTGTCATCATCGTATATCCGTTTGTGGTCCTGGGATTCGGGCAGGGCAAGCACGGTGTTGCCGTCCGTTAGGACGATAAAGGAGGCTTCCTCCCCGTTAAGACACTCCTCCACCACCACCACGGCGCCGGCATCACCGAATTTGTTGCCTTCCAGCATGTCGTCAATGGCGGTGTATGCCTCTTCAAGGCTTGTGCAGACAATTACCCCCTTGCCGGCGGCCAATCCGTCGGCCTTGACCACGCAGGGCGCGCCCAGGGCTTTTGCATAAAGCTTGGCCCGCTTAGGATCGGTAAAGGCTTTGCCCGCAGCACAGGGTATCCCGTATTTGAGCATATGCTTTTTGGAAAATACCTTGGAGCCTTCAAGCTGTGCTGCGGCCCCGGATGGACCGAAAACGGCCAGCCCCTTTTCTTGAAAAATATCTGCAATCCCTGCCACCAGGGGACCTTCAGGACCCACAACAGTCAAATCGATCTGATTTTGCTCTGCAAAAGCTGCCAGGGCGTTAATGTCTTCAGCGCTGATATTCAGATTCTCAGCCTGGGTTGCGGTGCCTGCATTGCCGGGGGCACAGTATATTTTATCTACAAGTGGGCTTTGGGCGATTTTCCAGACCAGGGTATGTTCCCGGCCGCCGCCGCCGACTACAAGAATTTTCATTGGGCTCTCCTTAAATTCGTTCTTTTATTTTCTTCTATGGCAAGTTCAATGAGTTTGTCCATGAGGACGCCAAATTCATAGCCCGCCTTGGCCGCAGACTGGGGGAAAAGGCTGGTGGCTGTCATGCCGGGGATGGTATTGGTTTCAAGAACATATAATTGGTCGTCTTTCAACAGCATGTCCGTTCTGGAATAGCCTTTGAGACAAAGGGTCCTGTGGGCTTCAACGGCAAGTTGATGGACCTTTTGGGTGGTTTGCTCGTCAATGCGGGCAGGGCATATTTCGTCGGTTGCGCCTGCCACATATTTGGCATGGTAATCGAAAAATTCATGGCCTTCACCCGGAATTATTTCAATGACAGGCAGAGCCTCAATCTCCTGGTTGCCCAGAACCCCGCAGGTCAGTTCAGTGCCCTTGATATATTGTTCAAGGATCAGGGTGTCATCATTTTGGAATCCTTTTTCAATGGCGGCAGGCAGCTCTTTTTCATTTGGTACGATGCTCATGCCCACAGAGGAGCCGGCACAGACCGGTTTGACCACCAGCGGAAAACCAAGATCCTTTACCTTTTGTGGATCTGGGTCCGGGTGCTGGATGGAAATGCAGATATAATCCGGGGTGGGGATGCCTGCCTGGCGGTAAAGTCTTTTGGCGATCAGTTTGTTCATGGCAAGGGCGGAGCCTAAAACACCTGCCCCCTGATAGGGAATGTCTAAAAGATCCAAAAGCCCCTGAACCGTACCGTCTTCCCCAAAGGGGCCATGGAGAATAATCAGGGCCGCATCAATATCCGGTGCATCTGTTACAAGCTTTGCCAGATCAAATTTGGGATCATACCGTTTGATGTCGTATTTTTCTTTATCAAGGGATTCAAATACCTGATTTCCGCTGTTTAAGGATACTTCCCGTTCTGAAGATACACCACCTGATAACAGGGCCAGCCTGATTTTTTTCATACACTTCTCCTGTGGTATTGATTGGATGATCAGCCTTGGATGATGTTCTGACGCGCTTTTTCGAACTCTTCTTTGGAGATCAGATCCTTTTCATAAAGCCCGTTGATTTCCAGCAATTTGCGTTCCGCCCTGTCATCTGCGCTTTCAATGAGGCCGGTATCGGCATAGGGGGAAAGGTTGGTGTGGCTTTGCAGCAAGGGGGGCTCTTTGGCTTTGATTTCAAAGGACGCAAGGCCGCCGAGCAGTCGTATTTCCACAGCCCTGTCATGGAATTGCGGGGTGCCCAGCACCTCGCTTAACGAGGAAGATGTTTCTCTCATCCTGTGGTAAATAAACCAGACAATGGAGAGTACCAGGATGGCAATGCCTGCCATGATCCATGGAAGATAATGATAAATGCCCTGGAACAGCAACGCGGTCAGGCCGATGCCGGCCAAAAGAAATACGTGGAGCAGCAGGATAAAATAGGCAACAAAAATATTTTTAAATAATCCGTCTTTGTCTTTTTTGTGTATACTCATTTTATTTTTCTCAATAATGACGTTTTGTACCGATCCCGGGCCAAGGCGCTGCCGGGTCCGTTTGAACAAACCGCATCAAGCTTGGCCATCAGGTAATTTAGTTTTTTATGCAGCTTTGCCTTTGCGTAGACCCGCATCAGGAAGTCAATTCTATTAAACCAGGCCGTGTTTTGCAAGCTATTTTCTTGACACCTAAAGGGCAATACTGTATCACCACTATGCCAATTATTAATTATAGATACGATACCTATGAGCAAGCAAAAGAATATATCAAAGATCAGGAACATCGGGATCATGGCCCACATTGACGCGGGCAAGACCACGGTGACGGAGCGCATTCTCTATTATACGGGAAGGTCCCATAAGATAGGTGAAGTGCATGACGGCGAGGCCACCATGGACTGGATGCAGGATGAGCAGGAGCGAGGGATTACCATTACTTCGGCCGTGACCTACTGTCTGTGGAAAGGGGCTACCATCCAAATCATCGACACCCCGGGCCATGTTGATTTCACCGTGGAGGTGGAACGGGCTTTGCGCGTTCTGGACGGGGCCATTGGGGTGTTTTGCGCCGTGGGCGGGGTGGAACCCCAGTCCGAAACGGTCTGGCGTCAGGCAGATCGGTACAAGGTCCCGAGAATGGCCTTTATCAACAAAATGGACCGCACCGGTGCCGATTTTTTTGCCGCCTGTGATTCCATCCGGAAAAAACTGGCTGCCAATCCCGTGATGATCCAGGTACCCATCGGGGCCGAGGACCAGTTCCGAGGCGTTATTGACCTTTTGACCATGGAGCAGATTGCCTGGAACGATGAGACCCTGGGCGCTGAATACACATCTGGGCCCATTGACGATGAGTTTCTGGATCTGGCCGAAGCGTACCGGGATAAACTGCTTGAAGCAGTGTCCGAACTTGACGACACCATCATGGAAAAATACCTGGGCGAAGAAGAGATCTCCGTGGATGAACTTCGGGCGGCCATCCGGGCTGCCACCATCCGCCGGACCATGGTTCCTGTATTGTGCGGATCAGCTCTTAGGAACAAAGGGATTCAGCCGCTTCTGGACGCCATAGACTATTACCTGCCAAGCCCCAAGGACGTTCCCCCGGTTAAAGGTGAGCACCCGGAAACCGGTGACATCCTTGAGTTCAAGCCAGAAAAAAATGGTCCTCTGGCTGCCCTGATTTTCAAGGTATCCATGATCGAGGGCCGAAAACTCTCCTTTGCCCGGATCTATTCAGGGAAAATTGCTTCGGGGGCGGATGTGTTTAATCCTGCCCTGAACCGCAAAGAGAAATTGTCCAGACTTTTAAGGATGCACGCCAACAAGCGCGAACGCCTGGATGAGGCCTCGGCCGGTGATATCGTCGGTATTGTGGGGCTTAAGGATTCCGGTACTGGTGATACCCTTTGCAATCCGGACCATCCGGTATTTTTGGAAAAAATGGAATATGCGCAGCCGGTTATCTCGATTGCTATTGAGCCCAAAACCCATGCCGACCAGGAAAAGCTTGATGATGTGCTGGCAAAATTCATGATTGAGGATCCCACCCTTAAAACCAGCAAGGATGAGGAGACCGGCCAGACCATTTTATCTGGCATGGGCGAGCTTCATCTCGAAATCATCATTTCAAGGATGGTCAAGGAGTTCAATACCAGTGTGAATGTGGGCAAACCCCAGGTCGTTTATCGGGAAATCATTACAGCGCCTGCAACCGGTCAGGCCGTGTTTGAACGGGAGATTCAGGGTAAAGCCCATTATGCCAACGTTACCGTGGAACTTAATCCCCTGGGCCGGGGCCAGGGGATTACCTTCAAATCCCTTGTACCCGAGGAAAAAATTGCGCCCCAGTATCTTCAGAATATTGAAACCGCAATCAGGGAGAGCCTGGAGGGTGGATTTCTCAAAGGATATCCCATTGTGGATATTGAAATTGTGCTGGCTGACGGGTTCAGCGAGGAAGGCAAGGCATCTGAGCTTGGCTTTGGGGTCTGTGCAGCCATGGCCGTAAAAGAGGCCCTGAAAAAAGCCAAAATGGCCTTGCTTGAACCCATCATGGATGTGGAGGTGTTCGTGCCTGATGCCAATATGGGGGATGCCATTGCAGACCTGAATGCCAGGGGAGGCAGAGTGGAATCTATTAGCGCGAAATCCGGCATCCAGGTCGTCAAAGCTGTGGTCCCCTTGTCAAGAATGTTTGGCTATTCCACAGCGATTCGTTCCGCCACCCAGGGACGGGGTACCTTTACCATGCAGTTTAAGCGTTTTGATGCGGTGTGACGCAATTATTGAATTGGAGGTTATCATGGGAAAACCCCCAGCCCGCGTTACAGATATGGTGGCTCATCCGTTACCGCCGGTGCTAACCGAGCCCGGCAGCAAAACAGTGCTGATCAACAATTTGCCTGCCTGCCGAATGGGAGATACTGTGCTGGAAGCTATTGGCCCCCCCAACAAGATCACTATGGGGATGATGACGGTTTTGATTGGTGACTGACAGCCATGGGTTGACCTGGTCTGTCAACACCCTTTCGTTGTCGGGTTTCATTTCATTCAACCCAACCTACGCAGTGGACGAAATTAGAACCAAGCCCAAAATATTCTACTCGGTTCCCTTCCCTTTTTCGCCCTTGTCTTTCAGATTCTCCAGTTCGTTTTGGGCCTTTTCCCGCATCTTTTCATCGTCCAGGGTGTCAATTGCCCGTTCAAGCTGGCGGGCTGCATTTTGTTCGTCATTGATCCGGGCATAATACACCCCGAGATAATAGTTGGACAGGGCCTGTTTTGACTGCCTGGACATGATTTCGGCCATGTGGTAGTTGGCTTTTTCAAATCCGGGTTTGCCGCTGCCAAGTACATGTTCAAGTCCCTTTTCGGCTGCCGGCAGGTTGCCGTTTTGAATCTGGGCAACGCAGCGGTTAAAAATGGCCCAGTCCCCGAGCAGGGGATCATCTGCCATACTGTCCAGAATCGTTATGGCGCGGGTGTATTCAGTGTTGCTGATGTAAAGCCGGCCTAATTCCAAAAGAATCATCGGTTCAAACGGATCTTTGGTCAGGGCTTTATTGAGCTGTTCAATTCCTTCATTTATTCGTGTGGAGCGGCCGTACAAAAGCCCCAGGCCGTAGTGAAACGCCACATTGTCAGGATCGTTTTGCAGGGCAATTTCAATTTTTGGGATGTATGTATCAATGTCGCCGTAAAGGCCGATGACCCGATATTTGACCATGTTGTAGTCGAAATTTTTTGGTGGTGCGGGTTTGTCGGCAGGCGGTTTGTAATCTGCAAGAATTCCGGATAAATGGGATACCCTGGCTGCTGTGCCCGGGTGGGTTTTAAAGTAATCGGGAATATTTTCAATTCCCTGGTAGTCAGCCTGTCTGATTTTCAGCAGACTATCCAGTATCCCTTGGGGCGAATATCCTGTTTGTTCAAGAAAAAGAACCGCTTTCTGGTCTGCTTCGGTTTCATTTTCCCGGGTATAGGTCAGCATGGCTGACTGCCCGGCAGCCATGGAGCCAATGCTCAGGGCCTGGCCCGCTTCCGAACTACCTGCCGCAGCGCCTACCAGAATACCGGCCACCATCCCGGCCAGGCTGCCGGTTGCCACTATTTTGGACCGGTCTATGGACTGGGATACATGTCTGCCCACGGCATGCCCGATCTCATGGGCGAGAATGCCTGCAAGTTCGTCCATGTTATCCAGAGACGCAATTAATCCGCGGTGCACAAAAATATTGGCAGCCGGCATTGCAAAGGCATTAAAGGAGTCGTCATTGACCATAAAAAAATCAAAATGAAAGGGCTGGGGCGGCAATGGCTTGAGAATGGCGTTGCCCACAATTTCAATCATCTTCTGGGCAACGGGATCATAAAGAATCACATCTTTATTTTTAATGAGTTGTAAATATTCTTTGCCAAGTTTAAGTTCATCGGGAATGGAGATAGCAAAGGTGCTGGTCGGGCATAAAAGGACAAAGAGCAGAATAAAGCTTACAGCCTGTTTTAATTGTGTCATGTTTACCAAGAGTTGTTCTTCTTTTGACGGTTGACGGTTGACGGTTTTGTCAGAGGGCGGCCACATCGATGAATTCAGTATTCTCCATGGATAGTTCAATGCGGAAGATATAATTATTGATTTTAAAGGAGAGCCGTCGGTTTTCCGTGTAAGTGTCGTTAATGGACAGGGAGATTGCCGAACTGATGGTTAATGCCTTGGGCTGGCCGTAGCAGGCATTCAGGTCATATGCTTCTTCTACGGCTTTTATCAGCTGCCCCATGAGCTGGTTTGTGATTTCTCCGATGGTATCCGGCACTTCAGGGTCGGAAGTAGAGATGGCCAGTTCATCTTCGGGCATGCCCATGTTTATCATGTAATGCCTGTAAATTTCAAATGCAGCCTCCTCACTGAAATTGAAAATCACAAGACCCATATAGTCTCCGTAGAACTGAACAAAGCAGGTCAGATCCGGTCTCATGGATATTCTGGGGATTTTCTGGATGGTGTTGGCGTAGTTTATTTCTTTCCCTGTGCTTTTTTCAAGTATGCGTTGGGTGGTATTCAGGAAAATTTTGGCAATACTGTCGATGGAATGATTGTTTGATATTTCCATTGTGGCTCCTTCATGGAATTGCGTGGTGTTATCCGGTCGGGTGATGTTTTGATAACCTTAAAATTATGGACAAAACAGGTTAAAATGTCAAATTCTTATCGCTCGCCTCGTTTATAAGCCGCCCCCAGCCAGGCCGGGGCATTTAGGCGCTTTGGATCTTTAAAGGATATGCCCAGAAGGATGATCAGGGTGGACAGGTAGGGCAGCATGGCCAGAAAATTGGGGGATATCCCCAGGGGTTGGAGCAGGTATTGGAGTACAAAAATGCCGCCAAAAAGGAATGAGGCAAAAATGGCCCGGCCCGGATTCCACAGGGCAAATATGGTCAGGGCAATGGCAATCCAGCCGCGGCCGGCAGTCATGCCTTGCACCCAGGAGGATGAGTAGGAAATGGACAGGTGGGCCCCGGCAAGGGCTGAGAAAACACCACCCACCAGAATGCAGGCATATCGAATCAAAGAGACGTTTACCCCCTGGGTCTCTGTGGCTTTGGGATTTTCTCCGGTGGATCTGATCTGAATGCCTATGCGGGTGCGCTCCATGAAAAACCAGGCGGCTATGGCCAGGACAATGGCCAGGTAAAGAAAGGGAGTTTGGTGGAAAAGCGCTTTGCCGATCCAGGGCAGGTCCGATAAAAAGGGCAGGGGCAGATCATCCATTTTAACGGCCAGGGGCCGGCCGACATAAGGCTTTCCCATCATCCCGGACAGTCCCAATCCCAGCATGGTCAAAGCAAGGCCTGATACCACCTGGTTGGCCTGCAGCGTCACCGACGCAAAGGCATGGATGAAGGAGACGGCAACGCCTGCCGCCATGGCGGCAAGTACGCCAAACCAGGGATGGCCCGTGGTCATGGTGACAATAAAGGCGGTGACGGCACCGATGGCCATGACGCCTTCTACACCAAGATTAAGGATGCCGGCCCGTTCGCAGATAATTTCGCCGGTTGTGGCCAAAAGCAGTGGTGTGCCTGCCACCATGGTTCTTTGAATTATTGAAATGATGATGTCTTCCATGAAGTTTAGCGGATTTGAATTTTGTTATATAAAAAGAAATCGCCCATGATGAGAAAGATGAGCAGGATACCGTTGACAATTTCAACTGTGGCCGCAGGCAGTCCCAGGGATATCTGGATAGCGTCTCCGCCCACGATAATGCCGGCAAAAAACAGACCCGACACAATGGCAAACAAGGGGTTCAGCTTGGCCAGCCAGGCCACGATGATGGCCGTGAATCCATACCCCGATGACACCGAGGCCGGATACCCCAGGTAATGATGGATGCCTGCCACCTCACCCACACCGGCAAATCCGGCAACTCCCCCTGAAACGGCCATGAGAATGAGGCTGGTTTTAAGAAAATTAATGCCCGCATATTTACCGGCATCCGGATTTTCTCCCACCACCCGGGCTTCATATCCGAATCGGGTTCTATAAATTAAAACACACAGGCCTACCGAACAGACAATAGCCAGGATCAGAGTGGCATAATGAATACGCGATCCCGGCAGTACGCTTAAAATGGCCGCGTCAGGCAGGGGATCCGTACCCGGAAATCCAAACCGGGTTTTCCCCTTCCATGGTCCCACAATGAGCATGGTTAAAAATTCTGCACAGATATAGTTGAGCATCAGGGTGGTAATGACCTCGTTGATGGCATATTTAATTTTCAGTATGGCCGGGATAATGCCCCATAATGCACCGCCGATGAAGCCGGCTGTAAATATCAACGGAACGATAAGTGCAGAGGGCAGGGCGTTTCCCAGATGCTGGGCCGTCCATGTGGCAAAAATGGCGCCCATGAGCAGCTGGCCCTCGGCACCGATATTCCAGAACTTGGCCCTGAAGGCAAGGGTCAGGCCGGCCCCGATGAGAATTAAGGGAATGGCCTTGGTAATGGTTTCCGTGATGCCGTAAACAGAGCCAAATGATTCAATAAAGATTTGGGACACCGTATACAACGGGTTGACGCCTGCGGTAAGGAAAATAAGGCCGATGGCCAGGACGCCGGCCCCAAGGGCGCAGATATTGGTTATAAAGGACCTTAAATGGGTGATATTGTAGCGGTTGCTTGTAGTAATCCGTATCATGGGTAATATATCTTTTAAAAGTGTTGAGTCTTGAGTAGTGAGATTTAAAAACAAGCTGTTTTTCTCACTACTCACTACTCAAGACTCACTACTCAATGCGTTTTGATCCGGCCATCATCAATCCGATATCGTTGATGCGCTCATCGTCCGTCTCCAGAATCCCCATGAACTCACCTGCGAAAATCACGGCCACCCGGTCGCACAGTTCGAAAATTTCATCCAGGTCCTCTGAAAACAGCAGCACGGAACTACCCTGGCGGCACAGTTTCAGCAGGTGCTTACGCAGGAACTGGGTGGCGCCCACATCAAGCCCGTAGGTGGGGTGGGAGGCCACCAGCAACTGGGGTTGTTCACTTATTTCCCGGCCTAAAATCAGTTTCTGGATATTGCCGCCGGAAAGGTTTCTAATCTGGTTGTCAATGGAGTGGGTGTCCACTCGGAATTCGTTGATAATTGACTCTGTGTGACGTTTGACACTTTCGTATTTAAGAAAATACCGCTTGGAGAATTTTTTACGATGGTGCTGTTTGAGGATGGCATTGTCATACAAAAAAAGACCCGGGGCAATGCCGAATCGGATGCGTTCCTCGGGGACGTGGGAGACCCCATTGTCATAAATTTGTCTGGGTGACAGGTTGGTAATATCCCGGTTGTTGATCAACACCTTGCCGGAGTCGATGGCCCGGATGCCGGTAATGGCTTCGGCCAATTCGCGCTGCCCGTTGCCGGCTACACCTGCCACACCGAAAATTTCATTTTTGTACAGATCAAAGGATACGTTTTTGACTGCGACAAGGCCTTTGTCCCCAGTGACATGAATATTCCGGACACTGAGCACCCGGTCTCCCCTGGGCAGTTTCTGCCTGTCCATCGTCAGGTCCACGTCTTTGCCAACCATCATCCGGGCCAGTCCCATTTTGTCCGTCTCCTTGGTTCGGGCGTCGCCCACAATCCGCCCTTTGCGCAGTACGGTCACACGGTCACAGATCTCCATGATTTCATCAAGTTTGTGGGAGATGAAAATCACACTGTGACCGGCGGCCTTCATCCGGCGAAGAATTTCAATGAGCTCCTTGATCTGCTGGGGCGTCAGAACGGATGTGGGTTCGTCCAGGATGAGCAGGTCTGCACCGTTTAAAAGGGTTTTTATGATTTCAACCCGCTGCTGCTCTCCGGCGGAAAGCTGCCATACCTTTTGATCAAGGTCAATCTGGAAATCAAACTGGCTTGAAAACGCTTTTATTTTTTGCCGCAACACTTTCCGGGGGGAAAAAAACGGGGTGTCCTTATATCCCAAAGCGATATTTTCAATTACGGAATGGTTCTGGATCAGCATGAAGTGCTGGTGAATCATGCCGATGCCAAGATTGATGGATTCCACCGGATTGGAGATACGAACGGGCTTGCCGTTGATCAGGATAGTTCCCGAATCCGGCTGGTAAATGCCGTAAAGGATATTCATCAGTGTTGTCTTGCCGGCACCGTTCTCCCCGAGCAGGCCTAATATCTCTCCGGAACTGACTTCAAAATTGATATCCTTGTTGGCATGAACCCCCTGGAATGATTTGCAAATATCCTTCATTTCAAGGCGTTGTATCTTAATCATAAAACTATTTGTTGGGGATTTCGCCTTTCACATTGTCCACAAAATACATCATGGAAAGCAGATCATCTTTGGAGGCACGTTCCCCCTCCTTGATTTTTATCTCTCCCTTGTTGTCGGAAACCGGACCCATGAACGGATCAAATACCTCAACGCCCTGCTTCATCTGCTCATAGCGTTTCATGACCAGGTCATAGGCGCTGATTTCACCAAATTGTTCAGTTTTAATCATGGCATGTTTCAGGGGTTCAACAAATTTGGTGTTGACGGTTTCATCAGGGCTGCCGCCCAGAATGGCGGCCTTTTCTTTGGCCAGCCACCAGACGTCCTGACTGGGATCCCAGGTGCCTTCATGTATATCTTTCAGGATTTTGGCATACATTCCGCCCCAGTCCATGCGTTGGCCTGAAACCACAGAATCTTTGCCATACACCTGCATGGGGGAATAATGGGAAAATGTGTAGATCTGTTTGCCTTTTTCACAATGAGTCTGGCCTACTTCAACGACCGCAGGGGTGTCCTCGGTGAATGCCAGGGCATCACAACCTTCAGCAATCAGTGCTTCTGCTGCTTCTTTGGCCTTGTCCGGCCCGTACCAGGCATAGATCCATTTCACGTCCACGGTGGCATCGGGGTTGACGGCCTTGGCACCAAGGGCATAGGCGTTGATGTGGCGGATCAGTTCCGGAATGGGGTAGGCGGCAACATAACCAAGTTTATTGGATTTGGTCAATATTCCTGCCATCATACCGTTGAGGTAGTACATTTGATACAGATCGCCAAAATAGGTGCCCAGGTTGGCGCCACGTTTGAACCCTGCGCAATGCATAAATTTTGTATCCGGATATTTTTCAGCGGCTTTGACGGTGTTATCCATGTATCCGAAACTGGTGGTGAAGATCACATCGCATTTCTGCTGCTGGACAAGACGATCCATGATTCTCAGGGAATCCGCTTCAGTCACCGATTCAACAATAACGGTTTCCAGCCAAGGATAGAGAGATTCAACATACCTTTTGCCTAAGTCATGGGCATGGGACCATCCGTAATCGCCCACCGGTCCCACATAGATAAAACCGGCTTTCAGCTTCTTTTCCTCAGCCGGTGCCTCCTGGGAGTCTGCGGTTTTTTCAGATGCTTTTGCCTCAACTTCTGTGGTTTTCTCAGGTGCTTGTTTCGGTTTGTCCTGCTCTCCGCAGCCGACAATGAGCATCGCGAAAAGAAAACTGACAATCAGCACTCTCATCTTGGTTTTCATCGTTATCTCCAAAGGTTATAATATGGGTATCAAGAAATTTTTAGGATCATAGGATAATTGCTGGTTTGTCGTCAACTATTTAAATACAGGCTCCTATAGGTTTCCAGAAAATTAAATTGTTAATATTTGAAAAAAGTTATATTCCTAATTTTATTTGAAAAAAATTAAGAACAACACGAAATCTTCTGGAGGTCATCATGCTTTATTTTCGGTTAACTTTG